>Ga0307993_1000034_pt1 | contig 39725 bp, 37 predicted proteins | sample EllFjometagen260_FD_203163 | JGI IMG/M metagenome (GOLD analysis project Ga0307993, IMG submission 203163) | Marine microbial communities from Ellis Fjord, Antarctic Ocean - #260 | ecosystem: Environmental > Aquatic > Marine > Unclassified | place: Southern Ocean | collected 2014-11-02 | reverse complement strand
ATACTCCTTTACACTTTTCACAATAACCTTCTCCCCCGGTAAAACAGGCTTGAAAAAGTCTATTTGAGAAGAAGTCAACGCAATTTTTATTTCACTTAAGGAATTCCCGGATTCACTCAATAGATATATTCCGAATGAAACCAATCCTATCTGGGCCATAGTTTCCGTTAGAATGACACCTGGCGTAACTGGATTACTTTTAAAATGACCTTTATAAAAATCATGCGTGTCATGGTAAGTATAGGATCCACTAATGCCCTCTTGATCAACGTCTAATATTTCATCCACAAAAAGAAATGGATGTTGGTAGGGAAGCTTTGCTATTATTTTATCGAATGTCATACTAACTTAAATGTTCTCCACCATTAACAGGGAGTGTTACACCTGTAATCCATTTCGATTCTTCTTTGACCAATAAATAAGCCACATCAGCTACATCTTCTGGAGTAGTGAGTCTATTAAATGGATTTCGCTGAATCGCGTATTCTCTTAGTTTTTCATTTCCTGGAATCATTCTAAAGGATGCTGTATCCGTAATTCCAGCTTCAATACAATTTGATTTAATTCCGTGTGGCGCAAACTCTAACGCAATATTTCTAGAAATAGCTTCCAATGCAACTTTAGCTACTGAAACCGCTGCGTAATTTTTCCAAGCTTTTTTATTCCCTTCGCTTGTAAAGCTAATGATACGGGCATCTTTTGCGAACAGATTTGCATTGAAAACATCTTTTGTCCAATCGTATAAGCTAATAGCCATATTTTCTAAGGTAATATGGAAATCATCGTTTTGTAATTCTCTCTCGCCATCAGATGTCATTGGCTTTAAATTTCCTTTAGCAATACTGTGAACTAGACACTTAACCTTACCTATTTCTAATAATGTTCGTTTTAATTCAGTTATAATAGTTTCTCGATTTTCTGGTTTTACCGCATCCTTATTAAAATGAAGTAGCTTAACACCATTGGTTGAAGCGACAGTATGCAATCTTGATTCGATGGCAGTCATATCACTTTTTCGTGCACGATAAACCAAACATAAATTCAGTCCCTGTTTTGCCATTTTTTCCGCAGTAGCTAAACCTAACCCACTGGATGCGCCAAGTATAATTGCCCATTCGTTTTTATCTTCAAAGTCTCTTACCATCTGAGTAATAATCTTTGCGCTGTAAATCCTGGTCCAAAACTTAACATGAGTCCAATATCCCCTTTTTTAACCCCTTGATCCATAAATCTCTCGAGCACGTATAGTACTGTAGCACTTGACATGTTTCCGTAGTCTTTTAAGACTGATTTAGTGATGTCTATATTCTTCCCTAAAGAACCAAACAACTCTTCTATCGTTTGCACGATTTTTTTTCCTCCAGGATGGAAGATGAGATGATCTACGTCTTCAATAGATAAATTATTTCGTTCTAAAAATGGGTGTACAAATTTAGGAAAATGAGTAGCAATTTTTTCAGGAACCTCTTTATCCAAAACCATTTGTAATCCGGAATTTTTTAATTCAAATCCCATCATATGTTCCGCATTGTAAAAATGATACATTGCTTCATCAATTATTTCCGGCCCCTGCTCTTCTTCGTAAGAGGAAAGAACAGTACAGGCACATCCATCTCCAAAAATAGCAGCGCTGACAATATTTACCATTGAATAGTCTTCAATTTGAAAAGTAGAAGTAGGTGATTCTACGGCTATGACAACTGCTCTCTTATTTGGATTTGCCTTCAAGAAATTCTTCGCGTATATCATACCCGAAACTCCCGCCACACAACCCATTTCTGTTACAGGAAGCCTTACGATATCCTGTTTCATTTCCAAGGTATTAATGAGATAGGCATCAACAGATGGAATCATGATACCGGTACAACTTACCGTAATGATGAAATCAATATCCGTTGGAACAAGATTGGACTTTTTTAATGCCTTAGTTAAAGCTCCTTCAGCCAGTTTTATGGTTTCACGCTTATAGACATCATTCTTCTCTTCGAATGAAGTTCGTAGAAATACCTCTTCAGCATCCATTATCGAAAACCTTCTTTCTACTTCTGCATTTTCGAAAAGCTTAATCACTTTTCGCTGATAGCGCTCCTCTTGCCCCGAAAGCCAGACTTTCAGAAATGGTATTATCTCTGCTGTAGTTCTAGAATATGGTGGTAGTTGTGTAGCTACTGATGTTATTTTTACGCTCATATTTTATTTATAATCCATTGGTAACGAAATGCCCATCGCCAGTTAATACTACTCTTACCATTTATTTTTTCAGAAAATTGTTCTAACTCTTTACGCTTAAAACCTCTTAGTATAGATGTTAAACCATCTGTTTTTACCATGTGGTTATTAATAATCAATGTCAATGATTTGAAAAGGTAGTAAGCCAACCTGTGACGATGTAAGTCATTAATTACAACACCAATTTTTGCGTTTTTCATTAACGTTTGAATAAAACCAAGAGCTACCGATTCTTCGAAATGATGAATAAATAGAGTACACAGTGCAATGTCGTAAGTGTGCGAGTCAAATTCTTTGCCTAGCACATCTTCTTTTCGATAGGTTATTTCCTGAAAATCAGAAGATAACGAGATCGCATATTCAATAGTAGCTTGATTTGCATCTAAACCCAGTAATTCAAATTGATATCCATTCTTTCTACCAAATTCCGCAACCTCCCTTAGCATATCACCATTCCCGCAACCAAGATCTATGATGCTGATTGTTTTGTCTTTAGTTTGAGCTTTTAGTATTTTCTTAATTCCATCAATAGTCAGCCCATTACCACCTAACCACTTATTAATACTCGCGATTTGATCGAGTGTTCTAATTAATAACTCGCCACTCATATCAAGATCATCCATTATCTCAATATCCTTGCTTCGATATTTGGTGTCTACAAACATTATAATTCGGCTTTCATTGGTTTACCGTGTGTGTGCTTGATAATATTTGGTAATATAAATGGAAAGGTCTTTAAAAGAATCATAAGTAACTCTGAAAAGAATCCCAGCCTAAAAAGACGCGCTATAATATGACCATATTTTAACCTAGAGCTAAACTCTTTATTCCAAACTTCGGTATATTGAATTTCTAGGTCTGCTCTAGATTTTATTTTTCCAGATTTAAATTTCAATATTTTCTGAGAAGCCATTTGGGCAGCTCTAATAGCCATGCTCATCCCATTCCCTGCTAACGGATGGATCATTCCTGCACTGTCTCCGCACATGAGTATATGATTTTCGACAGGTTCTTTTTTAGAAAATGAAACTTGACTTATTGATAATGGCTTTTCGAAAGCTAATTCGTAGGTATCGAACACTTCTTTCAAAAACCTATTTCGGCTAAGAACTCGTTTTTGAAAATCGTCTATGTTTTTGTATTGTTTAAACAACTCAACGTCTGCAATATAACAGATGTTAACATCATTGTTTTCCACTTTGGATATTCCACAATAACCACCTTCAAAATTATGTAACCCGACAGCGTTTTCAGGGAAATCTCCTTTATAATGTGCTTTTACCCCTAAAAAAGGAGATGTCGTTTGGACAAAACTCCTGTTCATTTTCATATCCAAATTTGAACGTTTTCCAAAAGAACCAATGACTAATTCTGAGGTGTATTTTTTATTTTGGTTAGTAAAGACTTCGAATCGATCGTTATTGAATTGAATGTCTGTAACGTTAACGTGCAATATTTCAGCACCATATTGTTTTGCCTTTTTAGATAATTCCCAATCTATGCAATACCGACTAATGCTAAAACCTCCAATGGGTAGCTTGGTAGTTATAGATCTACTTCCTGGTGTACTTAACGTAAAATCAACTATATTTTTCGCTCCGAAGTCAAAAGGGTTAAAATCTAAAGCATTTAAATAGGGTAGTACTTCATTAGAAATATACTCACCACAAACTTTATGCTTGGGGTATTCATGCTTTTCTATTAAAAGTACAGATAATCCTTCTTTAGATAAATGCACTGCACTTGCTAATCCGGCTAATCCTCCGCCAACTATAATAACATTAAAAGACATTTGTCGATGTTGTTTAATTGCTGATTTATAAGCTCCTGATTGGCTGTTTTATTTAATCTCTTTTCTACCATCACTATGCAAAGCAAATCTTCCTTTGTCCCTAGAGTGAACAACTTCTTTTTCTAACCACGGCCAACCACCAAATTGAGTTCTGCCATAATCGCTCATAGCTTCTCTAATTTCTTGTGGTGTATTCATGACAAAAGGGCCGTGCTGTGCAACAGGTTCTCCAATTGGCTTACCCTCCAGAATTAAGAAATAGGCTTCCTCGCTACCATTCTGAATTGCTATGTTTTCTCCTGCTTCAAGTTCTAAAACTTGGTTGACCGAAATTGTTTGTCCTTCTAGTTTAATATTTTCTCCTTTATAAAAGAACACCGAGCGATTCGCTTCTTGGGCTGTTTTAGGCAACGTCCAATTTGCGTAAGCTTCCATCTTAATGGTATAAACACCAACTGAATTACTTTGTTGTGCCGCCCAAGAGTCTGGAGTAGGATCTAAAGCAGTAGTTGCACCTATTTTACCAGCGATAACCTCAATTATCGTTGTTTTATTTGATTCGTCTTTATGGCTAATAATAGGAATATCTTCATTCCATAACATTTTAAAATGGGGGTCCACCATTTTTGAAACTTTCGGTAGGTTTAGCCATACTTGAAAAATCTCTAAGGGATTCTCGTTCTTTTCATTGATAAGTGGGAACATTTCAGAATGTTGAATCCCTTTACCAGCTGTCATCCATTGAACATCTCCTGCCTTAAACCGACCAGATGCTCCTAAGGAATCGGAATGATCCACAACACCTTCTTTATTAATGGTAATCGTTTCAAACCCGCGGTGTGGATGATAAGGAAATCCAGGTATAGTATTCCCGTGATACATTCTCCAACCATCTTTAATCGTGAAATCACTACCCATATTTCTACCCTTCAATTTCTCCAGGTCAACACCCATCGTAGCGTTTCCCTCTGGGTACTCATCTCTGTGGTAGGCACAAAATAAGAATGGATCCTGTGTTTGCCACGGAAAACCTAAAGGGCTAACACTCTTTATTGATGATTTGCTCATTGTTTTAGTTTTAGAGAGTCCTATTTTTGACAAAAAGATAATTCCCAGTGTTGTTAAAGATAATTTCTTAGTGAATTGACGTCTATTCATTGTACTGCAGTTTATCTGTATTCACTTCCTTGATTAATTCACATATAAATCGTCGCAAAATCTGATTACATAGGCGTTCAACGAAAATCGTGTCCGATTTTTACCTAAGGTTCTGTGGTTATCGTTGAATACGAAGTTAACACAATTGGTTACAAAAAGGAACCTGTTACCTTTTTGTAACCAGACAAAGTAGTTACACGGAAGTAACTTAAAACTAATTATCAACCACTATTAGTTTTTAATAAGTTCTCTTATTTCATTGAAGCGATTCAAGATTTCCTTAAAGCGGAGTGGCTCACGTCACAACCTGTGATGTGCGACTTCAGGCGAAGCTGTTAGCAGATTTAACCCATAAAAAAGCCCCTTGATTTCTCAAGAAGCTCCTTTGTAGATAACTCATTTATGCGCTTGAATATTAATTTTTACCGAAAGGTCTGGTTGCGAAACTTCTGACTGTTTATCAGAGGTTCGTTGGATCGAGCTCCTTAAAATTTCAAGGTAACTCCGATAGGACAATGATCACTAAGCATTTGCTCCTGGGTCATTTGCTCCTGGGTCTCCGTAAAATAATACACCACCTCACTACCAAGTACCTGCATTTTCTCTGCACCAGCGCCCATGATAATATGATCAATCGGTTCTGGGTAGCGCGGGTGACACCCTTTCAACTCCTTCATGCTATTACCCAAGACCACCGGTTTACCGTCCATCTCGGTCAGATCATTCCAAAACCTGTTCTTCGGGTTCGCTATTCTGTGATTAAAGTCCCCCAATAGCACAAAAGGTCTACCCTCCTCTATTCGAGTCTCCACCCATTGGTCTAAAATAGGCACTTGCCGCTCAAAAACTTCACACGCGCGACTTGTAGAAGTCGAATAATCTTCGACAAAACACCCGCTCTTCATATGCACGGACATGACCTCAAGGGTATCCTTCCTATTAATAATCTTCGCTACCAGCCCATACCTCAATCCTTCTCTATCTAGAGCCAATTCCTTAAATCCACCAACTTCTTCATATTTCAATCCCTTACGAATAGCCAATCCCACACGCTGTTGGGTCGATTTCTGTCCGTTACCTCGACAATCGTAGGAGCTGCTCGCCGGACGATCTGATACGATAATATTCCAATTCTTTTCAGGGAAAACGCGAGCCACGGCCTTGACGGACTCAACCTCTTGCAAGGCCACCACATCCGCATCCAACCCTTGTACAAAAACCTGCATCTTTTCATAATCACTCTCTTGCCTTGGCAAACACCCCTCACCGACATTCTCAGCGAGGTGCTCTATATTCCACGCCACTAAGTGCACCTTGGACGAACACGACGACAACAGCACCATTAGGGCAACGACATATACTAGGAATCTACTTTTCATGAATTCTTTCTTTACTTCAAAAGTAACGCATCAACTCCGGCTAGATCTTCAAAATCACTTGAAGAAAAGATGAATATAAAAAAGAAGCCCCTTGATTTCTCAAGAGGCTTCTTTGTAGATAACTATATTGAAATATGGAACATCTATTTTACTCCAACAGATTTCTTAGACACTTACAATCTAATTACACTTGTCTCCAGGAATATAATAGAGAATCATTTATTTATTAAGGTGTGAGCCGTCACAATATCCATTTGAATCTTGCGTATTTCCACATCCACACATTGGTCGGTCTTGTTTTTTATAAATCATAATTTTTTTATGTTGAAATTAGGGTAATTAGTGAGTTTTATTAAAATTCTAAATCAGCAATTAAATCAAATTCATCATAAATCGCTTTATCCTTCAATCCATCAAAGAAATTTGTTGAGCCATATTTTACATCAAATTTTGTTCTATCTATTTTTAAGGATGCATTTGCTTTGTTTCCATAAACTGAAAGATTGAATGAAATTGACTCAGTTTTTCCCTTGATAGTAAGATCTCCAATGACTTCATATGAGTTTTTACCTGTTTGTGCAACCTTAGTAAAGTTCAATGATGCAGAAGGAAATTTTGCAACTCCAAAGAAATCGTCAGATTTTAAATGACCCTCTAAATTTCCTTTATACTCACCTTCTAAGTCAGTCACAGTAATAGTTGACATGTCTATTTCAAAGTTCCCTCCAGTCAATATGTCTTTGTCAAAATTTAAATGTCCAGATTTAATTGAAATAATCCCCACGTGAGAACCAGTTACTTTGTAACCTTTCCAGACAACTTTACTGCTTTCTAATTTAATTTCTTTTTTATCCCCATCTATTGATGTGAAGGAAAATGTCATAAATGCTACGATTACTAAAGTAGCCAAGTTTTTAATTGAATGTTTCATTGTTTTGTTTGTTTTGTTTGTTTTGCTTAAACAATATTAATACTTTTATGAACATAAAGTAACTTGTTACCATTTAGTAACTAATGAAAAGTAGTTACTATCAAGTAACTAAAATGTAATTATGAAAAATGAAAAATGTCCTGTTTTAAACTTTACTCAGCAGATTGGAGGCAAATGGAAACTACCTATCATAAACGCAATACGAAATCATGGTACATTGAGGTTTGGTAAAATTCATCAAATGGTTGATGGGGTTTCAAGAAAAGTCCTTACTGATCACTTAAAAAGTCTTGAGAATGCTGGTCTTCTTACTAGAAAACAGTTTGAAGAAATACCTCCAAGAGTTGAATATTCACTGACCGAAAAGTCAAAAGGACTATGTGAAGTGTTTCAAGCAATAGAAAAATGGTCTAATTTATCAGAAAAATAAAAACGGCACACTCTTTGGCTATGTAGCGAGTATTTAGAGTCCTTCTGCGCATAAAAAAGCCCCTTGATTTCTCAAGAGGCTTCTTTGTAGAGATTCTGGAGAAAAGGTCGAAGTATGATTTGAACGATTGATCCAATACAATCTCCTTGAGATATAACTCGCTCTATATCGAACGCATGTTTGGAACAACGTATTGCTTTTTAACGTCTACTTTAAACCTTGACCTCGTGAAATCATCATATTGTTTAATAGATTAGATATTCTCATGAAGCGATTCTTTTATTTTTTCCTTGCACTCATTGCTTTGTTCTCTTGTTCGCGCGATAATGGAATAAACGGTAATGACTCAGGCCATCGTATGTTACTCATTGGCGCTAGCTTTTTCAAGCCCTATGCCGATCATTTAGATGAAGTCGCTCCAGACGCAGGATATACAAACCACAACAGTACACTTGTATTTCGTGGAGGGGAAAAGGGAAGGGCCATAAGTTTCTGGAATGATTCAACGAGTGCTGCTCACCAAGAAATTAAAGCAGCGTTTGATGACGGTGGCATAGAATACTTTGGAATGACCGCAGGTTCCCCACCGGATAATAGAACAGAAGGTTTTATTGAATGGATACAATACGGCTTGCACGAAAACCCGGATATGAGGGTGTTCATCTCTATTCCTCCTATAGACTTTCCGGCAAACTGGAACGACACTGCCCAATATTATGGATTCAACTCTATAGCAGCTTTTTACGATTATTTCGTGAATACAATCATTCATGAATCCATAGTAGATCCGCTAAGGAACGAGTTCCCAAATACGACCATATTTACCATACCCACGGGTTGGGCTGCTGTTAATCTCTTACAGATGAAACAAGACGGGCTCATATTAGACAGTATCAACTTATCTGGACCTCAGGCCACTTCTCTCTTTACAGATGCCAAGGGACACCAAGGCGATATAATTGTGGAGGCAGGGACCTTGATGTGGATGAAGGGTATTTATCAGGAAGATCTAGGGACCAATTCTTACCATACAGGTTTCAATACAGATCTTCACAGTCTTGCTGACCAAATCATGAGTGATCACGACCCCCTTTACAACCAATAAAAAAGCCCTGATGCTGTGCATCAAGGCTTTCCTTGTAGACATTCTGTATAGAAAATCGAATCGAAATCGTAAAAAACAAGTCACATAAGTAGGGCACAACCTTTACAAAGGGTGCCTTAAAAACATTAGTAACTGTCTTTGCTTATGTCGTTTTTACTTGTATTCCTTCAATAAAGTTTCGGCCGCTAGTTTCCCTAATTCATTAGACGCTAATGGACTTGCACCTGTTATAAGTTTTCTATCTATCGTTACTGTTTTATCAGATTCAGTGTTTACAATTGTGGCGCCTAAGTCTTTCAATTTTTCACTCCACCCTTGCGTCATGTGCCCCGGTAAATAACCTACCATAGGTGTCATTTCATCCACAGCGTCAGGAAAAACAGCCATCTCATAACCTTCGTAAAGAAATTTTTGACCATCTAATGTCGTGGATAATAATGCTGCTGGCCCGTGACAAAGTGTGATTGTAAATAAGTCGCTTTCGTTTGCCCAATTTAAAGTCTTTGCAACATTACTATCTTTTGGAAGATCAATCGTTGCGCCATGTCCACCAGGGATAAACACAGCCGCATAAGAACTGTCATTTGCAAATGAATTGGTGACGAAATCAGTCAATTTTTTTGGTTGTTCAAAATTCGCTCTATACTCATTATATATAGCTTTCACATTCTTGTCCTCAGCAGGAAAAGCCCACATTTCGAATACAACAGGTTTACCTGTAGGAGTTACAATTTCAAAATCGAACCCTGCATTTTTAAGATGCAGCATTGGAACAAGTGCTTCTACTGGGTGGTTTCCTGTAGAAAACATTTTACCATTTTTCATCTGCAAATTTTTACGTTCCGTGAAAATCACTAACACCTTCGATCTCTCTCCTTCGTATTTAGTGTATTGAATGTCTTCAAAATCTGTTACTGAAACAGTTCCTAAGTTCAATGCTAAACTTGATGGGCTATACGAGCCGTCCTCTTCTAGTGTAGGCTTTGTGATAAAGTAGATTACAACCACTGCAAGCGCAATAAAACTAACTGACCCAATGAATACTTTTTTAATCATGATTTGAATTTGTTATTTGAATACTATTTAACTGACTTTAACTACAATTTTACCTTTTGCTCTGCCTGTTGCGAGATGTGTAAACGCCTCAATACTTTCGGAAAAAGGATACACTTTATCAATAATTGGTTTGATTTTTTCGTCCTCAATCAATGATTTAATTTCATTTAAATGTGCACCATTAGGGTGCATCAAAATGAATTTATACACCGCTTTCTTATTACTACTCGCTTTGGCTAATGCCTCGGGTAATTTATAGTCTGACATCCCTAGCATTTTAGCACTAGCCTCATCCAGAGGACCTACAACACTAACTACTATTCCTCCTTGTTTTACAACTTCAAAAGATTCAAGAGTATGGTTTTGGCCAAGGGTATCTAACACTATATCCACGTCTTTAGCTATACCCCTATAGTCTTCCGTTTTGTAGTCTATTACTCTATCTGCTCCAAGAGCCTTTACCCATCCCAAATTGGTTGTGCTTGTGGTGGTATATACAAAAGCGCCTTGTGCTTTGGCATATTGAATTGCCAAACTACCTACACCTCCAGAACCTGCGTGTATCAGTACTCTATCATCTTTCTTAATGCCAGCAGCTTCTAAAGATTGGAAAGCGGTTAATCCTGCTAGGGGAACACTTGCTGCTTCTTCAAAAGAAATGTTTCCTGGCTTTTTTGAAACTGCTGCACTGTTAACAGCTACGTATTCTGCCAAAGTTCCCATTTGTTCTTGGGGAACTCTTGAATACACCAAGTCACCAATTTCAAAATTGCTTACTCCATCTCCTTTTTCTAAAACAATTCCACTTACATCATAAGCAGAAGTGCTTGGCAATGGTATTGGGAGTAGCCCTTGCAGGTTCCCAAGGATGATACTTTTGTCTATTGGATTAATCGCAGCAGCTTTTACCTCAATAAGTACGTCGTTTGATTGAACTGCCGGTTTACTGAGTTCATTAAAGACTAAACTGTCCTTAATCTCACCATATGATATTATTTGTAATGCTCTCATTTTTGAATCGAACTATTTAAATTTTAAGTCGATACAAATATGTAATGAGCAATCGGAGGAAAATTTACCCTACGGTAAGAAAGCTATTTTCTTACTTTTTCTGCTCTAATACGACTCAAGCTTTGTTGAGTGACACCGAGATAAGACGCGATATGAAAATTCCGAGTGTTCTGTTCTATTTCCGGATATTGCTTTAAGAATAAATCATACCTCTCCGCAGCACTTAATTGCAGTTGATTCATGATGCGCCTGTGTAAGCTAACAACATGGCGCTCTAAATTATTCCTTTGGTAAGGTTCGAATTCAGGAAAAAGCGAATGAATACCATCCAATTCTTTAGCATTGAATTCAATTACTTTCGAGTCGGTAAGACATTCTACGGTTAATGTCGCGAGTTCATCAGTATGAATCGCTATATAATCGCTTATCCACCAATCTTTAATCGCAAACAATAGTGTATGCTCTTTACCGTTTTTATCAGTACAATATGATCTCAAACAGCCTGCGGTAACAAAGAACGTATTCTTTACTACTTGTCCTTGACGGATTAATACTTCTCCTTTGGGTAGTGTTTTTTCTTTCGAAATAGAATACAGGAAGTCTTCCGCTTCAGGGCATAATATCAGCCTCGCTTTTATTTTCTTGATTAAATCTTCCAATTCCTGACAAGGTGACTTTAATATCACCGTGAACGAATATAATAACGAACGGCTCACTATCGCCGATAAAAAATTAACAATGTGAGTTACTAGAGTCAATCATCAGCATACAAGACCTTGACTATAGATCCGAATGAAAAAAACCCTCTGAAGTTTCCTTCAAAGGGTTTCCTTGTAGCGGAGGCAGGACTCGAACCTACGACCTTCGGGTTATGAGCCCGACGAGCTACCAACTGCTCCACTCCGCGCTTGTGGACGGTAAATATAGGGCGGTTATTGGTATTATACCAAACTAATTCATAGATAAAACCATTAAATACACGTCTAGGGTCGGAATAAACAGAGTATCAAAGCCGTAGGGAATTACTAATTCTATAAAGGCTAGTATAACGGCGAAGAGAATGGCCTCAGTGATGGGGATTCCCATTGCTATTCCTACTATGGTGACGACAAGAAAGAAAGCAGATGTTCCTACGAGGGTTTTGCGTTTGGATAGAGATAAGGCAATGTGCTATCTGTTTGGATATAGGGTGTCTCTCGATGTTAAAATAATGCGCCTAGACCAACGGTAGTAAGAAAGACATGAGAGATGGCATAGTTTAGAAGATATAGGTTTCGTATTGACGCATGATGGTAATATCGGGGTCTGGCATGCGGTTGACTCTGTTATCGACTTGAACTAAGGCGTAAATGCATTTTTGAGCGTTACGGGATTTAGCGATTTTGTGAAGTTGTCCTGCGATAGCATTGCCTAAACCTTTGGCTTGGAACTCAGGTAGGATACCAATGGTTTTAAAAATAATAGTGGCGTCGGAGAGTTCTGATAAGTAGGCAAAGCCGACTTTTTGATCTTTTATCTGGACCCAGTATAGCAGCGGGGTGTTACCAGAGCCACCGGTCATGTGCTTTAGCCAAGAGTGGAATTGGTCCTTAGTCATAGACTCATATCCCCAATTGCCTTTGAAGATGGAGTCGATCATGTTTAGGAGGGCTTCGGGTGTCCCGGGTGAGGATATTTCCATGTATTCGAGGGAGAATCCTTGATCATACCAGTCTTGGAGGAAGGATTCGGATACTTCAATGACTCCGTCGTAGTAGGTGCGATAAGCACTGCGGTATTTTACCACTTTTTTTGGTTGGCAGGCGTTGAAAAATCGGGCTACGGAAGGAGCGTTATCCCACTCACCAGGGAAAATGGGGCTGCCGTCGGTCATGGAGATAAACTTATATGGTAAGAAAGTCGAACCGTTGATGGGGCCGTATAAAGGGCCCACGTATTGAGCTCTAATTTGCGCCCATGCTTCTTGTTGATTTTCTTGGGTACCCCCTTTCAGCTCAAAAAATCCGAAGGCGTGTCCGTCCATAAACGGATAGGTGCCGAAGCAGAAATAGTCATTATCGATCCATTGGGCATTTGCCTTGGATGAAAAGAAGTTCCAGCATATGCCTTCGTAATCACACGACTCATAGCCGAGGTTGGCTTTGCGGTAGCGAACAAAATTTTGAAAATGGTCACGCGTAGGTATCATAGTATGGGTTTTAAAGTGCCGCTTGCGGCATCAAGAGCGGCTTCTCCCCCGTCTTTTAGTAGCGCTGTGGCATTTGGAGCCCCGATGATGCAGGGTATGCCCAATTCTCTTGTTACAATAGAAGCGTGTGAAAGCAACCCGCCTTGTTCGACCACTAAGCCCTTGGCTTTACTTATGAGCATACTCCATCCCGGGTCGGTATGTTTAGCCACTAGGATATCAAAGTCTGGCCAGGGTCCTGGTCGGTATTCGTCCATCACCAATAATCGGCCGCGGACGACACCGGGAAATACGCATTGCCCCTCTACGGTTTCGCCGGTGGCAGCCCCGGGAATATAGGGCGGTGCTTCCGCCGATGGAGTTGCAGCGAAACTCCTCGGGTATCGATCATCTGCATGCTCGACATATTGTGCTTTGCGCTTTACAATCAGATTTTTCCACTGTGCATGATCGCCGGCAAACCATTCCTCGATTTTTAGGTAAAAGATATCATCGGGTTCTTGAATGTGACCGGATTGGGCAGCGTTAATCCCCGCCTGAAGCAATATGCGACGCAACCAACCGAAGCCAGTGGAGCGCAGCAATCTAAACGCTTCTCGTTGTTTGATATAACGCTGGAGTTGCTTGATGCCCCATGGCAATTTTTGATCGGTTTGGGAGCCGTTAGACAAAAGTGGGCTGGAGGCAATCTCGTGGATAGCGTTTGATAGAGCGCTGAAATCATCCATAGGACTGGGTGATTCAAGCTTGAGCTCGTTGGGGAACCGGCCACCGAAGACAGAGAAATACTTGGTCCAACGCTCTTGTAAGCTGCGATTTTTTTGGAGTTGAGCGTGGAATGCAGATTCGTCTACCGCGATTAACGCTTCCCTCAATAAAATATCTTGCATCACCTCATGGGCCAAGGCCTTGAAGTCTCGTAATTGTTTGACGCTCGGGGTTTCCACTGAGAGGAAGCCCTGAAGTTCCTCTGGGCTGAATTTTTTTTCTGCCCATCCCAGGAACGTCATCAGCACAGTGTCGCTCTCGACGGTGACATACCAGCGGCGTAACCAGCGGCGCTCGCAGTGGTTCCATAGAGTTTGGAGTTCGGGGGTGGAGAGCTTGGAAAAATCAGTCCTTCCTAAGACATTAAAATCTTTCTTAACGATGTGATTGAATCTCTTCTTCGTCAATGGGAAACAGAGCGTCTTCCACAACATGAGGGGGTAATAAGCAAACTTCAACCAAGTTGCCGGTCGCATACTTTCTGGAAGGAAAATTTGCTGACGAATTTCAGCCGTGATCATGTTCTCGAGGTTTTCCTTGTTCCTCTCATAACCCGGCAAGAAGAACATCATGGAATACCAATGATTCATGACATAGTACATGCGGCCGTTGAAGTCTTTAACGAGTTTATCAAAAACGTGTTGATGGCGACGGATGGTTCGCTTGGGAACCCCGCTATGTGTGAGTAAATCCTCATACACATATTTGTAGAGTCGACGCGCCACGCTTGCCGTCATTGGGCTTACCGTACCCGTGTAGGATTCGGCGAGGTTGGAATTATCGAACAACCAAAGCTGTGGGAGCCAGTCCACCGTTACCGGACGGATTTGTAGTACGTACAATTTATCCTCAACAAAGGTCCACTCTACATCCATAGGCTTGCGGTAATGCTGGTGAACCTTTCGGTACAAACGAAGCAGAGCTCGCTTTAAGGTAGGAGTCCAGTTATTAGACTCAAACTCCTTCGTCACGATTTGACCTGAAGTAGTATCAAAGAGCTGACCTTGACGTAAGTCTGCCCCCTGGGCCATCCAAGGTTTTCCGCTAGGATGAAACCCTCGTTGGGCAACTTCAAACCCTTGAACCACGTAATTACATAATCCAGGCGCATAGTTGACCATCCATCGTTCTTCGTGGGTAAACATCACACCTGAAGTGCTGTTGACACTGTGAATCAGGGGCTGTATTACGACACCGTGAGGTTCGTCATCGGGAGATAATTCCGGTAAGCTTGCCGCCACCACATTGATGGCGTCGGCGAGAGATTCTTTGGTGATGCCAAGTAGGGTTTTAAATTGGCCCGCGGCAGCGCTTTCCTCCGTATCCTCGGTAATGCTGGAGCTGCGAACTGCGTAAAAATTGGACTCCCCTATTTGACCTAAAACTGCTTTGGTTGTCTCCTCAGGATTACGGTTTGGAAGGTCATCGTCCACGCAAACCGAAGTGAAGGGCAACGTTTTAAATCCATGTCCTTGCAAACTTGCGAGCCCCTTGGCCTTATTCCCAAAAACACCTAAAGTTAGAGCCATAACACTAGATTCAGGATTAAATACGATAAGACGGCGCCCGCTTGAATAATATACTTGCCTTTTTTATCAGGTTTGTTGGCGTAGCGCAATGCGCCTAGAAGCAATGGTAGGATCGCTAACCATAGGTATAGCTGGGATACTCCGGGAATCTGGGCATAGAGCCACATAGAAAGTAGCCCGATTAGCAAGGTTACTATTGCACTTCCCCATACACCTAGGCGCGAGGAATAGCTATCTCTGTAAGCTGTTTCTTCCTCAGGCGGAAGGCATTTTCGGGCAGCTTCGACAAGAGCACTCAAGGCAAATACACCACAGGCGTGCCACCAAATGTTTTCAGACCAATGAAGCGTTTTGGAGATAGCAGCATAGGCGACCAATTGGAGCAACAACATCTGCAGCAGCATGAATACATTATACAACCAAAAGTGGGGCTTGAGCTTTGCTAAGGGCCCTACCTCGTAACGCGCCAAAATAGAATAGAGCAATAGCCCTGCAGAAAGCAAGCCAGACAAGGGATCCAAAACTATGTGGATGCTGATGAATATCCCGCCGTTCCAGTAACCAACGCGCAGGATTTCCTTTTCCGTAATCAATCCACGCTGTAGTGGGCGATCCGGATGATGCACATCATCAACCTCTTTATCTCTCAACTCATCAATAACTCGAGTGTGGAGTAAGAAGGACAGTCCAGCCACGGCGAGCAAGGTATATTTCCACCACTCCGCGTAGTAGCCGTCCATTTCCAATACGGCCATCGTTGATACGATAATGGCCAAAGTGGTTGGCAACAGAAAGACCAGCGGGAATCGTTCGAGCTGGTATTGGTAGAGCCGACGCCCTAATCCTTGCTTTGCTTCTTCCATAGGTAAAAGTTGTTATAAAAAGGCACCCTATCATTTTCCGTCACTTGCACTAGGGTCCATTGGTTTTGGAAGGAATGGGGCACTGTTATAGCATAGCGATGTTCCCAAAATAGAAATAATGATCCCGGTGTACATGCCTGATCAACCACCTCAAAAAAGTCATCATTGTACTCCTCGTCCGTTCCCTCCATAATGTCCGAAGCGTGAATCATGTGGCGGGCCCGCGGCAATTCCTTTACATAGGATTTCAGATCCATGTGGTGGAACATTAGAGCATCTGATTTCGGGGTCCAATTCCCTTGCAAGTAATCTAACCGACTGTGTTTGTGATAGCCGTGAATGATATAATCCACATATGGGTTTTCGATGAGCCGGTGGGCAAGGATTTTTTCTTTGAATTGGTCCAAGTAATTCACCTGCCTAGGTTTTTTACTCTTGTCCTGAATCAAACCAAGAGGACGCGCTTTGGTATCCACATTTTCGAGAGAGAAAATTCGACTGGTTAAAAATTGAAATCTTCGTGTATCCCACCTCCGAGCATATACCTCAGCTCTGTCCGCTGCTGAATTTGCCTGCACCATCTGTTTTCGCGCGCCTGGAGCTAATAAAATAGGGAACACTTTAGCGAACTTCTGAAGAAAGCCTTCCAATTTACCGCCGTGCAACAACCCATGTCTTGAATGAACGCCAAAGAGTTGATCGCGATTCGAAGCACTTAGAGCCGCAAGCTTCTTTTTAACGTGTTCAATTTGAGCATATTCTGTATCGATCAAATGAATGTGCGTGACTCCGTGGCGCAGTAAACTAAAGGCATGGTCCCCACCACTGGCAACCATGTGATAGTAATCAATATCATGAGTATCAACGATATTTCGAAGCAGAAAGGTATCTTCCCAAGATTGCGAGTAATAGAGCACTAGTAGAGTAGATTTTTCAGTAAGTTAGAAAAAATTGTAATAAACTACTACAGTTTCTAAGTGGTCATATTTTGGTGAAAAAAGGTCGTAAAACCCTGTTTGACGCTTATGAAAGAGATTTTTGTCTCATAAGTGGGATGGCAATTTATTTCGCAAAGATTTCTTCGAGGTGTTTCGATCCTTTTTGGATTTCAGTTTCCGTCAATACCTGTTTCAACTCGCCTCCTTCTAGGAATATACAGCTAGAACACAACTCCACCACTTCTTGCATGATGTGCGTCGAAAAAAGTACCGTCTTATCTGATGCAATATTCTTGAGCAAAGCGCGTATTTCGATCAATTGGGCTGGATCTAACCCTGTGGTCGGTTCATCCAATATAAGAACATCAGGATCCGGTATTAAGGCCGCTGCGAGCCCTACACGCTGTCTGTAGCCCTTCGATAAGGCTCCGATTTTCTTATGCTTCTCTGGTCCAAGAACCGTCTGCTCGATTACCCGATCTATAGCCGACTTTTCTACCTTATATAGGGAAGCTACATAGGCCAAGTATTCTTTGACATACAGCTCCAAATACTGCGGATTATGCTCTGGTAAATAGCCTAAAATCTTTTGCACCTTGAGTGGATGGTCTGCTACATTCACCCCGTTTACCTCCATCAATCCTTCATCTGGCAATAAGGAGCCGGTAATGATTTTCATCAAGGTACTTTTTCCAGCACCATTAGGCCCCAAGAGTCCGGTGATTTGACCACTCTTAATCTCGAAAGAGAGGTTGTCCAATGCTTTTTGCTTGCCGTAAGATTTAGATAAATTGGTAACAATTATACTCATGACTTAATCCCCATTAAATCCAGAAAGAACGCGTATTCCATTGCGGTTTCTTTCAATGCCTCAAATCTTCCAGAGGCACCTCCATGGCCAGTTTCCATATTACAATACATCAGTAGTGGCTGCTCAGGGTTTGTACGCAACTTTCGCAGTCGTGCAACCCACTTTGCTGGCTCCCAATATTGTACTTGACTATCATGTAAGCCTGTCGTAACAAGCATTGCCGGGTAATCTTGACGACTTACTTGGTCATAAGGGCTGTAGCTAAGCATGTAGTCATAGCTTTCTTTGTTGTTGGGGTTACCCCACTCATCATACTCACCTGTCGTTAAGGGAATGGTTTCGTCTAGCATGGTAGTAACAACGTCTACAAAAGGTACTGCAGCAATCACACCTCGGAATAAATCCGGACGCATATTCACCACGGCGCCCATTAGGAGTCCTCCCGCGGAGCCACCCATCGTGAGTAGAGTTTCACTTGTACAGTAATCGTTTGCTATTAGTGCTTCTCCACAGGCAATAAAGTCTGTGAAAGTATTCGTCTTATGGAACATTTTACCATCCTCATACCACGGACGACCTAAATATTGTGACCCTCTGATGTGGGCAACAGCATAAACAAATCCTCTGTCCAATAGACTTAATCTAACGGAGGAAAATTGCGGGTCGATTGTAACTCCATAGCTACCATAACCATAAAGCAATGTAGGGTTTGGAGCATCTGAGCGAAGTAGATCTTTACGGTATACAATGGACATTGGAACTTCCGTTCCATCGTCTGCAGTTGCCCAAATTCTCTTGGTTACATAGCGGTCCTTATCATAACCCCCAATAACCTCTTGTTGCTTACGAAGTGTTTTTTCTCCCGTAGCAAAATCGTAATCAATCACACTACCAGGAGTGGTTAGCGAGGTATATCCATAACGTAAATGCTGTTGCTCAAAACTTGGATTGCTCCCTACGTAAGCAGTATATGATTCTTCTTCAAAAGGCAGATAATAAGCCTCTTTACCCCAAGGCTGTATTTTGATTCTGGTCAAACCATTTGAACGCTCTTCTGTCACCAGATAATCAGAAAAAAGCTCCATATCCTCCAACAACACTTCAGGCCTATGGGCAATAACGTCCGTCCAATTCTCAATCCCCGTTGCTTGAACTGGGGTTTTAACAAGCTTGAAATTCGTAGCGCCTTCTGCATTTGTTCTAATGTAAAAATCATCGCCAAAATGACTTACACCATACTCTAATCCTCGAGCTCTAGGTTGAATTATTTTAAAATCAGCCAACGGTTCTGAAGAAGAGATAAATCGATGCTCGTCTGACATCGTAGAAGAACTTCCAATCATGATATAATCACGGCTCTTGCTCTTATATACGAAACAGGAGAATGTTTCATCCTCCTCTGTGTAGACCGCTGCACTAGTATTTGACTCCGCACTCCATCTTTTAACGGAGTTACTGCGCAATGTTTCTAGATCCTTGACCGTATAAAACAAATAGTTTCCATCACTGCTCCAAGTACTTCCTCCAGAACATTCATTCGAGGTGACCTGTACTATTTCCCCAGTAAGTAAATCCTTTGTGAAAGTGGTGTATATGCGGCGACTAATGGTATCCACACCAAAAGCTATTTTCTGGTTGGACGGATGGATACTCAATCCTCCCACCTGGTAATAACTATGCTCCTTTGCTAATTCATTAACGTTTAGTATTACTTGCTCATCCGCTTCTAGACTGCCCTCTTTCCTACAGTATAACGGATACTCAGACTCGCCTTCATAGCGGGTATAGTAGAAAAAACCATCCAGTAAGTAAGGCACAGAACTGTCGTCTTTTTTAATACGACCTACAATTTCATCAAAAAGACGTTCTTGTAATTTTTCAGTCCCAGACATGATACGCTCACGGTATGCATTTTCAGCATTCAAGTATTCAATTACCTCAGGATTTTCTCGATCCTTGAGCCAATAGTACTCATCCATACGGGTGTCACCATGTGCTGTTAATTCATGCGCTAATTCTTTCGCCTTAGGTTCGCCAGAGAGCGGTTGTTCCTCCATTGTACATTGTGTCATTAAGACCACAAAACTAAGGCCTAGTATTACCTTTTGTCGCATGGGATAGTTTATTTTAGAGCTTGTTAAATATGCCTATGAAAGTACTCAATAACATCCATTGTCGCTTTGCCCTTTGTGCAATCTTATCCATTGCGTTTTCTTCATGCACAAAGCCAGACAGAGTACTCGACCTGCAGGGTCATCGCGGGGCACGAGGCCTGTCACCCGAAAACACCATTAAGGGCTTCCAAAAAGCACTAGAATATCCATTATTGAGTTCATTAGAATTAGACGTTTGTATTAGCAAAGACGGACAGGTAGTGCTCTCTCACGAACCATGGATGAATGCTGAAATTTGCGGTGTAGATAGTGGATTAATAGCCGTAAACAGCATGGCCTATAATCTGTATGAAATGACCTTAGACAGTATTCAATCGTACAATTGTGGGAGTTACGGTCATCCCTCTTTCCCTGAACAACTACCTCACCCTTCCTATAAGCCTTCATTAAAGCAGCTTTTTGAATATCTTTCTAGTAGAAATCTACCTTGGCCTAACCTGAATATCGAGACAAAATCCAAGCGGTCTACGGATAATACATTCCATCCTTCCCCACATAAATTCGCAAGTATTTTAGCGACTGAACTTTTGCAGGCAAACGAAACCTATCCAGAAGCCGATCTTTTGAATAAAGTCACCGTGCAGAGCTTTGATACTAGAACGCTGCGTGAATTCCTGAAAATGCATATTGGAGTAAAACTGTGTTTACTAGCGGAGCACGATGGGGATGCTAAGGCACAGATGGATAAAATGGGGTTTCCGGTAGATATTTATAGTCCTGAGCACACTCTCGTGACGAGAGAACTCCTGAATTGGTGTCATTTCAGAGGAATCCGAGTCATTCCATGGACCGTGAACGATCTTGCTAGAATGCAAGAACTGATTGACATGGGGGTGGATGGCTTAATATCTGATTACCCTAACAAGTTTAGCCTACTCGTATATTAATCTAAATTATTTGGCACGCTGAACACGTGAAATACCCGCTCTAGAACCCGCATGAGATGGATTGTAGCTTAGTGCTTGGCGATAATCAGATTCTGCCTTAGGCATGTCCCCTAGTAGTTCAAAACAGTATCCACGTCCATATAGCGCACGGTGATTAATTGGCTGAATCTCTAAGGCCTGATTAAAATAGTATCGCGCGTCACCAGGAAGCTCCAACTGTAAGTGAATAAAACCTAGGTTAAACATAGATTCTATATCTGTTGGGTCTAGTTGCGTACATTTCGTAAAATCCTCTAGGGCACCATTCCAATCTTCATTGCCCAAATAATACATGCCTCTGTTGTATAAGCTCATTCTATTCAATGGATTCAATTCAATCAATCGATTGAAATATCCAATGGCTAAGGGGCTGTTAATAGCACTATATAAAACGCCACACATGTCCAACGCCTCAGTATAATCCGGAGCTATGTCTATCGCCTTCTGAAACCATGAGATTGCCATAAGCGTATCACCTAGCGCATCCCGCATTAAAAGTCCTTTCAAAAAATGTGCTTCAGGGTTTTTGGGATCTATTTCTAGTACGCGATCTACGAGCACCGCACTTTTTTCAAACTCTGTGACTACATGGTAGAGCTGCGCCATTTTGAGTCGGCAAGGGACATAACTTGGATCTAGCGCCATACACTTCGTCCACGCGTCTCTACTCTGCCTAGTCTGGTTTGTTGCAAAGCCTAAATCACCAAACAGCTCAAGAGCAACTATACGCGAACTGTCCATAGCAAGTATGGCGGAAACATCTGCTTGAGCATACTTGAGATTCTGTTGTCTCAAATAAATCCGAGCACGCGACTCTAGCACATCAAGGTTATTAGGATTTTCTCTGATCAAACCATTTAAACTGTCTAATTCACTTTGAATTTTCGAAGTTGATACTTGAGTTTGCTCAGAACTTTGATCTTCATGGACAGGAGAAGTGGATTCCGACGTCTGACAAGAAGCTAGAGCTAGGGCAATAATGAACGTAAATACTTGAGCTTGTTTCATATGTCAAAAATGGGGTAAAAAAAAAGCCCCGCCAAGTGGCGGGGCTTTGAATAACTCGAAAGAGTTTTTATTAGAAGTTGTAACGTACTGAAGCATTCCAAGTACGTCCGAAACCGAACCATACAGAGTTGGCTGTGTTCACTCCGTTCCAAGTAGCATCACCATCTTCGGCGTGAATACTTGTATTAGATTCTGCAATATAAGTAGTGTTTAACAAGTTGTTAATGTTAACACGTACGGTCCACTTATTCAAGCGAGTTGTAGCACCAAGATCTAGCAAGCCATAAGAAGGAAGCTTTACAGCACCTCTGTTTTCCGGAGCATAGAACTCATCATCAACAATAGAGAAATCAGCATAAAGACCGTCTACTAAGCGAAGGCCTAGATCAATGCTTGTTGTCTTAGCTACTTTATAATCCGCACTAAAGTATGCTGTAGTCTGAGCAGCATCACCCACTTTAGCACCTTTAAGATAGAGTGTACCCTCACCTATTAGCGCTTGATTATCATCGAACAACTCTGCAGTGAAATCTTTAGTATATCTCCAGTCTCCTAAAGACGTCATGGCTTTTAATCTCAATTTATCCGTAGCCATATAGTCCGCTTCAAACTCGATACCATTGTGCTGTACGTCAATGTTTTTAAACTGAGCAGTACCGTCAACACCGTTAGCATTACTTAGAGAAACCGTTTGGAAACGATTACCCCATGAAGTAGAATATGCATTTACGTTAATACGTAGGTTGTTAGACGTATATCCGTAACCGAATTCAACAGATCTGATTTCCTCGTTCTCTATTTCCGTATTGACGTCATTTGCATAACTAGGGAATACTGCACCAAACTGAGCTTGACGAGAAATGAAACCTGCATTCATAAAGAAGTTCGACTTCTCCGTAGCATTGTAGTTTGCGCCACCTTTTAAGTAACCACCTAGTAGATTAGCAGTTTCAGAGATAGGATTCGAAGGCTGGTCAAAGTAATCTTCACGCTGGAAAGACTGGTTAGACAAACCCGCCTGAAGTACCACGTTATAAAGATTGTCAGAATTATATTCAACTAAACCGTTAAGTCCAGCCCAACCAACATTACCAACATTATAATAATCAATCTTAGGACCATTCAAACCTGTATTACCGAATGGACTAGCCTCAACCGTGGTATTGATAATTTGACCATTTGAGTTTTTATTACCCGTAGAATAATATCCATCCAGACCCATTAAATTATTCATCGTGCGGTAATGGAAACCCTTATAGCTTCTCAAATCAACACCTATAGAAGTTCTGAAATCACCGAACTGTCCTTCTAGGTTTGAAATAGCTCCAACCCAGTTATGAGAATTCATAGAAGCACGACGTACCAAAACAGCTCTGTTAACATTGCTGTCACGGAAACCATTTGATCCTATCATTTGACCAGCAAATCCTGAAACATCACCAGTATAACCATCAGTTGTAGCTTGATTTGCAGCAACAATTGCATCGAAATCTATAGTACCGTCTGCATTTCTAGAACCTTTACCATCTTCAAGGTAGTGCTCCGTCAAATCCTTTCTAAAAGGAAGGATATCTAGGTCGCTGCTGTAGTAGTTCTTACCACGAGGCCCGGTACCACCTCCACGTCCAGCGGAACCGTAGAAAGAAGAAACTAGTTTAAGATTATCTGAAATTTCCCAATCCCAGTTGACTGTTGCCAGTGGCTTGTTGTAGAAATTTCTACGCATAGAGTACTCTTCGATATTGCCTTCAGCATTAGTTCTGGTTCCACCATTACTATTCCATCTACGGTTGATTGTACCGCCGTCGCCTTTATAGCCATTGTCTCCTGAGAAATTTTCATAATCACGTATAGACACCCAAACATCTCTTTGGTGGTGCCATTGACCAGCACCTAAAAAAGTAAAGTTTAAGCTATGATTAGAACCTTCTGGAGCATAACCTACGGCAGCGAAATAGTTATAACCTTCACCTTGCGTATTATTGATATAACCATTACCCATCCATCTACTTAATAGAAAAGATGAAGCCCAACCCTTGTCATTCTTACCTGTATTGTATACCGCAGAAGTTTTGAAGTAACCATCGTTACCTGCACTCTGAGTTAGCGCACCGCCTTCTTTCTTGTCAGCTGCTCTTGTGAAGATACTTACCGTACCACCTACAGAAGGTACCGCTAACTTAGAAGCACCAAGGCCTCTTTGAATCTGGATACCAGAAGCTACATCAGTTAAACCTTGCCAGTTTGACCAATACAATCTTCCGTTCTCCATGTCATTTACAGGCTGGCCATTAATCAAGAACGAAGTGTTCGTTTGATCAAAACCTCTTAAAGAGATCCTAGAATCACCATAACCTCCACCTTGCTTGGTAGCGTAAACACCTGGAGTGGTATTCATGATTTCAGGAAATTCTTGATTTCCTACTTTCAACGAAATCTCTGAAGGAGATATCGTAGATACGGCTACCGGCGTTTGACGCGCAACAGCAATATCAATTACAGCTGAAGTCACAACAATTTCGTCCAACATGTTGAACACAGAATCTGCTGCTGACTCCTGAGCGTTTACGGATATTACCGCAAAAAACGCACTAAGAATGAGTAAAGCTTTTTTCATTTTAGATATACTTTAGGTTAAATACAGTGTGAATTTACAAGTATTGAACTAAAAGTACCCTCTTTTTAAGATTGAGCATATACCGATTTCTTAACAGAATATTAACAAAAAGGCGCTGAATAACAGCGCCTTAAGTTTATTGTCAAAAAATGTAATAAGAGGCTTATTCTGCTGCGTCTATAACCGCTCTTATTTTCAATTCTACTTCTTCTGCTAATTCAGGATTATCAATAAAGAGTTGTTTCACTGTATCACGACCTTGACCTAGCCTCGTTTCACCGTAACTGAACCACGAGCCGCTTTTGGTTAAAATGTCATGTTCCACTCCTAGGTCTATAAGTTCACCTGCCTTAGAAATGCCAAGTCCATACATAATATCAAACTCTGCCGTACGGAACGGAGGAGCTACTTTGTTCTTTACAACTTTCACCCTAGTTCTATTACCCATGACCCTATCACCGTCCTTAATCTGGGTGGAACGTCGGATATCAACACGAACGGAAGCGTAAAATTTTAAAGCATTTCCCCCGGTAGTGGTTTCCGGATTGCCAAACATCACACCGATTTTCTCACGAAGCTGGTTGATAAATATCACGCAACAATTGGTTTTAGAAATGGTCCCCGTAAGCTTACGAAGCGCTTGAGACATTAACCTCGCCTGCAAACCCATTCTTGAGTCACCCATCTCACCTTCAATTTCCGCTTTTGGAGTAAGAGCAGCCACAGAATCTATAATAAGTATATCAACAGCTCCTGAACGAACCAAGTTATCCGCAATCTCTAGCGCCTGTTCACCGTTATCAGGTTGCGATATGATAAGATCATCTGTATTAATTCCAAGCTTCTCAGCGTAGCCCCTATCAAAAGCATGTTCCGCATCTATGAATGCTGCTATACCTCCTTTACGTTGACATTCTGCAATAGCATGCAAGGTCAAGGTGGTTTTTCCCGAACTCTCCGGCCCGTAGATCTCAATAACACGGCCAGTGGGATAGCCACCTACACCTAAGGCAACGTCTAAAGTCAATGATCCTGTAGGAATAGAATCTACTTCAACTACCGGGGCATCGCCCATTTTCATCACTGTTCCCTTGCCGTAGGCTTTGTCCATACGGTCCATAGTGAGTTTGAGTGCCTTTAATTTGGCGTCTTTGTCTGCGCTCATAATCTTAGAATGCTAATAATATTAGATTTATACAAATGTAGAACTTTGATTGAAATAGCAAAGCCCTTTCTAATAATTTACACAAAAAATTGAATTTTAATACAACGACAAGATCTGTTCCGTTGCTTCTTTGGTCTTAACTTTTTCCAAAACCTGCTCAATTTTACCTAACTCGTCTATGACGTAAGTATGGCGAAAAATACCATCGTATTGCTTGCCCATAAACTTCTTGTTACCCCAAGCTTCGAAGGCAGTTATAATCATCTTTTCTTCATCTGCGATTAAACTGAAATTCAATTTTTGTTTTGCGGAAAAGTTCAACTGACGCTTTACTGAGTCTGCGCTAACCCCTATTACTTCAAATCCTTTGTCCACCAAATCCTCATAGTGATCACGGAAATTACAAGCCTCTACCGTACATCCTGGTGTGCTTGCTTTTGGGTAAAAGAATAAGATTGTTTTTTTACCCATTAGGCCTTCAGAAGAAATACTATCTCCATGCTGATTTATACCTTTCCAGGAAGGTGCGTCTTGTCCGATTTTTAATGCCATTGTGAATTAGTTTTATTTGTCAACAAGTCCAAGTTAGCTTTGTTTACTTCAAGATGTATCCTTGAACCATAAATAATTATTCGCATGACCAAGGCTGAAAAAGTACAATACACCATTAACGAGCTAGAGCGCCTGTACCCTGAAACACTGGTGCCTTTAGATCATAAAGATCCTTTTACATTACTAGTTGCGGTTGTATTATCCGCGCAATGCACGGATGTAAGAGTAAATACCATTACCCCTAAGCTTTTCGCAGTTGCAGATAACCCCTATGACATGGCAAAGCTGAGCGTCGAAGAAATAGCGGACATTATAAGACCATGTGGATTAGTCCCTATGAAGAGTAAAGGCATTCATTCCTTTAGCAATACCATTGTTACGAAGTTTGGAGGCTTGGTACCCGCGACTTTTGAAGATCTAGAAGACATGCCTAGTGTGGGGCACAAAACGGCTAGTGTAGTCATGAGCCAGGCTTTTGGTGTTCCAGCATTTCCCGTAGACACCCACATACAAAGATTAATGTATCGCTGGGGCTTCTCTAACGGACGAAGTGTAGAACAAACAGAGAGAGATGCTAAACGGCTTTTTAAGCGCAACCTATGGAACAAGCTGCATCTACAAATCATTTTTTATGGCAGGGAATATAGTCCAGCAAGGGGATGGGATTTAAAGAAGGACTATATCACCAGTAAAATTGGTCGCAAGAGCGAGATCCATAAATGGGAGCTTGAGCAAGAAGTCAAACTGAAGAAAGCAAAGAAGACTAAGAAAGCTGGATGATTGTCGCTATTTTTGGAGAACCAGTAACAGAATTAGATATACAACTTATACACTATGGGACGCGCATTTGAATTTAGAAAAGAACGCAAGTTTAAACGTTGGGCCGGAATGGCGAAAACGTTCTCGCGCATTACTAAGGACGTAATCATGGCGGTTAAGGAAGGTGGTGACAATCCAGATTCTAATTACCGGTTGCGATTACTTTATCAAAATGCGAAGGCGGCAAACATGCCTAAGGAGAATGTTGAACGTGCTATTAAAAAAGCAACTTCAAAAGACCAAGCAGATTACAAGACTATTATTTATGAAGGCTATGCGCCTCATGGAATTGCGGTTTTAGTGGAGACAGCGACAGACAACAACATCCGTACCGTAGCTAACGTCCGCTCCTATTTCAACAAACTCAACGGTTCATTTGGAACACAAGGCTCCGTTGAATTTATGTTTGAGCACAAGTGTAACTGCAAAATTGCTGCTGACGGAATAGATATAGAAGAACTTGAGTTTGCACTGATCGATTTTGGCATAGAAGATGTCTTTTCAGATACCGAAGAAAAAGATGGCGAAACGCTAAATATCATTATGGTATATGGCCAATTCTCGGAATTCGGGAACATCTCGCGCGGCTTAGAAGAACTAGGACATGAAATCTTAGAATCAGGATTTGAATATATCCCTACCATTACTAAAGATATCACGGAAGAACAAGTTGCTGAGGTTGCAAAACTTATAGAGAAGCTAGAAGAAGACGATGACGTTCAAAATGTGTACACTACCATGAGATAGTCCTGGTACTATTTTCATCATAAATAAAAACGCGGCCCCAGTAGAGCCGCGTTTTTTGTAATGAATTAAAAGGAAATTCTATTAATTTATCTTTCTCAACGAACTACGTTCAATCTGACCTTGAGCATAGTCCTTTGTAATGTGTATTTCTTTTGCGTCAAGCCCAGGTGCATCAAACATATGGTCAATAAGAACCGCTTCACATACGCTGCGTAAGCCACGTGCGCCAAGCTTATATTCTAATGCAACTCCTACGATGTAGTCATATACTTCTTCCTCGAACGTCAACACGATCTCATCCATATGGAACAAGTGCTGGTATTGCTTCACCAACGCATTTTTAGGAATGGTTAGTATGGCTTTCAATGCTTCACGATCCAACGGAGACATGAATGTCACAATCGGCATACGTCCTATGAGTTCTGGTATTAGACCAAAGCTTTTTAGATCGCTTGGAGTAATGTAACTAAGTACTTCGCTCTCCTCAATATTCTGACGTATTTCTTTAGAATAACCAAGAGATGATGAATTCAATCTAGAATTTATCTTCTTTTCAATACCTATAAAAGCACCACCAGCAATGAAAAGGATGTTCGTCGTATCCACTTCAATATATTTTTGATCAGGATGCTTACGACCACCTTGAGGTGGTACGTTCACTTTAGACCCCTCTAACAGCTTCAACAATCCTTGTTGAACGCCTTCACCGCTTACATCGCGTGTAATAGAAGGGTTATCTCCTTTGCGAGCAATTTTATCTATTTCATCAATAAATACGATCCCTACCTGAGCGCGATTTAAATCATAATCAGCGGCTTGTAATAAACGGGTTAGGATACTTTCCACATCCTCACCAACATAACCTGCCTCAGTTAGTACTGTTGCGTCGACGATGGTGAAAGGAACATTTAATAATTTTGCAATGGTACGTGCCATCAAAGTCTTTCCCGTTCCGGTATTTCCTACCACCACAATGTTCGACTTATCAACCTCCGGAGCATCCTTTACCGGTACTAAACCAATTCTCTTATAGTGATTGTAGACGGCCACCGCAAGCGTGCGTTTCGCTGGCTCTTGACCAATAATGTATTCGTCTAAGTGCGCCTTGATTTGAGATGGGGTAAAATCAAATTCTGGCTTAGCAGCTACTTCTAATGGGTTCGTTTGTGGCTTATCAGATAACTCAGTATGTAAAATACCTCCAGCTTGATCCACACAACGGTCACAAATATGGGCATCCACACCCGCAATCATCATCTCTGTCTCAGCTTTACTTCTTCCGCAGAAGGAGCACTGTAGATTGTCTTTTTCTTCGCTCATTAGCTCGCCTGAGTCTTGCCAAGTAGGATTTCGTCTACCATACCGTAAGCTTTCGCTTCTTCGGCGGTCATCCAGTAATCACGATCTGAATCATGCTGTACTTTATCAAACTCCTGACCACTATGGTGTGAGATGATACTATAAAGCTCCTTCTTTAATTTCAAGATTTCTTGAAGCGTGATTTCCATGTCTGAAGCCTGACCTTGAGCGCCGCCCATTGGCTGGTGAATCATCACACGGCTGTGCTTTAATGCAGAGCGTTTTCCCTTAGTTCCTGCACACATTAAAACCGCTCCCATAGATGCGGCCATACCTGTACAGATCGTTGCTACGTCTGGATTGATCACTTGCATGGTGTCATAAATACCCAATCCAGCATATACAGAACCACCTGGCGAATTGATGTAAATCTGAATATCCTTCTTTGCGTCTGCACTTTCCAGGAACAACAATTGCGCTTGAACGATGTTTGCGACCTGATCGTTAATGCCCGTTCCTAAAAAGATGATGCGATCCATCATCAGACGAGAAAAAACATCCATTTGAGCAACATTCATCTGACGCTCCTCAATGATGTAGGGCGTTAATGATGCGTCTATGTATTGATCGACATACATGCTTTGAATACCGACATGTTTAGTAGCGTATTTTTTGAATTCTTTTCCGAAATCCATATGCAAAATGAGTTTAATGTAATGACACCTCTTTCAAGGTTATTGTTCTAAAGTTAGGCCTTTTCTGTAACCAATTTAATGAATTGATCATAGGTAACCGCCTTCTCCTCAACTTTGAAATTTTCCTTGTAGTGCGCCATTAATTTAGCGTTGTATACTTGGTCATTGATTCGACGTGCTTCTTCTTCGTTCTTTAGTGCGTTTTCAGCAATGCCTTTCAACATTTCATCGTCCATTGCATCCTGACCATATTGTTGAAACTGAGACTTTACTAATTCCACGGTATGGTTAAGCAAGTCGTCATTAGAAACGGCAATTTCCGCACCTGTTATGACTGCATTTTCTATCAACTGGTAACGAAGTCCTTTTTCTGTCTTTTCCCAATCTGCTTCAATCTCTTCAGCAGTTAAAGGCTTGTCGCCCGAAGTACGCATCCATTTTTTAAGAAATGACACGGGTAAATCAAACTTTGTTTTTTCTAGCAAATGCTCTGCAACGTTATTTAAAAAGAACTGGTCCGCTTCGTTTTGATACATACGCTCCGCCTCTTCTTTCATTTTTGCACGCATCTCATCTTCCGTCGTCACCATGCCTTCACCGTATACCTTGTCATAAAACTCTTGATTGAGTTCCGCAGGCTCCATTCGCATGATGTTTTTCAATTCAAATTGAAGTATGCCTGTTGACGCTTCTAGTTGTGCGTCAGTGATACCCAGCAGGCCTGCAACGTTGTAGTCTTTAACGAAAGATTTGGCCGCATCCATTGAAAAATGGTCTCCCGTAGTCGCTTTAGTCAGCTCCACTTGCACCTTCTTTGTTTTCAGATTCGTACCTAAAAACTGCGTGTCAGCCTTAACGATCCCGCCTACAATAGCATTTCCATCAGCATCGACTTCAGTGAAAGTTCCGTAGAACATATCTGAAGACTCTGGAGATTCTGGGCTTGACATTTTTCCGTAACGGTTACGGATGTCTTCAACGTAAGTGTCTATCACCTTTTTATCTGCGGTAATCTTAACGCTATCTACTTTATTCCGCTTAGATACTTTCACCTCGAATTCAGGACTCAGACCCAGCTCGAAAGCAAAAGTATAAGTACCTGGAGTGTCAAAGTCTAATTCCGCCTGCTCGATTGGCAATGGATTGCCTAGAATGTTTAGTTTCTCTTTTTGGATATAGTCGTAAATACCATCCTGAAGCATCTTATTAATTTCTTCAATCAATACCGCTTTTCCATATTGCTTTTTAACCAAACCCATCGGTACTTTTCCAGGACGAAATCCCGGTATCTTTGCCGTTTTGCGGTAATTAAGTAATACTGAGTCTACCTTTGATTGGTAGTTTTCCGGAGTGATTTCAATGTTAACCAACAGGTTTAACGCGTCTACTTCGTTCTTGGTAATATTCATTCTAAGTCCAATTTTGTTTTTTCTTCCTCTCAATTAAGGGCTGCAAAGGTAGTAACAAATTGCCTTTGATAGTGTTAGCAAAACAGATCAACCTTTTCATTTCCTTTAACGTTTGATAAGGAGCTTTGATAATGCAAAGATTGTAACTTGCTTATATCTATGATTGAACAACTTATGCAGCGCAAAAACATTAAATACCTACTGCCTCTACTTGGAGGAGCACTACTAATTCTTGGTTTCAAATGGTTTGGACCTCAAGAAGAAAAAGAAGCCGTCATATTCGCGCTAGTGCGGGATGCGCTTACCACTATGCACCTTCAGCCGAAGGAAATGAACGACGAATTAAGTGCAGAGATTTTTGATTCCTATATGGAAACGTTGGACTTTAATAAACTCTTTTTTACGCAAGAAGATGTGGATGAGCTGTCCTATTATAGAACTGCATTAGATGATGCTTTTTATGCTACCAATACTCAGTTTTTCGAATTGAGCTTTAACAAAGTGAGTCAAGGCATACAAAGGTCAAAAGGTATTTTCACCACACTTCTCTCAAGCCCACTAGACTACAGCGCTGATGACGAAGTGATAAGTAATCCGGAAAAGCGTGACTTTGCCGCTAATGATGATGCTCTCATTCTGCAATGGGAAAAACATTTAAAATGGCGAATTTTAAGTAGGATTTACGAAAAAGATAAAGCGCAGAAAGAAGACGCTAAAACTGATGTAGAAGTGGAAATCAAAGATTTCGTTTCTTTAGAGATGGGCGCACGCGAGAAGGAATTAGAAACACAACAAGAGTGGTTCGATAATTTAATGGACATCGCCCGTATAGAATGGTTCGGCATGTACCTGAATGCCTATTGTGAATCCTATGATCCCCACACCTCCTACCTCGCTCCACAACAAAACGAAAATTTCGAACTGAGCATGACCGGTCAGTTTGAAGGAATTGGCGCCGGATTAAAACAAGATGGCGACTATATAGGTATTGAGCGAATCATCGCAGGTTCCGCATGTTGGAGGCAGGGTGACTTAGAAGCTGGCGATCGCATCATTGCCGTTGCTCAAGGGGATCAAGAAGCTGTAGACGTTGTGGGGTATAAAGTTCGTGACGGAATAAAACTGATACGTGGCAAGAAAGGCACTGAGGTGAGGCTTACGGTTAAGAAAAAAGATGGGACTCGGCAAATCATTCCTATAATAAGAGATGTGGTAGAGCTTGAAAGCACCTTTGCAAGAAGCGCTATTCTCGACGGTCAGGTATTCAAAAAAACGGATAGTGTCTTTGTGAAAACCAAGGATATCGGTACTAAGACCGGCTACATTAAACTACCTAAGTTCTATGTCAACTTCTACAATGAATCCAACCACAATGCCGCAGAGGATGTTAAAAACGAAATCATCAAACTCAAAGCACAAGGAGTAGATGGGATCATACTTGATTTAAGAAATAATGGAGGTGGCTCGTTACAAGCAGCCACCGAGATTGCAGGACTATTCACTGAAAAAGGACCCATGGTTCAAGTAAAGAATTTTCAAAGTGGCACACGTGGAAAAGGCAACAGTGATCCAAAAATATATTGGGATGGACCGCTGGTGGTTCTAATAAATAACTACAGTGCATCTGCCTCCGAAATCGTAAGTGCCGCACTACAAGACAGACACAGAGCTTTGATTGTAGGGCCTGCAAAAAGCACCTTCGGTAAAGGAACCGTGCAGAATATGTTCGATCTGGATCGTGCTGTTAGCGGTCCACTAAACGATCTCAAACCGCTCGGCGCTATTAAAATAACCACTGAAAAGTTCTATCGAATATCTGGCGGCACGACCCAGCTTCAAGGAGTCGTACCAGATATTTCATTACCTGGAGCTTATGATAAAATTGAATTGGGCGAAAAAGAATACCCAAATGCGCTTCAAGTAGACTTTGTTTCACGTGCGAAATACAACGAAATCAACACGTGGGATCCAAAATTTGAAAGGGCCAAAAATGAAGCAGCTGAAAGGCTAGAAACCAACGCTTCATTTAAGAACTTCAGAAGCTACGCAGATTGGATTTCCTCGAGTAGCAAGGACCAACTAATACCGTTGAATTATGAGGACTACACTGCTGTTCAAGACTCCATAAGTACGGCTGGCAAGCAATTCAAAAATATAAACAGACTGCGTGACAGTGCCGGAGTTGTTGCCTTACCTGATCATTTGGTCATGTTCGAAACAGATAGCGTTCAGAAAGATATTTACACAAAGTGGTTCAAGTCTTTATCTAAAGACCTTGTCATTAGGGAGAGTTTGAATATTATTTCGGACTTAACGAAATAAGCTGCAACGCAATGATGCCAAAATCTGCTATGTTCAAAGCCTCCATAATCACACTGTCCTTCCTTGTGTTGTGTGCGCTTTTTGCAGATGCCTTGGTCCTTGATGACAGTCCTAGTGCTAACAAGATGAATCTTGAACACACACTTCTAGAACCTGGCTCAAAAACCGCGCAAGGCACTCACTATTTTGGAACAGATAAATATGGCAGAGATCATTTCTCTCGTGTTTTACTGGGCAGCAGAATAAGCTTGGGTGTAGGGTTGGTATCCGTTCTAGTAAGCGTCATCATCGGAATTCCAGTAGGAGCATGTGCAGGTTATTTCGGTGGTAAAATAGATGCTGTTTTGACATGGCTCATGTCTGTCTTGTGGTCTATTCCAACGTTATTACTGGTGATTGCACTGACTTTTGTGCTTGGCAAGGGACTCATTCAAGTTTTCATTGCCGTTGGCCTTACGATGTGGGTAGAAGTTGCCCGGGTCATCCGTGGCCAATTTTTAGCTGAAAAAAACAAAGAATATGTGGAGGCAGCGCAAGTTTTAGGATTTAGCAGAGCTCATATTATTTTTAAGGAAATTCTTCCCAATACCTTGGGGCCACTGGTTGTGATATGTGCTACAAATTTTGCCAGTGCCCTCCTCATAGAAAGTGGATTGAGTTTTTTAGGAATAGGTGCGCAACCTCCACTTCCTTCATGGGGCGGAATGATTCGCGATTATTACCCGTACATCATTACGGGAAAAGGATATTTAAGCCTGATTCCAGGGGCATTGATTGCAATTTGTGTACTCAGTATTAATGGAATCACCACGGCTGTAGGCAAATAATCTATTCTGGTCGGTACAGCTCATTTAAAGGCAATGGGTGGGCCACCTTATCTAAGGCATGTGTGTCTAGTATTCCTAAAAATTCATCACGATCTATATCCCAAGCGCCTAAACTGCAAAGATGCTCTGTCGGGAGCTGGTTATCTACAAAGAGGACACCTTGATCATGCAAATACATACACATGTTTATGTAGGCAAATTTAGAGGCGTTAGGACGGGTGTGAAACATGCTCTCACCAACAAACACATCACCAGTCATCACTCCAAAAGTTCCGCCTATTAATTCGTTACCCTCCCAAACCTCAAAGCTATGGGCCATACCAAGGGTATGCATTTGGCAGAAATTATTTTTGAACTTATCGGACAGCCACGTGCCTTCCTGATCAGTTCTTATTACTTCCCCACAAAGGTCCACAACGGCAGAAAAGTCACTATTGACTTTAAACTGCCACTGTCTTTTATTAAAATATGGACGCATACTTTTAGAAATCACAACACCGTTAGTGGGGGTCACGCTTCTGATATGTGGTGAGAACCAGAACACCACTTCCTCCTGCTCAAACCAAGGGAATATACCTTTTGGGTACAATCTCCTGTACATATCTGGGGATAGATCCCAAGAAAGGGCTATTAATCCTTCATCATTAGCAACATCTGTAGGATCTGGCACGCGCCAGTTCTCTTCACCGATGAAACACAAAGGATTGTTTGCCTTGGACATGATGTTAGAACGGGAGGTCGTCGTCTAGAACGCTGTTGTCTGCACCTGAAGGAGCGAACGGCTGGCCAGCTGGAGGTAAGTCTGTAGGCGGTGCTGATGAGGCTGACTGAGCTAATGGAGACATTTTCCATGCCTGCAGCGTTGTGTAATATCGTGTGGCACCTCCCTGTGGTGGTGTCCATTCACGTCCACGAACATTAAACTCTATAACCACTTCTTGACCTGCAGTATAACTGTCTAATACACCAGTTTTATCCTGAGTAAACTCAAAGCAAAGTGTTTGTGGATACTGCTCCTTAGTTTGAACTACGAACTCTCTTTTTCTGAATCTATCAGAAATCACTTGTTCGTCCATGATTTGGGAAATTCTCGCTTCCATCTGCATAACTACTGACTCTAATGAGCCGATTTATCTATTAATAATACACTCCATGCTTCTAATACTTTTTCTGACTCAAGGAGCTCTTTCGCCTTCTCATGCAAAGCTTCTCTGAGTTCAATTCCATCTGCGAAATTTTGAAGAATTCTTCGTACATCGAAATCGGATTTCATCGCTTCAATAGCTGTAATCGAAGGTAAGGAAGTTACGGCACCTAATTGACCCAAATTGTTTCCCGTTAAGACTGTTGATCTTCGGATTACCTCTGGAATTTGATCTACGCCTATTCCTATTGCGGGACTTCCTAATTCAAACAGCGCATCTCCAGAAGCTCGTACCCACCACTTTTTTCCCAATCTTCCAACCAGGTCAATAGCTTCTTGGTCTATACTTCCATCATCTAGCATTACGTGGTCTGCCACATGAATCTTTTTTACCAAGCACATGACTAAATTACCTGCACCACCCTGTTCACCTAACTGATGAACATCCATGACCTCGCACTCCAGACTTACTGGGCTTTCTAGAACTCGGGGAGGAGAAACATAATCAGAAGGGATGGGCGTTAATCCAGATTTTACAAATTCATCAACAGACGAATCGTATTCCGCTGAACTCAAATTCACCTGCCGGGCCATATCATAGTTAACCACATTAACCACCACTTGCTTTTGAGACATTGCGTTGTGCAGCGTGTCCTTCGTAGTATTGTTTCTTACTCTTCGCGCTGCACTGAAAATCAATACAGGAGGGTTGGAAGAAAAAATATTAAAAAAACTGAAAGGGCTTAAGTTGTGATTTCCATGCTCATCTACCGTAGACACTAATGCAATGGGCCTTGGCGCTACCGAGGCCAATAAAATTTGATGACGTTCTTTGGTAGATAAATCTTCCGGGGAATATGATGGCATATTTAAAGGCTTTAAACTTCTCTCAAAGTTAGCATTAATGAAGAGAATTCCATGGATATGTAGTTGCAACATTTTGGTTTATCACATCCTCAAACAGACTTGAAATTTATTCTTCAGCAAAATATGATTACCGAATTAATCTGTTTTATATTTGCGCACTGATTTTTGCGGATGTGTTGAAATTGGTAGACAAGCCGGTTTTAGGCACCGGTGCTTTACGGCGTGAAGGTTCGAGTCCTTTCATCCGCACACAAAAAACCCGATCACGACGTGATCGGGTTTTTTATTTTCTAAATCCAACCTCAGCCCACAGAGATCTCTCGGCTTCTACTCAGGAGTGCTTTTTTCGATATTTTCATCCGCTTGAATGAGCTGCGTATACATATCATAGGTCACTAAGGCAATCAACGGTAAGACCACCAAAAGGCCAAAGCCTAAGGTGAATACAGTAACTACAATCGCCAGCACTACCAGAAGGAACATTGTGGTGATTATTGGAATGACATTCGATAAAGCATGACGGATCGACCATTGAATGGAGACCAATGGGTCTTCTCCTTCCAATGAACTCCTAAAGGCGGTAAAGAATAAGAACAAACCCAAAACACCCTGAATAAGGACAAAAAGGTACAATGATGAACTGTGGGCTTTCGCGACTTCTAATTGATCCTCAAATGCCATCATCAATTCCTCCATGTTTTGCGACTGCTCCTGGGTAATATTAAAAGCCATGAGCTCGGTTGGAAGTAGTAAAGAGGCTCCTTGTGCGGCCAAAACAGCAATAATAGTGACTGCAATAAGTTTGCTGCGGTTGAGCATAAATCCTGCGAAGAAGTCCCTAAACTCAACATCAGCTCCCTCGATGTCATTTTTGGCAAAATGAGCATAGCCCATATTTAAAAAGGCACCTACAATTCCTATAATAAGCGCCGTCACTGTTGTTTGAAGAAACACTTGCCCATCAAAAACAGATCCTACAGCTGTAGCTATGCCGCCAAGTGCACCCGAGATTATGATACTAACCACCGCAAAGGCCGAGTACATTCCTGCTTTATTTTTGTAACGTAACCATCCAGCTTGGATGGAATAAAAGGGTTGAATTTTTGCCATTGGAGTGCGATTATCTATGCGTATTTTGCGGAAAATACGACGAACGTTGAAAGTACATTACGGTTTAGCGAATTTTAATTCAATAGAATGTGCCGTGGCCACCACCGGGACCTTTGATGGCGTGCATTTAGGCCATGAAAAAATTCTTTCTCAACTGGTCAAAAAAGCGAGAGAAGTCGGTGGTGAAAGTGTACTTCTAACTTTTAGTCCGCATCCAAGACTGGTGCTTCAGCCAGATGTTCCTTTGGAATTACTATCGAGTATTGAGGAGAAAACAACACTTTTAGCACGAAGTGGACTCGACCACCTGATCATACAGCCATTTACCAAAGCATTTTCAAGAACACCTTCACTTGAGTTTGTAAGAGAGATTCTGGTAAACACTATTGGAGTGAAGTACCTGGTCATTGGATATGACCATCACTTTGGGCGAAACAGAGAAGGGAGCTTTGATCACCTGAAAGAGTTTGGTCCTATCTACGGTTTTGAGGTTGAAGAAATTTCAGCGCTTGATATTGAGCATACGAATGTAAGCAGCACAAAGGTTCGCCAGGCCTTAAACCAGGGTAATGTAACATTGGCTAATGATTATTTAGGCTATCCGTATTCCCTATCAGGTACGGTGATATATGGTGATCAAATAGGTAGAACTTTAGGGTTTCCCACCGCGAATATCCGCCTAGACTTCAAGAACAAGCTTATACCACAAGATGGGGTTTATGCGGTATGGGCTATTCATAAAGGAATCCGTTATAAAGGGATGGCGAATATAGGAGGACGGCCTACCGTTGGTTCCTTGAACAGAAGTATTGAAGTACATCTGTGCGATCAGTCTCTGGAACTATATGATCAGGTGATACAATTTGAGGTTCACCATAGACTGCGCAGTATAGAACTATTTAATACCTTAGAGGAGTTAAAACAACAATTAAAGAAAGACAAAGAACACGCTATGAGTCTTTTGGCATAATAATAGCGTTAAGAATTTTACTAATAAAAACTAAACATGAAAAAAATCGTCCTAACCCTACTAGCCGCCACCACAATGATTGGTTGTGCGAAATGGGAAAACAAAAGCACGGAATTCAAAGTAACAGGTCTTTGGACAGGTGTTAACCAACAAATTAACATCGAAGCATTGCCTTTCTTGGATTCTACTATTCTTGAGCCAACCACTGACATGACAGCAAACTTCATGGAAAACGGTGGTTTGACTATTGACTCTGCGGGAAGTCAAATTGATTCCTTAGGATGGTCCATCATGAACGATACTATTCTTTCTTTAAAAGGCGTTGATATAGGTTTAGATATTCTTGGGGGAGCCGTTCCGTCAAATATTAACTTTGTCATCAAAACCCTAGAGCAAGATGCGTTCACTTTCCGTTATGACACTACATTAACCCAAAGTGTACCAGGTATTCCAATACCGATCACATTCGACCTTACTCAAATTCAGCGTTGGGTTAAATAACTGACCAACCTGAAGGATCCAAAAAAATCCGCAGACTCCTTGGAGTCTGCGGATTTTTTTTGTCTTAGGTTTTCGAGCAGCGATCCACCTCACGACGCAGTGCTTTTATTTTATTTGCGTCAGGCATCCAACGTCCTTCAAAACCCAAATATTGCTCATCCTGCTCCCAATATCTTGCCGTGGCATGAAAAGCTCGAATTCCAGTACGCCATAACTCAGATACAATGTCAGCGTTTACACCGGAACCTGCTTGGATACTTACCCGACCTTTTGCTTGAGCTACTGTTCGAGCAATTCCTTGTATGCCCTGCTGACAACTTGGTTGAAAACCGGAAGTTAAAATACGGTCTACTCCACGATTTATTAAATATTCCATCGCTTTTTG
>Ga0307993_1000032_pt1 | contig 40717 bp, 58 predicted proteins | sample EllFjometagen260_FD_203163 | JGI IMG/M metagenome (GOLD analysis project Ga0307993, IMG submission 203163) | Marine microbial communities from Ellis Fjord, Antarctic Ocean - #260 | ecosystem: Environmental > Aquatic > Marine > Unclassified | place: Southern Ocean | collected 2014-11-02 | reverse complement strand
TGATATGTTTGCTTGTATTATCATTATAAACCATTATTTCAAGGTAATTATTCGAAAGAATTAAATTTGATTCAGTTATCCCTCGTGTCTCAACCCGTTCTGATATCCAAACAGATTTTTCAAAAACCGCACTATTTTTCCATTTACCTTCCCATTTTGTCAATATATCAAAAGCATCATTTTTAGATAATTTTTGAGCGTTTAATACACCTGTACTTAAAAGAGGTAATATCATTAATACTAATACTAATTTTTTCATTTTTACTTAAATGTGTAATTAAATCCGAATGTAGTTTGATAGAATCTACTATCCCACATCTTAGAGTATTCACCTTCTACGAATATTCCTATATTTTTACCTAACTTAGTTCCTAATGAAGCTCCGAATGAATAATCTACCCATTGTTCTAATTCATTATCTAATATTAGTCCACCTTTACCCCAATTATTTCTGTTTAAGTAAGATGCTCTTTCATCACCTTTAATGTATTTGTGCATTGGAAGTATGTAGTTAGCATAACCATGGAACCAGAAGTCTCTTTTATAATGATAAAAATCTACTCCAATTATTGGTGCCACTTCTACCCATGAATCTAATTCATCCCAAGCTTCTCTATTATAACGGTTAATAAGAGATGGAAACATTTCTTCTCTAAATTCTAAATCAGAGTTAGCTACAACATTACCTTCGGCATCTTTCCAAATCCAATCTTGTGTTGCTACTCCTGTTTGATCATCAGTATAGGTAGTAAGGTGATCAGAATAACCATACTCAAAACCTAATGTATACCATTGATTAGTGTAGTATGGAGTACCATTTTCATCTTGGTCCATTTCGTTTAACCATATTTCGAATGGATTATATCCATATGCTCTATCATGTCCTCTAGCAATTACACCAGCTGATATAGAGAATTTCTTACCGATTGGTAATCTTCCTCTTACTTCTGCAGAATTAAAGTTAAGGTTTATTTTATCTACTTGTCTTGATTGAACTTTTACTATATGGTATTTACCTGTATGCTTAAGAAAGAAGTTATGATTAGTAAAATCTTCTCCTCTCCATCTTTCTTTTTCAAAGTGGAATTGATACTCTAGTCCTATAACTGCTGAGGAAGGAGCTGAAAATGTCAATTGTGATTCAGTACCGTCATAGAAGTTTTTAGGTTTTCTTTCGTATCCAAACCTTGCTAGTTTTCTAATACCAAAACCGTATCTGAAATCGTATGGATAGATTGGGGTGTTGTCTACTACATCTGGTATAGAGTAAATGCTTCCGTCAGAATTAGTTCTTAGAAAGTAAGTTGGTTCTGCTGCTTCAATGGAATTTGAGATATCACCAGCTGCATATACTGTACCGTATTTAAGAAAGTCTTTATATACAGAGGTAAAGAAAGAATCTTTATCCTGTGCTAATGCACTACTGGTGATCAGTAATGAAAGAATTAATAGTATGTGTTTCATATTATATAGTATTGTGTTATTATACATATATAAATAGTAAAGGTAAAACAAAAAAGAGACCTTTTCAGGCCTCTCTTCTCTTCAGTCGTAAATGTCTTCTTGTATACCTGAGTAGTTACTCCAACGCTTTGCCTTTTTTGGGCTGGAATTCGGAGTTGACGTGTCCACAGGCTTTGCAGCTGAAGACGGGGATTGGTATGTATGAAGCTTCGGCTTGGCCAGTGAGGATACCTGAGACCTTTCTGATTGTAAGGGCTTGTTCGAAGTATATTCCTCCACATTCTTCACATAGGACCGGAACAGTTTGATTAATGTCCACATTGATGTTATTCTGCATAAAATTAGTTATTTTTTAGCCTTAGGTTTTCTACCTCTACGAGGTTTTCCTTGAGCCGCGTCTTTAATGTCCTTGACCTGTACTGCTGCTTCTTTTAATTCTGCTGCAACGTCGCCAATCTCCTCTTTCACTCGCCTAGCACGTCTCTTGACTTCCTTAGCTGTGTCTTTTACTTTCTTAGCACTATCTTCAACTGCATCGGGGATATAATCACCATCGCGGTCTCCTATAATACCTTTTTTCTGGAGTACGATTACAACGGCTGCTGCAATAAGTATAACTCCTAAGATAATTAAAATTGTGTTCATTTCTTTCTAGATTAATTAATGTTAATTTATATATAAATAGCTCTTTTACTTTAAAGATACGTAGCTGAGCTTCTTCTTGTATCTTTTCTCTAAGTTACGTACAATAGTAGATATCTTCTTCGCTTTACTATTCACCACATCTTCTTCCGCTTGTCTACGGGTAATGCCATACCTGCCAGTAATTGCACTAAAGAGTGAGTCTAGTTTAGTTTGTTCGTCCTTTATATAGTCTGCTTTAAGCCTCTTACGTCTTGCTAGGTTAACTGCTTGATCTTCTAAGAATCGGCCTTGATCAGGGTGCAGTTCTAGATAACGTTTACGTAGCTTATGCTCAACTAAGTCTATTTCAAATTTAAAAGGACTAATATCAAAATCTCCATTATCGGCTCTTTGCGATAAAGATGCTCTGCTACTCAACGGCTTAGTTTTTGTAGTATAGCTTCTCCACCACATAAACCTATCGTAGGGTTTAGTATAGTAGTTCTTCTTGAAGAATTTAGACAGCCATTCTTCACTTCTTTGCGGCTGATAAGGGCATTGGTCAAATTTATCGTACTCTATTACATCGCTCATATACCTTAATATACGAAAGTTTATTTAAGTAAGCAACTATATGAAAGATTCTTTTAAGATAAATTTTTGGTAATCTTTAAATACTCTAACAGAAGCTTTATTCCAAGGTTCAATTATAGCATATAAATACTCATAATTTTCACAGCAGTATTTCATTACATAACTACCAAAGTCCATTGCTGCATCAGCAGGGAGTTTTTGATCTAAACATTTATACATTCCTCCTATATAGATACTATTAGGTTTAGGTAATGGTTTAGTATCAATCCAATCATGAGTAAATTCTGAGTTAAGCCAAAACCAGCCACTTAACTCGCCTTTATAGTACTGATACATTACAAATGAACCGTTCTGGAATCTTTCTTTAACTGTTTCTATTGTAGGTCTAGTTGTCCAGAGAGGAAGTGAATCTTTAATGCTTTTTATTATATGGGCATTAGGAGCTTCTTCATTGTACTTAGAAACTCTATAAATATATTCACTATTATAATTGTAACTCTCAGCTATTACAATACCTTCTTTTGTAGGCATTTCATATTCTAAATAAGACATTTTTTCGTATTTTCAAATTGAATTATATCTTTTGCTTTCTTCTGTACGTGCTTATCAAATTTCCATACTCCGTAATAATGGTCGTATTGTGCTTTACTCTTAGTGTATCCTACATTAATATTATGATTCATAACAATACATCCAAAAAGGTATTGACATATTACTATAGAAGGGATATATTTAGAGGTTACTAATTTTTCCTTTGGTTCTATTATTTCCAAAAAATATTTTCTAAAAGCTAGGTAATTGCTTATACATAAGTCTTTAGTTTTTTGGTTATTAAATTTTATTATACCAACATTACAAGCTAATGCTCCATCATGTACATATTCTTTTATAGTATCTCCTATAGGATATTTTTTAAATATATTAAGCAGATAAATATAACCAATGTAGATAGCTCTTTTAGCATTTAAAGCATTTGCTCTTGTTTCTGGGTATTCAAATATAACGTCTTTGTCTCTGTATTCATCAAAAGGTAATTTAGATTTTAAAATTAAGTCTCCATCAATAGTAGCGCAATTAAGATCTTCTCTTTGATGAATGTAAATTTTTAAATCATCTGTAAGTACAAACTCTTCTTTTTCTACATTGAAAGAATTATCGTAATGTCCTTTGAGATATTTTAATGTATAGTCGCAACCGTATAGCTTTATACCGTAGCCTAATTTCTTAGCCCTGATCATAGAAGCTTTGTAAAGCTGCAATACAGGATTAGGGTCTTTATACCCGCCCTCCATTTTAGTAGTAAAGCTCCATATTAGTATCATATCATTGACCGTTTACCGTTGCGTAATCTTCTTGCTGGGTTTAATTCTGCTTTTGCTTTAGAAGTAAACTCTAATCCCATTTCTGAGAATTCATTTTTAGTATCTCCGTAAAATAAAGCTTCATAAGATGTAATAGGTACGTTAACAGATCTAGATAATTTTACTAGTATCTCTTTAAGACCCTTTAGTTCTTCTGTGTGTACTTCTGGTGAAGTAGTATAATCCTTATCTTCATAAGGTACCATTATTTCAATTCCGTTCTCATTGCAATATTTCAATCTAGCATAAGCAATAAGGTGATCATTAAAATCGAACCTGTCTATTAAAAGAGTTTTATCAAATAAAGATACTAACCTTTTCCAAAATCTAGCTCTCTTAATATCAGAAGTACAATCTAATGGGTACTGTTCTACAGTTAGCTTTATGTTATTATCTTTTTCTAATAAGTCTTCAATCATACTGATAGCATCGTTGCTATGCTCGAACCTATTATAGAATGGTTCACTAACGTATTTATCTGACACTGCTTTTATAAGGCTTGTTGTACCGGATCTAGGTACTCCTATAACTAATAATTTCATAATATTCTTTTTGGAATGAGAGTTGACATAAACTCTTTAGCTATAAAAAGATGTCCTTTTGCATTAGGGTGTAAGTCTTCTTCTGATATGTTAAGCTTATTACTGTATATTATATCAACCCAACCAACTTTACCTTCATTAGATAGAGGTGTCCATAAATTTGTAGAAATAGTAGATGGTGATTCAGATACATTATCATTAAACCTTGAATCGTTGTCTGTATTATTTAACGCTGTAAGGTTCCATAGTATAACTTTAGCTCCTATATTTTTATCTATAAAGTTAACTAAGTTAATTATATTATTTATACATCTATCAGTTTCTACAATTTCCGGAAGGTACTGTGTATCGTAATACCACTGAATGCTTTTCTGTTCTTTAAATGTAAGTTTCTGCTTATTACTGTCATCTACAGACAAAAAGAAATCTTGGTCGTTAAACCAAGACTTCCTGCTGTTTGCTCCTATCGGCAATCTTCCTTGACCTGATAGGTTAATAATTATAATGTCATTGCTTGTGATTGACGGTAACTGTTCTATTATCGTATGAAGAATGTATAGATTAGTAGCTCCTGCTTTTGCAACGTTAAGTAACGGTTTGTTTAAAGTTCTTTCAATAATAGAAAACCATTGATTTTGGTGGTGATCCTTAATGATAGCAGAGAACGAGTCTCCAAAAACTTTTAACATAACATTTACAATAAAATTAGTACTCCTTTATGAACTGTGCTTTACTACGATCTGGCTTAGCAATGCTTCAACCGTATTACGGATTGTCGATTGCTCTGCTTCAGTAGCAGGTACAAATGTTCTAATGTCATTAGTATCTTTTCTTTTATATACTAGTGCTTCTACTTGTGCTTTAGTTAATGCCATATTATTCTATTTGTTAATTATAGGTCTTGTAAAAAACCTCTTAAAATATCTCATTTTTGTTAAATTCTAAATAAATCCATAACCTTTTGCGTTGTGAGTTACGAATGCAAAAGATTGATCTCCAACCAATAAGTTATCTACTGACTCTACATCTGCTGTAAAGAAGCTACCTGTTGCTACAGATAACTGTAACAGTTCAGATTTTACAATAGGGATTTTAGATCCATCTAGAGCTATAAGTGAGTGATAATCTTGATTGATTTCAAATACAGGTGTATACCTAGTTACTCCAACTTCAGTAGATTCATAATTGTGGGCTAATACTGCTGTACTACCTCCAATGTAGAAATCTGTATCTGCTGTTTCTATTCTATACAATTCACCGCTAAGGTTTTTACTAGTAAATACTGCAGTTTGTACTACTGAAGATGTAACTGCTGTTCCTTCTGGCCATTGAGAACCTGTCATATTCCATGATAAGTAAACATCTGGTATATCTGTATCAGGTAAACCTGGTACATAAAAGGTTTTAAGGGTCTGTCCAACTCTAATGTCGTGAATACCTACTGCTTCTTCTGCTGCAGATGCTGAAGTATATGTTTCGTTTTCAAACATTCCGTCTTTAACATCTTTTGTTTTCCATGTAGAAGTAGAATACTCCATTCTGTGTTTAATTCCAAACTTCCAGTTAGATGTTCCATCCCAGTCTAGTCCAGCTGCTGAAGGTATATCAAATTTAGCTTGTGAAGTAATGGTACCTAAATCTATATAATTTAATCCACCACCATATGCGATTCCGTAGTTTCTATAAGACTTCATTATACCTGCTGCAATATCATCAGCATGTGTTTCGTAGCTAGTCATATAATAACTACCTGTTAATTCACTTTTTGCTGTATCCCAGTCTCCTACTTTTCCAAATTCAATAGGTCCGAATACATCCATCTTAGGTTTGTAAACTACATCTGGAATATTAGCTGCATTTGAGGAACTTACTAACGTAGATGTTACAATTCCTTCGTCTACTGAGTAGAACGGTACGGCTAATGAACCAGATCCATTCTCTTCAAAAAGAGCTAAAGGATTGATTGCTGACGCTGCATAGTAAGAATCTAAGATTGCATTCTCATCATATGCTAAACGTAAAATAAATTTGTTTGCTGCATCTTCTACTGCTGTAGGAAATGAATTGTGTAGATTCTCGTTTTGTAAAGTTATAGTTGTTATACCTGAACATCCTGCTGCTACTTTGCTTTTTATATCTTGTACAGCTGCTAAGTGAAGTTCTGCTTTGTATATAATATGTAATGTATTAAAGCCTGCATCTGCATTTAAGAAGCTTACTAAAGCTTGCCAATCTGCATCATGTCTTAAGAAGTTACCGTATAACACGGTATCAGTGTTCATTTCAAGAAATTTTAAGTCGCCATTTCTATCTTTGACAAAATCGTTTGATATTAGTGTTCCTTTCATAATTTGTTTTATTGTAAATCTACGTTATTAATAAATATCACGTTTTAACCAATTCCATTGTCAATTTAGCAGTTCATCACAAGCAACTTGTAAACCCAGTAGTAAGGAGGCTCCTCCAAACATTTTTTGTACCTCCGTGGCACGAATTTGCACTGCTGCTAATTTATTTTGTTTAGCTGCTTCGGCTAATAATCCCATAATCTTATCATCACGGTCTTTCAGGGGTATCCTCTTAGGATCTATCTTCCCTTGTTCTACTAGTTCCTGATATTTTTTTATTGAATCTGACATAACATTTATTTTTAATTAACTCGGTTAATATATAGATTAATAAGCCCGTAGGATTATTTGATATTTTTAGTCTAGTGCGTACTCTTAATGCCTTCATTAGTCTTCATCCTGCCAATTATTACGCTTATGCTTTGGCTTACGCCTGTAAAGACTTTCGTCCCCGTGGTTCTTTTGAATCATCTTTCGTCTTATCAACTGGCTCAACTCTCGTTGCCCGTACTGCTCGTCCCCGACCAGGTTCTTCTTCTTCTTTTTCATTCCAACTATCTTCGAAATAAATAAATTGCGGTTCCATACTTGTATAAATATAAGAACCTTTTGGTTCCGATGCAACTAAAGCACCATGTTTAATGTAATTAATATATGCCCATATTTGAGCTATAAGTAGTAAAAACACGCCCCCCAATGAAGGAGGGGTGAATTTAATTCGCGCGTGTCGACTTCGTCGACGAGAGAGTAATGCTCCCCCGCCGCCTCCATCTTACTTGCTTTCCGAAACAGATGCTGCCCTGTAGTCAGTGATTAATTTCTTAATCTCTCCTGCTGCTTTTCTTGCTCTCTGTTGCGATGCCTTAGTAGAACCACTGTTCTCTTCAGCTAATGTATTGAAGTGACCTTCAATAACTTCGAATAATTCTTGCTTACTTGCCATAATTAATTTGATTTAGTGTTTTGACATACGGGTATTGCTACCATCTTATGTCGGTTATTAAAATTAAAACTATAAAAGATTTTTAAGACTTCTTTTTGTCTTTTGTTTAGCTTACGTTTATCTCCGCCAAAAGTCATTGCCCATTCTAATTCATCATATGTAGCACCTATTTGGTCTTCGTCTGTTCTACCGTCTTCCCATAAGCCATCTGTAGGCTGAGCGTTGATGATTTCTAAGAGAATACCTAATTCACAAGCTGCTTCCTTTACTTCTGATTTCATTAGATCAGCAATTGGACTAATATCAACTCCTCCATCACCGTATTTGGTGAAGAATCCAATACCAAAGTCCTCTACCTTATTACCGGTACCAACTACTAAGGCGTTAACCTTAGCAGCGGTGTGGTAAAGAGTCATCATTCTTAGCCTAGCAGCAGAGTTTGCCGATGCTAAAGCGTCCGGTTCCATGAATAGACCTTCAAAGCTTTTAAATGTATCCGTTAAATCAAATTCTAACGGTGTTACATTCTCATACTTATTGTCTAACCATTCCATATGATCGTCTGCTAAATCCGACGTACCATTAATTGGAAGAGAAACTACATAGGTTGGTATACCTGTCTCAGCACATAGCGTTGATGTTACTGCTGAATCGATTCCTCCTGAGATTCCAATTACGAAGCCTTTTTCTTGAGCACCTTTGCTATACTCCTTTAGCCAATTTATGATGAATTTATATTTCATATTATCCCATTAACATTGCTGGATCGATTCCTCCTGGCATACCTGCTGGTTCACCGTCTTTTGGTGGATCGATTGATACAACTGCTTCCGTCGTTAACATTGTAGCTGCAACTGATGCTGCATTTTCTAATGCTAATCGTGTAACTTTAGTAGGGTCAATAATACCTGCTTTTAACATATCAGTATACTCTTCGAATCTACTATTATAACCGTACCATTGGTTCTTCTTACCTTCTACTACTTCTTTGATCTCTGCAACTTTCTCTGGTTCTACGCCTGCATTCCATAAGATCTGAGTAAATGGTGTTGTAAGTGCTTCGGTTAGAATATCTAATCCTATCAATTCACTCACAGTAAAGTCTTTAAACTTTCCTTTTCCTCGTTGCTTAGTTAAGTCTAAAGCAGAGTTCAATAAAGCGATTCCACCTCCAGGTAGTATACCTTCTTCTAATGCTGCTTTTGTAGCATGTAAAGCATCGTCTACTCTATCTTTCTTCTCCTTCATTTCGATTTCAGTATGACCTCCTACGTGAACTACTGCTACTCCTCCGATAAACTTAGCTAATCTAGCTTGTAAGTTTTCAATTTCGAATGGTGAATTTGCTTCATCAATTTGAGTTTTAATCTCTTCAACTCTTGCTGTAATAGCTGCATCTTCTCCTTTAGCATCAATAATCGTAGTAATATCTTTACTAACTGTAACCTTTCCGGCTTTACCTAACCATTTAGGATCAAATCTATCTAATCGCATTCCTTTTTCACTAGAGATTACTTGTGCTCCAGTCATAATAGCAATATCTTCTAAGATAGCTTTCTTACGATCACCAAAATCAGGGGCTTTAACAGCTACTGCTGGTAATATACCTCTCATCTTGTTTACTACTAAGGTAGACAGTGCCTCTCCATCAAGATCATCTGCAATTAGTAATAGTGATTTGTTCTGTACTTGTACTGCTTCTAAGACGGGTAATAACTCTTTAATACTACTCAACCTCTTATCTACAATTAGTACATACGGTGATTGAAGAACAGCTGTCATTGATGGATTGTCTGTTACGAAGTATGGAGACTTATAACCACGATTAAATTGCATTCCTTCTACTGTTTCTAGATAGGTTTCTCCAGTTTTAGATTCTTCGATTGTAACAACTCCATCACGGCCAACTTTTTCCATTGATGTTGCAATTAACTCACCAACTTCTTTATCGCTATTCGCTGATATAGTAGCTACTTGTTTTAACTGCTCTTCATCCGTAATATCTTTAGATAGATTTTCTAAATACTCTACAATTACTTTTGTACCTTTTAGAATACCTCTCTGTACTTCAACTGCATTATAGTCTCCGATAGTACCTAGTCCTTTATTATAAAGCTCTCTAGCTAATAATGTTGACGTAGTTGTACCATCTCCAGCTTGTTCTGCAGTTTTAATAGATGCTTGCTTAACTAGCTGAGCTCCTATATTTTCTAACTTATCTTCTAAGTCTATTGATTTAGCTACTGTAACTCCATCTTTAGTAGACTGTGGGTTACCCATTGCACTTTCAATAATAACATTACGTCCTGATGGTCCTAATGTGCTTATAACTGCTTGAGCTAACTTCTCAATTCCATCGCTAAGACCTTGTCTTGCTGCATGGTTAAATGTAATACTTTTACTCATTGTCTTCTTTTTCTTTTACAACCGCTAGTATTTCTCTATCTTGAGCTAAATAGTATTCTTCTCCTTCAAAGTCAATACGTAAAGTACCAATTTTAGGAACCAATACCACATCGCCTGCTTTACATGAACGTACTGTGATTAATTTACTTGGATCTAATTCGGACTGACGTCCAGGACCTACTGCTAGTACAGTGCCCATTTCCGGTTTTTCTTTTCCTAAATCTGGAATTACTAAGTTTCCATACATTTGTTCGCCTTCATCTATAGGCTTGATAAGAATCCGATCATTAGTCGGAGATAACTGTTTTGTCATATAACTTTATTTGTTAATTATTAATATACGATTAATTTATAAAAGAAACAACCCTAGAGCGGGTTAATTTAGCTAATTTTCAAAGTTTTTGATTCTTTTCCTTTAGCATACGGTATTGTAACTTGCAATAAGCCATTTATAAACTCAGCTTTTGCTTTTTGTAGATCAAATCTACTGTCTATCTTCCAACCTAAGTTAAATGATCGTTTGGCTATACCTTTATGTATATAGTCAGTTGCTTCACCTTCTAAGGTTGGTTTGTTGTAATTGATTTTAATAATATTACCCTCAATTAAGATTTCGATATCTTCTTTTGGAATTCCGGTACAGGCTATATCTAAGCCAAGGCCGTTTTCTACTTCGTAAATATCTACTGGGTGGGGTAATTTTGACTCTTCTAACGTTTGGTAGTTGTGAGTCTTTTGCAAAAAATTGCGGACTAAAATGTCGAACGGATTACGTTCTTGAAAAATGTTACTCATAATGATATAAAATTGTGGAGTCCTAAGATCTCCGGTTAATAAAAATAAAAATTGCTCTAGGGTCGATCTTTATTCTTTAAATAAATAGGTTTAATTTAAGTTTAATGCCCTTCACTCCAGTTATTAGCGATTTCAGGAGGTGCTTTTAAAGTAACTCCAGGTAGTACTGTAGTATCTTCCATAATCTGTTGAACATGAGGAGCAAACATTGCAGCATCCTTTTCAGATACGTTAATAATCAATTGATCATGAACCTGAGCTTGAACAATAGCATCTATGCCTAGTTCTTTTGCTTTACGGTTAATCATTACAGCAGCTCTATTTACTACGGCGGCTGCTAGTGACTGCAATTGAAAGTTAAGACAGTTATTAAGTCCGTTACGGTAATCTCTATAAGCTTGCATAACAGCTTCTTTACCGTATTGAGGAGTAATACTTTGTCTGAATCTCCAATCCATCATTTGATCTCCGTACTTGCCAAAGATCTTTTTCACTTTAGGTAAGTGCCTAACTCTACCAACATAGTTTTTAATATAACCATGATCTTTAACTTGAGTTCTAGAATCTAACCTCCATTGCTTAAGTTGAGGAAATCCATCTAGATAACCTTTTACTAATCCTTCAGCAGACTTTTGATCAATACCTAAAGTCATTTTAAGAGCATAAGCTTCCATACCGTATGCAATACCTAATGAATAAGCTTTAGCTTTATTACGAGCAGGCCCATCTAACTTCTTTAAGTAGTTATCTGCTTTCTTATCTGCAGATACTCCGTTAGGAAAACGAGATTTCTGATCGTCTAACTTCTCAGTTTTAATAGCTACAGTAGAGTAGAAGTCCCATCCTTTATTAAAGATCTCTTGAAGAGCAGTATCACCAGTAACAGAAGCAAAGCAATGAGGCTCTAGAGATTCGTAATCGGCATCGATTACTTTTCTACCTTTACCTGCAATCATAAATTCTCTAACTATATTAGTATACTTAACGATAATAGGAGCATCCTCACCTTCTTCTTTAGGTTTAGGAAGCTGCTGAGCATCAGAACCATATCTACCGGATACAGTACCGTTCTGCTTATAGTAGAAGTAGTATCTACCGTCCTCTTGACGATCTCTAAAACGATCTACATAAGTAGATTTAATCTTAAGAAGCTTATTGTATACACGTAAATTTTCAGCCCAAGAATAAGTCTTCGCTAAATCTTCTATCATATCCATATCGAATTGAGCTCTACCGCTTTTAGTCTGACCAGCAGCTTTTAGAGGTTTAATGCCCATATACCCAAATACTATTTCACCTAAATGCTTTTTAGATTGAATATTTAAGTATTCACCGTCGTTAGACTCTTTCCACATAGCCATAGATATTCTAGCTTGCTCTACTTCTTCGATAAGATCTACGTTACCAGTCATTAAGAACTCTTTTACTTTTTCTTCTTTATCGTTAGACGGTTCATAAGCTTCTATATTCTTCTGAGTAAGAGAGTACTTGCCAGTCTTTTCAGATTTCGGTAAAGGTATAGAGTAACGAGTAACTAGGTTCTGAGCCCAATTACCTTTATGGGATACGGGATATTGATCTAATGCAGTAGCTACTATCCAACTCTTAGTTTCATCTAAAGCTAATAAAGACTTCATTACGATCTCTTTATTATTAATCAAATCTGCTGCAATAGCAGTATAAGTAGATTCTATTAAGTCCATATCTAAATCAACTCCTTCAGCTTCCATAGGTACAGTAACTTCTCTGTAGATAGGCATTACCTCATCCTCAAAGAAGAACTTCTCTAGTCCTTCCTCTTTAAGTTTCTTTAAATATAAATTACATATACGTAAAGTTAAATCCGTATCTGCCGATGCATACTTACTAAGTATATCTAAATCAGCTTTAAAGATTTCATAGAGTAGTTTAGTAGTAGAACCACCATTCTTCTTAATAGACTCTTTAAGCTCTATTTGCTCTTGGTTAGCAGCTTCCTGAACATCTAATCCTAACTCTTTTTGATTCATTATAGCAATAGACTTTAATCCAAAAGGATTACCAAATCCAAAAGCTCCTTCTTCGTATACCGTATGAACTAATAGTCCAGTATCGACATATATATCTTCTATCAAATCTACTCCGAAGTAGTTCTTAATAAACTGAACATCAAAGGAAGCATTATGGAAGACTAGTTTCTTACCTTTAAGTAACTTAAGTAAATTCTTAGATAATAGTTCAGTAGAAGTACCGTCAATCTCTTGCAGCACTAATTCATCTTTCTCATAATCAAAAACTAAGGTTGGTAGATAAAAACCTACTCCTTCATCTCCAGATACAGACCATCCAATGATCTTATTCTTTCTAGGGTTTAAACCAGTAGTCTCAGTATCGACTGCTATTACGTCAGAGTCAATAATGTGTTGATGTAGTAGTTCAAGAGTTTCTTTATCTTGAACCGTGTAATACTTTTTTTCTAATTGCATATATATAACCGTTTTATTTATTTAATAATATACGAAAAATTATTCAGAATAAAAAATTCTTGAACAGCTTTTTTTCCGTCTTTTATATTTAACTTGTCTTGGTACATTTTTTCTATTGTATCCAATCTTGGAGTATAATCTACTTCTATATCATCGTCCATTTGCGTAATTTTATCATCAAATGCTCTAGTATAAATTTCAAATTCTCCTCCAAACTCTTTTAAGAATTCATGCATTGCTGGAGCTAGCCATCCTGTATTGGCTCCTGATCCTTGTAAGTAGTTTCTTCCTATTCTCTGGTAAAGTTTCTGTGTACATCCTATTTTAAAATGTTGCTGTTTTCCGTCAGGAGCTTTATACACAAGGTCATAAATTGCTCTTTGCATAGGAAAGTCTGTTGGGACCATAGTAATATGATCTTTAGTATCTCTTCTGACTTTTAGTTTAAGGAAATACTTGTATCTATTTACTTCTGTAATATGCTCTGTTAGAGCTCTTTTGCTTTGTTCTAGTTCTCTCGGCAAAACAAATGAGTCTAGGTACTCAAAATTCTTTGGAATCATTATAACCTTTTTAATTATTAATATACCTTAAGATACGAAATATATTACAACTTACCAACTAATTCTTCAGGTAAATCTTCATCTTTTATCTTAATATTATTTTCTTTTTCTATCTGAACCAGACACATACGTTTCATATTAATGTCTCCTGTAGAATATGCCCAAATAATAGAAGCTTTAAGTCCTTCTATTTTATTGCCAAAACTTGAACAGCTTTTTTCTAGAAGCTCTTTCTCGTTTTCAGATACTTCAAAAGTAATATCATTGTTAGTAGCCCAATTGAGCAGTCCCATAAAATCATTAGAGTCATAGTAATCTTTTATTTCATTGAAATCTTCCAATGAGCCTCCTTTATCCGGATGAGCTTTAATTGATACTTTTCGGTATAATTTTTTTAGCTTCTCTGGTTTCTCTTTCTTTTTAGCTATATTGTCTCCAGGAGGAGTATCTCTCATCTCTCCTGTGTCTTTATTTACCCAATATTCTTTTTTTACTTTATCAAAGTACTTACCAAAAGTTGACTCCCATATTTTCTCATATTCTTTAAACTCCTCTTGAGTTTCTTCAAACTCTAGTTTTAAAAATTGGTACTTATGAGAGTACTTCTTTATGAATTTTGACATTAATATTCTCCGTATAAGTCGAATACCTTAGCTTCCGGAACTTCTTCTTCTACTATCCATTCTTTAATTGCAAATAGTTTTCCGTTTAATGGCTCTAACTTATAATGTCCTTTAAATTTAGTTTTTCGTAAGTACTGAGTTAATGCTTCTACTAGACCTTCAACAACTGTCTCTTTATCTATTACTAGTTCCCAGTTATCTCCAGGAGGAACACGAACTGCAATTAGTTCGTATTCTTCTTCGATTTTTGTTTTCTTATCTTCAGCCATTATTGTCTTAATGTTTTCTTAATTCTATAGTCTCTTGAAGTAAAGAATTCAGGTATTAAAGATGAATGGCTAGCTCTAACAGGGTTAATATCTAAACCTCCTCTACGAGTATACAGACAAGATACCATTAACTGTTCTGGTTCGTATGCGTCTGATAGATGTTTATATACCATTTCGCAAATCTCTTCATGAAAATGACTTACTGTACGGTGAGAAACTATATACTTAGCTAGTGAATCAGCAGATGGTAATTTCTTACCTACCATTTTAATAAATACATCTCCCCAATCAGGTTGATTAGTAACTCTACAATTAGATCTAAGTAAGTTAGATTTTAATTTAACCTCTTTAGCTACATCTGATGTATCTTCTACTGCTAATTGAGTAGCATCAGATTGAAACGATGTAAAGTCAATTTGATCTAAATCTACTAATCCTCCTAAGTCTTCGTAACCTTCAAAAGATAGTTCTAATCCTTCTTCTTCACTTGCAAAGAAAGTAACAATTGTATTAGTTTCTAAAAGTTCATCTAAGTCTCTTTTAACAGTAGCTTCTATTCCAGTAATACAGTCCATAGCATTATCAGCTATTCTAGTCATATTGAAAGAATTCAAATATAACTTAATAGATTTAGACTCTACGTGAAATTCAGAATCAGAAGGGCATGTAATTTTAAGGAGTCCTGCTACTGGTTGACCTTTAGTCGTAATAGCAGATACTTCATAACAGTTCCATGTATCAACTCCTACAAAACTATCTGATGTTAGGTCGTAGCCTTCTCTATTTAAGTACCTAGGAATTTTAACTAATAGCTCTCTATTATACTGGTCAGAGTATCCATCTCCACCAACTTTACCTAAGTGCTTTCCAGCAATTGCTACTACTTCGTCGTAATTTTTTACTTTTTCCATTTTATTTATTTTATTATATAATCTATCCACTTTGTTCCTTTAGTATCTATATTAGGAAATTCAAATACTCTTACAATAGCGTGTTTATCATCACCAATTGTAATTGTCTTTCTAAACCCTGAGGGTATAGTTGCACCAGTCGGTAAAACTACTTCTTCTCCTTCAAATAATACGTCTACTCTTACTTTAACATCTTCGTTAAAGAAGTTTGCTGCTGATCTTTCAAAAGCCTCTAATCTACTCCATTGACCTCTATTTAACCCTTGATGCTGTAAAGCTGAATTAAGGTAAGAGAACGTTTTATACAGCATACCGGTATTACAGCTAAATGATGCTGCAGGTGCTAAATGACCTTTATCCCATATATTGTCTTTATAGTCTTCATCATCTGAGGTTACAATCATGTCTGGTTCCCAGAATTCCATACCTACTCTTGAAGCATTTCCATTAGAACAGAGTACTGTATATTCTACCCATAATGGTTGCTGTCTCTGTTGATCGTACTCTACTGTGAATATATCGGTTATTATAACTTGTGCGTTAGCAGTAGTTGAAGAAATAATAAAAGCAAAAGCCAATAACATCATCCAAAACAATTCTAATTTGTCTAATTTTTTCATACTATTTTATAAAGTTTAATATTTGCTCTACTCTTTGCATAGGAGAACCTGTTATCGTCAAATAAGGTTGACGTACACCTTCTAATACTGCTTTAAACTCTTCATCAATATCTGTTCTCCACTTTTCATTTACACTTCTTACTCCATCATCTACTGATTCAAATTCAATAGGGAAGTAAACATAGTGAGTATATTCTCCTTTTACTCTATTCCAAGTATCGTTTATATAGTTATATGTCTTAACAGATAATTTATCCATAAACTTAGAATATACGAGTAAATCCATATAACACCTATCTAAGACTAGGTTATAAGGTTGAAGTAAAGCCTCTAAATGAAAACTACTAATAGCTAACTGAGTAGCATCAGTACCTTTCTCATTAATAGGAAATCCGTAACTACCTACAGTTCTAGTAGATTCATTTACGAATTCATATTTAGGTAATTTATTTTTAAGTAATTCATAAACAGTAGTCTTACCTGTACTACTAGCTCCTACTAATGCAATTCTCTTTATCATATAACCTCTTTATTTACTTAAAGATACGAATTAATTCTCTAATAACCTACTACACACCTGCTTTTCTTAAAAAATGAATCCATAAGTATTCAGATCTCTGCTGTAATGCTTTAAACATATCGTCCTTAGTAATACGCCAAGCATTAAATCTTTCCTCTGATATTATTGTACCTTCATCTACTCCTGCAGTTACCTTATGTAATACACATCCCATAACATCATGTTTAGCTTCATAAGCTCTAATTTGAGGGTCTTTACCTTTTAATTCTGGGTACTCAGTAATGAGGCCTGGATGACCATTATAAATTCCATGCTTTTCGCATATTGATGGAGGAATTACTCTTAACCATCCGTGTAAAGTAATTAAACTATCTGGAAAGTATACAAGTAGGTCTTCATACTCTTCTAAGGTAGGTTTATTACTCATAGTGAAATAACCTTTCTTTTCTATTCTAGAATCTACTGTTCTAAGGTGTTCAGGTCTATCATTAGTAATTATCCTATCAGGCCAGCGTCCTAAGCTTTCCGCTAAGTTAGCTATTTCAGAACCTGTTTGACTAAAAAACGCTATCCAAGTATTTGATTTACTCATTTAATGTTGTTGATTTAATTCTAATATTTTCTATCTGTATAGGTTTTATACCTCTTAGTTTAAAACTCAAACCTAATGCAAGACCTTGTCCATTACCTTTACCGCTAAAACTATTATCTTCAGATCCTATTTCAATCCATAGTTTTTCAGCTAAAGTTAAGTCTAAAACTATATCCTTAAGATACGAATTATAAGGCAGTATTCCAACTTGTTCTAGTACTGGTGTTACTTCAGTTGGGTCTACTCCTAAAGATTCCATATACTTTACTGCTTTGCTCCAGTATGCCTTTGTATACCAAGATCCTTTCCAACCACTTTGTACATAAAAATTATCGTCTGGTGGTATAAGTGATGCTTTTACAGCATCTTTAAGTTTATCAGCGTCTGCATAAATAACTTGTTGTTTAATACATTGTGATATGAATATTGGCCAATAGTACTGTTCGAAATAATTAAAAACTCCTTTGTTTGTCGGAGCCATATTAAAGATATTATAACCCTCTACTTCTATGTGAACATCGGTTTGAAGATATATAGTTGACTTCTTATCAATATATTTTATATTATTTAAAAAATCTTTTCTATGTTCATCTCCTATTGCTATGATACAGTAATTAGCCATTTGTAAACCATTTAAATTTTTGTATATTATTTTTAATAGTATCCAACTGCTCAATTGTAAGCTCTGAGTTAATTAGTTCATGAAGTTTCTGACGCTCTTTAGACCATAGCCCATCGGTTCCGTATGTAATTCCTTTAATTCCATGTACTACAGGATTTGAAGTATCTAATGAGTAGATCCAATCATAGTCAGAATGCTTATAAAAACTAAACTCTTGAGGAAGTCCACATCCTAATAAGTGATGAGGTTTATCTTTATTAATTACCCCGTCTTTAAGTAAGTCTCCTAGTAGCTTAACACGTCCTAGCATCCAACTAACGTACTTGTTATCATGAGGAAAAGAATCGGTGTAATACGAATAATCAAAAGAGATAGCAATCATATCTACATTAGCTATTTCATCCATAGCTTTGTAACATTCTCTGATTTGCTTATAATTTTTACCTTGAACAACCCCTATACTTTTACCAGGGACATCACTATGGTTTTTAGTCCAATTTGCAGCTTGTTGCATAGTCTTATGAGCATCTTCTAAAGCATCCGGAATAATATACCAAGTAGGTCTTATTTCTTTAACCCAATATGCAAATTTATGTGCATCAAACGCTTCTTCTAATTCAAAGATAGAGTTATCTAAAATAACCTCTCTACCACTAGCTATTGCTTTCTTAAATTGTTCCAAATAAATTGGATCGTCTTCAAAGAGGTGCACTAAGGCATAATCGTAATCAGTTAAATACTGTACTTCATCAAAAATACTCTTCGGACTTTCGTGTGCTATTTTAATCATTTATTTCTGTTCTAAAACCTTTATCTAAATTAACCAATGACTTTTGTACCATATTTACTACCTCATCTAATTTTAAAGTAACTAAATCAATGGCTGCAGTTGCAGTATCAAGAGGTATATACTTTACTCCCTCTATCTCTTTTACATCTTTCAGTAGATCTATTTGCTTATCTTTACTCATTATATTCCTATTGATTCGTTTCTAAATTTAGCTAATTCATCATCAGAGAAGAATTGATGTAAGTCTGGTCTGAAGTAATTAGTTGCTTTCATTACTTTTCGGTCTCTAGATCGATAGACAATATACCGTCCTTCCTTAACCTTCTCAAAATGGCAGGCCTCACCTTGCTCCGTACTTCTTTGGCTGACGGCCTGTATGGCTTCTTCTTCAGTAGTACAAGCTTTTGACATATTGCTTGCTTGTACTTCTGCATATGCGGGCCGTATCTTATCCTTAAGGCCATGTAGCATAACACCGTTCCCAAGGGAAACATAAGTAATGTCGCACAAAGCGTCCAGAACTTCCACAATGTCTCCGTTTTCGCAAGCGACTCTATATTCTTCAAGTTCTTCGAGTATGAAGTCGTAAACGAATTGCCACTCTTTCTTAGCTGGTATAGTAGGTTCATAATTATTTGGTTTATTAAAAGTATCGTTAAAAATCTCTACTTCATCTACGAAAGGAACTGGGTTGATAGTAACCTTACCATCCGCCTCACTCCAGTTTCCAGCTTTTTCAGGAAATAATTTTAATTGCTCACTCATCTTAATATACTTTAATAATTCTAGATTCTGTTAAGCTAATAATTTTAAAGTTAGTCTCACTAAGCTCTTCTAACATTTTATATGTTTTAGCTTCAGCTTCTGTTCCTGTCATTGCATCTACTAGGTAGATCTCTTTAACTTTTTGAATTCTACCTCTATCGTTTTCTCTTTCAAACTGGGTAGTAACTTGCCAATAATTTGTCATATTTTTATTTATTTTGGTTTATTATATTAATTATCTAATTGGTAATCATCCGGCGGCAACTCATTAAGCAAAGATCCTTTAGGCATTGTTAAGCCTCCTATTGTATTTACTTTATCGTATTCTTCTGGCCAAGGACCAGGTTCATCTGCCATTTCTAAAAATTCCTGCACATCATCTGCTCTCATATAATCATCTTCTAATCTAACTATATCGTCTTCTCCAAAGTATGTTCCAGTCTGTACTTCTATAAATCTTACTGGTTTATCTGTTTCATTCCAAGCTCTATGTTTAGCTCCTAATGGTATTTTAATAGATTCTCCTGCTTTTCTAAATACTTTCTCATCATCAAGTATAATAGTTAGTTCACCGTAGATAACAGTCCACTGCTCTTTACGTTTCGTGTGGTACTGGTAAGAGAGTCTTTGTCCGGGTTCAACTTCTATAATCTTAACTTTAGCTTCTGAGGTATCATGTAATACTTCATATGCACCCCAAGGTCTATATTCTAATGACGACATATGCTTGCTAATTCTATATTCTTATAAAACTCTGCTTTTGCAGAATCCTCATTTAAAAATGCTCCTGTTAACTTAGCAGTCTGCATTGAAGCTCCTTGATGCTTCACTCCTCTACAACTTACACAATTATGTGTTGCAGATATCATAACTGCTACTCCTAAATTACCTTCACATATCTTATTAACAGCATTATGAATAGCAACTGTTAATTGTTCTTGAATAGCACCTCTTCTTCCGAATTGCTCTACTATTCTATTTAATTTAGATAAGCCGACAACCTTCCCGGTCTCTGAAGCTATATAAGCTATGCTCACTTGTCCACCAATATTTTGATGGTGGTGGGAGCACATAGACGTAACTGGAATATTAGACTCCTGTACAATTCCATCGTAGCCGTCGCTAGGGAATGCTGTAACTCTGTCTAATGGCTCATATCGGCCTTTCCATAAATCGTTAACGTATGCTTTCGCTACTCTATGGGGAGTCTCAGAAGAGTTCGGATCATTTTTCCAATCCGTACCAAGAGCGGTTAAGAAGTCTCCAAATGCTTTTTCAGCATTAACTATGATAACTTCCTTCTCTTCTGATGTTAATCTAGCCTCAGGACCGTCGATTGCCTGCTTATCTGCTAGTTGCGTAGATATACCGTTTGCATATCCAGCTTTTACTAATTCTGTTCCTTCTATAAACTTCTTTGCCATTTTCTCTTTACTTGTTTTGTAGTGGTGCTTCAACACTTATTAATACTTTAATATACGATTTTATTTTCATTTAACCAAATAATCTTGTATAGGATTTGAATTATCTTTTTCCCATGGATAAACTATCCACCCATAATCATCTGCTATTTCTTGTGCATAGTACTCTGGTTTTGCTACTGATGTTGTCTTATAGTGAAGAGTAGCAAATTTAGGGTTAAACATAGTACCTCTTAAATCAAAGATTGTTTTACCGCTATCTGCTATATCATCTATAATCAATAGCTTAGGATAGTGGTTACTTGTGTACTTCATATAAGGTACTTCAAACCTATGTGAGTACATTATTGCTAAAATGGTGCCTCCTCTTGGTATTCCAGTAACGTAGTCTATACTACCTTTACATTGTTCGTGTACTTTATCTAATAGTTCATAGACATCATCCCAAGTTAAGAATATTTTTTTTATTTCTCCCATGTTGTTGTTGTTGTCCATATCGTAGGATCTATTACGTAGTTAAGTTCTTTCTCAAAGTTTAATTCTCTTACTTTTTTGCCTAATTCTTGATCATTAGGTGTGTCGTGTATTATTTGTTTAAGGTTCATATTTTAATCCAAAAAATTTATAATTATTTATAACTGCTTCTTTTTCTCCGTCGGCGATTGCATCTTCTTCTGTTTCGTATATTGCGTCTACTGGGCATTCTGGTATACAGGCTCCACAATCAATACATTCGTCTGGGTTGATATAAAGGCTTTTGCCTATTAGTTGTGATTTGGTCATTTCTGCAACTTCTGCTCCTGCTCCTGTTATATCTATAGGACCATGTATACAGTCTACAGGGCAAACTGTTACGCAAGCTGTATCGCAGGTACTAATGCACGGACTTCCTATTATATAACTCATTATACTTCTCTTTGATCTTCAAATGCAATGATATGGGGTCTCCAAGTCATTCTATACCCATTATCTCTAACCCAATCAAACAATACAGGGTAAGACTTAAATAGAGATTCTCTTGAGTCTCCTGCAGGCATAAACCATACTTTATCTTGAGGTGCTTCTAAAGTATCTATACATTCCATTATTTCTTTTAATGCTGCTTTATCTTTACCATCCCATACCGGCTTTAAGTGGTAGTTAGAATGGTATGCAATACTTTTTTTCATTGCTTCATAATTAAGTCTAAACTTATTATGTTGTTTAATCATCCTTTCATCAGTAATCTTACCTTGTGGTGTTGCCACTCCAAGTACAGGTACCGAGTTAGAGAATTTGGGACTGATAGAAAGCAAATTGATAGGATAATCCGTAGGTAGAAAATGACTACCTTCGTTCTCCATAGTAATAAAAATATCTTTTTCATTAGCAAAATGTGTTAATTCATTAACTAGTTTTCCATGCATTGAAGGTGATCCTCCAGTAAGCATCATTTCTTTAATATGAGGATTCTTCTCATATGCTTTAATTATATCATTAAAGTTATATTGACCTTTATCTGGATGAATAGATGTATACCAGCTATCACACCAGCCTCCTTCTCCAAAATAACATCTATGAGTACATCCTGTAGTTCTAATCACTACCGTTGGATAACCTGCTCTACTACCTTCTGACTGTACCGCTGTATATATTTCTACAATCGGTAAATTTTTATCGTAATCTTCTACTCTACCTAGGGACATATATTGCTGAGTTTTTGCCGTGTTCTCTAAATTCTACTTTTATAACTTTTACTCTACCTTCAGTTTCCGTTTCTATGAATGGAGCTAACTTTTCGTATATATACTGTGAGAACTTCTCTGCTCCTGTAGCAGGTACTACTCTAACCTGTGCTATACCTATTTGATTAAGCCTCATTGCTTCAGGTAGAAATGGATCGTCTTCTGCTATTAAGTAGGTATGGTCAAACATATGATCCATCCATACTTTTGGAGACATTCCATCTATTAAGGTCTTAGCTCTTTTCATTCCTCCGAAATCCCATACCCAGTTTCTTTCATCTAAATCTCCTTCAAACCATAGTTTAAAAGATACTCCATAACCGTGTAGAAATCTACAATGAGTAGTTTCGGCTTTCCATTGTCGAAAGACTGTACTGAATCCATCGAATACTTTTGTTGATTGATATTTTCCCATAATATAATTTAAACTAATTCTTCCCCAATTCCAACTAATTCAGCTAAAAATAATAAAATAAAGCCTACCTCAAATAATCCGAAGAATCCAAAAGCACATGCTCCTAGTCGAATTGCGGATTTAATAAAAGATATTTTTTGGTGTAAACTAGGATCGGGTATTTTTTGACCGTTGACCTCTAATGACGGTTTCATAACTACTTGCCCTCGATCGTCTCTGTAATAAAGATCATCGTTCAATTTCTCTTGTAACTTTTTCATTTCGTGTTTTTAAAGTGGTACTGTGACACTATCGCCTTATATTAATACAATATACGAAAAAAGGAGATAGTAACCAACTATCCCCCTTAATCTTCTGTATTTTATTTTATAAAGCTGCTATAGATGCTGTAAATGCATTATAGCTTGGAGCTGCTGCAACCAAATTCTTTAAAGCTGTTATGCTTATATAGTTAGCAGATAGTGCATAAGAGCCTGTAGCTGCGTTAAGAGCATTAACTGATGGTAAACTAGTAGTTAAAGCGTATGAACCTGTGGCTGAGTTAAGAGCTGTTAGGTCTACGTTAGTTAATACTGTTGAACCTGATAATAGTAAAGATCCTGTAACGTTTAAAGTTGTTGTAACATTTACTTTCTTATTGAATAGCCATCTCTTATTAGATCTAACATATCCATCTTTTCGTGCTTGAAGTACTACATCAGTTCCTCCTAATGACCCTGTTCCACCTCCTGTAAGTTGCATAGCAGGTTGTGTAGAGCCTGAGATAGCATACGAAGTTATAGAGATACCTGCATTTGGACCTGTCTTGTCTGAAATGGTATAACCAGCGTAACGTTGTGCTGATCCGCTTTCTGTATCTAAATAAGTCTGTACTCCAATTGAATTTCCTGGCTCTGCATAGGAGTTAATAGAAAAGTATCCTGAACCAGATATTGTCTGGTTACCTGTAAATTGATTTCCTCCAGTTAAAGTAGCATGTGAACTAGTAGCTGCATTTAAAGCAGTTACATCTGGTATATTACTTGCTAAAGCATACGAGCTTGTAGCTGAGTTTATACTACTAACTGCTGTAGCTACTTGTGCATCTGTAGCAAAGGTAGCATCTAATGACCCTGTAAATGTATTAAGTGCTGTTAGATCTGCGTTAGTTAATACTGTTGAACCTGATAATAATAGAGATCCTGTAACGTTTAGTGCTCCTGTAACGTTTACTTTTTTATTGAATAGCCATCTTTTATTAGATCTAACATATCCATCTTTTCGTGCTTCAAGTACTACATCAGTTCCCCCTAATGACCCTGTTCCACCTCCTGTAAGTTGCATAGCAGGCTGTGTAGAGCCTGATATAACATATGAATTAATCGAAATACCTGCATTTGGACCTGTCTTATCTGAAATGGTATAACCAGCGTAACGTTGTGCTGATCCGCTTTCTGTATCTAAGTAGGTCTGTACTCCAATTGAATTTCCTGGCTCTGCATAGGAGTTAATAGAGAAGTATCCAGATCCTGATATTGTCTGGTTACCTGTAAATGAATTTCCTCCAGTTAAAGTAGCATGTGAACTAGTAGCTGCATTTAAAGCAACAACTGCATTTGCTAATTGTGCATCAGTCGCATATGTAGCATCTAATGAACCTGTAAATGAATGTAAATTTTGTATGTGGCTATTTGCTGTTGCAATATTAGAATCAATAGACCCTGTTTTTGTATTTAAAGAACTTACTGCTGTTGATACTTGAGCATCAGTCGCATATGTTGCATCCAGAGAAGCACTAAATTGATCTAGCTTCTGTATAGCTGCAGTTACGTTTGAATATCCTTCAATACCTAATGAACCGGTAACACTAAGGCTACCTGTAACTTTCAAAGCTCCAATAGATCCAGATACTAGTTTTCCTAGTCCATCTTGAAATTGAGCATTGTCAACTTGTACCAATCGCTGGTACGTCTTGTTTATCTTATTGCTTGTGAAATTTGCCATGTATCTGAGTATATCTTATAAATAGCTAAAAGTTCTTATAATTAAATGGGTCTCTGTTTTTTAACTCACGAATCTTTTTCTTATACGCTCTTGACGCTTTCCATGCGGTATAGTATTCTTTTATTACTTTAAGTATTCTCATTTTTTCATTATTAAATAATTGTTAATAACAAGATAAGGGATATCACTATTAATAAACCTTGTTACAGCTTGTTCTGGTGTTCTAGTTATCGTCTGATCTTTAAGGTTAAACGATGTATTTAGTACAACACCATGTCCTGATACTCTTTTTAGTTCCTGTAGTAATAAATAGTACTTTTTGTTCCTTTGTTTAGTAACTGATTGAATCCTAGCTGTATTATCTATGTGAGTAGCAGAAGGAAATAAGTTTTTAGCAGTCTCTTTTACTTTAACTACTTGATTCATATAAGGGACAGCTTCATTAGCGTCAAAATACTTATGTACATCCTCATTAAGAACTGATGGAGCAAAAGGTCTAAACCCTTCTCTCTTTTTTATTGTATAGTTTAACTTATCTCTCATTTTAGCATTTGTTGGGGAAGCTAGTATACTTCTATTACCTAATGCTCTAGCTCCAAATTCCATACGGCCTTGAAACCATGCTACAATATTCTGGTTGTTAATTAGTGAAGCTGTTCGTTTTAGTAAAACTTCATAATCTAGTTTTAAAAAAGAAACTTTCCCTACGTTGTCCTCTAGTACTCCCTGTATATACTCATCTGTATAATGGTTTCCTAAATAAGGTGTAATATTGGTATGTTTAGGTCCTAAATAAGCAACTAGACAAGCTCCTATAGCTGATCCAGCATCTGAAGGTGCAAAAGGTATGTGGATATTTTTAAAGTACTTATAAGCTTTATTATTTGCTACTCCATTATATGCACATCCTCCTCCTAAACATAAATTGTCAGAATTACATATTAGTTTAGCTCTTTCTACTAATTTTAAAAACTCTCTTTCGTAAATATTCTGTAAAGCGCAAGCTAAATCTTTATGTTCTTGAGTAACTGGTTCTTCCGGTAAACGAGGTGCTAACTGAAGTAATCCTGCAAGGTGTTTCGTGAACATTATACTATCTGAGTATTCCCAGGTAAAGTATCCTTGGTCTATTTCGAATTTATTAGAAGTTACATTAATAAATACTTGGTCTAATTTTTCATAGTATGTATTAGGATTTCCATACGGTGATAACCCCATTACTTTGTATTCTCCTTCATTTGGCTTAAACCCTAAAAAAGCTGTTATAGTTGAATATAACATTCCTAATGAATGCGGGAAGTCTATACTTAATTTCTTATCAATACCTTTTTCATCTCCTTTACTTATAGTAACAGTTTCAAATTCTCCAACTCCGTCTACTGTTAAAATTGCTGCGTCTTTATAAGGGGAAGTATAAAAAGAAAAAGCAGCGTGAGATAAATGATGATCTATATATTTAATTTTACCCTTATATCCGTAGTTTTCTTTTAATAAAGTTTCTGGGTTATTTGCTTTATACTCTTTAAGGAATTTTCTGCGTTTAAAAAATGTTCTTATTGGCCTTTTTGCAAAAGACTTAAGAACTCTTTGTTTCTTCTTTTCCGGAACTTCATACCAGCATACTTCATTAACTTCTTCCATACTAATGCCAGTATCTTTAAGGCACCAATTAATTGAATTTGTGGGAAAACTATAATCATGTTTAATCTCTGTAAATCTTTCTTCTTCTACAGCTGCTACTACTTTTCCGTCTATTACTAAACAAGCAGCACTATCATGGTAAAAAGCAGATATTCCTAATTGTATCATTCTTTATTTATTCCGTATTTACTGTACTTATACCAAGCTCTCTCATGAAAATAGTAAAGTATCATTTTTGTTATTACTTCTACTCCGCCAATTGAAAGTCCTATTTTCCAACTTCCTGTAATTAACCAAGATAGTATAAATGTATCTATAGTTCCAACTATTCTCCAAGATATAGTTTTAGCTAAATGTCTTTTATAATTTACCATCCTCCTTCATTTGGTTTCTGATCTTAGTAGCTGAGATATCATGTATGTCCTTGGGAGGTACGTGCTCTATTACTTCGTATCCTACTCCCCTACCGTAATTAATTGACTCAATATCCGGAATCTTAATTACCTTAACTCTTCCTTCTTCTATTAAATCTTTAAGCTCTTCTGCTAAATTCATTAGGACTTCTTCTGCAGTCCAAGGTTGTGACGAATTAGGCTCTACATCTCTAATGCAAACTAATACGTTTTTACCTATTTTTAATCTTTGTTCGATTAACCATCTATGGCCTGGATGCCAAGGTTGCCATCTACCGATGTACATTGAAAATTGTTTGCTCATAATCCGAATACTATATGTTCTATTAAATTATATGATGCTTCTGGGGTATCTATTGTTGTGTTGATAGCAATGAAGTCTTTTTTAGGAGCTATATAAGCTTCTGCTTTAAAATGATCTCTTTCTCTAGGTTCAGTAGTATAGACGTAAAATTCACAAATATTTTTTTCACCTATTAATGTTTTAAAATCCTCTCTTTGGTCAATATAAGGAGCTATTAAAGAAACAATAACTGTTCTTCCTTTTTTATGTAGGTAGTGTGCTATTTTTTGTGCTGTAGTTACGTTTTCTACTCTTCCTTTTATTGAATAGTCTTTATTAGTTGTTAACTCTCTTAAATCGTCTCCATCAATATGAAAAGAGCCTGGTATTGCTGTATGTAGCTTTTTAGCTAATGTAGTCTTTCCAGCTGCTGGCTGGCCTGTAAACCAATATATCATATTACTGTTTTGTTTTAGCTATTCTAGCTGCTTCAATTATTGCTTCTGTTGAATATTTAGTTAGGATTGTATAAGCTTCCTTAACCTCTTCTGGGGTAGGTATATAGTTGTTTATGTACCTTACTGAAGGAATGTTCTGTATGAGACTTGTTGTCTCATCATTATTTTCATACCATTTACTAATTGTATCGCTCATAACTTTAAATCTTTTCTAATATCTTTTTTTACTAATTAATTCTCTCTACTTCTCAATTACAGCTTCACTACTTCTCTTAATAAAAAATTAATCACGGGCTATATAAAACGACAAAGTTATTATTTCAAACTTCCAAGTAGTTGCCAAGACTACGATTCCCTCCAACTAAGGAGTATCTTATTAAATAGTGATTAGTAACCCGTATGGGATTTGAACCCATGATCTTTTCCATGAAAGGGAAACGACTTAACCACTTGTCCAACGGGTCATTTTGAAACTAAATGTGTTATGGGGCGATTGGGTTCAACGAACTTGCAATCACAACATACAAAGGCCGATTCTTACGTGTAACCTCTCGAGTGGTGCCAGCGCAACGCCATTTAGTTTCCAATTAAATACCGAAGTACTTAATTGTTTAATATAAGAGAGATGTTTCGGGTCTTTCAAGGTTTCTGATTGGGTGCAATTAGAGGCGTCTAGCTACTATAAACCTTTTTTCACTAATTAATTCTCTCTACTTCCCAATTACAGCTTTACTGTCTCTCTTTAATATTTGTTAATCCCGTAGATTAACTGAGCATCTTAAGGGAATGCCATTGATAGAATTAAATTCTAACCCAAGTCCTTTACCCTTTGGGTAATGACGATCTTTAAATAGAACGATGTCTTCTTTTACTGTCCCATTCTACTTTTCTTGTACTACCCAACATGGATAGTCTTGCTACTTTACTGTTAAAGGAATCCCTCATACCGTTTACTTGGGTATTTCCGTTTTGCTGACTACTTGAATCTACTTTTACCATTACTTTTACTTACTTAATTAATATATATTGTTATTTACGAACATATAAATATACAAAAAATATTTTATGTCCCTAATTAATCTCTTCCTTTAATAACGGCTGAATTATGGTCTGAAAGTATAAGCTCTACATGCGTTTTCGCAACGTTGTATTCAACTTCTCCACTTTCATCCTCATATTGTACAGGGTCATCCACACCCAACATGATAAATGCTTCAATTCTTTCAACAGATGATGCTGATTTATAGTCGCTATTACCGCTAGGATAAGGCTTATAGGAAGTATTAGTACGTTTGTACACTTCATTAAAATCAATTCCCAACTCTTTAACCAGTTTCTGTCCATCTTTTAATATTCCAAATTTGTCTGTATCTAAGTAAGGAGTAAAATACCCTACTCTTTCTGCATCCCAATTCCCTTCTCGAAATGCTAAATCATCCGCGTCTCTAAACTCTTGTCTACAGTCCGGATATACTGCATGATCACCTGCGTGAATACCTAAAGCAATATCACAGGTCTCTTCTGCTTTATTAGCTACTGATAATGCTACAGCTTGTGTAATAGAAGCAAATATCTTATTCCTATTAGGTACTACTGTTTCTTTCATATTATCATTCTCATAATGTCCTTCAGGTACATCATCTCCTCCTTCAACTAATGCTGAATCTAGAAGGCTTGCAAGACCGTCTAGTTTAATTTGACGATAATTAACTCTATGACCATTATCAGCTAGATAATTAATTAAAGATTGAGCCTTTTCTAACTCTACTCTATGCTTTTGACCATAATCAAATGAAATACCAGTTACGGTATCGTACTCTTTTAATGCTCTTAATAATAATGTGGAACTATCCATTCCACCGCTTAATGATACTACTACATGCTTTGCCATGTTCTATTATTTTTTAATTTGCCAGGTATTGATAACGTATAGGCGGACGTTTTATTTAATATATGAAATATACTTCTATATTCCAACCTTATACTTCTAAAACTGAGGTTAGTGAATTACTAACAGTTTTCCATTTAGCAGCATACTCTTTTAAACTGTATACTTTTTTAGTAGGGTCACCATTAAGTAACTCTTTAGCAACTGTTTTTAAAGCTCCACCGAAGTGGGCTGGGTAGCATATGGTTTTAATGTATTCGGTATCGTTATCTCCTTTGATAACTCTTTCGTAAACCGTATAACCTCCTGATTGAGATTTAGCGATAAAAAACGGTTCCATTACCGGATCTTGAATCACGGTATCTCCTGCGGGTATTGAATCTGGTTTTCTTAACATAACTGATTTTAGTTTATTTTAAAATAATATTAACTCTTTTAGGGCTTGCTCTCTTAATTGCCCTACTTCTTTCTTTACTTCTTTACCTTCCTGTAGTACGACTGTAAAAGGAATACTCTTAACTTTATATTCTGCTGCTAATCCAGTAGTATCCGTTTCAATATTTACATTAACGAATTCTACCTTATCTTTTAGCTCTTCAGCTACTTTATCAAAAGTTTTAGCATAGACTTTACATGGTCCACACCAATCGGCGTAGAACTTAATTACTTTTGTTCCCATAAGGCTTGGTGTTGTTGTAAGAATCGGCTTTTGAAAACTTAGCTCGAGGCTTTGAAGTTGATGTTGTTCTTGTTGGTTTATCCAACCAGCTCATTAGTTGAGCTACAGTTTGTTTTGCGGAATTTTGCGACATAAATAACTTATTTTGTTTATATTCTATATATACAATATACGAACTATAAGGGGTAAAAGCAACTGTTAATAGTAATAACTTCCTAATTGATATCTAGCGTACCAGTTAAGGTTTCCGTCGTGGCTACCAGAAGTAATTGTTATTGGGGAGTTACCTAATGTTGAACCACTAAATGCGTTGTTTGCAAACCATCCAGCAAATTCATATGGGTAGGTTGCTGTAGCTGTTAGAGTCATTGAAGGGCTACTACCAAAGTCTTGACGGTAACTGACTTGTTCTGTGGTAGTTACTTCTGTTGATCCTACTATCTCTACTGATCCATATGTTCCAGCGTTTACTGTATAAAAGTAAACGTTTTGTGCTAATTCACCAATACTTCCGGAACCTAAGTTAACGCATGTTGTAAGGTTTTGAACGTAGAACTGTGTAGTATTGTCTTCAACGGTAAAAAACAGTCCATCATATAGGTCTGCTCCAGTAAATACTCCACTTGCAGAAACACTACTAGTTAGTAGGTTAGATGCAGAGATGGAGTTCTGAAATATATTCAGTGTGAGTATATCACCTGAAATTGCTGTGTTTTTTATTTTAACTACTTTGCTCATATATTATAAATAGGTTAACCATCACAACTTAGACAATCAGTAGATGTTCTACTACCTATATCCCCATTAATAACACTATCAGTACGTAAGTAGTATAGTGTTTTGATACCTAATCTCCAGGCTGTTTGGTGAACTTCGTTAATAAATTTAGGACTATCAGTAGGATCGAAAGCTAAATTAAGTGATTGAGTCTGGTCAATGTACTTTTGTCTAGCTGCTGCTTGCTCTACTAACTTTAATTGGTTAATTTCAGCAAAAGTAAGGAATATTGGTTTATCCTCTGAAGGCATTACATCTTCGGGTAAATTAGCGATAGAACCTCTATCTTTCATAATTTGATCCCAAATTTCTTCACTATTATGACCTCTTTCCTCTAAATAGGATTCTAGAGCTCCGTTTTTACGTATAAAAGTGCCTTTTGCAGAGTTAAATGTGTATACATTAGCTGGTACTGGTTCTATTCCTGCAGATACTCCTCCTGCTATAGTACTATTAGAAACTGTTGGTGCAATAGCCATAACATGAGTATTTCTCATACCAGTACCTTTACACCATAGCGGTTCTCCGTATTCATCTGCTAATTTTCTTGAAGCATTTTCAGCTTTCTGTTTGATATCAGAAAATATCTGATGAGTATATGATGTTGCAGCTATAGAATCGAAAGGAATTCTTTCGTTCTGTAAAAATGTATGCCATCCTAATACTCCTAATCCAATTGCTCTTCCTTTCTTAGCAGATCTATGAGACCTTACTAAAGATTCTTTACCATTAGTTTTAACTAAAAACTCTTCCATTACTCCGTCTAAGAAGTAAATTGCAGTTTCAATTAAGTCACTATTCTTCCATTCGTGGTATTTAGATAAATTAACAGATGAAAGACAGCATATAAAAGAGTGCTCTTCGTCAGTATGTAATGTAATCTCAGAACATATATTAGTCATAGATACATCTAAATTATTTTTCTTATATGCTGGTGGATTAGCATTATTAACAGTATCGGAGAACATAATATAAGGTTCACCTGTTTCTACTCTAGATTTTAGTATTTTTACCCAAGTACCCATTGCCTCAGGGTCTCTATGATCAAGTTTTTGCATAAAGTTATCATCCACTACAACACATTGGTGTAGGTTTAGACACTGTCTGTTAGGGTCTCCTTTAGGTCGTCTAATCTCTAAGTATTCGTTAATATCTGGGTGATTTATATCTAGGTTTACTGATGCTGCTCCTCTACGAACTGATCCTTGATTTGTAGCAATTATAGTAGAATCGTATATCTTAGCCCAAGGTACTATACCTTCGGATTGTCCTGTATCTCCGTTTCCTATTTTACCGCCTCTACCTCTTACCTTAGATAATCCAATTCCGACTCCTCCTCCTAATGAAGTTAGTCTCATTAATTCTGCGTTAGTAAGTCCTATACCTCTTATAGAGTCTGGAGTATCTATACCGAAACAAGAGATTGGGAGTCCCTTGTCTGTACCGGTATTAGATAAAACAGGTGAGGCTAAGTTCAACCAACCTTTCCACATATAACGAAAAAACTTATTTGCTAAGTCAGGTCGATCTAATCTTCTAGCTACTGTATCAGCAACTCTTTTAAATGCTTTTTTAGGAGTTTCGTCCGAAAGTAAATATCCTTTAGATATAGTTGCAATTGAAACTTCATTCATCCATTCTGGATAATCTTTACCTTTTTCCCACACAGAGGTATCTATTTCTATACTCATTTCTTATTTATTTTTTAAAACATTGTTTCTGTATCCCAGTCCATATGACCTTTAGCATAATTTGTAACTCTATTAGCAAAGAAATCTGTTTGTTGTTTACCTGCTATTACAGCATCAAACCATTTCATCGTTTTTAAAGCTCCTTTGTTGATATCCGCTGAAGGAATTAAAGGCTTTAGCCCTAAGTCCCCCATTTTAGTATTGACTCTATGTTTTATAAAGTTCTTAAGCTCGTCTTTAGTTAAATTTTCTAAATCACCCATTTCAAATACCTTATCAATAAAGTCAAACTCTAACTTAATAGCTGCTGTAGCTGCTTCTCTAATATCTTCTTCTAATTTAGGAGTTTTAAACTCAGGATGTTCTTCCATAAGAGTTCTAAATAACCAGCATCCAGCATTACTATGAAGAGATTCATCTCTTACTGACCATTCTACTATCTGTCCGACTCCTTTCAATAGGTTTCTCATTTTAAAAGACAGTAACACTGCAAAGGAACTAAATAAGTTAACACCTTCTGTAAAGGCAGAAAAGATAGCTAGAGAGACAGCTCTTTGATGCCAATCTGGTTTATCATGACTATCACGAACATTCATTAAGTTCTCTATTTTAGCCATAGTTGCCTCATCTTCCATAAATTCTGCAAAGTTATCTAATCCTAATTGTTCATTGAGGAGTGAATAAGCTTCTGCATGAATAGTTTCAAAAGAACCAAACGTTACGCCCATCATAATTACTTCTGGTTTTCTAAACCAAGTGGTAACCAAGTTTGTCCAGTAATCATTTACTACTGTTTCTGTTTGTGCAAAGCCTTTTAGAATACCTCCTATTAGGTTCTTTTCATGTTCTTTTAGATTAGACTTCCAATCTGTTACATCTTGTGACATGGGTACTTCCGTATGTAACCAGTGTGCCTGCTGTTGTTTAAGCCAGTAGTCATATGCTTGTGGGTACTCAAAGGGTTTGTAGACGATTCTTTCGTTTAATAAACTCATATATTCTTATATATTATTGGTTGGTAGTTAGACAAAAACGTCTCCGAAACGTGAATATCGGAGACTAAAATAAATAGCATATATATTTAGGTTTTGTCGAATATTTTTTCCATTTTTTCTTTAGTTAAGCTGTAAATCGGCTTATCGTCGGGAATTAAGTCTGAAGCGTTAGCTTCTCCGTCAAAAGTAATATGACCATTATTAGTATCCATTTTAAGATTATAAGTCATACCATCTTGCCCGTATCTGTTCTTCATAACGTGCCATCTACCTGTACCTAGTACTTTATCTTCTTTCATTCTAGATAAAGAGAAACACATATCCGCTACCATCATCTTATCGTAAGAACCTGCTGCCTTATCTCCTTCAATTACTGAATCTTTAGCTCCCATACGGTTAACCTGAGATGGAGTAATGATTGGTATCTTTAATTCTTTTGCTAATCCTTTAGTAGCAATAAATACATCATCAATTTCGTCTTTACGTTCGTTATATTTACCTTTAGAAGGAGCTCTTAAATAGTCCACATAGTCAATTACTATCATATCTGGTTTATGATCCATATCCATACATTTCTGTACGTGAGATTTTATAGTATTTACTGTAGCCCCTTTAGGTGGGTATTCTTTTACTATTAACTTACCTTTTAATCCGTCTACTAGTATTTGAACTTCACCTCTATGTTTATTTACTTCGTCAATTGAATGACCAGTAAAATAACAATCAAATCTCTTACCAACATAGTCTTCTCCTAATTCTAAGGTATAGTAGTTAACATTATATCCCATCTTGACTGCATGGGCTGCCATTGCTACACAAGTCCAACTCTTACCTCCTCCAGGATTACCAAAAACTATTGCTAAATCACCTGGACCGAATCCACCTTGAATACCTGCATTTAATTCAGGCCATGGAGTTGGTATAGTAGGTCTATAGTCTTCTCTATAACGAGTTTCTACATCTTTATTATACTCATGACCCATATTCTTATCCATACCTGCTTTCATGGCTTTTTCGATCTGGTTTCTAATACCATCGAAATCTCCATCTTTTAATAAGTCGGTAGAATTTAAGATTGCGGCTTTCATTTCTTGATTCTTACAAAAAGTAGTAAACTCTTCCTGTATATACTCTAGATCATCTTGTGAAGCTTCGTAAGAGTTTCTAAGCTCTTCTTTTAATGCAACTACTAGTACCTCATTTTCAACCTTTTGAAGTTCTACTTTAAGAACATCCATTGTAATGTTTGTATGGTAATTGTCAAAGTAACTAATTATTTGACTTATAATCCACTTATGTGAATCTGCGTCAAAATATCCTTCTTGAAGGACGTCTCTTACATTAAGTAAGAACGTTTTGTCGGTCAATAAGGATCCTAATACTTTTAATTGGAACCCCTTCCCGTACTGCTGTAGCGATTTTAATGTCATTGTTTATAACCTGTTTTAATTATACTTAAATATACGATTTATTATTGTCTTATACAAGCTAAATCGAATAAAAGAATACTATTATTTGAAGACTGTTAAGCTTCTAAAATTCTCTAACCATCCTTCAGTATTTTTTGTAATACCTTCTATCTGGTCTTGTTCTAGCAAGTGTAAAAAAGCTCCTGTTTGTAAATCCGGAACATTTCCACGTATTATGTTGTGTACTATATCTTTTTCTTTTTCATCTAAAGAAGACTCATGTAAGTCCATTAGAGTATAGTTAGTTTCAACACGATCCCATTCAGTAATGATTTTAGGAAAGATCTTTTTTACTTTTGGATCCTCTAATTTTTTAGCACATACATCATAGACATATTCTAAAGTAGTTCCCGGTTTATTAACTAAGTCTGGGAATTCTTTTATGATTGTTTTTATACCTAATCCTTTAACACCTGCTAAATTATCTGAATTATCACCTAGTAAGGCTTTAACTACGTTATAATTTCCAGGGAGTACTTTTAATTCTTCTTCAATATTTACTGCCGTAAAGACTTTTTTCTTAATTGGAGCATATACCTCTATTTCATGATTTACTAACTGTAAAAAATCTTTATCTGAAGAAACAATTGTAACCTTTTTACCGGATGCAGATCCTTTTTGTGCTAAGTACGCTATTATATCATCTGCTTCTAGTTTTTCCATAACCATAGACTGTACTGGTAGGCATTCTAGGTAGTCCTGTGTTCTGTGTAACTGTCCTATTAAAGCTTCCATCTCTTCTGCTTTAGAATCGTATAAGCCCCAATGAGTAATTCTTGATGTAGCTCTTTGAGCTTTATAATTAGGGTCTATATTCTTTCTATTAGCTGATCCTCCTTTTCCGTCCCAAATAATTACTACCCTTGTAGGGTTAAATGTCCTTGTAACAAATCCTAAAGACCTTAAGAATCCAACCGTACCACCTATATGGTGGCCGGTCGGGTTCATCGCCTTGAGTAGAGAGAAACTACGAATTAACATATTCATAGCATCTATGACCAATATATGATCATTTAACTCTCGAGGAGGGGTTTCTTTAAGGTTTTCTAAAATACTTTGTTGTAGTTTGTTCATTAATCTAAGATTCCTTTAGTAATAACTTCTTCTTCTAAATCTCCTTCTTCAATAAGATCGAAATCTATACTACCAACTAACTTTAACCAATGCTCTTTATGTGCATCTCTATACTTGTCAATAGCTTTTTTATCATCTGGTATAAAACCATGTGATGTCATTACTACTTTTCCTCTCGATTGTACTCCTCCAATATGATTCTTCTCAACTTGAATATTAGTACGTTTAGCAAACTCTACTTGTAGGCCATTTTTAACAGCTTTAATCTTAGATGTTCCCGGGTTAGTAATGTTTCCAAAAGTTACTACTAATGTTGCATCATACCACATTGACATTCCTCCTTTATTCTGTAATTTAGGTTGTCCCATTGGATGTTCTGGTTTCATGGTCCAAACTTTATTAATAGCTACTAACGTATTAGTATAAGGACTATTTTCCTTACGAGATAATAGTATTTTCTGGTTTAAATTATTACCAAATTGAGTAGACATAGCTCCTGCATTCCATTCATTATTGTTCTTATTAGAACGTACTGATAAATCACAAGGTATGGATCCAATTGAATCCCAGAAGAAACACATATCGTGAGGTAGATTACCTTTTGATTGCTCATCAATTAGATCAGCCATATGTACTGCTACTTCTTCAATTGTATTTAACGTACCTCTGTCTGCGTATAAGAAAAAGCCTTCATAATCTGTTACATTACCATTTTCGTCTTTAACTTCATCAAACTGTAAGCCCATCTCTTTAGCATGCTCCCAAGACCATTTCATCTCTGAGATTATAAATACTGGTAGTATGCCTAGCTTTTGAGAATTAACTGCTGCTTCTAATAATGCAGTTGTTTTTCCGGTATCACTGTGTCCACGTAATAATGTAATGTGACCAGTAGGTATCCCAGGTAGAGACGTAATATCTTGGTAAGCATCAGAAAGAGGTATCCATCCTTGTTTCTTAAACTTAACCGAAGAATTCGAAAATCCTTTCTTCTTTTTAAAGTTTCCTAAGTTAAAACTCTTCTTCACAGCCGCACTCGCGGCCTCTTGAACTTCTTTCTTTTTTGCCATAAATTTACTCGTTAAATAAGTCGTCGAACTTGCTTACTGTGTCCTTATTACCTGCAGATGCAGTTTCTAATGTAAAGTCACTTTCCGTCTTTGCTACTGCTGGTGCAGGAGTTGCCGATGGAGAAGGAGCTGATGCCGGTACTGCATTAGGATCCAAATACATTTGTAATTGTTTCTTAATATAGTTGTAATCATACTCGTTGTGAACTTCTTCAGGGTTTGGTTGACTCTTTAACCAGATATCTACTTCATCAGCTTTCTCTGACAATCCACTACTATTACGTTTTGGTCGTACTGATGTTTCTGGGTAAGGATTCCCTTGAGCCATGGTAAGAGTTAAGTCTGTACCGTTTACTGGGTCTGTAATATCACCGTAATCTTCATCAGCAACGATTGCCAATAGAGCTTTGTAAATAGTAATACCGAATCCCCATAGTCTTACACCTTTCTCTTCTTCACCTCTTACTACTACAGGAGCAAAGATACGAGTTTTAGGAGTTAATTTACCTGCTAGAGACCAATTGTCTTTATCAGATGTCTTTTTAAGTTCGGCTACGAACTCTTCTACTGGATCTTGTTTGCCAAAATTCGATAGTGCTACCATCGGATACTTTCCTACACCGTAATGGAATTTCATTTCCTTAAAAGGCATAGTTGGGTTAAAGGCAGAAGGGACTAATCTAATAGTCTGCTCTCCAATACTTGGTTTCCAAAAAATCTTTGTGTAGTCTGTTTTTTCTCTCTCCTGACCATTAGAGTTTAAGGCTTCTAGTTTCGCCTTGATCGCATTCAAATCCATATAACTGTTTTTTAATTGTTTATAACTTATTATTAATATACGAAGAATATTTTAATTCTCCAACTCTACTATACGAAATAGTTTAGTATTAATTCTTTTTAATTCTGGACCCTTTGTTAGGAGAACGCAATTCCTATAATCTGGCCAGTTTACTTTAAAGTTTTTATCCAATTCTCCGCCGTTTAACTCTTTTACAAGTGTATTTAGTGCATTAATTGTATATAATGTGTTAGATTCTTTCTTTCTATGTACTAAGATGGTATTCTCTATAAAATTAGATACGTTTGCGTAGTCCACGTTATATGTACATACATATTCATCTTGACTTTTAGAGTACAATACGAAAATTTTGTTGTAAATGATTTTATACCTTTCTTGTATTTCTCTTAAAGTAGCATCTAAGGTGCTTTCGGTTGAGAAAGTACAGAATAATTTATTGCTCATGTCTTCATTAATAGTGATATCGTTGAGATCGTAATCAAAACGATTATTAGTTCCTATAACATTTTCCATTTAGTATAAATATGTAATTAATTTTATAAAAGCAAGTTATTACCTGCTTTATATTTAACGGGGTATTTGCCCCCTTGGTTTAAAATTTGTTCTAACTCTATTAGCAGTTGCTTTCCCTCTGATTTATCAACATCAAAAAGTAAAGAATCGTAAGTGAATAGAACTACAGTAGTCTTTTTATCTTTAAGGTACCTAAGTACATCTTTCAATATAAGAATATTTCTTGAGGTTTCCAAGCTTTGCATCATATAGTTCATAAGCTTAGCTGGATGCATCTCTCCTAACTTCTTTGTAAACGGTTTACCGGAGACTGGATTGCATACTTCTCCTATTTCTTCATATACCGACCACATATTATCTATAAATTCTTGAATCAACTTAAATATCTTCAAATTTTTATGTTTATGAGGTATTTTACCGTATATAGCTTGAAAGTTAATCTGTTTAGCTTCTAAATATTGCTCTTCTGATATATCTTCAGTTCCAAAGTAATGTTTAGCTAATTGTTTATGTGCTGATTCATCTGTTAGTTCATATCCAATCTGTTCGCAAAGTAAACGAAGATGGTAGCCATCAAAATCAAATTCAACAAATTTATCATTCTGAGGTGTGAAGCATTCTCGGTGTTCTTCAGTTTTAGGTATAGCTGCGAAATTAACACTATTAAAAGCATTAGTAGGTCGAGATGTTGCATTATATAAGTTATACGATGTATATACAGTACTGCCGTCTATGTTATATATGGGATCTTTTGGAGTAAAAGCCGCTTCAAACTGGTTATTACGTATACCGATGCCAGGTTGCTCTAATAAGTAAAATACATTTGTAGCTAAGTTATTATAAAACTCAAATCCAGAGGGTACTTTTAGGTTTATTACTTTTTTAATTTGTTCGTAAGTTTCCTCACATTTCTCATATATCTTTGATATAGGAATGAGTTGATTAATTTGCTTTTTACCTTTATGTTTGTTGTAGTACCAGTTGTAAGTAGAGTTTTTACAAGTTATCTCTAACCTATTATAATTTACCATTGAATATAGTAAGGATATGTCTATTGCTCCCTGTATATTAAAGTGGTATAGTAGCTCCTTCTTATCTTTGGTATATAGTGATTGTACACTGTTAAGAAGACGAGAGACACGTTCTTTATTTACATTAATACCTTCGTCGTGATTAATTGGAATTATGTATCCGTGATGGCTTTTATGAAGTCTTATGTATACTGCTGTAGTTTGAGTTAATTTAGGATGGAATTCGTCATTACTAGATATTACTTCTACGTAAGCACCTAATTTCATTAACCTCTCTAAATTTTCGAGCTTACGCTCTTCCTCTATTATATAAAACACTTAATTATAACCTTTAATATTATACTACAATATACGGACTTTTATTTAAACTACAAACTCATCTAATAGAAATAAGTAATTTTTTATTCCACTGACTTTATTATCTGCTGCTTTAATAGCTTTAATATGTCTAGTTATAGCTCCGTAATATGTAATTCCATCAAACTTTGTATCCTCTGCTGGACCTTCTAGCCACCAGTTTAACTTAGTAGTAGTATAAGATGGGTAGTTGGCTGCTTTAGTATGTTCTTTACTGTC
>Ga0307993_1000026_pt1 | contig 43726 bp, 47 predicted proteins | sample EllFjometagen260_FD_203163 | JGI IMG/M metagenome (GOLD analysis project Ga0307993, IMG submission 203163) | Marine microbial communities from Ellis Fjord, Antarctic Ocean - #260 | ecosystem: Environmental > Aquatic > Marine > Unclassified | place: Southern Ocean | collected 2014-11-02 | reverse complement strand
CCAGATTTAGTATGGGTTAAAGATTGGATGGTTCATGCTAACGGCGCCACTGGTATTACCGGTATCTTCTATGTAGCCGACAATCCAGCTGAGTTTCGCAGCCGGTTTGAGGGTATTTATGGTGCTGCGTCAGTAACTCTGGAAGCAGAACGATTAGTGGCCCATACGGATCGTGGGGACTTTGAAATATTGAGCCCTAGACTAGCTCAAACTCGATTCCATGGCGTTGATGTGCCAGCTAATGCGAAGCAGTTACCTAGTGGTGTGGCTATTCGTGTAAGCACATGTTCCATGGTGCAGGCGCAAGAGCACCTCGACCAAAATCAGGTTAACTACGTGATTACTGAAGACGGTGGATTGCGTATCCCAGCTAGGTATGCAGGAAATACCATTATTGAAATATATCCTGAGTGAATGTCCTAAGCATTATTCATGCAATGGTGTTGAGCTAGTTAAACGACCCGATAACAAAGTCTGATAACAGCTCAACCCCAGTTTTGGTAATGCGTACTTGCTGTTCTAACTTCACGCCCTCTTTCTCACCAATACCGCCGGTATAAGACTCAACACACACCACCATATTTTCATGGAAATGGCCATCGTAGCCTACTTTGTCATAGTCTTGTGGGTGGTAAATACAGGGGTATTCATCGGCTAGGCCCACACCATGCACGGAACAAGAATACCGATTTGGTGCGAAGCGTTCTGGCAGTTTCCAAGCTTGGTCAACAAAGTCTCGAAAGGCCAGGCCGTCTTTGAGTAAACCCATGTTATAGGTAATGTGTTCCATGGCAATGTCGTAGATTTCTTGTTGCGTGCCTGTCGGCTTTTCGTGCCCAGCAATCCATGCTCGAGAGATGTCAGCGCAATAGCCGTAGGGGCCAATTAAATCTGTGTCGAAAGAAACAATATCACCTTTTTGAATAATGGCGTCGGAGCTTTCTCGCATCCAAGGATTAGTGCGTTCACCGGCAGAGAGGATACGGGTTTCGATCCATTCACCCCCGTTTCTAATATTCTCAAAGTGCAGGTGAGCCCACAATTCATTTTCGCTAATGCCTGGTTCACAATGATCCCACATACGCTCCATACCTTTTTGGCACACGGTAATGGTCCATTGCATTAGCTGCAACTCTTCCTCTGATTTGATGCCGCGGGCATGTTCCATGTATTTCATGCCAGACAGAGTTTCGATGCCGTGTTTATGCAACTGGGCCATGCCTAGCTGTTCACATATGTCCACTGCTAGGCGTTTATTACCACCCCCGTATTGCTTCATTAAAGAGGCAATGTCTGCACCCCAACGTACAGCTTGTTCTGGCCCACGTTCACCCGCAGCGAAATAAGCCCATGCAATTGCCGGACGAATCTCATCTACTGTGAGTTGGCCATTTGGTAAGCGCTTTTCGTCGTGCAGATGGGCACAGTTGTGGTAGTCGAATAACAGGGCAGGGCCGTCGGCAAATATAAGGGCGTAGCGAGATGGATTGTGCATGGTCCACAACTGCATGTTAGACGTGTCGGTGGCATAGCGAATGTTGCACGGATCGTATAATAAAACTGCCGCAATATCATTGTCGCGCAGCACCTGGCGGGTGCGCTCTAGGCGGTACTCTCTCGCTTTTCTTACGGTAGCTTCGGCGATGGGGTTTTTCAGGGCAACATCAGCGGCATCTTGGTTGAGATAGCGTATTTTGTCATCAATCATGGTTGTGGCTCCTGCTTGTTGGGCTGCTTATTGGGCTTCTTTTAGAATCCATTGTTTAACTTGGTCGATATGTTCAGATTGCCGGTCTGTAGGTTCAGTCAAAATGTAGTAACCCCAGGGTTTTGGGATTTGCAGCCGTTCTCGAAAGGGCGCCACCAAGCGCTTTGTTGCAAGTAAGTCTTGCAAGAATTCACTCCAGCCTAAAGCCATGCCTTGACCTGCTTCGGCTGCACTATAAAGCATGGGAATGTTATTGAATTCTATACTGGTACGGAGGCCTTTTAGTGGGCTGTGTTGGTCTATAAGCCAGTCTTGCCACTTAATCCAGCGCCATTGGTTGTCGTCTAGGTCGATGAGAGGTACTTGAGCAAGTTGTGATAATTCCGTGAGTTGATGTTGCTGCGCCATCGATGGGCTACAAACGGGGTAAATTTCTCCAGACAACAAGAATGTAGATTGTGTTTTTCCCCATGTGTTATCGCCATATTTAATAGCAATATCAGCGCCTGCATCAACGGCACCTAAGTGATTTTCTGATGTCAAAATTCTTAGGTCTATACTGGGGTGTTGTTGCATAAAGCGACCCAGCTTTGGCAATAACCACATTTGCGCAAATGCTGTTGTGGCAGCCACAGTGACCGATTTACTTCCAGAGGGCGAGCTAAGTTCTTCTACCACATCGGCAATTTCACCAAGCCCAGAGGCCACTGCTCTAAAGAGTAATTTTCCTTCTTGGCTAAGGCGAAGAGACCTGTGTTGTCGAATAAATAACAGATAACCTAAGCGTTGTTCTAGGTTAGCAATTTGTTTGCTTATAGCGGCCTGGCTCAGGTTAAGTTCGAAGGCTGCTCGGGTAAAACTGAGGTTGCGGGCACTGGCCTCAAATATGATCAAGCTGTTGGGTGAAGGGATTTTTTTTAATCTTGATATCATAACTATATGTTATTCAATGGTGTGTAATTCGGCTTTTCTGACTGCGCTAATGAAAGTAAAATATCACAGGTGTAATATAAAGAGCAATAGCCTTATATAAGGGACTAGTTTTGATTATTAATAACATATTTTTGACAGGTAATTTACGGAATTATTGGTGTAACGATTACAACTTTAAAGCACTTTCGCATAACCCATGGTTATTCAAGGCATCACTTTTAGTCGTTTGACAGCCTGGTTAGCCAGCCTTAGCATGCAAGCAGATGATGCAGTGATCATATGATTATCGTTTTGAGTGAGGCTTAGCATGACAGTACCAGTAGGAAGTACTAATCGGCGTAGGGCGGGGGGGCGTGCGGGCAAGCAGCAACGGCATGAACCGATAAAATCCCCCGCTTATTTAAAGCGTGAAATTCCTATTTATGAAATGCTTAACGAAGAAGCATTGCAAAAAATTGAAGACAATGCTGATACTATCTTGCAAGAAATTGGCATCGATTTTAAGGAAGACGATGAGGTTTTAGAAATTTGGCGTCAAGCGGGTTGTGACGTGCAAGGGGAGCGAGTTCGTTTTGAAAAGGGTATGTTGCGCTCTATCATCAACGCTACGTCACCTAAGCAATTTACTCAACACGCCCGTAACCCTGATCGGTCCATCGAGATTGGTGGCGACAACATGTGTTTTTTTCCGTCTTACGGATCCCCCTTTGTCCACGACCTTGATAATGGTCGTCGCTACGCCAAGAACGAAGATTTTAAAAACTTTATCAAACTGTCACAGATGTCACCATGGCTACACCATTCTGGGGGCACCATCGTTGAACCTATGGACTTGCCGGTTAATAAACGCCATTTCGACATGGTTTATAACCACATTAAATACAGCGATAAGTGCTTTATGGGGTCTGTAACTGCACCTGAGCGCGCCGAAGATTCTATCGACATGGCGCGAATTGTATTTGGTAAAGAGTTTATGGAACACAATTGCAGCATTATCAGTGTCATAAACGTTAACTCCCCGCTCACATACGATGGCACCATGCTTGGTGCTTTAAAGACATATGCTAGGGCTAATCAAGCAGTCATTGTGACTCCCTTTATCCTGATGGGGGCGATGGGTCCAGTCACCCTGGCGGGCGCTTTGTCACAGGTGTTGGCCGAAGCCATGGCAGGACTTGCCCTCATTCAACTCATTCGCCCAGGTGCACGTGGTGTATTTGGTACCTTTACCAGCTCTATGTCATTACGATCTGGCGCACCTACCTTTGGAATGCCAGAGCCGGCGTTAGGGTATATTGCTTTTGGGCAGTTAGCTAAGCGCTTGGGAGTACCGTTGCGCGGTGGTGGTTCGTTAACGGCATCTAAAATTCCAGACGCACAGGCGGCACAAGAAAGTGCCGATACCTTGTTCCCAACCTTGTTAGCGGGAATTAACGTAGTATTTCAGGCGGCAGGTTGGTTAGAAGGTGGGCTTACTATGGGGTATGAAAAATTCATTCTAGATACTGACCATTTAGGCATGATGCACACTATGGCTAAGGGGATAGACGTGAGTGAAAATGCTCTTGCCTTGAGTGCTTATCACGAGGTACCTCCAGGTCAGCATCATCTGGGTACCGCCCATACCATGGCTAATTATAAAACTGCCTTTTACGATTCCACCACCGCTAACCATGAATCATTTGAGCAGTGGCAAGAAGAAGGTAGTCTCACGGCGGCACAGCGTGCTAACACTATCTACAAGCGGATGCTTAGCGAGTATGAATTGCCGCCACTAGATCAGGCTATTGATGATGAGTTAAAAGAGTATATGTTGCGCCGAAAGTCCGCCTTCCCCGATTCTGACGTGTAACCGAAATTGCAGAATACGACCTCACTCAAGCTAGAAAAATTTGGATCGGTGGTGTTGCTGTGGTGAATATTTTGGCACTCACTTCAGGCTTTTCAAAGTAGGATCCTGCTTTCATTAAATCAACATATAGCCTATTCTGTATTATTCTTTGCAACGACAATTTAATGCAAAGTGTTGAGCATAACTGGAGACAATCTTGAAAGCGATAGGCTATAAAAAAACCGGTCCGATAGACCGTGAAGATTCCCTGCAGGACATCACATTAACTACTCCCAGTGCCACAGGTTATGATCTTCTGGTTAAGATTAACGCTGTGTCGGTTAACCCTGTAGACACAAAAGTACGTCAACGCCAGGAGCCAGAAGAGGGTGGATGGGTGGTTCTGGGTTTTGACGCCGTTGGTATCGTTGAGGCTGTTGGTTCTGAAGTGAAGGACTTTAAAGCGGGTGATGCCGTTTTCTATGCAGGTGCTCTTAACCGCCCCGGCACCAACAGTGAGTATCATCTTGTTGATGAACGTCTCGTTGGGCACGCGCCTACGAGTCTAAGCAATGCAGAGGCAGCAGCTCTTCCCCTCACAGCAATCACTGCTTGGGAAATGTTATTTCACCGGCTAGACGTTAATCGCCCCACTGCGCAAGGCGCAAACATCATCCTTATCATTGGTGGGGCAGGTGGTGTAGGCTCAATAGCCATTCAGCTGCTTCGGGCAATGACCAATATAACGGTGATAGCCACTGCATCCCGTCCTGAAACCCAAGAGTGGGTGCGTGAGTGTGGCGCTCATCACGTGATAGATCATCACCAGCCATTAGCTCCACAGATTGATAAACTTGGCCTTGGTGCTCCAGGATTCGTGTTCTCGACCACAAACACGGATACACATTTGGTGGATATCGTTGAGCTAATTGCTCCTCAAGGCCGCTTTGGTGTGATTGATGATCCAGCAAATTTTAGTGCCTCGCCATTCAAACGCAAATCAGTATCACTTCATTGGGAGCTCATGTTTACTCGATCGCTTTTTGGTACACCAGACATGGCAGAACAAGGCAAGGTATTAAACCAAATCACTGCTTTAGTAGACGCTGGGAAAATCCGTTCAACGGTGACCAATGTGGCTGGCAAGATCGATGCGGCTAACTTACGTGCGGTGCATGCCCATATTGAAACAGGTTCATCCCGCGGAAAAACGGTACTCGAAGGCTTTTAATTAGGGCATGCCATTGCGTGAGGCCTTACTCCAATGTCGTAGTTTCTTATGGCGTTGTGTCGGTTACTATTACAGTCTAATTTTTTTGCACTAATCGAGTATGAGTTTATGAGCTACGCTGCTTCGTATAAACAGGCCTTCAACCAACCCGCAGTGTTTTGGAAACAGCAGGCGCAGCGCCTGCCTTGGTTTAAAACACCAACTCAGGCGGTCGATACCAGCGAATTACCTACAGGTCGCTGGTTTAGTGACGGTGTAATGAACACCAGTTATATGGCGCTAGATCATCATGTGGCTAATGGCCGTGGTGATCAGGTAGCTATTCATTACGATTCTCCTGTGACTGATAGCAAGTCTAGCCTTACCTATAGTGAGCTATTAGAGCAAGTAGCTCTGTTTGCTGGTGCTTTAAGAGGCCAAGGTGTGGCTAAAGGCGATCGAGTAGTAATCTATATGCCTATGGTAATGGAAGCGGCTATTGCCATGCTGGCTTGTGCTCGTTTAGGTGCGGTTCACTCTGTTGTATTTGGAGGTTTTGCTGCGGCTGAACTTGCAGTACGTATTGATGACGCAAAACCTACCGCCATTATCAGTGCGTCTTGTGGTATTGAAGTGGCTAAAGTTATTGCCTACAAACCTTTGTTAGATGAAGCGTTGGATATAGCGCAACATAAAGTACAAAGTGTAGTGATATTACAAAGGCCCCAATTACATGCGCAATTGCAAACTGGTCGCGACCATGATTGGTTGCAGCTTATGGCCCAAGCCGAAACGGTAGAAGCTGTGCCAGTAAAAGCCACAGACCCTCTTTATATACTTTACACATCAGGTACCACGGGTAAGCCTAAGGGCATTGTGCGCGACAACGGCGGCCATGCAGTAGCCCTCAACTACAGCATGAAGGCCATTTACAATATGCGTGCAGGTGACGTATTTTGGGCTGCGTCTGATGTGGGCTGGGTGGTAGGCCATTCATATATTGTTTATGCCCCTCTATTTGCTGGCTGCACAACTATTTTATACGAAGGTAAACCGGTGATGACACCGGATGCTGGCGCCTTCTGGCGGGTGATAGAAGAGTACAAGGTTAAAGCTGTGTTTTCAGCGCCTACGGCTTTTCGTGCGATCAAAAAAGAAGATCCTACTGGCGAATTGTTGAAAAAATATGACATTAGCAGTTTAGAAACAGTGTTTATGGCAGGCGAGCGGTTAGATCCGCCTACCTACGATTGGGCTCTAGAGACTATCGGCAGGCCAGTGGTAGACCATTGGTGGCAAACAGAAACAGGTTGGTCTATTTGTGCTAATCCGGTTGGGCTAGATAAATTGCCTGCCAAAGCTGGCTCATCTACTGTCGTTATTGCGGGCTACGATTTACATATTTTGTCCGATGAAGGGGAACAAGTCGGTGCCAACAATAAAGGTAACATCGTACTTAAATTACCTTTGCCACCGGGCTGCTTAGTCGGTATTTGGGGAGATGATGATCGCCTTAATGACGCCTATTTAAAAGAGTTTCCAGGATACTATAGCTCTGGGGATGGGGGCTACCGTGATGAGGATGGCTATGTATTTATTATGGGCCGTACCGATGACGTTATTAACATTGCAGGCCACCGGTTATCAACTGGTGAAATGGAAGAGGTAGTGGGTGCCCATGACATGGTAGCCGAGTGCGCTGTAGTAGGCGTGAAAGACGAACTTAAGGGCCAGCTTCCTATGGCCCTGGTGTTACTTAAAGCGGGTGCGGAAATTGATGAGGCCCAATTGGGTAAAGATATTGCAGGCATGTTGCGTAAAACTATTGGCCCTATAGCGGTGTTAAAAAGTGCACATATTGTGTCACGCTTACCAAAAACTAGATCAGGTAAAATCCTGCGTAAGATCATCCGTAATATCGCTAATGGTGACGATTACGTGGTGCCCTCCACTATAGATGATCCAGCAAGTTTGGACGAAATTAGAAAGCTGGTAGTGAGTCAATAATTTAGCTGCAATGCTCATCTACTAATGCCTGCAACACTGTTTCGAAGTAGTCGAAGGGGCGGGTTTTGATGCCGGCTATTTTGCCAGTGTCGTCTAGTAAACGCACCTGAATAATCTCTTTTATGTGGGGGTTAGTTTCGAACTCGGTCACTTCTTCTGCATTCATTGGCCCACCTTGTAGTTTCAGTGAGTGCACTGAGGCGTCACTGAGTTGCGAGAAATATTCTGATCGAGTAGCACAAAGGTAACGTTTGGCCGCCACGTGATGACGTACGCATTGCGTGACTGTTTCTGGGAAGAATGGGGCTAATACTTTGGCACCGTAAATTTCATGTTTCAGATCCAGAGTGTCTTCCATGGAAAAGGTACCGAAGTCATTAGTGAAATGACCAATGTCGTGTAATAGTGCGGCGGCAATCACTGTTTTAGAGTGCCCCTTCTGGTCTGCAAGGGATGCAGCTTGTAGCATATGCTGTGCCATGGTCACAGGCTCACCAAGGTATTGTTGGGCCCCACTGTGCCCAAAGATGTCTGATAAGTGAGCGACAATAGTGTTTGGTGTTAACGAATTGTTACTGATTTCCATGGGTGTTCTCCTAAACAGTTGAGGTGTTGCTATGGGTTTTGTTATGGGCTTTGTTAAGTATAGCTAAGCGAGAAAGTAAGCCATCCATGTCGGCATAACAGCCTTGTAGCCACCGTGTGCCCGCGCCTGAAAATGCCTTACGAGCGTGTAGTACGCGTGTATTGTCTATCACAAAACAATCCCCAGGATTAAGTCTAAAACCTATTTCTGAGGCTGGGTCATTAATGATTTCACCTAGGCGGCGGTAGGCGGCATAGTAGTCTGACATATGCTCAAAGGGAATATCGGTGAAAGGGGCAGCGGAGCGGTTGTTAAAGCGGATGCTTTGCAATTGACCGTCTGCTGCTAGCTCAATGATGGGGCGTTTAGATTGTAAACAAACATCATCTTCACCAGCATACTCAAAGCGCGCGCAATAACGGCTCAATAACTCAAAGCCGTGGGGGTTTTCCTTTCCCAGTTTGGTGGCAGCCATAAAGCCATCCACCAATACATTGTCACCCCCTGGTGCCGAACTCTCTAGGCAGTAGAGCACTTGGATGGTAGGCACAGGATCACGGTAAGGGTTGTCTGTGTGTGCTTGCAAGGCCAAGCCGGTATAAGCAAGGTTGGTGGGCTTTTCTTCTACCCGTACCTCAAAAATACGCCCATAGTTAGTCTCTCGAAGATGGCCAAATAAGTCTACCACTTGAATTAACGCGTCAGCTTGCACAGGGCCCTTGTTAAGTTTAGCGAAACCAAAACCGGCAATACCATTAAGCCACGTTCGTAGGGCCTCTGGAGATGCTGCAACAGCATCAAAATCCGCCTCAGGTATGTTAGGCATTAAACTACTGTCCCATAGGGTTTGAGTAGGTTTGTGCCAGCCCTTAGCGTTATTCCCTGGCTTATCATAGGAATGGGTCATCAGCCAATCTATGGGGTAATCTACGGTTTTATCTTCTGGCATAAAGGTGATCTGTAAACCGCCTTCATTCAGCAGGGCGTGGCCTACATGAGTGCTGGCATCAATATCTGTTAGAGCAATCAAACGCTGGCCATTACCTGCGCTTCGGGTGTTTTTGTCTAATGCATTGTCTCTTAACCACATGGCATGAAAACGACTGGTGTTGCCAGCAACGGTTAGGCTAATAAATTGGCCTTGTGGGGCGATAGTGACGTTGTTCATGTAGGCTCCGTTGTTCATATAAGCTGCATTGTTGATATAAAGTTCATTCTAAATTTGGGCCTAGTGAGTTTGTTTTAGGCCTAAAATCGACAACTTAACCAATGGCTAAGGGTAGCGCCCATGTCAAAGTAGGAGGCCTTAAAGTTGGTATAGGTTTCTGGTTTTGGGTTCGTTATGGCTACAGGCAACTGATCTTCGTCACCACTGAAGGCCCAGTCAGCCGCTGCTTTGCCGAACAGTGTGCCAGGGCCAATACCTCGGCCGCTGTAGCCGTATAAGCGAATGCTATTGGTTCCAAGGCGAGTAATCTTTGGCAAATGGTCACTTGTCATCGCTATATGGCCATCCCACATGTATTCAAACTCATATTGAGTGATGTGTGGGAACAGGGTCTTAAGTTTACGATGAGCCCAGTTGATGTGAGTGTGTTTGGCTTTGCCATTACCATTAAGAGACCCTACGCCACCGATGATTAAACGCCCACTTTCATCCATTCTAAAGGACGACATTACCTGATTGGTATCCCAGCACCCTTCACCGTTAGGTAATACAGTCGCCCTTTGTTTATGGGTAAGTGGGCGGGTGGCAAATTGCACATAATCAACGCTAGTGAAGGCTGTGTTGTGCGGTGATAGCGTGTCGTATGCGTTAGTGGCATGAATCAATTTATCGGCAGTAATGCTGCCATGGGCGGTTTTAACTAGCCAGTGTGTACCATTATGCTGGTGGGTAAGCGCGGGTGACTGGGTATGGATAACAGCCCCGGCCTTGGCAGCGGCGTGAGCTAGGCCTAAAGCGTAACTTAGAGGTTGAACTGTGCCTGCTCTAGGGTCTAATAAGGCGCCTAAAAATTGGTGTGAGCCAGTGCGCTGCTCGGTGTTGCTAGCCCCTAATAATGTGATAGGTGCATTTCGTTGCACTTGTTGCGCCAGGCGTTGCTTTAGTTGGCGTAACCCAGCGCTATTAGTGGCGCAGTGTAAGGTGCCATGGCGCAGTGGTTCACATTCAATCTGATGTTGTTGGATGAGAGAAAATACGAGGTCTGGTGCAGCAGCTAATGCATGGTTAAGTTTCTTTCCAGCCACTTGCCCTAGCGTGCGTTCTACTTCATCGGGGGGTGTCCACAAACCGGCATTCACTAATCCTACGTTTCTGCCAGACCCACCATGACCTACGGTGTGGGCTTCTAGTACCTGTACGGACATGCCTTGCTGAGCCGCTTGGAGAGCCGCACATAGGCCGCTATAGCCAGCACCTATAATCACAAGGTCGCTGTGTAAATCACCGTTAAGGGGTGAGGTTACAAAGCTATCGTTAGCATTGGCCCGCCAGAGGCTATGGTTGGTTATTGGCATCTTGTGTCACAAGTTCCCTTCAATGCTGGGTTACAATCTCAGCATTAATTTGATGATTCTATCGAATTTTTTACCGTAAGGCGGGTACATCATAGACAAAGACGAGAAGCGTGCTTGCTTAAAAATTGGCCTAAGCTTGCTCATGGCCATAAAGCCTTCTGTGCCATGGTAGTGGCCCATGCCACTTTCGCCTGCACCACCAAATGGCATGTCGTTTTGACCAACATGAAGTGCAGCGTCATTGAGACATATGCCGCCAGATCTAGTTTTGTTAATCACTTTGTCTTGTATCTGCTTGTCATCGCTAAATAAGTACAGCGCCAGTGGTCTATCTTGGTTATGTATGTAATCCAATACTTCGTCTATATGTTGATAAGTCATAATCGGCAATATGGGGCCAAATATTTCTTCCTGCATCACTCTCATAGTGCCTGTAACTTTTGTTAATAAGGTAGGAGGGAACTTTCGAGTGGCATGGTTAGCTTCGCTGTTAGGCACCAATACTGTTGCTGTTGCCCCCTGATCAATGGCGTCTGCAAGCGTGCTTTTAAGCCGTAGGAAGGCCTCGTCATTAATGATGGACGTGTAATCTTCACTTTCGATGTTGGCATAACGGCGGCTAACAATGGCTTTGGCCGCAGTGACAAACTCATCCACTTTGCCTTCTGGAAGAAACACATAGTCTGGTGCTACACAGGTTTGGCCTGCGTTGAGACACTTTGAAAACAAAAGCCGTTCTGCTGCTTTATTGATGGAGTAATCAGGAGCAATAATCGTAGGGGACTTGCCACCCAATTCTAAGGTGACCGGCGTGAGGTTGTCTGCCGCGGCACGCATTACCTGTCGGCCACTATTGCCAGAGCCAGTGAAAATTAGGTGGTCAAAAGGCAGGGCCGAAAAATCTGAGCCCTTAGCACCATGCACAATGGTCAGCATGTCTGCTGAAAAGTTCTTGGCAAACAAACCTTGTAATAACTGGCTTAGGTGGCTTGAATTGGCGGCCATTTTAACCATGCAGCGATTACCTGCAGCAAGGGCGCCAATGAGCGGGCTCATGCATAAAAATAATGGATAGTTCCATGGCACTACAATACCCACTACACCTAAGGGTTGTGGGATTACAGTGTTGCGAGAGCCCAATAGCCATATAGACGTGGATCGTTTTTGTGGGCGCATCCACTTCTTTAAACGCTTGCGAGCATAGCGGATGCCGTCAATACATAAAAATAGTTCTGCTAATTGGGTTTCTTGGTGAGCACGGTGACCAAAATCCTTAGAAATAGCCTCTGTAATAGCGTGTTCATTGCTTTTTAGAATATGAAACAGCGTATCTAAGGTTGCTAATCGTTGCTTTAAACTGGGTATGCCCTGGCTATAGTATGCGTTTGTTTGTGCGTCTAATCGTGCGCGTAAATCCTGCTCGCTCATAGGTGTTTGTGGGTGAGGGGTGGCCATGAGCTAAGTGATCCGTTGTGGGTGTCTTTGAATATGTATTGAATCATAAGGCTAAGCCTCCTCTCCATGCAATCATTTGCTAAAAAAACTGCGGCAAAGGTTTGCCGTCTAAGCACCTGGAACGGATCGGCACCGATGCGCAATAAGCCTAATTTGAGACCAAGAAAAAAGCAGTAACGCCTCCGGTCGAAGACAACTATATTACCTTTGGTGTAAAGCCTGAATAGTGTGTATAAGCCACATAGTTGTGCTGCAATGGCGGATTATGTGGGCTAAAAGCTGAGTTGAAACGGATTAGGGGTTATAATGGGGTCATCTATTTAGGCCAAATTAGGACCTTACCATGAGCATCATTCGCCAAAACGATTTGATTGATAGCGTTGCAGACGCTTTACAGTTTATCTCTTATTACCATCCATTAGACTTTATACACGCTGTCCATGAAGCCTACCTGCGTGAGGAATCTAAAGCGGCCAAAGATGCCATGGCGCAAATTCTTATTAATTCGCGTTTGTGTGCAGAAGGCAAGCGCCCTTTATGCCAGGACACGGGTATTGTCACGGTTTTTGTAGAAGTAGGAATGGACGTGCAATGGGATGCAGAGCTTAGCTTAGAAGACATGATTAACGAAGGCGTAAGGCGTGCCTACTTACACCCAGATAACAAATTGCGTGCCTCCATTTTGGCCGACCCTGCAGGTAGCAGAATAAATACCAAAGACAATACGCCGGCAGTCATTCATACCTCTATTGTTAAAGGTGACCGGGTTGATATTCAGTTAGCTGCTAAAGGTGGTGGTTCGGAAAACAAAAGCAAAATGGTGATGCTAAACCCATCTGATAGCATCGTAGACTGGGTGCTAAAGACTGTGCCGACAATGGGAGCTGGCTGGTGTCCTCCCGGTATGTTGGGCATAGGCATAGGTGGCACGGCTGAAAAAGCGGCATTACTGGCTAAAAAATCATTGATGGGTTCCGTTGATATTCATGAACTACAGGCTCGCGGTGCGAGTAATACTGCCGAAAAGCTGCGATTAGAGCTGTTCGACGCAGTGAATAACCTAGGTATTGGTGCTCAGGGTCTGGGTGGTTTAACTACTGTGCTCGACATTAAAGTGATGGATTACCCTACCCACGCGGCTTCTTTACCTGTGTGTATGATTCCTAACTGCGCCGCTACGCGCCATGCGCATTTTGTATTGGATGGCAGTGGCCCGAGTTTCCAAACACCACCCAGTTTAGATGATTATCCAGACATTGCATGGGATTCAGGTGCAGGTTCGAGAAAAGTTAATCTAGATACCGTGACCCCAGCAGACGTATTAACTTGGCAGCCTGGGGAAACCTTATTGTTGTCGGGTAAAATGCTCACAGGCCGCGATGCCGCCCATAAAAAGATGGAGGATATGATGGCTCAGGGTGAACCACTACCAGTAGATCTAAAAGGGCGGTTTATTTATTACGTTGGTCCAGTTGACCCTGTGAGAGACGAAGCGGTTGGCCCTGCAGGGCCAACCACAGCTACCCGGATGGATAAATTTACTGACATTATGCTAGAAAAAACCGGATTGCTGGGCATGATTGGTAAGGCTGAACGTGGCCAAGTGGCTATTGATGCGATTAAAAAGCATAAGGCAGTTTACTTAATGGCTGTGGGAGGCGCTGCCTACCTAGTCTCTAAAGCCATTAAGAGTGCTGAAGTCATCGCCTTTTCAGAACTTGGTATGGAGGCGATCTATGAATTTGACGTAGAAGACATGCCAGTGACTGTAGCGGTTGATGCTGGTGGTACTTCGGTGCACCAAACAGGTCCGGCGCAATGGTACGATATCATCCAAGCTCGGCAAATTAGCTAATAAGCAACTAGCGGGTGCTAAACCCCTGGCTGCGCAGATACGGAAGCATATGGGGTCGCGCCTCTTTTACCACAGTCTTAATGATATGTTGGCTAAAGGTTAGATTCAATTTTCCATGTGTGCGCTGGTGGTAGTAGTCGCTGATTTGGCTGTCATAGCCTGCCAGATTAGCTAAGCCGTCGTTGGAATAATGGTCTTGATGCAACACCATAGATAAGGGTAGTCGGGGTTTTTGCCCGGGGTTTTGATCTGGATAGCCAAGGCATAATCCAAATATAGGAAATACGTGCTGGGGTAAGTTCAATAAGTTAGTCACCGTTTCTGGCTGGTTACGTAAGCCACCGATAAAAACCCCACCTAAACCGAGACTTTGGGCTGCAAGTAACACATTTTGTGCAAATAGTGCTGTATCTATACTGGCAATAAGGGTTTGTTCGGTAAATCCAGTAGGCATCTGTTGCTCTTGGCCCAGACAAATCTGTTGATTACGCTGTAAATCGGCACAAAATACCAAAAATATTGCTGCACTCTCTACGTAAGGTTGGCCTCCAGCAGCCTGCGCTAAGGCGGCCCGAGTTTCTTTAGAGTTGACTTGAATCACACTGGTTACTTGCACAAAGCTGGAGCTAGCAGCAGCCTGGCCTGCAGTGATGCAGGTGTTGACCACCTCTTGAGGTATGGTTTGGTTGGTGAATTTACGAATCGATTGATGATCCATCATCTGTTCTATAGGGGTTTTTTGAGTCATAGTCTTTTATTGATGGTTGGCTAACATTGCTGATGTTAGCACAGGACCAGTTAGGGTAGAATGGGTTTACGAATCCGTTTAAAGTTGACCCTAGTTATGCCATTGTCGGCCCCAAATTTACCAATTTCTCCTCATCTAGCCCAGCGTTATGGTCTAGAACAAGCCGTTATGCTTGCTGTAGTAACAGAGTTGGTAGGCGCTTGGAGCGGCCAGGTGGTGGTTGAGGAGCAACGTTTATATGGCCGTGCGCTGTGTTTAACGAGGCAGCATCAAGGTCAGTTATTATCCCAGCTGTCCTCTATTGGGCTATTACAAGTGGCCCCTGCAGGTGAGGGTATGGTGCGCATTGAACTGCAACTGATGTCAGACCAATCTCTTTCTATAGGTCAGGTTGCAGATGAATCCGAATCAGAACCCGTTATTAATCCGGTGCCTAGTCCAACGGCGGCCATGGGCGGTTTTGGTGGTTGGCGTCGAGATGTCGGTGAAGGTGATGAGCTCAGCCGTCTATTTGCCGCCAAAGAAGCCCAACATCAACACATGTGCCATATGGATTTGGAATGGAAACTTTCTGCAAACATTGTTAAAGTTTTAGCCCAGCAGCACCAGATAAGTGAAGCCTTTGCCCTTGGTATTAAAGATGAGTTTGTGGTTTATTACATGGACAAAGGCCGTCGAGAAACACCCGGTGGCTGGGATCAAAAGTTTTTAAAATGGGTTAAAAAAGAACAGGTTCACCAGCAAACAGCTCAGGCCCGTGCCCAAAGACAAACCCAACAACAGACTAATTCATCCAATGAAGAAGCTAGATTCGCTGCTAAGCAGCGCCGACGTAACATTACAGCAAACGTCCTCGACATCAATAATACCGACTGGTAAAACTGTTGTTGCTGCACACCCACCTATTGACCAAAAAATAAAAACCTTGGTTAACATGCTTTTTGCCCGATTTATGACGATTTATGGGCATAAATTTAAAAGTGCCTTTGACGACGACAAAGAGATTATTATTGCTAAGCGCGAATGGGCGTTAAGTTTGGCCGGTTACGAAGAAGATGTGTTGGTGTTAGCAATTGAACAAGCCAAACGCCAGTATAGCTGGATGCCCTCCATTGCAGAATTTTTACAATTAATGGATCAGTGTCAGCAGAGCTTCGGTTTGGCACCAGCCGAACAAGCGTATGCAGAAGCCTGTCGCCATGCAACCGCACCTAGTCACCATCCTTGGAGCCATGCAGCTGTGTACCACGCAGGGCGAGCAACGGGTTGGTTTGAACTAAAAAGCCTTCCTAGGCAGGCTACGCAAGGACGATTTAACCAACATTACAAGCTCTTGTGTCAGCGAGTTTTGGCAGGAGAGAATTTAGATCAGGTACAAACCGCAGCATTGCCTGCACCTAATAATGATAATTTATTTGCTTTAATAGACGAGTGGGCTAAACAGGTAGACATGCTCCCAGAGCTTGCTCAAACTGCTTTGTATTTTCTGCACTTGCCAAACCACAGCCCCTTACGGCAACGATTATATATCCGCAGTAAAGCCGTCTACTTGGCAATTACTATTCCAGAGTCTATTGATGAATTACGTAATCAAATGATATAAAGAATGTTGATTTTTCATTCGTTGCGACGGACTTCGAAATGATCGCGATTATGTTTAAATGTCAGCCAACAGGCGTAAGTACTTAAACAGTTTTTTGGCCGCAGACTTCGCTTTAGCTTCTTGATTCATACTTTGTGCCTGCTTCACTAGGTGAGTGATGTGTTGGCGATCAGCTTCCTTGTGTAACTGTACAATTTCATTGAGGGTATCTGGATTGTTGGAGATTAAGCCATCCCTCCAGGTTTCTATCTGATGGAACACACGCCGGTGTTCATCGGAACCCGAATCGTGTACTGCTAGGGCTTTAGCAATCGCTTCTGAATCTTCATCGCGCATGACTTTACCAATGTATTGTAAATGACGGCGTTTGGCCTCATTTTGGTCAATACGGCGTGATTCATCAATTGCGGTTATCAGCGTATCACTCATGGGGATGCGAGCCAGTTCGGATGGTTTAAGATCCAGTAACTTGCCACCTAAATCTTGCAGAGCTTCCATCGCTCGTTTAATTTGGGTGCGACTAAGCTCTTCTTCAGCAGGCAGATTTTGCTGCAGCGCTTCTAATTCTGCGGCGGCCTTGCGGGCCTTAACTTTGCCCATATTAAATTCCTTACGCGTAAAATAATGTGGCTAGGCCTAAAAAGGCACAGAACCCGACCACATCAGTGATGGTGGTTAAAATAACGCCTCCAGCTAAAGCAGGGTCTATATTCATTGCTTTAAGGATGACGGGAAGAGAGGTGCCAAAAACAGCAGCCACGATTAAATTGATGATCATCGCAATAGCAATGATAAGGCCAATGGTAAAGTCTGAGAACCACCAGCTGGCAATGGTGGCTACTACGGTGGCCCAAAGCAGGCCGTTGAGAGCTCCAACGATAATTTCTCGGTTGAGTAAGTAACCAATGTTACTGCGTTCAACATGGCCTAAAGCTTGTCCGCGGATCACTATGGTCAACGCTTGGCTACCTGCAATGCCACCCATGCTTGCGACAATAGGCATGAGAATAGCAAGGGCGACCACTTGTTCAATGGTGTCTTGAAACAGGCCGATCATCATGGAGGCAAAGAGAGCGGTTAGTAAATTAATTCCAAGCCATACCGCGCGGCGTTTAGCGGTCTTAACGATGGGAGCAAAGGTGTCTTCGTCCTCATCCAAACCGGCCATGCGCATGAGTGAATGGTCGGCTTCTTCTCTGATAACATCGACCACGTCATCGATAGTAATACGACCAAGAAGTCGGCCCTCTTGGTTTACCACAGGTGCAGAAACCCAATCGTTACGTTCAAATAAGTTGGCGACATCTGTTTCGTCTAAATCTGCAGGTATAGCTTCTCGCTCGGTGTCCATAATGTCGGAAATGAGAGTGTTAGGATCACTTACTAATAGACTAGTGAGTGGTAATAATCCCATGTAACGGTCTTTTCGTGTCACCACAAATAGATTGTCAGTCATTTCTGGCATCGTATCGTGGCGCCGTAAATAGCGTAGTACGGCGTCTATAGTAATGTCGGGTCGAATGCTCACAACGTCCGTATTCATAAGGCCGCCAGCAGTGTCTTCTGGATAGGACAGTACCTGTTCTACTCGCTCGCGATCTTGCAGTCCCAAACTATTAAGAACTTCTTGCATTACCTTTTTGGGTAGTTGTTGCAAGATGTCGGCAAAGTCGTCGGTGTCGAGCTTTTCTGTGGCTTGTAGTAGCTCTTCGGTATTCATTTGATTAACGAATTCAGCTTGAATTTCGTCGCTTAAATGTTGTAGTACTTCGCCTTCTAACTCTGGGTTCACCAAATTCCACAGTATTTCACGCTCTCTTGGAGGTGAGGATTCCAGTAAGTGTGCAGTATGGGCTGGTTTTAAGGTGTGATTGAGCATGTGGCGGGCTTGAATAAAAGCACCGCTGTCTAGGGCGTCGTTGAGTTCTTTAAGGCGGGATTTCATGTGACTGCTAGCCTTATTCGCCTTCGTCAAAATAATTATTAACCAGTTGTGATACTTCGTCAAAGGCCTGCTGTGCACCATCACCATTTACTTCAAGGTGTAACACAGTGCCTTGAGACGCAGCTAATAACATAACTGACATGATACTTTTCGCATCCACCATTTTGCCGGGGCTACCAATTGCGATGCTACAACCATGTTTACCAGTAACACCCACAAGCTTCGCAGCAGCACGAGCGTGCAAGCCAAGTTTGTTGATGATAGTGATTTGTTGGTTGATCATACAGAAAACCTTGCAGGCGTGGCTCTATAAAATAATGAAATAGCATATGATAAGCATAGCGTGAGCTCATCAAGATTAGCCATATAGCATACCCTTTTTGGGGCATTTATGCGATAGCGATTTTGTACATGGCATCTGCATCAGTGGCCTTGCGTAAGCTCTCGCGAAATTCAGATTGGCCAAATTTTCCCGCTAGGGTCGCTAAGATTTGCAGGTGTTCGTCCGTGGCTTCTAGGGGTACCAAAAGCACAAACAATAAATCTACAGGCTGGTGATCGATGGCATCAAAATCCACTGGTTTAGCTAATCGCACTAGAGCACCAGTAACGTGGGTGCAGCTAGCTAAGCGACAATGTGGAATAGCTATGCCATCACCAAAGCCTGTGCTTCCTAATTTTTCTCGGGTGATTAATGCATTAAACAGCTCTTTGCCATCAAACGCGGTCATTTGGTCCCCAAGCCACTTGCTAATGGATTCGAGAGTGCGTTTTTTACTGGCACACTTCAAATCGGCCAGAGTGCGTTCTGGCGTGAGGATGTCACTGATATTCATATGTTTTTATTAACCCTATGGGGTTTGGGGGCTCAGTTGAGCCGTTTACGTTCGTTAGAAGGCGGAATGTTCATGCTTTCTCTATATTTAGCAATGGTTCTGCGTGCTACTTTAATGCCTTGCAACTCAAGCATATCTGTAAGCTTTGCGTCGCTTAAAGGTTTGCGCGTTAATTCTGCAGCAATGAGCTTTTTAATAAGTGCTCTTATGGCCGTAGATGAGCATTCTCCACCATTGGCTGTGGCTACATGACTAGAAAAGAAATACTTTAACTCAAAAATGCCCCTAGGTGTGTGCATGTATTTTTGGGTGGTCACACGGGAGATAGTAGATTCGTGCATTTCCACGTGGTCTGCAACTTCTGCAAGTACTAGTGGTTTCATGGCTTCTTCACCATGATCCAAAAAACCTTGTTGTATCTCACAGATACGCCCAGAAACTTTTAATAAGGTTTCATTACGACTTTCAAGACTTTTGAGAAACCAGCGGGCTTCTTGTAAGTGGCTTTTAATGTAGTTTTTATCGGCGGCATTACTACTGGCACCAAAATTTGCATATTGCTGATTAATTCTAATTTTTGGTGCTGAGTCTGGATTTAGTTCAACCCGCCATACGTTGTTAACTTTGCGTACCATTACGTCGGGAATAACATACTCGGCTTGGCTTGAAGCAATGCTTACGCCAGGTTCTGGTTGCAGTTTAGTGATCAGCTCAAAAATATGCAGTAATTCATTTTCTTTGTACCCAGAACGTCGCCTTAAGGCATTGTAGTCGTGACTGCCAAGTAGGTCTATGTGCTTATCCACAACAGTGATAGCACCTTGTCGCCAAGGCGTATCAGCTGGTAAATATTTTAACTGGATAAGCAGGCACTCTCTTAGATCCTGTGCTGCAACACCAATAGGGTCGAATTGCTGAATCAAGGTTAACACTGCTTGAGTTTCATCATCCTCAATGGCTTCTTGCTCTTGTTCAGCTAGATTGCGGTTGACGCCTTGAGTAATTTCAGCCAGGGTTTGGCTAAGGTAGCCCCGTTCGTCTACGGCATCAATAATGCTAGCACCGATAAATTGATCAAGGTCACTTAATCGACTCACGTTCAGTTGCCATTCGAGGTGTTCTTGCAGGCTAGGTTCGTGGCTATTGTGGGCGTCAAAATCAAAGTCATCGCCTGGGCCAGTTGCTGGTGTGGTAGAGCTTTGGTATATATCGTCCCAAGAGCTATCAGTGGCAAGTTCTACCGGAATTTCTTCGCTCCAATCACTGTCGGCTTGGTGCTCATCAGCAAGATGGTCACTGGGTTGGTCATCAGTCTGGGTGTCGTTAGAGTCTGTTTCTAGGGGGTTAGCTTCAGGCTGGTCAACCTCTTCTTCTAGTTCGAGTAAGGGATTAGAGTCTAAGGCTTGTTGGATTTCTTGCTGTAAGTCTAAGGTTGAAAGCTGCAGTAAACGAATCGCCTGCTGCAACTGTGGCGTCATGGCCAGTTGCTGATTCATTTTGAGCTGCAAAGATGCTTTCATAATAACGCTAACTTATTGTTTTTGGTGTGTTTCTTACTCGGTTATTTACTTAGCTATAAAGTGAAATCGTCACCTAAGTATACCTCTTTTACTTGCTGGTTCGCTAAGATATCACTACTGGTTCCGTGAGCTAGAATATAACCTTCACTAACGATGTAAGCTAAATCGCAAATATCCAGGGTTTCCCGCACGTTATGGTCGGTGATTAACACACCGATACCCTTGTCACGCAACTGTTGAATAATGTGTTTAATGTCCTTTACGGAGATAGGGTCTACTCCAGCAAAGGGCTCGTCTAGCAGAATAAACTGTGGTTCACTTGCTAATGCGCGAGCGATTTCAACACGGCGGCGTTCACCGCCTGATAAGCTCATACCTAGGCTGTCACGTATGTGGCTTATATTAAACTCTAATAGCAGCGTTTCTAGCTTTTGTAACCGATCGGGTTTAGTCAGTTGTTTTTGAGTTTCCAATATGGCTAATATGTTTTCTGCTACAGTAAGCTTGCGAAAAACTGAGGCTTCTTGGGGTAAATAACCAATACCTTTGCGAGCTCGGCCATGCATAGGCTCACTGGAAATGTCTTCTTGATTGATAAAGATTTGTCCACGGTCTGCGCGAACTAAACCCACAATCATATAAAAACAGGTGGTTTTTCCGGCACCGTTGGGTCCCAGAAGGCCAACCACTTGGCCAGCCTCAATGCGAATGTTGACGTCTTTTACGATGGCCCGCTTACTGTAAGATTTAGCGAGATTCCTCGCTTCTAAGGTGGCTATAGTGGTGGTCTTATTGTGCATGAGATCAGTGCCAAACTTGTGTCAGATGATAATTAATTTGAGTTAGGTAAGAAAATCATTTTAACTTGCTTGCCTTCACCACCGGTGGCTTTGACATTTTCTGTTGGCATGTCGAAAAGGATTTCATGACCACTGAATTGGTTGCCCTTTTGAATGAGTTTAGCGCTGCCTAGCAGGGTTAAATGCTCGGTATTAAGTTGGTATTCAATGCTCTTACCCCAGGCTTCCATTATGTCGCCTTTGCCATCTCCAGTAGGTTCAGACTCTTGACGCATGTAGGCTAAACCGCCATTGTTGCCTTCTGTGGCTAGCATGGTCTCTATGCCGTCTTCGTTGAAGGTAACTTTTACTCGGGAAGCGTCAATTTTCATAGTGCCTTGGGTAATAATAACATTACCAGAATAAATCGAAAAACCTTCCCCTTCATTGAGTTCGACACTGTCGGCGGTGATTTCTATGGGTTGCTGACGGTCGCTTTCAAGTGCCCACGCTAATGGGCTCGAAAACCATACTGCACTAGCCAGTATGCAGATAGAAATACTCTGCCAGTGGCGTAGGCCAAAAGCTCTGCGGGTATTGTGGGAGGGCAATAACATGGCTAATTCCTTGGCACAGAGTGAGTGCCTTTGACCTGGTGCAAAAATAGTAAACGCTGGGTGTCGAGTGTGAGCTGCATTCCTGTGCCCGTCAAGTGGCTATACTTGGCGACTAAGGTAACCTGATCGTCAGACTCTGCATAGTTGAGTTGGGGGAATAACCTGAGACTTTGACTGTTAAGGCTCAGTGGTCGATCAATATCTGGACCGTTAGTGACTAGCGCGTTGCCTGTTAGGTTAATTTGCGCGCCAGAATCCAATATGAGGCCTTCATCTGCTTTGCCAAACCACGCTGTGTTGCTACTGTCTAAATAGATGTTAAACCTGGGCTGCAGCATATCGGTAGTGCCCAACTCTTGTATGTGAGTAAATCGCTTAGCGCTAATGCTAGAAGAAAGCGCACCTTGTTCATTATATTGGCTAATGGTGGCGTGAGTAATGTAGTAGTCTGGAATCCAGTTGGCTTCTGAATCTATGGCTTGCTGCTCTACTTGCTGCCACCACCAAAATAACAGCACCACCAAACCTATAGTGACGATGTTTATAGGCAACCAGCGACCGCGAAATAATGCTGCCATTAGTCGTTTGCTTTGAGCTGAGTGTGGCTGGGTTTTACAGTGTTGTTATGGCTCAACACATCTCCTGGGGCATGTTAGTGAATATATCTGGCTTATGTTGCATTAGTATAAAGTAAAAGCATATACATAACATAGATCAACAGCAGTAAGCTGCCCATGATCCGGGTAATGGTGCCGCCGTGGCGGGCCTTAAACCCAAGAGCAAGCATAAATAGGGTTAATAAAAGCATTAGTCCATAGTCACGCCACAAGGCGTCAGCTTCTATAATAACGGGGCTTATTAGGGCTGGAATAGCCATCACCCCTAGTAAATTAAAGATGTTAGAGCCGATAATGTTGCCTAAGGCAATACCATGCTGGCCTTTGCGAGCACTCATAATGGAGGCTGCAAGTTCTGGTAGGCTGGTACCAATGGCGATGATAGTGAGGCCAATAATCATCTCGCTAACGCCTAGGGATGTAGCAATATACACAGCACCGCCAACTAAGATCCTTGAGCCCAGTGCCAATACAACTAAACCGACGATTAGCCAAATGATACCTGCCTTTAAGGTCATGCTAGCCAATGGCGCAACTTGATCTTCTGGGTGTTCCTGCTGATACCGTTTAAACAGATACAAACACACGACCAAACCAAATAATAACAATGCGCTGTCTATTGCATCAAGGTAGTAATCTAGCAATATTATTCCTGCGCCAATGGTGGCGATGGTTAATATTGGCAATTCAATGCGTACCAAGTTGCCCCTGATAGGTATTGGGGAAACAAGTGCTGTAGCGCCTAATACTAACGCTATATTGGCGATATTGGAGCCGATGGCATTGCCGATGGCCAGGCCCGGTGCGCCATCTAATGCAGCCATTGTAGAAACCAACATTTCTGGAGCTGAGGTGCCAAAGGCCACGATGGTCAGGCCAATAAGCATAGGAGACATTCCTAAGTGGCCTGCGGTAGCAGAAGCGCCGTCGACAAAACGGTCAGCACTCCAAATGAGTAAGCCTAAGCCAACTAGAACGGCGGCAATTGCAATAAACATATAAAAGTCTAATAAGAGTGGTAATAAACAGTTAATGGACGCCCTGGATAGAGAGAGCCCAAACGAAGAGGGGCAATGAAAACAAGACTCGACGCAATTTGCAAGTTTCTTTGCACTTAAGCGCGTCAATGCTAAACTTGGGGTTAGATAACTTTAGCGCCTATTTAGGGAGTATTTAACACCTATTTAGCTACAAACCGGAACTTCATCTATGGCCACAGACGACATTATTAACATACAAAATGTTAGCTTTTATCGTGGCGACCGGGCGATATTTAAAAACCTTAACTGCACCATAGAAACCGGAAAAATCACTGCTATTATGGGCCCTAGTGGGTCTGGTAAAACCACACTCTTGCGCCTAATCGGTGGCCTGTTGCAGCCAGATGAAGGGCGAATACTTCTGTTTGGTCAGGACATTGCCCAGCTTAATCGCAAACAATTAAACCAACTCCGTGCACGTATGGGAGTGTTGTTTCAAAGTGGTGCTTTATTTACCGACTTATCGGTATTTGAAAATGTTGCCTTCCCATTAAGAGAGCATATGAATTTGTCGGCAGATGATTTGTATAACCGCGTGTTGTTGAAGCTAGAAGCAGTAGGTTTACGCGGCACGAGAGACCTTATGCCTTCACAGCTCTCTGGTGGCATGGCGAGGCGAGTTGCCCTAGCTCGAGCGGTGGCAATGGAGCCTGAGCTGATCCTTTACGACGAACCGTTTGCAGGGCAGGATCCTATTGCTATGGCAGTTCTACAAAGGTTAATTAAACACCTTAATGTTCAAATGCACCTAACTAGTGTGTTGGTATCCCATGATATTGCGGAAGCTTGCGCTATTTCCGACCAAGTGATACTGCTAGGTGATGGCCGAGTGTTGGCACAGGACAGTCCTGCTGCTTTGCAAGCCAGTGACGACCCAGCAGTAAAGCAATTTATCCACGGTGAGGCAGATGGTGTGATCCCGTTCCACTTTCCTGCACCGCCCCTGCAACAAGAACTGAGGGGGCAATCAGAATGATTGGCCCTATTGCTGATCTAGGTGCGGGTGTTTTGAGCAAGTTGGTGCGCATGGGCGAAGCACTGCTGATGCTGTTGCAGGCTATCGCTGTAAAACCTAAGACATCCAGCCTGCCTAGGCTTATTCAGCAACTCTATGTAGTGGGTGTTCAATCGCTCATCATCATGCTTGTCTCAGCATTATTTATTGGAATGGTGCTGGGTTTGCAAGGCTATACGTTGCTGGCAGCCTATGGCTCCGAACAGGCGGTGGGCCAAATGGTGGCTTTAACTTTAGTGAGAGAGCTTTCCCCCGTTGTTGCAGCCTTGCTTTTTGCTGGCCGAGCGGGTTCTGCGTTAACTGCAGAGATTGGCTTAATGAAGGCCACTGAACAGTTGTCGAGTTTAGAGATGTTTGGCATAGACCCTCTCCATCGCATTATTGCACCGCGTTTTTGGGCAGGTATAATTTCCCTACCATTATTGGTAGCCATTTTTAGCTTGGTAGGCATATATGGTGGGCACTTAGTTGCCGTAGATTGGCTTGGTGTTCATAGTGGCTCCTATTGGGGCAATATGCAGCAGGCAGTAGATTTTAATGAAGACGTGCTGAATGGCATGATTAAAGCGCTGGTGTTTGCTTTTTTGATTAGCTGGACTGCCTTGTATCAGGGGTATTCATGTGTTCCTACGTCCCAAGGAATCAGTGCAGCGACAACCCGAACTGTAGTCTATAGTTCCCTGGCTATTTTAGGGTTTGATTTTATTTTAACAGCGCTAATGTTTGGAGGCGCAGTATGAACAAGAGATGGTTAGAGCTGAGTGTAGGTATAATGATGGTTGCAGGGGTAGCTGCTTTAGTGGCTTTGGCTTTACAGGTAAGCGGCGGCAATATGTCTCGCAATGCCGAAAGTTATACGATTACTGCTTTGTTCGATAATGCTGCAGGGCTAGGTCCAAAAGCTAAAGTAACCATGGCTGGGGTTACAGTAGGAGAGGTTGTTGCGGTTGATATAGACCCCAATGCGTTAATGGCTGAAGTGCATATGGAGATCTACGGACAGGTGAATTATTTATCCATTGATTCCAGTGCCAGCATTCTTACAGCGGGTTTGCTGGGAGAGAAATATGTTGGGCTATCAGTAGGTGCTGAAGAGGATGTGTTAGTGGATGGTGATGTGATTGAAGACACTCAGTCGGCCCTAGTGTTAGAAGAACTCATTGGCCAGTTTTTACTCAACTTTGGCGACAATAAATAAGGATTAGTGAGCATGGCGATTTTTCATAGCCGCAGTACAAAGAGAGTGTTCGGGGCGTTGCTTCTTTTATGTGCCTTGGTGGTAAAGGCCGATGAATGGGGAGATGCTAGTCAGGTGGTTGAAAAAAGCACTCAAACTATGATTGGTTTGCTTGAGGAGGGTCGCTTAGAAGCCATTCGTAACAGCGAAATTGAGGGCGAAGACGTAGCGTTTAATGAACCTGAACTTCTAATAGGTATGGAAGTGGTGTTGGGTCCTGTGATTGACTTTGACAGTATTGCTAAAGGTGTTATGGCTAAATTTTATCGACAGGCATCGGCAAAACAAATAGAGGATTTTAGTGTCGCCTTTAAACACTCATTATTGAATACCTATTCACGAGCTTTGGTGGCTCTGAGGATCAATAACTTTGAAATCCAACCTAACCCCAGCAGCAGTAGTAAACCTGGGCGGCAAAAAGTGTGGGTAAAGGTCTATGCAAATGGGGCGGCTTATGACATTAATTACGCCATGAAAAAACGTCAGCAAGGTTGGATGGTGACTAATGTGACTCTTGACGGTATTAATTTAGGGCTAGCCTTTAGGCAGCAATTCGCCGGCGCCATGGCGCAAAATAAAGGTAATATGGATGACGTCATTGCGTTTTGGAATGACCCGTCTTGAAGCCGTTGAATTGGTAGCGATAACAGCGAGTATTTTGCTACAATTGCGCCCCTATTATACCCCTTTTATGTATGCCGCCATTATGTACGGCCCAATTTCATTAGCCCATGGAGAATATCGTGGACGCAGAACAAGTTAAACAAATTATTGAGCAGCAACTGGCTGGCACACAAGTGATCCCTAGCGGCGAAGGTTGTAGCTTTCAAGTAACGGTAATTGGAGACCTGTTTACAGGCTTATCACCCGTTAAAAAACAACAGCTGGTTTATGGTTGCCTTACGGATCAAATTGCAGATGGGTCCATTCACGCTTTAGGTATCAAAGCCTATACGGCAGATCAGTGGCAGCGTGTAAACGGCTAATTAAGCGGCTATACAGCCAAGACAACCAAGACATATATACATTGGGCGAACAAGATTATGGATAAATTAAGCATTACCGGTGGTAAGCGCCTAGACGGCGAGATTCGTATAGCGGGTGCAAAAAACGCAGCGCTGCCTATCTTAGCGGCAACCTTGCTAGCAGACGAACCTGTCACTATTCGTAATTTGCCTCACTTGCATGACGTCACCACGATGATTGAATTGTTGGGCCGCATGGGTGTGTCTTTGTTGGTGGGAGATAAGCTGAGCGTAGAGATAGACGCAAGTACGTTAGACCATTGTATTGCACCTTACGACTTGGTTAAAACCATGCGGGCCTCTATTCTTGTATTGGGTCCTTTGGTAGCGCGTTTTGGCGAAGCAGAAGTGTCTTTGCCAGGTGGTTGTGCCATTGGCAGTCGGCCGGTAGATTTACATATTCGTGGTTTAGAGGCTATGGGTGCCACTATTACCGTAGAAGATGGCTATATTCGCGCCAAAGCAGATCGCCTTAAAGGAGCGCATATCTTTTTTGACACAGTTACCGTTACAGGCACTGAAAACATTCTTATGGCCGCAACCTTAGCCGATGGGGAAACAGTGCTAGAGAACGCGGCGCGAGAACCTGAGGTGGTAGATTTGGCAGAATGTTTGATCGCTATGGGTGCAAAAATCACTGGCCATGGTACGGGTACCATTCGTATACAAGGTGTAGAGAAGCTACATGGTTGTCATTATGACGTAGTGCCAGACCGCATAGAAACGGGCACTTACTTGGTGGCGGCAGCGGTAACTGGTGGTCGTATTAAAGTAAAAGATACTCGCCCAGACACTATGGAAGCTGTACTGGCTAAGTTGGAAGAGGCTGGTGCAGAAATAGTAACAGGTGAAGATTGGATTACTTTAGATATGCACGGTAAGCGGCCTAAAGCGGTTAATTTAAAAACGGCTCCATATCCAGGCTTTCCTACAGACATGCAAGCGCAGTTCTCTGCTCTTAATGCCATTGCTATAGGCAGTGGACGGATTACCGAAACTATTTTTGAAAACCGCTTTATGCACGTTGATGAAATGGCGCGCATGGGTGCTCAAATGGTTGTAGAAGGTAATACCGTGATTCAACAAGGTGTTGAACGGCTGAAAGCGGCACCGGTGATGGCAACAGATCTTAGAGCCTCTGCCAGCTTAGTGATTGCGGCTCTAGTCGCCGACGGTGAAACAGTGATTGACCGTATTTATCATATCGATCGTGGTTATGACTGTATTGAAGAAAAAATGGGCGCTTTAGGCGCTACCATCAAGCGCGTTGTTTAACTGAGAAATTACACCATGCCCAATAGCCTAACCATTGCATTGTCTAAAGGCCGCATTTTAAAAGAGACTTTGCCTCTGTTTGCAAGTGCTGGCATCGAGCCTTTGGAAGATGTGTTTACCAGCAGAAAGCTGGTATTTGAAACCACCCAGCCTGGGGTGCGGTTTTTAGTCATTCGGGCGACAGACGTCCCCACTTATGTGTCATACGGCGCTGCAGACATGGGTGTCGCAGGTAAAGACGTATTGTTAGAACATGGTGGCGGCGGTTTATATGAGCCTTTAGATTTACAAATTTCTAAGTGCCGGTTGATGACTTGTGCACCCATTGGTGCTGCACCAGCGGGTAGACGTTTACGAGTGGCTTCTAAATTCGTCAACATTACTAAGGCCTACTTTGCCGAGCAAGGGCAGCAAGTTGATATCATCAAGCTATACGGTGCCATGGAGCTGGCCCCCATACTTGGTTTGGCTGATCAAATTGTGGATATCGTCGATACTGGCAACACCCTTAGGGCCAATGGCTTAGAGCCACTGGAAGAAATTGCAACTATAAGTAGTCGGTTAGTGGTTGGTGAAGCAGCTATGAAACTTAAGCATGGCCGCATAGGTCCACTTATTGAACAGCTTTCTGCGGCGGTCAACGCCATTCAGGGACGTTAACATGCAGTGGCTAAAAGTTAATAGACTAGATACTCAGCAAGTGAATTTTGAGGCTAAGCTTAGTAATTTGCTTGGTTGGGAAAGTGTGTCCGATCAACGGGTACAGAAAACCGTTGCAGACATTATTGAGCGAGTCAGGCTGCAAGGTGACACGGCTTTATTACAGTTGACTAATCAGCTAGACCGCACACCGTTTAAAACCGCTTCAGAACTTGAAATACCTCAGCACAAGCTCGAGCAAGCGCTGGCTCAGATTACCGACGAAGAACGTGAGGCCTTACAAATTGCTGCTGATCGCATTCGTGCCTATCATCAGCACCAAAAGCAAGATTCATGGCGCTACGTTGAAGCTGATGGCACCTTACTTGGTCAGCAAATTACTGCTATGGATCGGGTAGGTATATATGTACCAGGTGGTAAAGCGAGCTACCCCTCCTCAGTATTAATGAACGCTATCCCAGCTAAGGTGGCTGGGGTGAAAGAAATCATCATGACCGTACCGTTGCCCAACGGCAAGGTTAACCCTTTAGTGCTAGCTGCTGCTGCCATTGCAGGCGTAGACCGCGTATTTGCCATTGGTGGAGCCCAGGCGATTGCAGCCCTTGCTCACGGTACATCGATGGTGCCAAAAGTAGATAAGATTGTTGGCCCGGGTAATATTTATGTTGCCACGGCAAAGCGAGCGGTTTTTGGCACTTGTGGCATTGACATGATTGCTGGACCATCAGAAATTTTAGTCATTTGTGACGGTCAAACCAACCCAGACTGGGTGGCCATGGACTTGTTCTCCCAAGCAGAGCACGACGAGCAAGCTCAGTCTATTTTGTTGTGTCCAGACAACGACTACTTGGATCAGGTGGAAGCAAGCTTTAAAGCCCTACTTCCTACATTAGAACGTAGCAGCATTATCAAAGCTTCAATTGAAAACCGTGGTGCTCTTATTCATGTGGCAGATATGCAGGAAGCCATTGATATTGCCAACCGCATTGCACCGGAGCACTTGGAGCTATCCGTGGCAGATCCTGAAGCCATGTTGCCTAAAATACGCCATGCTGGTGCCATTTTTATGGGTCGGCATACGGCAGAAGCCTTAGGTGATTATTGTGCTGGTCCAAACCACGTATTGCCAACGTCTGGCACCGCACGTTTCTCATCACCTTTGGGGGTGTACGACTTTCAAAAGCGCTCTTCTTTGATTATGTTTTCAGAGCAAGGTGCCAGCAACATGGGTAAGGTGGCCTCAGTGTTGGCCCGAGGTGAAAGCCTAACTGCTCACGCCCGGTCTGCTGAATATCGCATCCTTGACTGATTTTATGGCTTGGTAGCAACCAGGGTGGCCCGCAAAGGTGCAGGATGGCCTTCAGCTGAAAGGGTGGGGTCGTTCGGGTCTAAAAAATCTGCTAGCGAATGAAAGGTCATCCAGTCTGTGGCTCTTTGTTCCTTTGTGGTCGTTTGATTTACGTCCACCGTGCGCACATCTTTCAAGCCTAGTTTACGCAACATATTCTCCAAAGCCTTAGTGCTGGGTAAAAACCAAACGTTAGACATTTTCGCGTAACGCTCTGGTGGCACTAAGATGGTGTCGACGCCGCCTGGCACCACTAGAGTTTCCAATACCAATTCACCGCCTGGACGCAGGTAAGACATGAGTTCTTGAATGTGATCGATAGGCGAGCGCCGGTGGTACAGAACACCTAGACAAAATACCGTATCAAAACTGCCAAAGGCAGGTAAGTGCTCGCTGCGAAGGGGTAATAAGTGTGCCCCGTTGGCGGGTAATAATCGTTGTGCTGCGTGGAACTGATAAAGAAAAATTCGGGTAGGGTCTATGCCTAATGCAAGGCGAGCTCCAGCACCTAACATTCGGTACAAGAAGTAGCCGTTGCCAGTGCCAATGTCGAGCACTTTCCTGCCTTCTAGGGAGCTAATGTGGGGTGCAATACGCTGCCACTTCCAGTCGGAGTGCCACTCTGTTTCTATCTCCACGCCCAGCAAGTTCCAGGGACCTTTGCGCCAAGGCATAAAAGCTTTTAGTTGTTGAGTATAGACCGAGTGATCTAGCTCGAGAGTATCGGGTTTTGAAATGCTGACACTGTGATCGTTAAAGCAATAGTTGGCATTGTCTAATTGTGGCATGCCATTTAGCGCGGTGTCCCATTCTCCAGATCGACCATGGCTTTTCTGCTCATAGTGCTGCTGTAACGCTTGCCTTAGCTGTGGGTGGAACTGCTCTAAATCTGTGTTTCTGGTGTGCTCAAAAAAGGCCTCTAAGTTTATGCCCATGATGGTCTCGCAAGTGAAAATAAGTTGAATTGGGTGGCAGAGCGTTATTTAAATGCCAGAAGGGCACAAAAGTTAAAACATTGCATGCAGGTTTCAACGCGACTAAAGCCTGCATCAAGCAAGCGTTGGCGATGTTGTTCTAGGGTATTTGGTACCAAGACGTTCTCTAAGGCGGCACGTTTTTGTGCAATTTCAAGGTCGCTATAACCTTGATAGCGTTTGAAATCGTGGTAGAGGTCAACTTGTAAGTCTTGCTGCTGAGGGTCGTCGAAGCACACTTTTTCAGCCAGGAGTAATACACCACCCGGGAGCATGCCATCGGCGATATTTTTGAGAATGCTAGGCCTTTCAATGTCAGCAATAAACTGCAGGGTGAAATTGAGGATAACCATGGACGCATTTTCTATAGCGGTGTCTTGTAGGTTTTGATGACGAATTTCATAGCTGGCCTGGCTGTGGTCACGAGCCATGTTGTGTAAGCATCGGCTCACCATGGCGGCGGAGTTGTCTACCCCAATAACGTGGGCTTGGGCAGGAAGATTTTGGCGCAAGCGCAAGGTCATGGTGCCAAGGGAGCAGCCTAGGTCATAACAATGGCTATGGGGCTGGCCATATCGAGCAGCAAGCAGGCCGATTACATCTAGCAAAAAATGATAACCAGGCACCGAACGCTGAATCATATTTTCAAATACGTCAGCTACTTGAGCGTTAAATTCAAACGGCGCAAGTGTTTCAAGAGGTTGTGCAAAAATGGTGTCGTGTACGGGTGGCTTGGTATGGTGAGTCATAATCAGAAGTTTACTTAGCGGTTGGGCGAGTGCCAAGAATGGCTGTGACAGTTTGGGTGTTATCGCTTCGGAGATAAGTGATGCTTAATTCACTTCCTGGGCTTAGGCTGGTGACATAGTTTAACGATTCATTCCAATCTATAATTAGGTTGCCATCAAAGTGAGTGATTAAATCACCGGGTTTTAGCCCCGAGTTATGGGCTGGGCTGTTGGCGTAAACACCAGATAACATGATGCCAGTATCTTGCTCTGAGGCAAATGCGTTCTGACTGTATTGACGTTTAAAGACATTGAAGTCGATACCCAGCCACCCCCGTACTACTTGGCCTTGAGATACGAGACTGTGTAATACTTCTGAAGCGATATTAATGGGTATCGCCAGGCCTATGCCCTGACTTCGAGAACTAGTAGCCGAGCTGTAAAAGTGAGCTGTATTGATGCCCACTAGCTCTCCCTGAGTATTTATCAGAGCGCCGCCTGAGTTGCCAGCGTTGATAGCGGCATCGGTTTGAATGAAGCTTTCAAAGGTGTTGAGACCTAAACGGTTGCGTTCTTTGCCGCTAATAATACCCATAGACACCGATTGACCTAAACCATGGGGGTTGCCGATGGCAAATACGATGTCGCCTACCCGCGAATCTAGGCTGGTGGGTACTTTGGCTGGGGTTAGGTTATCCAGTTCAATTTTGATGACCGCCAAATCGGTAGCAGGGTCGGTACCTACTAATGTGGCTGGTGCAGAGCGGCCATCTGCTAAACCCACTTGAATGCGCTCGGCATTTGCAATAACGTGATTGTTAGTGAGTATATGACCTTCTGCACTGGCAATCACGCCAGATCCTAAATGTACTTCATTGGCACTGGTGTTAATTAACTGCCCTTCCAGTAAGCTGGCATAGTGGGGGTCTTGCAGTAGTGCGATACTGGCCGGCGGTGTAGCAGTCTGGCTGTATATGCGCACAACAGAGCTCATAGCGCCCTCAAGTAGTTCGGCATAGCTGTGTTGGGTATTGAGGTGGGTGCTTGGGGTGTTCTCGGACCAAAGAGGAATCCCCGTTTTTTGTGACAGCCACTGTGGGGCAGCGAAAATAAGGGCGGTCGCCAGCACTATGCCTGCAAGGGCAAAGCGTAATAAATACTTGATAAATGAGCGGGTCATGTCATGAATGCGTCGCTGATGGCATAAAAGGTTGGCAGATGTCTGTCTGTATTGCTTGGCTATAGTGTAAACTTTGGTGCAGTTAAAGGCAAAAAAACACTTGAGATATTTGGATGACTATTGAACGTCAGGAATTAATTACTTATTTAGATCGGTTGTTACAGCCTGATCAATTTAACGACTATGCACCCAACGGTCTACAGGTTGAAGGTGTGCAAAAAATACAACGAGTAGTAACTGGAGTCACTGCCAGCCAGGCGCTGATCGACCAAGCTATTTCCCGTGGAGCAGATGTCCTGTTGGTGCATCATGGATATTTTTGGCGCAACGAAGCCAGTCCGTTAGTCGGTATGAAGAAACACCGCATTAAGTCGCTTATGGATCATGATATTAACTTGATCGCCTACCACTTACCCTTAGACTGCCATCCTGAGTTAGGTAACAATGCCCAGTTGGGTAGGTTGATGGGTTGGGTTGCGGATGCACATATGCAGTCTAGTGGGGTGACAGGCCTTGGGTTGTATGCAACGTTACCAGAGCCATGCTCTGGTATTGATGTACAGCGACATCTGTCTGGGATATTAGGACGTGAAGCATTGCACATTGACATCCCATCCAAACCCATTAAGCGTATAGGTTGGTGTACAGGAGGTGCGCAAGGCATGATAGAGCAGGCGGTAGCCTTAGGGTTAGATGCTTATGTGTCTGGTGAAATATCTGAATCGACAGTGCATGTTGCGCGTGAAAATGGAGTGCATTACTTCGCTGCAGGGCATCACGCTACGGAGCGTTACGGGGCTATGGCTCTTGCTGCTCATTTACAGCAAGAGTTAGGGTTGGATTGTGAGTTTGTAGATCTACCTAACCCCGCATAATAGGGGGTTAAGCTATCTAGAGGAGGGTGTTACGGGGATATTGTAAGCTGACGGGGCTTCGGGTTCTGGTTTAGGTTTAAGACCGTAGCGTTCGTCTAGGGTGCCGTGTTCTTTGGTGGCGCTACTTGGTGCGTAGTCCATTGGAGGGCGAATTGTGGGTGCAGGCTCTGCCTGATGCTCTATAGCGCTTTCTGCTGGCCCAGAAATGGTTTCCAAGCTGCTAGCTGCATCTGGGTCGTCACATAAACTTTGGGCGCCTTTTGCCAGGTGCTCGTGCACGTTGCGGTAGCTGTCCGTGAGCTGGTTAACAGCTGCGGCAGTATCGGCAAAGTGCAGGTTAACCTGTTCTTTGTATTCGGCCATTTCAGTGTGGGCGTCTTGCAGTTGCTTGCTAAGTTGGTTCTGTCGTTTGAGGTCGCTATTGTTGTTGCGGCCCAATAAAAACCCCATACCTAAACCTAGTAGTAACAGTACTAACCAAAAAAACCAATCGTTGCTGAGTAAATCCACCAGCAGCTCCTTTCAATAAAGTGTCTCAGAAGCTAGTATTGTAATGGAATTAATTCATTAGTTCATCTCAGATATTACCTAACACGTTCATTTATTGACCATATCTACTATTTTGACTCATATATGCCTTCACCAATAGAGCAGTATCGTAACGACCAGCAACAGCTAGGGTTTTCAGTAGACCTCGCTCAAGTCAATGCTATTAAGCATTTGCAGCGACTTTACGAGGATCTGTGTGCCTCTGACAGGCCGAAAGTTAACTCTACTCAATGGTCGCAGCGGCTATCTGGGTGGGTGGGTGGAAAAGCTAAGAAAGAAGTCACTACTCAAGGTTTGTACTTTTGGGGTGGTGTAGGGCGCGGGAAAACTTACCTTATGGACGTGTTTTACCAATGCCTGCCGTTTGAAAATAAGCAACGCACTCACTTTCATCGTTTTATGCGCCATGTCCATAGTCGCTTGGCAGTTCATAAAGGAGTAAAGAACCCTTTGTTGCTGGTGGCGCAGGAACTGGCAGATGAGTCTAGGGTGATTTGTTTTGATGAGTTCTTTGTTACAGACATTACTGACGCCATGATTTTGGCGCAATTGTTGGATAGCTTGTTTGGCTTAGGTGTGGTGCTAGTGGCTACTTCTAATATTAAGCCTCAGGGGTTATATGAAAATGGCTTGCAGCGGCAGCGGTTTTTACCCGCCATCGCGTTATTGGAGCAGTATACCGATATCGTCAATGTGGACGGAGGTGTTGATTATCGTTTACGAACGCTGTCCCAGGCTGAACTGTACCACTGGCCCTTAGACGAATCGGCAGATGTGAGTCTGGCCGCAAGCTTTGCTGCCTTGGTGCCTATGCTGATGGAGCCTAAATCGACATTCAGCAGAAGCCAAGATGGCATTGTGAGTATCAATGGACGCGACTTCACCTATATTAAACAGAGTGATGGCATTATTTGGTTCACCTTCGATCAGTTATGTGTGAAACCTCGTTCGCAGAATGACTATCTAGAGCTGGCGTATGAGTTTCATGGCTTAATCATCAGTAACGTGCCGTGTTTGAGGGCGGGGATGGATGATCAGGCGCGGCGATTTGTGAACCTGGTGGATGTTTGTTATGACGCCAATTTAAAGGTGATTATTTCTGCCGAAGTGCCTTTGTTAGAGCTATATTCTGGAGGCCAGTTAGATTTTGTATTTCGACGTACATTAAGCCGATTACAGGAGATGCAGTCTTATGAATACTTGTCTCGAGGCCATGTGATGGGCTAGTTAGCGTAAAGGATGCAAAAAGACTTAAAAACATTTGCTTTAAGGCTTAACAAAGGGCTTGTTTGTCCTGTATAATCTGGCCTCGCAGTTTCTGTGTTGGCTTTGAGTGTTTACATTTAAAGTTGTTAGGGGCATAGGCTGCTAGGCACGTTATTGGCAGCACTTGTGTGTTTGTGTATGTTTTTTCTATACATTTTCTATGCATTGCAGCGCAATAACTCAATAATTATAGGTAGGCCTAATAAACTGGGCCATGAAATAGGTTATTTACATGAAAACCGTAAGTACTAAACCCGCTGACGTCACACGTGACTGGTTTGTTGTCGATGCTGAAGGTAAAACTTTGGGTCGTATGGCATCTGAGATCGCTCGTCTACTACGCGGCAAGCATAAGCCAGAATATACACCTCACGTTGATACTGGCGATTACATCATTGTTGTTAACGCTGAGAAAGTTCGCGTAACTGGCAACAAAGCAAGAGACAAAATGTACTACCGTCACACTGGTTACCCAGGTGGTTTGCGTTCTATGTCTTTCGAAAAAATGGTTGCACATGCTCCTGAGCGCACCGTTGAATTCGCTGTTAAAGGTATGTTGCCAAAAGGTCCTTTGGGCCGTGCTATGTACTCCAAGCTTAAAGTGTATGCCGGTACTGAGCATCCACATCAAGCGCAACAACCACAAGCATTGACCCTGTAAGGAGACGATCATGGCAGTTACTCAATATTATGGTACTGGTCGTCGTAAGACCTCTACCGCTCGTGTGTTCATGACTCCTGGCACTGGTGCCATCACTGTAAACAGCCAAACATTGGAAGTTTACTTTGGTCGTGAAACGGCTCGTATGATTGTTCGCCAGCCACTAGAGCTGACAGAAACAGTTGAAAAATTCGACCTATACATTACCGTAGAAGGCGGTGGTGGTTTTGGTCAAGCTGGTGCGATTCGCCACGGCATTACCCGTGCACTGATGAACTTTGACGAAACTTTACGTCCTAGTTTGCGTGCGGCCGGTTTTGTTACCCGCGACGCCCGTGAAGTTGAACGTAAGAAGGTTGGTCTACGCAAAGCGCGTAAGCGTCCTCAGTTCTCTAAGCGTTAAGCTTATTGCATCATTTTGGTGCATATCGAAAAACCCAGCCATGTTGCTGGGTTTTTTTATGCTCGGTTTAAAAGGAAAGGTTTTGTTAGGGTCGTTTTGAGGCATTAACCTTGCCTATTTAGCGGCTTTTAACCTTGTCTATTTAGTGCCTTTCCTTTAAAATGCGAACAGAAATTTTACAGCCTAGCTGGAGACCAATTAAATGAGTAATGAAGGCGTGAATAACACTCGACGTCGAGTACTAGTAGGTGCATCCCTAGTTGTGGGTGGCACTGGTACTGTCGCTGCACTAGTCCCTTTTGTAGCCTCCTGGAACCCAAGTGCCAGAGCCAGAGCAGCTGGTGCGCCGGTTAAGGCGGATATCAGCAAGTTAGAGCCAGGTCAGCAAATGATTGTTGAATGGCGTGGCAAACCAGTGTGGATTGTACGTCGTAGTGCAGAGGCCTTGGCAAACTTAGCAGCGTTGGATGACAGCCTAGCTGACCCAACCTCTGCTAATGCCAAACAGCCAGCCTATGTGCCAGGCACTTCAGCACGTTCGTTACGTGATGAAATAATGGTTATGGTTGGTATTTGTACTCATTTGGGTTGCTCTCCAACCTACCGCCCTGAAGTGGCTCCAGCTGATTTAGGCCCTGACTGGAAGGGTGGTTTTTATTGCCCTTGTCACGGTTCTACCTTTGATCTATCTGGCCGTGTTTACAAGAGTAAGCCAGCCCCTACAAACTTAGACATTCCGCCACATTTTTACGAGAGTGATTCAATCATTCGAATTGGCGAAGACGGAGGTAATGCGTAATGGCTGTTGGTAATCCTAATCGTGCTAAAGCAGAAAGTGGAATAATCCGTTGGATTGATGACCGTTTTCCCCTTACTCAAATGTGGCAAGACCACATGTCCAAATATTATGCCGCCAAGAACTTTAACGTTTGGTATGTGTTTGGTGTACTTTCTTTACTTGTTTTAGTTAACCAAATACTTACAGGTGTTTGGTTAACAATGTCTTACGAACCTACTGCTGAAGGTGCATTTGCTTCTGTAGAATATATTATGCGTGATGTGGAGATGGGCTGGATTATCCGCTACATGCACTCTACTGGCGCATCGGCCTTCTTTGTTGTGGTTTATTTACACATGTTCAGGGGCTTAATGTACGGCTCTTACCAAAAGCCGCGTGAACTCATTTGGCTGTTTGGTATGGCCATCTACCTTGCGCTTATGGCTGAAGGGTTCTTTGGTTATCTTCTTCCGTGGGGCCAAATGTCCTACTGGGGTGCGCAGGTTATCTTATCTCTAGCCGGTGCTATTCCAATTGTAGGTGAAGACCTTGTGCAATGGATTCGTGGTGACTACTTAATATCGGGCATTACCTTAAACCGTTTCTTCTCACTGCATGTCATTGCCTTGCCAATCGTTATCCTAGGTTTGGTTGTGTTGCACATTTTGGCACTACACGATGTGGGTTCTAGCAACCCAGACGGTATTGAGATTGACCAAGATAAAGATGAAAATGGAGTGCCTGTTGATGGCGTAGCTTTCTGGCCATACCATGTTATTAAAGACTTGGTCGCTATCGGCGTATTCTTGACGGTGTTCTGTTTAGTAATATTCTTCTTCCCAGAAGGGGGCGGTTACTTTATTGAAAAACCTAACTATGAGCCGGCTAACTCACTGAAGACGCCAGAACATATTGCACCAGTGTGGTATTTCACACCTTACTACTCTATGTTGCGAGCTATTACCTTCCCTCTATTTGGTTTAGACGCTAAGTTCCTAGGTGTTATTACCATGGGTGGCGCTATTGCCATTCTATTTGTAATGCCTTGGCTAGACCGTAGTCCGGTGAAGTCTATGCGTTACAAAGGTTGGTTGAGCCGTGTTTGGTTAGCTATTTTTGTAGTGAGCTTCGTGATCTTGGGCTACCTGGGTACTGTTGCAGCTACTGAAGGCCGTACCCAAGTGGCTCAGCTATGTACCGCTTTGTATTTTCTGTACTTCATACTGATGCCGTTTTACACGCGTATGGAAGCGACGAAACCTGTTCCAGCAAGGGTAGTATAGTCATGAAAAAGTTATTCTTGTTAAGCTTAATGTTGATGATGCCAGCATTTGCTCAAGCTGCTGTCACTGGCGTCCAGTTGGATTCTATCGAAACTGACGCAAGCGACCACGCTTCTTTGCAACGTGGCATGAAGACATATGTTAACTACTGTTTGGGCTGTCATACAGCACAATATCAGCGTTATATTCGTGCAGCTGAAGACCTGCACATGCCGTTAGATCTAGTGACTGAGCATTTGATTTTTGGAGACCAAAAAATTGGTGAACAAATGACCAGTGCTATGGACTCAAAAGTTTCTGCTAAGTGGTTTGGCGCAGCTCCCCCAGATTTAACTAACGAAGTGAACTTGCGTGGTGCCGATTGGGTGTACACTTATTTGCGTACTTTTTATGCAGATGACAGTCGCCCCTACGGCGTAAATAACGTTGTTTTCCCAAGTGTGGGAATGCCTAACGTTATGGCCGAGTTACAAGGTATACAATCTAAATCTTGTGGCCAAGTGACCAAGTATGATGTCCATGGTGTTCCAGTGATTGATAGCCTAACAGGCAAAGCAATGACTGAACAAAGTTGTGAAATCCTTTCTGTTGCGGAAGGTTCAGGTAGCATGACACCGGCTCAGTTTGATGCCACGGTGTATGACTTAACCAACTTTATGACATATATGGCTAAGCCTTACAAAACTGACAGCCAGCGCATTGGCTTATGGGCTATTTTGTTCTGCTTAATGATGACCGTACTGTTTTATTTCTTGAAGAAGGAATTCTGGCGCGACGTCCATTAATACTCGGCTTTGAGGTATACTGCCTCAATCTAGTCTATTAAAGCGCGACCGCTGTTGTTCATCGATGATGCACGCAGCTGGTCGCGTATTCGTTTTCGGCGCCTAGCGCTATCGTTTACTATTGAGGTATACCTAAATGGGTGTAGTCGCTAAACGCTCCTCCATGACGTTCTTTTCTGACGGTGCAAATCATTACAGCCACCGCGTGCGTATTGTCCTAGCAGAAAAGGGTGTTACCGTTGACATTATTGATGTTGATGCTGAACATAAGCCAGAAGATCTGGCTGACCTTAATCCTTACAACAGCTTGCCAACATTGGTAGACCGTGATCTTGTGCTTTACGAAGCTAATGTGATGATGGAATACTTGGATGAGCGTTTCCCGCATCCACCTTTGTTACCGGTATATCCTGTTGCTCGTGCCGAGAGCCGTTTGTACATGTACCGTATTGAACGTGATTGGTGCCGCCTTGCCGACGTGATTATGACGTCTGACGACGAAGCAGCAATTGTAGAAGCACAGAAAGAATTGCGTGAAAGTCTCATCTCTACAGCGCCTATCTTTACCGAAAAAGACTTCTTCATGAGTGAAGAATTTACTTTGGTAGATTGTTGTATTGCACCTATATTGTGGCGTTTACCGCAATTGGGTATTGACCTTCCAGAGCTACAAGCTGCGCCTATGCTTGAATATATGGAACGTATCTTTGCTCGTGAAGGGTTCCAGGAAAGTTTATCTGAGCTTGAGCATGAAATTCGGCTGTAATTGAGGCCATTAAGATGATGACTCCAAGCCGGTCCTATTTGTTGCGTGCACTCCATGAGTGGATTTTGGATAACGACTCCACACCCCATATGGTTGTTGATGCAACGCTCAATGATGTTATGGTTCCTGAGCGCTTTATCAGTGATGGTCAAATAGTTCTTAATATTGCGCCTGGAGCTGTTGAAGGGTTAAGTCTGGGTGACGATGCAGTAGAGTTTAACGCTCGTTTTGGTGGCGTGCCGATGCACGTCTATGTGCCAATATTGGCTGTGATGGCAATCTATGCCAAAGAAAGTGGCGAGGGTATGGGATTTGGTTTTGAGCCAGGTATACCTGACCCAGACGGACCACCAAGCACGCCTACAGCTGTTGTAGACAAGCCTAAATCGCCTGGAACTGTGTCGTCTATCGCTAGCCGAACTAAGCGGCCTACGCTCAAAGTGGTTAAGTAATCTACAAGACAATAAAAAAGGGCCACCAGGCCCTTTTTTATTGTCTTGTAGAAGCCCTCTAAAGGCTAGTCAATGTATTCAAATACCTTAACGATGCGCTGTATACCGCTAGCATTAGAAGCGATTCTTACAGACCAGTCTGCCTCGGTACGGGTGACAAGTCCCATAAGGTAGACTACGCCATTTTCAGTGATCACTTTAATACGGGTAGCTGGAAAAGTAGTTTCACCCACCATGCGAGCCTTTACCTTGGCGGTGATGAGGGTGTCATTTGTTCTAACAATATATGACGCTGGGCCACTGACTAAAAGTTCATTGTGTACTTTGCGAGCATTGCTGATGCCGCGGGCTTTTGCACCTGCAATAATTTTAGTGTCTTCGCTTGGCACTTGACCGATTAACAACACAATACCGTTCACACTGACAGCGCTCACGTTGGCGTTTGCGAGTAAAGGGGATGCGCGTAAAATAGCGTCAACCGCAGAGGTCTCTATGAGCTGGTCGTTGTACAGGGTGCCTAAGGTGCGAGAGCCTTTGTCGTCTGTGATTGGTTTACTGTTAAGCACGGATGTGCAGGCACTCACGAAAGCGATACAGCTGACTAAAGTGATGAGTTGGATGCCTCTTTTTAGCATTTATTCATTGCTCCCAAATAATTGAAAATCGATTAAATCACAAAGGCAATGGATGGTTACCAGCTGCAGTTGTAATATGTTCACGTTGTTGTCACTAGGGATCCGAATGGCAACATCGTCTGGATCCAGAATTGTGGCCATATCACCACCGCTTTGGCCGGTAATGGAAATGACTTGTAAGTTACGATTGTGAGCCGCTTGTATGGCCTGAATTAAATTACCACAATTACCTTGTTCGGACATGACAATAACGACGTCACCTTGCTGCCCCAGCGCTGTGATTTGCTTAGCAAATACATCTTGGAAGCTGGAGTCACGAATGACCGCACTCATTGTTGTACTATCAGCGGCCAAATTAAATGCCGGTAGGCTTGGGCGTTCATGTCTAAAGCGACTTAATAATGCAGCGGTAAAATGGTGGCCATTGGCCGCGTTAGCTCCATTGCCACAAATCAGCACTTTGCCTTCTTGAATAAAGCATTGGTGCAGCATTTGAGCTGCAATAGCGATGTCTTGAGGGAGATGTTCTGCACTATATGCAGCACAGCCCATATGCTCATGGAATTGATTAATAACCCTTTCTTGCAGTTCCATTAATGAGCTCTAGCCTTAGCCTGAAGTGATAAATGCATTATCCAACCATTGTATCTGAACTTGGCTATGGGGGCCATCGGAACCACTAATAGCGACAAGATCAAAGCGGCAGTCCAGATTACTTAGTGACGGGTAGCGTTGCAAAAATACCTTAGCGCTATGAATAAGGTGGCGCTGTTTGGTATAACTTAGGCTGGCTATTGCTCCGCCCATAGTGTGGTGCTTACGATACTTTACTTCGACAAATGCTAGCACATTGCCTTTACGGATAATGATATCAAGTTCGCCACCTTTGCAAAAAAAGTTACGCTCAATTAGTTGCCAACCCTGCTGGTGTATATGTTGCCATGCGATTTCTTCGGCCCAAGCGCCCACTTGAGTGGTATTCATAGCCATTATTTTGGGTCTACAACCACTTTACCAGCTCTAAATTGTCCCCAAGAGCTGTGCGTCACGATTCGGCCTTGGCTATTCATTTGCAAAACACCAGTCACTCCATCTACGCTGCTACCAGTAAGGTTTTGTAACTGCTCAAGTCTAGGGAAAAGTCGGTATGCATCAACGCCGATGGCAAATAGGCGAGTGTATCTTTCTCTATCGGGCCATTGTTGGCTAATTTGTTGTTGGATGCTAGGCTGCTCGATTAACCAAGGTAGTTCGGTAAAAATTACTTTTTCTAAATCTCGGTCACGGGTCGTATTAGTAGGGCCTTGGTAGATGTGGTGGCTAGCATATACTGGAAGGTCAGCAGCATAGTGGAACGCCAATGTTGGGATAATTTGACGCCCATCCGTAGGTAAGGCAAACAGAATAATTGCGTCGACATCCTGACGTCGCCGAGGCTCGAACTTAATCCTATTGCCACTGCCCGCTAGGTGCGTTTTAAGAATTTTTACGCGTTCATGGCTTTGGTTGATGAGCAAGGCTTGAGTAATAGTCTTGGAATGGTCGCCATCACCAGAAAAGCTCACCTGGCCTGCAATTTCACCACCTAACTCAATCCAGGAGGAGCTAAAATATTGTGCAGCTCTGATAGCCCATGGCTGGTCTTGGTGCAAAATAATGATACGCTTGTGGCCTGCTTCTAAGCTGCGCCTAGCTAACTGTGACGCTTCGTCCTCTACCGCCAAGCCAAATTGAATTAAGTTAGCGGTGCTGCTGTAATTGCTGCCTATTGGGATGTAATTGAGGGCAAGTGTTGGGATAGTAAGCGCATTTTTTTGACTAAGCTCAATCACCCTATCCTTGTCGAGAGGGCCGATGACCATTTCCATACTATCGGCTGAAGCCTGAAGGTAGAGTGCATCTAGGCTGCTTAGCTCGGTAGTATCATAGACTTTAATATAGGGAATTACAGCAGAGTCTACTTTGGACTCAAAGCGAGCGGCCATAAAGCCGTCTACAACCGCTTGTCCAGCCTTACC
>Ga0307993_1000024_pt1 | contig 44373 bp, 49 predicted proteins | sample EllFjometagen260_FD_203163 | JGI IMG/M metagenome (GOLD analysis project Ga0307993, IMG submission 203163) | Marine microbial communities from Ellis Fjord, Antarctic Ocean - #260 | ecosystem: Environmental > Aquatic > Marine > Unclassified | place: Southern Ocean | collected 2014-11-02 | reverse complement strand
TAGTTATCATTCTAAAAATCCTAAATCTGATGATAATCTAGAATTATTTTCTGATGGAAGAATAAGCCAGTTATCATGTGTGTTGCAATTAAGTGAGGGTGTTACTATACCAAATCTTAAACAAGGTATAATTATGCATGCATATGGCAATGAAAGAAAAACAGCTCAAAGAATAGGTAGATTATTAAGACTTAATCCTACTGAGACAGCAACCTGTCATATATTATGTTATAAAGGCACTCAAGATGCAAAGTGGGTAGCTGATGCAATTAAGTCTTTTGATACAAATAAAATTAAATACTATAATCCACTAAAAAGATAAAATTATGGGAAAAATGAAAGAAATATTTATAGAGCAAATGGAAAAAGAATATAATGGTGACCATGATGCATACATTAGAGCTCAAGCAGAACAAGCTTGTGAAGAGTTCTTAAAAGATGAAGAGCATATGTGTCCTAATTGTATGAATCCAGCACTTGAAAGCAATGAAACAGAATCAAGATGTATAAATTGTGGACAAAAATATGTCTGGGTTGACTCAACATTAAGATACAAATGATGATCTTTAGTTTTGATGATGATGATTTAATGATAGATTTTCATTATGAATATGAAGCGGGAGAACCAGCAATACATTCATATTCTAACGGTGACCCTGGACATCCGGGAACAGATCCTGCAATTCTTTTGCATTATGCATATATACTATTAAAAGATAAAAATAATAATACTGTTGAGGTAGATGTATTACCAATTATTACTAGTCTTAAAATAGATATAGAATTTATTGAAGAACAAATATTAGATCAAAATGAATAAAAATTATAGAAATTATAAAAGTAATCAGGATATGATACCTGAACATATGAAAAATAAATATAAAATATTAAAGTGGAGTATGTACTTTGGTATATTATGTTTAATAATTGTTGTTGTATTTGAATTTTTTAAATTATGAAAGGAGATCACCAACATATTATAGAAACTATTTTAGAAGCAACTGCTTTACATACAATAAGCAAACCTAAATCTAATTGGAGATTAAAAGTTTATCCTCCACCTAAACTTTGGATAACAAAAGAAACACTTAAATTAAAGAGTGTATATAATAATGAAAGATAATATATTTATAAAAGCCAGTGTAAAGAATGGAGAATTACATTTTCCTATAAAAGCTACAGGGACTAAGTATAGAAAGTTTCTTAATCAATTGACTGATGATTCCAAGTTGGAAATCTTCATAGGAGTAAGTGGAGATAAAGGAAGCAATCCTCAATTGGCAAGATTACATGCTATGATAAGAGAAATAGCTCAAGAAATAGGATATACTTTTGAAGAAGCTAAATTAGCAGTCAAAAGATCATCCGGGTTATGCTTTGTAAGAGATAAACAAGAATATTGTAAATCTTTTGGGGATTGTGATAAGGGTGAACTTAATTTAGCTATACAATCATGTATAGAAATAGGAGACTTTAATGGAATGCAGTTAAGATGAACCTTTTGTCATCATACTTTGTAGTTTTAACATATCTTCTGTAGTATCCACACCTTTTTTCATTTTTTCAACTACTGTTTTAAAATCATCTTCATCAACATTTGTTTCTTGTACATTTTCAAGGCCTTGTTCACCAGCATGCCATTTTAATGTTTGAAGGATGGAATATAAACAATATAAATCTGCTTCCCATTTAGTTAATTCAGGTGGGTTTTCAGGAACATAAGAATTATCTTCTTCTTTCTTTTTAGCCATTAAAGCTATTTCATCAAACTTCTTAAATGTATCACCAATAGTCAAAATAGTATTTTCATCATCTAATATTAAATTATGAATAATACCTTGTAAACTAGTAATATATATTGTTGAAAGTTTTATATTTTTTATAATATCTTTATGATCATAAGTAACATAAGTTTGTAATCTTTTTGGTTCTTCTTTTTTTAGTTTGTCTGACATAATAATTTAATTTAATTTACAAATATACTTTAATATATGGAAAATATAGAAATAAACATAACAAATATAAGAGAAACACTTGAAACTAAACTGACAGACAGTGGATGGGACAAAATGTTATCTCCATATATAAACGGCTTAAGCTTTGATCACATTGTTTCAACATTAGTAGATAATGTAGAAAATGGTAGAAGATTTACACCTAAGTTCAAAGAAATTTTCAATAATTTTTATGAATGTAAATATAGTGACTTAAAAGTAGTAATAGTTACACAAGATCCTTATACTCAATTAGGAGTTGCTGACGGAATAGCATTTAGTTGTTCTAAAAAAGATAAAACAGAAAAAGCTCTTGAATATATGTTTAATGCATTACATGGAGACCATGAAAATCATAATAATGATTTAAGACGTTGGTCTAACCAGGGTGTGTTATTACTTAATACTGCATTAACATGTGAAATTAATAGAGTGGGTTCACATTATGGGATTTGGAAAAGCTTTACTTCATATTTATTTGATAATATTAATAGACATAATTCTAAAATAATATTTGTTCTAATGGGTAAAAAAGCTGAAGAATGGATTCCGTTATTATCAAATCAATTAATATTTAAGGTGGCCCATCCAATGTCTGCTATTTATAATAAAGAAAGATGGGAACATAAAAATATATTTAATAAAGTAAACACAGCATTAGAAAAACAAGGTAAAACTTGTATAGACTGGTAATATTTGTTATATTTGTAAACTATAAAAATCAAAATCAAATATCTAAAAACCAGGAACTTACAGCTGATCAAGATGTATCTACAGTAACAAGCAAATTTTAGATGCATATAAATAGAATAATAGAAATATAATCATATGTGGGAACTATTCCAAAAAATATTACAAGCAAACTTGACACCAAATCAATCATTAATACTGTTTGGGATGAAGCAAGGAATTACTTTATCTCAAATAACACAAGAAGATAAGGACAAGTTAGTTAAAGAAGGTTATCTAGTTAAAACTGATAACCTATATACAATGACTCCAAAAGCAAAATTACTTATAGTGCAGTTAGATAATTATTTTATTAAATCAAAAAAGAAAACTGATATTCAATTAATGGGTAAAAACTTTGTAGATACTATTAATAGTTATAGAGAAATATTTCCAGCAAAGAAATTACCTAGTGGTAAACCTGCTAGAAATAATGTAAAAGCTCTTGGAGAAGCATTCAGGTGGTTCTTTGATACTTATGATCATACATGGCTTGATGTACTTAAAGCAACTAGAATGTATGTAAATGAATATAGAGATGCTGACTATTTATATATGCAAACCAGTCAATACTTCATATGTAAGCAAGATAAGCATAGAGTTAAGCATTCAACTCTAGCAGATTATTGTGATATGATTAAGGAAGGTGTAAGTACAGAAGATGAACATTTTAAAGATAAAGTAGTATGAAAAAGAAAGAATCATGGATTGGACAATATGCTGCCTTCAATGAGGCACTTAAATATATGTATGCTAGGTCAACTGGAGATGAAAAATCTATATATACTCCGTGGCCTAAGTTTAATGATGCTGCCACTGATGGTTTAGAGTGGAATACTCTTACAGTAATAGGTGGAAGACCAGGTTCAGGTAAGACTTTAATTAAAGATCAAATCATTAGGGAATCATTTGCACTTAATCCTGATGATGACTTTAGAGTATTAGAGTTTCAATTTGAAATGGTTGGTAGAACCTCAGCAATTAGAGAGTTTAGTTCTGTTACTGGTAAAACATATAAAGAATTATGTAGTGCAGGTTCAATATTAAATACCTCTACTTTGAATGATTGTCATCAATATGCTAAAGGTAGAGTTAAAAATCCGGTAGATATAATTAGTACTCCTATGACTGTAAATCAAATGCGTGAGCAAATTGATATGTATATGAGTTTACATAAAGGGGTTAAAACTATAATTACTTTAGATCATACTATGTTAGTAAAGAGAGCACCTTATCAGAATAATACATTAGATATGTTATTTGAATTAGGAGAGTTTTTTACACAATGTAAAAGAGATTATCCTTGTTTATTTATTGCCCTGTCACAATTAAACAGAAATATTGATAGCCCAGATAGAGCTATTGATGGTAAGTATGGTAATTATATTCTTGAATCAGATATATTTGGTTCAGATGCTATGTTACAACATGCTGATATGTTAATAGGTATCAACAGGCCAGCTAAACAGAAGATTAGATTCTATGGACCTGATAGATATATGATAGAAAATGATAGAACATTGGTGCTTCACTTCTTAAAGGCAAGAAACGGTGATGCAAGAATGAGTTTCTTTAAAGCAAAGTTTGAACAAATGCAAATTGAAGAAATGGCAACACCAGCTCAGCAACAAAGAAGATGATAAATACAAAAAATATAAATAATAAAGATATGGGGCTAACACCTGCACAACGTAAAGAAAAAGTATTAAAATTAAAAGAAGAACATCAAGATTACTTTGATATAAGCAATCATAAAAATGTTCTATATATTCCTAAGATGGCATACAGGCCATCAGGTAAAGATGAACTACATGTAAGCTTCTTTCCTAGTGAACTAGAAAAGGAAGAAGATGTATATACTGAATTTGTAAGTATAGATTATGATTCTGAAGATCCTAAAAGAACTTTATATCTTCATAAATATAATCCACACTGGAAAGAAGAGTATGAACTAATTACTTCTAACTCAGGATTTCAAAGACATTTAATTCCTGTAACAGAATTAAAAGTAATTAATGATGTAACTAGTAGAGGTTGGGATAAACAAACTGCTCTTGAAGAAGGTATGAAAGGAACTGATAAAAATGAAACTATGACTTTATTTGATTTACCTAATCCTGATGCAACACCAGAATCATCATTAGTGGACAAATTAGAGGAAATAAACCAGACATTAATAACATTAACTAAAGTAATCAATAAATTTAATAAATAAAATGGCACAAAGCGTATTAGTAATTGCTGACTCAGGTACAGGAAAGTCTACCTCAATCAGAACATTAAACCCAGATGAGACTTTCATTATAAACATAGCAAATAAACCTTTGCCGTTTAAAGGTTGGAAAAAGCAATATACACAGATCAATAAGGATAACCCTGATGGTAATTTAACATCTGCATCTTCTTCTGCAGGTATCATCAAGGCAATTAATTATGTAGATCAAAAAAGACTTGCAATCAAAACTTTAGTGGTAGATGATTGGCAATATATGAGTTCTTTTGAATATTTTGATAGAGCTAATGAGAAAGGTTATGATAAGTTTACTCAAATTGCAGCTAATCTTGCCATGGTGGCAAAGTTACCTAAAGATTTAAGAGAAGACTTAACTGTAATTTTCTTAACTCACTCAGAAGATTCAACTGACATAAATGGAAATAGAAAAATTAAAGCTAAAACTATAGGTAAAATGATAGATAATACTTTGACTTTAGAAGGTCTATTCTCTATTGTGTTATTTGGTAAAGTAAATAAAAAAGATGATGGTGAACTTGAATATGGTTTTGAAACTCAAAACAATGGAGAGAACACTTGTAAATCACCAATGGGTATGTTTGAAGAATTCTTCATCCCAAACAACCTGCAGTATGTAATAGACTGCATCAAAAAGTATGAAGAGTAATAATAAATTAATTAAAAAAAAGTAAATTATGTTAAGTACTAAAGACATGTCTGCCGGAACAGGTGGAACAAAACCAGTAATAGGAACAGGAGATCACAAAGTAAAGATTAATTCTATATCATTTGATCAAACACCATATGATGCAGATGCATTTAATATTATGTTACATATAGAAGGAGAGCCAGTAGTTGGAGAATTCAATGGTTTTTTAAAAGATATGAATAATCCTAATGGCCCACGTTATGAAGGTCAAGTGGGTAGAGTGAGATTTTCACCTTATCCTTTTAAAGATGCTACATTAAATAATGGTAATGAAATTAGTAGAGATACTGAAGTATTGAAAGCTATGGTATTTTTATCTGAAGTAGTAGATAAGAGAACTGAATTAGATGCTATTGAAGCAAATACAATTGAAGACTTTATGGTTAAGTGTAATGTTGCATTATCTAATACAGGTTATATTAATGCATGCTTAGGAGCACGTGAATGGGAAAACAAAGAAGGTTATGTAAATAATGATTTGTTTTTACCTAAAAGAACTAGACAGGGTGCTCCATTAGAAGCATTAGATACTGAAGGATCAAACCTATTAACATTTGATAAAACGGATAAAAATCATTTTAGAGCAATAGTTAAAAGTGTTGCTCCTACAACCACCAGCTTTGAACCAGCTGCTGGATCAGGAGATGACTTTGATCTATAATATTTATTAAAAGATTGGGGTTAGTATAGTGCTAGCCCCAATTCTTTTTAATATTTTAGCATCATGTTTAATACTAAAAACTTTGTACTAGAAGGATCAGATGTACCAAGTACGTGGGTTTTCCAATACTATTTAGAATTATCAGAGAGATTAACTGGACAAGATGTAAAAATTGTATCAGTCTTTAATCCTAATGAAAAAACACCAAGTTTTTGCATATATGTAGATAAAAATATAATGCAATATAAGTTTAAAGATTTTTCAACTGGTAAAAGTGGCAACAAAATTGACTTAGTTAAATTAATGTTTAACTTAGAATTTTCTGCAGCTATGAGAAAAATAGTACAAGATTACAACGCACATGTAAAATCATCTGAATATATTGAACAAAAATTTCAACCTCAAAGTAAATGGGAAGTTGATTTTATTAAAATAAGACAGTGGAATGTAAGAGACACTGAATATTGGTTACCTTATAGAATAGGAATGAATATGCTTAATACTTATAATGTTAAACCAGTGGAGTATTATAATTTAATAAAAGAGGAAAATGGTGAAATTAAAAAACTAAAAATAACTAGTAATAATTGTTATGGTTACTTTGATAAGAACGGTGAAATATATAAAATATATCAACCACTTAGTAAGTCTCATAAGTTTCTTAAAGTAAAACCCTATCTTCAGGGTTTTGATCAATTAGAATTTAATCAACCTTATTTAGTTATTTGTTCCTCTCTTAAAGATGCAATGTGTATTAAAGGTATAGGTTATAATATAGAAGTTATAGCTCCTGATAGTGAAAATACAATGATTAAACCTCATATAATTACACATCTTAAGAAGAAGTATAAAAAAGTAATAACTCTTTTTGATAATGATGAAGCGGGTAATAATGCTATTAAAAGATATGCAGAAACATATAAAATCAATGGTTTTGTACCAATTATATGCAAAGACATATCAGATGCAATGGCAAAACATGGCTTAGATGATGTTCACGCTATGCTAAAACCATTATTAAAAAAGACATTAAAACAATAAATATGAAATGGTTTATACCGGGCTCAGTGCCCAGCAGTAAAAATGGAAGAAGATGGACAGGTAAATACTTTATAGCTAGTAAAGCTGTAATGAATTATAGAAAAATAGCTAAAGATTATTATGCAAAATATGCAGAGGAGTTTAAAGCTGAGCTAGCTAAACATTCATTACCAGCAAAGATATCTTTTACATTTATTAGAGGAAGCCGTCATAAGTTTGATTATATTAATCCTGCACAAACAGTACAAGATGATATGGTCAAAGCAGGATGGATTGAAGATGATAATTGTGAATTTATTTTACCAGTCTTTGTTCAGTATAGTTATGATAAAGAAAATCCAGGTGTTTATATTGAAATACTAAAAAATGACAAAAAAGAAAATAATAACAATTGATGAATTTTTCAGACTAAAAGAAATGCTGCAAGGCTTACCTGAAGATAAAGATATAGCTTTCCAAATATATTCTTCTCAATATGAAGATAGAGAGATGCTTGATCAACTTATGTCTAAAGCATTACTATTTGAAGATAGAAAGAATTTTGTTGATGCTATTAGATTTAAGTTTAAAATAAGAACAGCAGATACCCTTTATACCTTTATAGATGTAGAGGAAATGAATTTAGTCTACAAACATATATTAAATAAAATAACAGGAGATGATAAATATCCAAGACCAGGTAGCTAGAACTACCAAAACATTAATTTTTACAGAGCCCTTTTATGGGCTCTTTTTGATTGGTATCAATAAAATCTACAGTGAGCAAATTCCTACAGCAGGAGTAAGCAAGCGTGGTATTGGTATGCAATTGACTATAAACCCTGAGTTCTATATGAACTTAAGTGAAGATCATAGATATGGGTTAATAAAACATGAACTATTGCATATAGCATTTGGGCATTTATTATTAAGAGATTTATATTCAGATCATAAGTTATTTAATATAGCTGCAGATTTAGAAATTAATCAATATATAATAGAAAGTAATCTGCCAGATGGCGGGTTGTTGTTAAGTAGTTTTCCAGAATTAAATCTTCCTAAAAAAGCAGGTACTAAAAAGTATTATGAGTTATTAGAGAAAGCACAAGAAGATAATACATGTCCTTCATTAGATGGTTTATTAGATCAAATGGATGGAGACTCTGAATATTGTCATAGTACATGGAATGAATTTGATGATTTATCTGAACCAGATAAAAAACTATTACAGAAACAAGTAGAGCATCAATTAAAAGAATCTGCAGAACAAACAGTTAAAAAGTGTGGTAATATACCAGGAGAAATGTCTGATATTATACATAGACTTACACATATTGAACCTGCTAAGTTTGATTGGAAAGGTTATCTTAAAAGATTTGTAGGAAACTCTTCTATAGTATATACTAAGAAGCTGAGGCGTAAGTATAATAAAAGATATGCTGCTAATCCCGGACTTAAGATTAAGTTTAAGAATCACATTCTTGTTGGTGTTGACACATCAGGTTCTGTAAATAATGATGAGCTTAAAGAATTTTTTAATGAACTAGCACATATGTGTAAAACAGGTCACAAGATTACAGTAGCTCAGTGTGATACTAGCTTAAGAACAGTAGAAGAATTTAAACCCAAAAAGAATTGGGAAATACATGGTAGAGGTGGAACATCATTCCAACCTGTAATTGACCACTATAATGAAAAGAAAGGAGTTTATACAGCTCTAGTATATTTAACAGATGGTGAAGCATACCCACCAGATAACTGCCCAAAGAATACTTTATGGTGTTTAAGCAGTATATCTAGTATGAATGATGAGTTACCAGGACAAGTAATTAAATTAAATTAATAAAAAAGAAAATGGCACAAGTAAATTTAAACGTAACAGAATTAAAAGGATTTGTAAATCATATTATAGAAAATAATAGATTTTTACAAAAAAATGGAAAATCACCAGTATCTATAGAAGTAGTAGGTGAATCAGGTATTGGTAAAACTTCCACTATAGTAGAATTAGCTGCAGAAAACAAATTAAAATTTGTAAAGCTGAATCTTGCACAGATAGAAGAATTAGGAGATTTAGTTGGTTTTCCTGTTAGACAATTTCAAATGTATAAGGAAAAAACAATATCTAATCCTAATAAAGCAATTGATGACCTAAATTATACAGCAGCACAAAGAACTGCTGCAGCATCAGATCTAGCAAAAATGCCAGCAACTATTACAAAAAAAGTTGGTATGTGGATTGATGAACTTGCTGTACAAGAGTATCTAAAAAATGGATACAAAATGACTGGTAAGAACAGGATGTCTTATTGTGCACCAGAATGGATTGCAGATGCAAAAGAGGGTGGTATATTATTACTTGATGACTGGAATAGAGCTGACACAAGATTTATTCAAGCAGTAATGGAATTAATTGACCGTCAAACTTACATCTCATGGACATTACCAAAGGACTGGCATATTATGTTAACAGCAAATCCAGATAATGGAGACTATATGGTTAACAGTGTGGATTCTGCACAGAAAACTAGATATGTAACTGCTAATCTAAAGTTTGATGTTAATGTATGGGCCCAATGGGCGGAGAGTGCAGGTATAGATTCAAGATGTATTAACTTTCTATTACTACACCCTGAACTTGTAACTCAAGAAACTAATGCAAGATCTATAACAACATTCTTTAATTCAATCTCAAGTTTTGAAAAGTTTGAAGAGAACTTATCATTAATTCAAATGATTGGTGAAGGATCTGTTGGAGATGCATTTGCTTCTATGTTTACTACATTTATTAATAATAAATTAGATAAATTAGTTTCACCAAAAGATTTATTGACACATGAAAATGAATCATATATTTTAGGTGAATTACGTAGTTGTATTGGGCAAGATGATACATATCGTGCTGATATAGCTGCAACTCTTGCAACTAGAATGGGTAACTATGCTGTAGTATATTCTAAGGAAAATACTATAAACCAGAAAATTACTGATAGATTGAAGTCTTTAGCTACAAAAGATTATTTTACTAATGATCTTAAGTATTTAATTATTAGAACTATTTTTAATGGTAATAAACAAAAGTTTAATAAATTAATGATGATTCCTGAAATTATCAAAATGACAATGAAATAGAATTATGGCAAATAAATCAGTATATCAAGATTTTAATACTGATGCATTAACTCACTATGGACTAGACAATGACCCTATTTATGGGGTTATTGCTGGTTCTATAGTAGAAGATGTATTAGTAACTCAAGATCAAACAACATATGAAAAAATACACAGTTCCTTAACAGTTCCAACTGAATCTGGGAATACGTTTATACATAAAAAGAAAGCTTTTATTCTTCCAAAATGCAGTGTATCTCAGGACAGACTTAAAGCTGCATTAAAAGAACATAAGATTACTGTCACTAATGATTATACTCAAGCAGATCTTATTGTTGGTCATGATGATATTATTATGAACTTAGAAAATGGTGAGAATATCCCCAGTACTAACATGATGAATAAGTTATGGAATTATGAAATAACAAGTGGAGCAAGTAATGCAGGATCACCTTTACATGTTTTAATTGATAGTCATCCTAATAATGTAATTGTTACTAGTAAAATAACTGAAAAGATCAGGTATTATAATTTAAACATTGAAGATTCTCTTTATGACCAATGGTTAATAACAGGATTGGCAATTAACTTAGCTCATTTAATTGAAACAACTGATTTATCAGTGGTAGATACAGAAACTATATTACATAAATCTGCTAATACAATGATTATGGATGAGCAATTATTAGCTGATTTAAAACTTCAATTGAGTTCAGGTTCAGATGATAGATATTTAGCATCTAAAGTTATACCAGCTATAGATTATACAAAAAATTATCATTTGTTGTGGCAATTTGCACAAGACTGCAGTAGTATCTTACACAATTTTAATAGAGATAAAGATATTCAATACTGGGTTTCACAATCTAATTTTGTAAAATTTGAAAGAAGAAGTGCTCAGGATATGATTTTATGGTTAGAATCAGAAGATAAATTATGTAAAACTACATTTAGATATTTAGAACCTATTGTAAGAAAACAAATAAGCATAAACAATAGAGATCTTTATACCTTTAAAGTAGCAGTTAAAAAAGAATATCAACAATATTTAAAAAATTCAATAAAATGATAAAAAGATATAAATTAATACTAGATATTATCAATAAAGATGATAATGTTGCATGTACTACATCAATAAATGATGAATTTAATAAATGTCAACTTTTAGATTCTGCATTTACATTGAAAGAAAGTGGATTATATATAGGAACAGTAGAGGGATATGATATATCAAAAAAAGAACTTAGTAATTTTTGTCTATTTAATATAGAAGAAAATATTGATCTTAAAGATAAGAGCATATATAGATTTCCTAACTTGGATTTACCTAGACAAAAAGTGGATTTATTAAAGGATAAATTTAATATGAAAGTAATAAGAAATCCTGATAAAGCAGATTTACATGTTGTTTCTGTTAAAACAATAAAACAATTACTTGAAACAAGTTGGACTTCTCATCATAACTTTAAAGAATTTTATGATTTTCTAGTTTTTCTAAAAAATAAAAATCTGTTGTCTGAAAAAGGAAGACAAAAAGCTATTGATATGTTAGCAGAATTACCAAGAGATGCACGTGTATCATTTACTAAAAATTATCATGGTTATGAGAGTACTATATCAATCCATAAACCATTATTTCTTGATGCTAATAATTTAATAGATAAATATTTCCAAGATTTACGTGATAAAAGTCCTACGTTGCGTGATGTAATCATTAAAGATCCATCAGACATTAAAGTATTTCATGAATTAGTTAATTCTAATACTAATAAAGTTTATGATACTGATATATGTGATATTATTGATGCTGACTTAGCTGTATTAGAGACACATCAATTAGATGATATAACAAAAATGATACATAGCTCTAATAAAGAGGATAGAACATTGGCTCTAGAAATGCTTGCTAATTGTAATATTAATAAATCTTTTGATGTTGCATCTGCTATATTTTATTGGGAATATGATTGGTTAAAAGATACTAATAATTGGAATAGTGTAAATGTTAGATCATTTAGAATTAGAATGAAAGATTTTGAAGGAAGTTCTTCTACAGCTACTATTTATAGTTATAACAATTATATTCAACAATTGATTAAGTGTGATAAATTAACTAAATTTGCTGTAGATTATACCAGAAAAAAATTATATATAAATATTCTTGGAAGTCTAGTAGGAAAAGAAGCTGATGTATTTAAGGTTGACTTAGAATCTTTACAGGTAAAAAAAGAAATAAATGAAAATATGAAAATAGAATGTTAAATATAAATATACAAAAAGAAGAAGCTTTTTATGCAAATAAAGATTTTTGCTTTAGTTACTCTTCATTAAATAAATTATTGTTTTCACCATCCTTATTCTATAAGGACTATATATTATGGGACCGTGAGGTCAGAACAGATAAGCACTTAATAGAAGGGAAGCTTATTCACTGCATGCTATTTGAACCAGAAAATATTTCTAATAAATTCAATGTTGTACCGGGGAAAGCTCCTAGTGATAATATTAGAAAAGTATTAAAAGATATGGCTCTTCATACTGATGCAGCAACACTAGCTTCTTGTGAAGATCATATAATTTTAGATTCATTAAAGAATTTAAATCTATTTCAATCTCTTAAAGCTGATGAGTCAAGGATAACTAAGATAAGAACAGAAGATAATGAACCATACTGGGAATTCTTAGGTAACAGTAATATTGATGTAGTTGACCAAGATACTTTACTAAGGTGTACTGAAAGAGTTGAATATCTTAAAAATAATACTGAAGTTATGGGATTATTCTCTGAAGTACAGACAGATTTTGATTTAGATCCAGTAGAGACCCATAGTGAAAAGTATCTTAAATCTAAATTAATTAATTCACCTTTTGGTTTACATGGTTATATAGATTATTATAAAATTAATCATGATTCTAAAGAAGTAACTATATGTGATTTAAAAACAACAGGTAAAACTATCTCAGATTTTAAAGAAACAATAGATTTTTATAATTATTGGTTACAAGCTGCTATATATATGAAGTTAGTATATGATACATTAGGAGATAACGCTGATGAATATGATATAGACTTTAAATTTATTGTTATAGATAAATATAATCAAGTATATGTGTTTGATGTAAGTGCTAATACTATAAATGATTGGGCTGATGGATTAGGTGGAGCTCTAAAAACTGCTGATTTTCATTATAAGACAAAAGATTACTCATTACCTATGGAATTCTTAGCTAATAAAGTTAACTTATAATATGACTATAGTATACACTGACTACTTTCAAAAGAGTAAAGTATTTCTTTATCCCTTGTTACATATTAAAAAAGGAATGGCACATGTTCCTATACAAACATATGTAGCATGGGATAATGTTTATGATCTTGATGATTATAGATTTTTTTGTGAATATAAAACAAAAAAAACACCCACCTTTATTAAATTTGAAAAGGATTTTCTTCTTAATCATTCTTTATTTGAAGATAGTATAGAACTAGATGAAAAAAGACATTTATACATCTTTGATTTTACTAAATTAAAATCAGATCATAAAAGATTTGTTAAGGGTAAATACTCTCAACTCACTTTAGAAACTAAAATTAGTATTATAGAATTCTTTGGCTCTAAAGGGAAAATATCTGAATATGTTCAAGGTTTCTTATCTCCTGAAGAAGTGCATGAAGAATACGCATTGTTTCTAGGTGTGGATAAAGAAATTATTGAATCAACATATGAAGTATGTACTCCTCCTGATATAGAAAAAGAAACTTTATTTGATAATAATCAAATAATTAAGCAATTATTAAAAAGAAGTTCTATATCTTTGACAAAATAAAAATTTATACTATGACAAAAAATATTGGACAGAACATGATGCTAGTAAATTCTAGCTTTAGAAATGCCAAGTCATTTACTTTGATACCTGTGAGCTCTGACTCACCATATGTAGAAGCTATGTTTGACCCTTCGTCAAGCATCTTAGCTGTAATTAGTAAGGTTATGAAACAATCTTATCACATGGTTGCAAAACTTGATGATGAAGGACAACCTATGAGACTTAAAACACCAAATCAACAAACTGGTAAAACTGTTAAAGAAGAAAGAAGATTAGTGGATACTTTTTCTGAATTCTATTTAAGTGATAAAAAAGACATTGAAACTTTTATTCACATGTTTGCTATAAATGCTGGAGATTTTGATTACAATGAATTTTTTGTTGATACTAAAGAAACAAAAGTTTCTAACCTTATAGTACCTGGTCAATAATTTGAGTTTATAACTCTCTATTAACTAAAAAATAAACCTCATTGACTTGGGGTTTTTTTGGCTATAAAATTAATTAATAAATGAAAAAACATTGGGTAATGGACTATGAAACCTTGGCCAATTGTTTTACAGGTGTATTTGAACATTATAAGACTCAGGAAACTGAAATCTTTGTTGTTCATGATCTGCAAAATGATTTACCAGAGTTCATTAAGTTCTTAGAAAATAACATAAATAACAAAGAGTGGCATATATCCTACAATGGATTAGCTTTTGATGCACAGATCACTCATTATATATTAGATAACTATTTTCTTTGGAAAGATTTAAGTGGTTGTGAGATAGCATCAATTATATATAAATATGCTCAGAAATGTATTACTAAATCTAACAATAGAGAATTCAGTGATTATCCACAATGGAAGATGAGAATGGGTCAAATAGATGTATTTAAAATGCATCACTGGGATAATCCAGCTAAACGTTCAAGTCTAAAGTGGATACAATATAGTATGGATTGGGAAAATATCCTAGATATGCCTATTCATCATGAGACAAAGATAACTACACAAGATGAAATAGATGTAATCTTAGAATATTGTATAAATGATGTTAAATCTACTAAAGAAATCTTTAATAGAGCTAAGTCACAGATAGGTTTAAGGAAAGAACTCACTAAAACATATGGTATTGATTTATTCAGTGCATCTGAACCCAGAATAAGCAAAGAAGTTTTTGGTTATTTCTTAACTCAGAAGCTTAACATACAAAAAAGAGATCTTAAAGTAATGAGAACCTATAGGGATACAATAAAAGTATCTGATATAATATTACCTTATATTTCATTTACATCCTTAGAATTTAAAACAATACATGAAAGGTTTAAATCTTTAGAAGTTGATGCAAGCAAACTTAAAGGAAGCTTTAAATATAGCATTAACTATAAAGATGTTAAAACTGATTTTGGTTTAGGAGGTGTTCATGGTGCTGCTAAGAAAGGTATTTATGAGAGTGATGAAGAAATGGTAATAATGTCTTCAGATGTTACTAGTTTTTATCCTAATCTTGCTATTAAAAATCAATTTTCACCTGGTCATTTCCCTAAAGAAGCATTTTGTGATCAATATGAATGGTTCTTTGAAGAGCGTAAGAAGATACCTAAGAGCAATCCAATGAACTATGTATATAAGATTATACTTAATTCTACTTTTGGTCTTAGTAATGATGAAAACAGCTTCTTTTATGATCCTGAATTGTGTTTAAAGATAACAATCAATGGTCAACTTACATTGATGATGTTGTATGAACAAATTATGGAAAGAATTCCTGGTGCTATAGCATTATTACAAAATACAGATGGTGTAGAAACTCTAATTCCTAGAAAATATATTGATGAGTATATGCAAATATGTAAAGAATGGGAAGATAAAACCAATCTTAATTTAGAACATGATAAATATCAAAAACTTATACTAGCTGATGTGAACAATTATATTGGTGTTAATGATTTTATTGATGTTGACATTACTAAATGGAGAGAGTTAAAGCAATCTCAACCTCATTATTTATTTAAAGTAAATAAGGATAAGTTTAGTTTTGCACCTGTAAAGTTAAAAGGTAGGTTTGATTTTCATGATCTTCAATTGCATAAGAATAAATCTAAATTAGTAATACCTAAAGCAATATATCAATATTTTGTTAATGATATATTACCTGAACAGTATCTAGAAGAAAATATGAATATTCTGGATTATTGTATAGGAGGTAAATCTAAAGGGGATTGGAAGCAAATAGCTAGATCTATAGTTGATGGTGAATTCAATGAAGAATCACTTCAAAAAATAAATAGATATTTTGTCTCTAAGAAAGGAGTTAAAATCATAAAGAAAAACAAAAAGGATGGTAGAGAAATTCAATTAGAAGCTGGAAATTGGCTACAAACTGTGTATAACAAAATGGAAGTGAAACCCAAATGGAGTTCTTATAACATTGATAAGGGTTATTATTTGCAAGCTATTGAATCAGAAATTAATGGGATATTATCTGTATCCTCAAATCAATTAAAATTATTTTAAACAAAAGACATGTCAGAAAAAATCAAATTTAATGTAGAAGCCAGAAATGGTTTAAAAAATGGAGTAGATGCTTTAGCTAATGCAGTTAAGGTAACACTGGGCCCTAAAGGTAGAAATGTAATTATTTCTAAATCTTTTGGGGGTCCTCAAATAACTAAAGATGGTGTTACAGTTGCTAAGGAGGTAAAACTGGATGATCCTTTAGAAGATATGGGAGCTCAAATGGTAAAAGAAGTTGCTAGCAAAACTAATGACTTAGCTGGAGATGGAACTACCACGGCTACAGTTTTAGCTCAAGCTATAGTAACTGAAGGACTTAAAAATGTAGCAGCTGGAGCAAATCCCATGGACTTAAAGCGTGGTATAGATAAAGCAGTTAGTCTTGTTGTAGAACAATTAGGAAAGGTATCTACTTTAGTAGGTAAGTCTTCTGATATGATAGAACAGGTTGCAACTATATCTGCTAATAGTGATAAAACTATTGGTTCTTTAATTGCTAAAGCATTTATTAAAGTTGGTAATGAGGGAGTTATAACTGTAGAAGAGGCTAAAGGTATGGAAACATATGTGGATACTGTTGAAGGTATGCAGTTTGATAGAGGATACTTAAGTCCTTACTTTGTTACTAACCAAGATAAAATGGCTGCTGAATTAAGCCATCCTTATATTCTTATCATTGATAAAAAAATATCTGTGATGAAAGACATGCTGCCTATTCTTGAATTAGTTATGGGATCTGGTAAGTCTTTGCTTATTATTGCTGAAGACATTGACGGAGAAGCATTAGCAACCTTAGTGGTCAATAAGATTAGAGGTGGCTTAAAAGTTGCAGCTGTCAAGGCTCCTGGATTTGGTGAAAGAAGAAAAGCTATGCTAGAAGATATTGCTATCTTGACCGGTGCTACAGTTATAACTGAAGAAGGAGAAATGGCTCTTGAAAATACAGATTTAAGTATGCTAGGTACTGCAGAAAATATAACTGTAGATAAAGATAATACTACAATTGTTAACGGCATGGGTAACCCTGAGTCTATTAAAGAAAGAATTAATAATATTAAGTCACAAATTAATACTATAGATAGTGAATATGATAAAGAATTGATACAAGAAAGATTAGCTAAGTTATGTGGAGGTGTAGCAGTTCTTTATGTAGGTGCTGCTAGTGAATTAGAAATGAGAGAAAAGAAAGATAGAGTTGATGATGCACTTGCTGCAACCAGAGCTGCTGTAGAAGAAGGTGTTGTACCTGGAGGCGGTGTTGCTTTACTTAGAACAGGTTTGATCTTAAATGCTTACATGTCTCCTATTGATGATGAAATGACTGGTGTTGATATTGTGTCAAGAGCTATACAAGCACCATTCAGAACTATTTGTGAGAATGCAGGTGTTAGTGCTGATGTTAAATTAGAAGCAGTAATGTCTAAATCATTTGGAGCAGGTTATGATGCTAAGAATGATAAGTATGTAGACATGCTTGAGGCAGGGATTATTGATCCTTGTAAAGTAACTAGAATTGCATTAGAAAATGCAGCGTCAGTTGCTGGTATGATACTTACCACAGAATGTGCTTTAATTAAAGATGAAGATCTTATGAGTGCTATGCCACCAATGGGAGGAATGCCAGGAATGCCTGGAATGTAATTAAAACTATTTTAAAATGTCAAATTCAGAAGATGAATATACTATTGAATTACACAATGTACCTCTAGGTACTTGGGTAATAGTAAAGGGGGACTATGGAACTCCTCCTTCAGGTGCTAAAGCTAAACTTGGCCAAAGATTATTCTTTGCTTATATAGATGGTATGTATAGCTATTGTGAAGATGAAAAGGGAAATCCAGTTCATTTAATAGCTACTGCAGAAGTTTCTATAGATAAAGACCAAGAATTACCTGATTAAAAATTAATTTATTATATTTACACATTAAAAGTTTATTATGGGATATACAAAACCAAAAGAAACATCCAGATGGCATTTAGAAAATGCTGACTTACCTCAACATGGTAAGACATACACAGTAGTATCACATAAATCAGTGATAGAAAATACTCATCAATTATTAAAAGATGCAGGATTTATAATACAAAAAGAAACATATAGAGCAAACATGAATGCCAATGTAGCACAAGGCATATATCATATTTACCCAACTCAAACAATTGATCAAGAGATTGTTACTGAAAGAGAGGTAGGAATGATGTTTGCCTGGACAAACTCTTATGATAAGAGTACAAGATTTCAATGTGCAATAGGTGCATATGTAATGGTTTGTTATAATGGTATGATAGCCGGTGACTTAATGAATTTTAAAAGAAAGCATACTGGTTCAGCTGATTATGATGTTAAAACTCATATAGCAGATCAAATTAAGAATGCTGAAAAACATTATAAGCGTATCATAAAAGATAAAGAATTAATGAAAACTATTGATTTAGACTGTAAGCAAAAGTCTGAATTAACAGGGAGATTGTTTATTGATGAAGATATACTTGATTCACAACAAGTTAGCCTTATAAAAAAAAGCATTAAGGATGATGATAAAGATCCTTTTAATCTTACTGCTTGGGCTTTTTATAATTATGTAACATTAGCATTAAAGAAAGCTCATCCAAGAGATTGGATGCAAGATAGTCAAGACTTCCATGATTTTATGATGGCTGAGTGTGTTAGCTTATCAGTAAAAACATCTAATGATTCTATTAAAAAATTAGATATTATTATGGAAGATACCCCAGAATATATTGAGGTAGATGAAATTAACCAAAATGTATTTGATAGGAACTATTAGTAAATGATAAAAACACTTATACTATTTTTATTACTTGTTCTTTGCTTTTATATAGCAAGCAGGAACAATTTAAATGAATGATAAAATTAGGCTGGAGTTTAAGTTTTTGCATTCTTGAGCTCCAGCCTTACTTAATTAATTATGACAGAAACAATTAATCGTGGTAAATACATATATCAAAGAATGGGCCCTATTGATGGACTCATTCACATAAGACAAATAATTTATTTAATAGATAGAGAAGAAGAACTCAATGAATATTGGGTTAAAGTAGAACAATCTTTTCTTTCAGAAAAAACAAAACAAAATGACAATAATAATATCAGATGCAGGTGATGAACAAAAAGGTACATCAATAACTAAAGAATTATAAAAATGATTATAGAATTAATAATGGTAGCTTTATTTACTATAGCAGGAATAAGTTGCTTTATAGGTAGTAAAAGAAATAAAAAAAATAATAAGCTAGAAAATAGAATAGATAAAGTTGTTACTTTAACTGGTGGTCTAGCTCATGATAGAATCTATGAACATAAAAAAAAGAAATGAAAGGAATAATAATAGGAAAAATAAAAGAAACTCATAGTAAACATTATTATGAAAAAGATAGAAATACTGGTGTTATAGATACCTGTGAATCACAATATCCTGAAACTGCTGCTGAATTTAAAAAAATACAAGCAGAACAATATGAGTTATTCTGCAGGAAACAAATGGACTATGGTCCTAATAATATTGCTTTAGGTAGAGATCTAACAATACATGATAATAAATTATTTAGTCATCAGGGCTTATGGTTTAGAATGAATGATAAAATATCTCGTATACAAAATTTACTTTGGAATAAGAAAAAAGAATATAATGAATCTCTAGAGGATTCTTGGATTGATTTAGCTAACTATAGTGTTATAGCTTTAATAGTTAACCGTGAAAAATGGGGAAAGTAAAGAGAAAACGTGGAAATATAGTTGTAATTTGGCCAAGTAAAATTTACAAAGGGGTGGGCATAAAGGCGTTTTTGCCATAATGTTAATACTCTTGTTCACCCCGGAGTAAACTTGAGGTCGCAAAATGAGACCACAAACAATCACACTACAATGTGATTATGAGATAAATATAGTGATGAAAGTAAAAGAATTATACCTATAGTGACAATAGAATGTGATTAATTTGTGACAAAAGTGTTAAATGGAAACAACACAAATATGGAGATATTGTTAAGTGTAATGAACACTTTATTGGAGATAAAAGAAGAATAACGCAGCCACTGGATGCACAACTTGAAATCACAGGTTGTGATAACAAGTGGTAACAAAATGAAGATAGTATTATTCTCCTGACATCAGGAAGATGGTTGTGCAAATAGTGCAATTAATGTGCAATACGGACAATAACGGCCAATTAACGGCCAATTAAAATAATAAATATGGACAAAAGAGATAATGTTGAATTAGAGCAGTATGTCAACCAAAAACTACTTGAAGAATTAGAGCAAATAGCTGAATTAGCTAAACCATTAAGATATTCAGATAAGCATGATATACTATTAGATAGAATTGAGGAATTAACAGGTGTGATAGATGAAACTTTAACACTAAATGTAAATAAACTGAATAGATTAGAGCTTATTAACCACGCTAAGAATGACAAAGCAGTTGGTAGATTACTAACGTTATACAAGGAGTTAAAAGACTTCAAGAGCTTAGAGTTATCAGTACAAGATGATGGCAAGACATTAAAAATATTTTTAAATTAAAACAATAGATATGAAAATTTGGCACATAGGAGATACACATACGTATCATGACCTTCTAACAATACCAGAAAATATTGATATGGTTATATTTAGTGGTGATTGTTCTAACCCAAGAGACCCTTATCATAATGAACCACAAGTTAGGGAATTTATAGATTGGTTTGGTGCACTACCTATACCTCACAAAGTATTTATTGCTGGTAATCATGATACATCTATTGAGAGAGGTTTTGTTACTAAGACTGATTTTGATGTTGCAGGTATTCATTACTTAGAAAACACTCATATTACTATAGAGGGACTTAAGATATTTGGTTCACCTATCACTCCTTCATTTGGAACAGGTTGGGCATTTAATAAAGCAAGATTCAAGTTAGATAGATTTTGGACTAAAGCAATAGATGTAGATACAGATATTATTGTAACACATGGTCCTCCTATGGGGATATTAGATGCTTCTTATGATAGAGCAAATAACTTAGAGTTCTGTGGTGATAAATCATTACTTGCAATATGTATAGTAATGCAACCTAAGCTTGTACTATTTGGTCATATACATAACAACAAAGAGATTATCAATGCTGGTACAAGAACTATACCTGGGATGGATACAGTATTTTCAAACGGATCTGTTGTAACAGATAGAAAATTTGGAGAGTTAAGTAGTAATGGAAATATAATTACTTTAAATATATCTTAATTGAAACAAAACATAAGTAAATGTACATAATAAGAAACAAAAGAGTAAAGCCCCTCTCACTAATAAGGGCGTTAAAGATATGAATGGAGCAAAAGAATATTTACACTCAGATGAATTAAATGAATGGGACACAGTGTTTGACCCAGGAGGTAAACAAGAATACACAGAAGAACAACTGATACGCTTTGCAGAGATGTGGGCAAAAGTAAACTTACTGAAAGAATTAACTAATATAGAGGATGAATCTGACTCAGTATCATCTTATATGTATAGTATAAAACATATGTTGATAGAATTAAGAAAATAAATATGAAAAACTGGAATAGCAAAGATAATACATATACTGATATTAAAAGTACACTTATTAAAGATAGAGCTACAAAAATTAATAAATTATATAATGAAGGTGTAAGTGTTAAAGATTTAGCAGTTAAGTATGAATTAAGTGAAAGTAGAATTAGAGAGTATTTAAAATAAAATACTGAATATTAAATCTTTTCCTTAGTCTTTTTCTTAAAAATCTTAAATAAAGATTTTCTCTTATTAATTTTATTCATACATACTGGACATATTGAATCAGATATAGTAACTCTAATTGTATCTATAATAGTAATTAATTCTGTATTATAGTTATAAATAATACTATCTCTATTTACTAATTTTAAACTTTTTAAATTATCTATACTATCTTTATAGAAATTACGGACATATATAATATCTAATACTTTTTGGTTTAATTTATCCTGAACATTCTGGTGGCTTTCTTTTTTATGTTTAAGATGAATAATAGCATCATCTGCTAATATCATCATGCTATCTATATTGTTATTTGTTTCAGATATAGGTTCAACATTTTTATTTAACCCACAACAAGAGGATAGTATAAAAAGTAATATAAGAAATAGCTTATTCATGTATTGTTCTTAAAGTCTCAATAAATTTATTATTTAATACTTTATAATCATTTCTAAGAATAATGACTTCTTCTTGTAAAACTCTTATTTGATTAGTCAGAGTGGTTTTATTATCTACATATAAATAACCTATTGCTATAAGAGATAATAATAATACTCCTGCTATTGGATTAGAGGCAAAGTCTTTAAAGTTTACTATTGATTTCATTTATGCTTTTTTATACTGATCAGTCATTATAGTATTCATAGTACCTAGCACTGTTTTATCTGGTGCAGGCCTAAACCCACCCTGGTTTTTATTAGCATCAGTATTTACTATTGATCCACCTTCTCTTTTAATAGAGTTGTGTGGACTTATAGGATTGCTTGCGTTGTTTGATTGTTGTTTTGCCATAGTTTTATTTATCTCCAAAGTATAGTTCCTACTATTTGTTCAGAAGCTACTGCTGTAACATCTAAATCAGTAGCTAATCCTGTTATATTAATTCCTAATCCTAATTTTAATCCTACTGGTACTGGTAAAAAAACATTATTTACACCATTGGAACCTGCACCAGCCGCAGCTGCAGCAGGAATACATATAGTCATGATAGATAAATCAGTTGCAGAAACCGGTATACTGGCCTTATCAAAGATTCTTACATATGCTGCAGTAGCTCCAGTATTAGTTAAACATATTCCATAAACAGATGCTCCACCTATTTTTATAAAAGTTTCATTTGCTGTAGCAGCTGAGATAATTTTATGAGGTGCTAAAGTACCAAAACCATATTGGTTTGGCATAGCCATATTTTTAGGATACTCACTATTAAGAGATGATGATTCTGAATTGTTATATTGTGTTGCCATATTTATTTATTTAATTGTTTATTATAAAGTGAATCCCATTTCATTTAATCCGTTCCTAACTTCATTGTAATAATATGCTAAACCAGGAGTTTGATCGTTTGTACCTCCTGTTGAAGTTTTTAATAATCCAAGACCTGCATTAAAAGTATCTGGTCTATATGTTATTGTTGGAGTAGTACCTGAAGATAGAACTCTTAAAGTATCAGCATCAGTGTAGAATGATGCTCCATTATCTGCATTAGCTCCAAAGTGCATTAAGTCCATCATTTCTATATACATTAGATTTGGTATAGAAGGTGTGTCTCCTGGTGAGCCCGGAGCTAAATTAGAATTCCATGAACCAATATTTAAAAACATACCTCTATAAATTAAAGGTACTCCTGAAGAACCTCCTGTTTGACTGGTTATTGTTGTTATATTAGATTTAAGATTAAGAACATCATTCACTAAACTAGTATTTGTTGATGCAGTTCTATTAGACCAGTTACATGCTATATTAGGTTGATCAGTATTTTGATTAAATGGAGGATCCATAAAATTACCATAATAACTGCTAGCACATGGATTTGTAAATGCAGGACCATTTCTTGTAGCAGCTTCATCTCCCATACCCATTATTATAACTTGATCAGCACCATCAAACACTTGATTTACAGCATTAGATAAACCTTCACTTTTGTTATATAACATTTGCACTTGTTCTTCTTCACCAGAAACACCTGTATACACATGGCTATTAAATTGATCTTGACCATTTGTTGTTGGATCATTATTACCACTTGCTTTAGTACCAAAACCAGATGTAACATAAAAGTCTTGAAGAAGATTTCTTAGGTTACTTGGACTTGCATAATCTGCTGCTTGTAAAGTATCATCTAATTCAAATTTAAATACTCCATTTGCTGCCATTCCAGCTGACATGTCTATATTATTATTAAACATTACAGTTACCCTTTGATTTGCTGAATCAAAAACAGCACTTGTAACAAAGGTACCTGCAGGAACTAAACCAGTATCTACTCCACCTACAGTATTACTTGCTAACATTCCAGGTCTAATAAATAACCAAGAACCTTTTCCTAAACCATCTACTTGTGTAACATATTGATTACCATTACCACCTGTAGAATTTTGAAATTGAAATGGGCCTGAAGTACTAGAACCATAAGTACCAGCAGCAGCTCTAAAAGTAGAATAAATTACAGGTGCACTAGTAATTTCACCCATTTGTCTAATTGTTTCTGTTATAGAACCAGATGTATCATACCAGAATACAAAATATGTATTTATGTTTGGAATTAAACCTGCAATATTACATGATTGTTGGTCAGTTGTACTTCCATCAGTTACTTCTATAACAGCATTAAATATACCACCTGCTGCAGGATAAGTTCCTGACAATGTGAATGTACAATCATTATTATATACTAAATTTAACCATGATGGTGCTGCAGGAGTTACTGAAACCAAAGACATTGTTAATAAATTACATGCCGTATCATTATCTGATACAGTACCATTATATGTATATACATCTCCTGGGTTTAATTGTGATGTACCAGTACATGCAGTATCTATAGAAGGATTATCAGCTACAGCTAAAACAGTAATAGTTACTGTTGCTATATTACTATCACAATATCCATCATTTGCTGAAAATGTAAATGAATCAACACCAAAATAATCAGCAGTAGGTGTATAAGTATATGTTCCGGTAGTTGTATCAAAAGAAACTGTTCCATTAGTAGGTTGAGTTACTACAGTATAAGTAAGAGTATATGAACCAAATCCATCATCAGTTACAATAACCTGATCACTTAAAGAAGTATCTTCATCTATAGTAAATGCTGAATCAGTTGCTAAAGGACATGAGTTACTAGAGGCTTTACAACAAGCATCCCACTGTAATATACTATTTGTAGTTGATGGAACTTGATAAGTTATATAATTAAATTTGATAGATTCACCAAATAATAATCCTGAAGTTGGATAACCATTATCCACACCTTGAGTCCAAGTAATTTCATTAATAAATGTATCAGTAGTACCAACCCATCCATTAGGGAATCTAATTACATCATCTGCTAATACAGTTCCTGTTTTAATATTTTTTGCAATTACACAACCTTCTACTCCATCAGTTAGATTGACCATGCCTTCTATATTAATATATGGTACAGTTGTATCATCTAAATTAACATAAGCATTAAGTTTTGTTTGCACCCACCCGGATGATATACTCATTGGTAGAGTATCAAAACCTGTAGCAGGAATAATTGATGCTGCATCTCTAAACTTTACTTCACCTCCAGCTGCTGGATCTCTTACTAGTATTTGAACAAGAGTATCATCCTGATCTACAGTTACAATTTTTAACTTACCACCTATAGTTATAGTATCTCCTATACTGTTTTGTGTAATGATAGAATCTTTAAGAGTATCCCAAGAGCATGTTCCTTCTGGACTAGTATAAACAGGTACATAGCCTAAATTGCCTGATAAAGGTTGAGTTCTAGTTAAGTCTTCTGTTATTTCACATACAAGATCACCAAATTTAATTACAAAAGGTTCCATTGTAGGATTATAAGAAGCCCCAGTATTTAATCTACTGCTTTGATAAAGTTTACCAAACTCAAAATGATCTCTTACTTTATCTAGCTTAAGTTTTTTTTTGTTTCTTTTTAATAGTCCTAAGACTTCTTGTATATAAATGCTCATGTTATTTTATTTTATGCAAAGATATTAATTTATTTTTATTTATTTTATGATGCTACACCTGTCCATCTTAGATCAACTCTTGCTTGAGCACTTCCTGCTCCTGAAGTAGTTTGCCTTACAGAAAAGAAAAGAGATTCACTTCCATCAAAATTCATATCAGCATTATTTAAAGTAAAGGGTTGACATACAGGTAATCCACTACCTATTGTATTAATACTTGCAGTAGCAACCAATTCAGTACTATCAGAATTACATGGGTCCCATCTATAAAGGTCTACAACATAAGTTTGTTCTTGATTACCTGTCATTATTAAAAGAGCTCCACATAAAAAAGATACTGCTGCATTTGCATCACAATTATCTTCTACTGCTTTAGCGTTACCAAATACTGTACATCCAAATCTAGCAGCATCAGTCCAACCTGATGGAGCGTTATTATCTACAAAAACAGCATTGTTATGATTGCTTTGAGTAAAGAAAGAACCAAGTAGTATATTAGTAAATCCGTAGTAACCTGATGACATATCAAGTGCTCTTACATTAAACTCAAAATCTGTTATAAAGGATGATGGTGTTGGAGTTGCTGCTCCTGGTGAAGACCAATTTCCTTGTCCATTTAACCAAACCTTATCACTATTACCTGAACCATCTGGTACATACCCTACATTAGAACCACCATCATATGCAAATGTATCTACTGTTACAGCACCAACTGCATTGGTGTTAACAGTCATATTTTCACCTGTAGAATCAACACCGTCAGTTGAACTAATAGATGTTACTGCACCACCTCCACCTGTTCCATTGGTTATAGTCATAATTTGACCTTGGGCATTTACAGTAATATTTGAATTAGTATAAGATCCAACTACTACCCCGGTTGGAACAATTGCAACTGCCATAGTACTTGTACTACCAGCAGTTGTTACAGTAGTGCTTATACCTCCTGCTCCACCAGTTCCAATAATCCCTAGAGTATCATTAGTAACTATAGGGTCAGCACCAGTATTACCACCTATATTCCATGATAATGCAGATCCGGGGGTTTGCCATGTACCATCAGCTCTTAAAAATGTTCTTGTTTGATCTGATGCTATTGAAGATGGAACATATCCTACAAAATTAGATCCACTAAATACATTGTTTTGAAGATTCAATACAGTACCAGCAATTGAAGCATTCATTGGGAAAGTATTATTACTTCCTAAAGTCTGAGATACGGTCTGAATACCAGCAGGTACATTTAAGTTTGATAATTGTACTTTATATACATTGTTATCAGAAGCATCTGAAACTAAAACATAATCTCTATTTTCTGTTGATGCTAAAGTTGGTGCAGTAAGTATAACATTATCTAAACCTAAATAATCTACTTCAAAATTTGTACCATTTAAAGTTATACCATTACTAGCTGTATAACCACCTGTGTTTGTCCACGGAACGTTGACAACTAACTGATCACTTGAGTTAAATTGAACGCCATATGTTCTAGTTGCTGTTTCACTTACATAATTAGCTGCAACTGATTGAACTATATCTGAAAATAATTTACCACCACCTTTTAGAGCTGATGTCATTAAATCTAAATTAACTTGAACTGTATCAGGAACAACACCTACTGTACTTATTCCTACTGAACCATTTATTCTTAAATTATCATTATTTGTTATAATACTACTAACACCACTATCAGCAAGTAAATTAAATTGTGTCATACTACCACCATTGTTATCAGTCCATGGAATATAAACAGCTAACTGTTCAGTTCCTGCAGCCATATGTACACCATAAGTCCTAAATTCTACTACTGGTGTAGCTGCATCTACTATATCTGTTCTTGCCGAGCCTAATTGAGCACCGCCTCTTGCAGCAGTAGTCATTAAGTTTAAGTTGAAATCTATTATATCACCTGCAACACCTGTTGTAGTAATTCCTGTTCCTCCTTGGAAATTTAACACATCAGCATTTACAATTGTTTGACTTACTCCAGCATCTGCAGTAATATTAAATGATGTCATCCCTGTTCCTGAGCCAGAAGGCACTGCCCATGCTCCATCACCCCTTAAGAATGTTTCAATAGTACCTCCTCTTGGTACATGTCCTACATTGTTTCCTCCTGAATAAGCATTAGAAGTTACTAATACTGCTCCTGAGGTTGGAGCTATAGTTAAAGGTGTAGTAATTCCTGTTGAAACCCCTGGAGTTCCTTGCGTTACAGTTGTAACACCACCTGTGTCTGACCAAGGTACATTAACAACTAATTGTCCTGCAGCATTAAACTGGAGACCATATGTTCTGTCTACTGTTTCAGTTACTGCGTTTGAAGCAACTGATTGAACTATATTACTAAATAATTTACCTAAACCTAACACAGTTGCAGTCATTGCAACATATGTTGCAGGTGCTGCTCCAGCTGTTATACTTGTTATATGACCGGATGAGTTTGTTACTATTGAAGATGGATAAGCATATGTTCCTGGCGTACCAAATGTATTATGATCAATAACTAAATCATCTACAGCAGCAGCAGTAGTCGTTATAGCTAACCCACCTACAAAGTTTGCAGTATTACCATTACTAATTAGTTGACTTGGTCCACCATCTCCTGTTAAAGTCCAATCAGTCATAAATGGATCAACAGAAGTAGTTGTAGCAATAACATGTCCTGTACTATTAGTAGTAATGCCAGTTAGATTAGTGTAAGTTCCAGCTGTACCAAAAGGATCATGGTTAATAGTTACTGTATCTGGATTAGTTACTATTGAACTTAATGCTATACCACCTGCAATAGTTGCAGTATCACCAGAGTTAACAACTTGTGTTGAACCTGTGTCTGCTGTTAGTGTAAATCCATTATAAAGACCTGGTATTTGACTAAGTTCTCTTTTATATACATTGTTATCAGTTCTATCACTAAATAAGAACCAATCTTCATTTGTAGGATTTACTATTGGTCTTATGTTAATACAGTTGTCAACACCTAAATAATCAATATCAAAATTTACTATTGAACCTAGTGTTGAAGTAGACATACCTTCACCACCTTGAAAATCAACAATATTTGTAGAATTAACAGTAATATTTGCTCCTGTATCTGCTTCAGCTACCCATGTATATGCAGCTGCTCCATTAGAAACAAGAGTTAATCTACCTTGTTGGTCTACTGTAAGAGTAGCATTTGTATAAGTACCTGGAGTCACTGCTGTATCATCCAATGTAATGGTTACTGTATCTGGAGCTGTAACTGCTGTAGTCATAGCTGTTCCTCCTGCAACAGTAACTGTATTTCCTGAATTAATTGTTTCAGTTCCACTATCTCCTGCTAATAACCAACTAGCGTAATAACCTGGAAAATCTATAAATCTAGTTTTATAAACATTATTATCAGTAATATCATGAAAAGCAAACCAATCATCAATAGTAGGAGTAGCAGTTGGTCTTAAGTATATATAATTATCTACACCTAAATAATCTACCTCTACTGTAGGTTGTGGTCCACCTCCATTAGTAACAGTAATTCCAGGTCCAGCTAATACATCTGTTACATCACCCGTTGGTATTGTTGGAAACGTAACTAAATCACCTGCACCGTTTATATATTGATTAATAGTACCTGCCCATGTAAAATCTATAGCTGGAGTAGTTGTAGGATTTGTAACAGCTACATCTAAAGCATCCCCTGTTGTTGAAGCTGATACAGTTGTAACTGTTCCTAAATTAGTTCCTGTAGGTGTAATCCACTGTCCATCACCTCTATAGAAGGTTGTAGCACTTGGAGTACCCCCGGCATTTATAAGACCTATTGTCATATCTCCAGCACTAATTGCTGAGTCAGTTTCAATACCAGCACCACCTGCTGTTAATAATCCTTTAAATAGTAAAGTAGCTCCTGAAGCTACACTTATGTCTGTACCTTCATCTGAATCTGCTATCCATGGTGAATATGAAGGATTTGCTACCCAAGTACCATCTCCAGCTAAAACTGTTGATGCTGTACCTCCTGTTGGAACAAAACCTATATTGGTTGTTCCTGCATATATGAATGGGTTTATTGTTGATGTTCCACCAGCTACATTGGTTATTGTTAGTGGTACACCAGTTGAATTAGCCGTTCCTCCTATAGCTAAACTTATAACTCCATTATTTGTTATTAAAAACTCTCCCGCTCCAGTTATAGGGTTGGTCCCTGAATTCATTGCTATAGTAATACCAGTTCCTGCTGCTGCACCAACTGATGTTACTGTTCCGCCTGTACCAGGAAAATCTGATATTAATGCTTTTTTAACTGTGTCATCTGATACATCACTAAACCAAAAATAATCAGCTGCAACTGGCACATCTGTTGCTGCAAGTAATATTATATTATTTAAACCTACATAATCTACATTTACAACAGGCGCAATTGTAGCTGTACCTGTAATAATAATTCCATCTCCTGCTGAAACACTTGTTACAGTCCCTGCACCACTTCCAGTAGAATCTATTAAGATTGAACTTCCTGAATCAGTTAAAGTAATATTAGTTCCTGCCTTTAACTTAACAATATCTGCGGGCCCTGCTGAAGCAACTAATCTAATATCTGCATCTGAACCATTCTGTACTGAATCTAAATCATATGTTGTATTAGTATCTATAGGTATTGTAACTGTTTTAGTATTTACACCAGTAATGTGACCTTGTGCATCTGAAGTAATTGTATCTATAGCAGTAAAAGTTCCACCACCCGGAGGAGCAGTTACTGAAGTAGTGTCTGTTCTTGTAGTGTCATCATGTATTACTTCTATAGTATCTACTACTGATCCAACTGTAGATATTTTAGTACCTCCTTCAATTATAATTGTTTCACCATTTGTAATTGTATGAGTTACACCAGTTTGTCCTCTTAAGAAAAAAGAACTCATTGTTCCAAAATTTATAGCAGTTAATATACCTGCACCATTGATGTATTGATCTGCATTACCTGTATATTGTAAATTAAATGTACCAGTTGTAGTAATAGTATGTGTAGTACCTCCATTAACTGTAATAGCGTCACCATCTATTGTAGTAGTTATACTAGTTACAGTACCTGTTCCACCACCACTTGCGCTAATTGTAACATTGTTAGCACCATTATCTACTAAAGATATATTTGTACCTGCAACTAACTTTACTATATCTATTGAAGCATCTGACCCTGTAAGAACTAAATCTACATTACCAGCATTCTGAGCACTGGTATAGTCATAAGTTGTATTCCCTGCTCCATTAATAGCTGCACCTAAAATTAAAGTAGAAACTAAAGTTTGTTCTAGTTTAGGTAAGTAGGCCATTACATTTAATGAACTATCTTGTTTTGTAGATAGAACTAGATAATCATCTTTATCTAAAATATAAGGTATTGGTGCATATTTCTTCTTGGCAAATAATCCAAGAACATCTTGTAGTAATGATCCCATTTTTTTTGTATTATAAGTACAGTGCAGACAGCTTTACGCTGGTTTGCAATGAACATGTTATTAATATGTTTCCGTCAACATCATTAAAGGCATCAACTTCAAAAGGCCCTAAAAAACCTTCTTCTCCAGCCGCTAAGCTGAGTACTGCATTCTCTTTCTTCAATGTTCCTAGTAATGGATCTACAACTGTAGTTACCACTGGTAAAACCGTGGCAGTTATTGCTGCTGCATTTCCATTCTCAATATGAAAAAATTGAATTGCTGTGTTAGCCAATTTATCTCCTGCTGCTTCTGGTGTAACCGTTGTAGGTATTAATCCAGATTGAGTTATTTTTTGTGCTATTATTGTTGCCATAATATATTTTTATTAACTATTTCTATATCCATTTTTAAATGCCTTTGACTGAACAGGTTCTGCTGCTCTAGTACTTGACTGAGGGATGTTCACACCTGCTTTTGCTAAAACCTTTCTTCTTTTAACTGACTTTCTATTTTTAGCTTGTTGAATTGCTTGAGGAATTGTAGTAGGGTTATAATACCCATTTTGTACTTTTCCATCTCCTATTGGGAAAGATATTTTTTTCTTCATTGTTTTATTTTTTATTTTTTCATTTTACTTAAAGTTATAGCAAGTCTAGCTCTTTGTGCCGTCTTACCACTTCCTTTTGCTTTTTCTTTGAGCCAGCTTTTCTTAATTGTACCATCAGCTTTAATAGCACCTGCTCTTTTTGCAGTAGCTGTTAATGATCCAGGTTTCTTAATTGCTCCTTTAATCCAATTCTTTTTTTTAGCTGGCATAATACTTATTATTTCTTATAAGCTCTACGTGCAGTTTTTCTAACTTGACCTTTCTTAGTACCACCACCTTTTGCATAAACACTCATTACATCTGTAGTACCCATAGTACCACCCATTTTTGCAAATCTGTCTACCATACCTACACGTGGATTATCCATTTGTGAAGGTGGTATAAATGCATCACCATCACCTATTGTTGTTCTACCACCATTGTTCATTTTTTTCTTCATAATTTCTAAATTTTATTTATTATTTTTTTTTACTTTTTCTAATGATCTACCACCAAAGTAGGCACCAATCACTGTAATTAATACTAATTGTAATAAGTCTGTCCATTTAGCTTCTACTACAAACTCAATCACACCAGCATCTATAAATATTAATAATACTGTAGATACTACCAGGAATATTAATGTCATAGGTCTAACGTTCTTAGATAACCAAGAATCAGAATTCATATCTGAAGCCCAGCGGGATGATATTTCTTTCTCCATGTCTGTTTCATACTTAGAGATTAATTCTTTTACTTTTAATTCAGCTGCAAGCTTCTCTTCTTTAGATGTATGTAAGTTATCTAAAACCCCACCTACGCTTTTTACAAGTTCAGTAGCTCCTGTTGAAAATATTTTACTTAATATAGACATTAGCTTCCTTTGTTTTTAACAACTGATAAACTCCAGCTGACATTTAATAAATCTGTATCTTGTGCACCTGCAAAGTTAAACCCAAACATTATATACCCAAATGTACTAGCAGTTGTAAGTGTACAAGTTAACCTAGCACATTGAAATTGACTTTGATCACCAACAGGACCTACATTACCATTTATACTTGTTCCAGTAATTGGATCTCTCATAGTCACCGGCCATGGAGTAACATCTGCACATTCAAACCATCCTAATACTGCATTAAAAACTTGTCCACCTGATGGCCTACTATTAGTTGTCATAAAATCAAGAGCTATTGTATCTCCAATTGCTAAAGTTTTTCCTATAGGTATAGCAGAGAAAGTTGGTTCTTCAGGAATAATCCATCCACCTGCTGAACTAACAAATTTTGGTGCGTCTGTCCAATCAAGTACATAAGGTGAATATGAATGATCAACATTTGCTATAAGGGATCTTCCCATTACTTTATAATTGTTTCCAATCATTGCATTAGTTCCATCAGAATTTTGCTTATATTTCATAAATGCTTTACCAGAAGCCACAACACTTCTTACATCAAATGATTCCTGTATTAAATCTATTTCTGTAGTATTTGAAGTAATTAAAATTGAGCCATTGCTAGATGTTAATGATTTAAATTCTAAATCTACACCTGTTTTTTGTTTAAACACACCTGTTCCTGAACCAACATTAGATGCAGTATTTACTTCTCCACTACCACCACTAGAATATTGTGGAATATTTAAAATACCACCAACTAAAGTTGATGCTCCTGAAGTGCCTGTAGTAGTTAAACTTGTTACAGTCCCACCACCCCCAGTACTTTCTAGATTAATTTCATTTGAACTTTGAGTAATAGTTATTGAACTATTATTAGAAACTAATGATCTAAAATTTAATGTTTCTCCTACTTTATCTTTCCATATACCAAAACCTGTACCTACATTAGCTGCAGTATTTGGTTCACCAGTAGTTGTAATTTCTATATAATTATCATCTGCTGACTGAGCAAGAGTAAGGTTGCTACTTAATGATTTCAGAGACCTGAAATAGACAGTACATTCTTGTGTTATAGGATCTATAACAGTTTTTTGATATACTTGTCCGGTGCCAGAAGCTGGAACTACAGGAGAGTTAGCATGGGCACAATGGGTAGCAGCAACCTTAAAATCTCCTACCTTAATTAATTTAATACTTCTATATGGTATAGGAGATGCTACCCCTGTCATATCTGGTTCTTCATTAACTCCTAGTACCAAATAATCATCTAAACCTGCCGTCTTGGCAAATATACCTCTCCTTATTAAACTTAATACGTCAGTTAAAATATTCATTATCCACTATATGTATTATGAGTACTTCCTCCTAATTTATAAGCTTGCTTCTTTTCCTTACCGTGTCTTGCTTTAACCACTCTTTCAGCATTACCGCCTTTTCTCATTTTTTCAGTAACACTACCCATCATCATTTCATCTAACTCACCGCCAGACCTCATTAAAAGTTTAGACTTTTGTCTAGACATTTTTTGCATTGGTAAACAACTCTTTTTTTTCATTTTTTTCAATTAAAAATCTAATTATTTCTTTTTTGATTTTTTACAACCTTTTTTATCACACTGACATAAACATACTTTGCCAAAAGTTACCCATTTAATAAACAAACAAATATTTTTCATTATTTTTTTCTTTAAGTTTTTTATCATTATAACATGTTTTATACTACTATATAATAATATACAAATTTTGTATCACTTAAGCAACTGATTAACATATATAAATACTATCTTTGTATTGTCTATTACACAATTGTATATATATAATATATAAAATTTACTGTTTAGATTTTTGTGTTACAGCTAATTTTATTACATTATATATACCTATCAGCTACATTTCTTATCTGTGGAAGTGCAGCTATTTTAACCCTTTATTTAAAAATTATTATGAAAATAAGCAACAAGATTCTAAGTGATATTACTATCCATATGAAATACGCAAAATATTTACCTGAAGTACAAAGAAGAGAGACATGGACTGAACTTGTTGACAGAAACAAAGCTATGCACATTAAGAAATATCCAAGCATAGTTGATGAGATTACTAAAGCATATAAATTTGTATATGATAAAAAAGTTTTACCATCAATGAGGTCAATGCAATTTGGTGGTAAACCTATTGAAATAAGCCCTAATAGAGTTTATAACTGTGCTTATTTACCTATAGATAACATTCACTCATTTAGTGAAACTATGTTTTTATTACTTGGTGGTACAGGTGTTGGTTATTCTGTTCAACAACATCATGTTAATCAATTACCTCCTATTAACAAACCATATGATAAAAGATTCAAAAGATATTTAATTGGAGACTCAATTGAAGGATGGGCTGATGCTATTAAAGTATTAATCAAGTCTTATCTTAATGGTAGGTCATCTAAGATTATATTTGACTATTCTGACATTAGAGCAAAGGGTGCAAGATTAGTAACATCAGGTGGTAAGGCTCCTGGACCTCAACCACTTAAAGAATGTTTATTAAAGCTTGAAGGTATATTAGATTCTAAAGATGATGGTAGTCAGTTGTCCAGTTTAGAAGTTCATGATATGGTTTGTCATATTGCTGATGCTGTATTAGCTGGTGGTATTAGAAGAGCGGCTTTGATTAGTTTGTTTAGTGCTCATGATGAAGAAATGATTTCATGTAAGACTGGAGACTGGTGGGAAAAAAATCCACAAAGAGGTAGATCAAACAACTCTGCAGTATTAATGAGACATAAAATAACTAAAGATTTCTTTATGGGTCTATGGAAGCGTGTTGAACTATCAGGAGCAGGTGAACCTGGAATATATTTAAATAATGACAAAGATTGGGGGACTAACCCATGTTGTGAAATTGCATTAAGGCCATATCAATTCTGTAATCTTTGTGAGGTAAATGTTTCTAATATAGAATCACAAGAGGATCTAAATGAAAGAGTTAAAATGGCTGCATTCATTGGTACTCTTCAAGCAGGTTATACTAATTTTCATTATTTAAGAGAGATATGGCAAAGAACAACAGAGAAGGACGCACTTATAGGTGTGTCAATGACAGGAATAGGGAGTGCCGCTGTGCTCCAGCTGGATATGAAGGAAGCTGCAAGTATAGTAAAGAGAGAAAACTCAAGAGTAGCAAAACTGATAGGGATAAACAAAGCAGCAAGGACAACATGCGTTAAACCTGCAGGTACTACATCATTAACATTAGGTACAAGTTCAGGTATTCATGCTTGGCATAATGACTTCTATATCAGAAGAATGCGTGTAGGTAAAAATGAATCAATCTATAATTACTTAAGCATCAATCATCCAGAGTTATTAGAAGATGATTACTTTAGACCTCATGATACTGCATGTATTAGCATTCCACAATCAGCACCTAAAGGTTCTATACTTAGAACTGAGTCACCTTTTCAATTACTTGAAAGAGTTAAGAAAGTTGCTACTGAATGGGTGAAGCCTGGACATAGAGCAGGATCAAATACTCATAATGTATCTGCTACTATTTCTTTAAGAGATCATGAATGGGATGCTGCTGGAAAATGGATGTGGGATAACAGAGAATACTATAATGGTTTAGCTGTCTTACCTTATGATGGTGGAACATATATTCAAGCTCCATTTGAAGATATTACAGAAGAGAAATATAATGAATTAATAGAATCTCTAATGGATATTAATCTAGATAATGTAGTTGAAATAGAAGATAATACTGATCTTAAGGGTGAACTAGCTTGTGCTGGTGGGGCCTGTGAGATTGTATAAACTATATTTTAGAGTGTTCTAGCTGTGAAGGTTAGTTTTTATCCTTTCCTTTTCTTATTTCATATATTCTAACTAGATTGAGAATTATACCAGTAAGAACTAGAGTCATTGTAAGAATTGTACTAAAGTCCATCACCATCCCTCCTGCTCCTGCCACTGTTGTAAGATTTGCAATGGAGTCTTTTGTTTCTGCTAGCATAATGTCGTATTTGTTTATATAATAATATAGTCAATTTTTAGTTAAATATAAAATAAACTAACTATAAAGTTTAAATTTATTTAATATAGAAATCATCATTAATTAGATAAGAATCCCACTTCTGTATAGAATATACTATAGGAACTACATCTGCAAAGTTTTTATAAATTTTAAGTTTACCAGCTCTATCTCCATTTTGATATACATAACTAGAATTAGCTTGAAATCCTTCTTTACCTTGTATCACTCTAACAAACGGTGCTGATAGTGACATGCTTGCTAACTCAGCCATTTCTCCTAATGTTCTAGTAGCTGCTATAGGTGAATCAAACATTTGATATTGCTGTACTACTCCCGCTGGTGTTGGACTAAACAAAACTAATTCTTTAAACGTTCTATCTCCTTGATACTTTACTATATTTTTAAATCTTTTAGTTAGATCACTATCATCATCATCACCTGCTAACATACTATCTAACATAGTGCTTATAAAATAAGTAGATAATATAATTCCTATTTCACCCATTGTTCTATAAAAACCAAATAATTTATTTTGAGCTCTTTGATCTGCATTACCTCCTTTACCATCAGCCCCATAGTGTTCCATAAATCCTTTACCATAAGTATTAAATTCTTTATTACCTAAGACCAATTGTTGTTTTGTGTATGCCATAAACTTCCACCAAGATAAATATCTACCTTCCATCCAACCTAAATTTTGGTCAAAGTATTCTCTTGCATATCTTGCTCTAACTGCTGGAGCAACCCACTTTTTAAATTGCACTGCTAATTTTCCTAAAGTATAACCTTGAATAACCATCCTATCTTCTTTAGCGTAACTACCATGAATTTGTTTATTTACTTCACGTATTTTATTTCTTAAATCATATCTTACTTGGTCTGTATAAGGTACTTCTTTTCCAATCAACTGTCCTGGAGCTTTTATTATTGCTGTATCATAACCTTTTTTGAGTACATTTGTGTGTGTCTTAGCATCATAATCAAAAGCATCATAGTATGATAATGTTTCTCCTGTAGTACTATTCTTCATAGTAGTATCCATCAATACAGCCATACCAACTTTAGTTTGTACATTATATTCAGCTGCATCTTGCATGATATAACCCCACTCTGAAGCTCTTTCAAACCAACTTTTACCTTCTGATGTTGATGCTTCCTGTTCACGTAAATCAGTCATTTTATCCATCATCCTTAGTGAGTCAACAAATGCTTCATACTTACTATTTGGTTTTTTAGCATCATAATCTGATTCTTTTAATCCAGGAATTATACCTAAAGTTACTACATCAGTAAGGTCTGTAAGTCCATGACCTGTTCTAGATACTAAATCTGGCAGAACTCTTCTATGGAATTCTTTATTTGCTCTTAGGTATGCTTTTCTACTATAAAATCTAGCTCCAAGAAGTTCAATATTATTATTAACTCTACCAATAACGTAATTATTAAAGTTACCAAAAGGATTAAAGGCTACATATGCTAAAGAAGATAATTGGACTACACTTTCTGATATCTTATCAAAAGCACCTTTGGTTATCATTTCATTATCATAATAAACCATGTTCATCCATTTCTTTGCTCTTCGTATTGTATTGTCAGAAGAGTTAATGTTTCCCATCTTAGTACCTACATTTCTAACTATTTTACCAGCTTTCTTAGAAACTAATTCTAATCTTGACTCAGCAGGTTGATATTTTCTTTTTTCAATTACTTGGACCATTGCCTTAAGAGTATCATCTATAGAACCCATTGTTTCATAATTTTGTGCCATTGCACTAAATTTTAATAAACTGTTTGGCATATCTCTACTCACCTGTGATTTAGTAGGAGTAGCTCTTAATCTAGCTAACTTACCGTTTAGTACAGCTTTTTTACTATCATAGTTATCTTTTGTAATTTTTCCAGCTTTATATTCAGATTTTAATGCTGAAACTTCTTTTAAAACATCTGACATTTCATTTTCTGTTCTAGCTCTACCAACATAATATACAGGCATACCATTAATTATGTTTCCGTTTTCATCTAGTTGGACACCTCTTTGTTCTGAAGTTTGTTTAAATATATCCCATGCATTATTACCAATAGTATTAGCATACATTTTATTCCATAAACTGGTTTTACCAGCCATGTCATTTATAAGATTATTTTTAACTAGAGGAACTCTACCTAACATGTCATTCATTATTCCTTCAGGTAACTTCTTTAATAAGTCTTTTTCAAACATGTTTACAAACAACTCATAGAATTCTTTTTGTGCTACTCCTAATGCAGTTGTGGGATTCATAATGGAATCATACTGTTCACTACGCATGTTTTCACCTTTGCTAGATACTTCTTTGGCTTTTCTATATTCTACTTTAGGTGGACGGAATCTTTCATCTCTTACAATAGCTCCTGTTGGTTCTCCATTTACTCTTACAGCTCTTGTATATTGTATATTATCAAAATACTTTGATTCAAACTTTGCATACTCGGCACCACTAATACCCGGCTTTCTTTCCCAAAATACATATTTATTTGCTTCACCGTTAGAAATAAAGTACTCATACTTATTACGTTCATCTATAAATTCTTGTGTGTAATAATGATATTCTCCATCAACTCTATTACCATATTCATCTATTTCTTCTGCTCTAAAAAAATCTCCTAATGCAGCTTTTTTATTTGCTAGATCAATGTTATATTCTATATCTTCTTGTGTGGCATCCTCTAAGTTTTTTATTTCTCTATACTGGTATGGATTTGCATCATTGTCATAAAGTACATTTCTTAATGCTTCTTGTTTATCACTATATTTTTTACCAATTTTTGTAACATACATTCCATCAAATTCTCCATTTGAATCAAATTGTAAAAAATAATCCCATGCTCTTTCTTTATCTTTTACTTCAGTTAACTTTAATACTTTATTTGCTGCTTCTCTTATTATTAATTCTCTTTCTCCTACTCTATCTAATAATTCTTGTTTCTTAGCTTTAAACATTTTATCCATAACAGCAAGAATAACATCTGGAGAAGTTGACATATCTCTAACATTATAATCTGCTCCTGTAATATCAGTGGCTTCTTTCATCAGTAACTGTAACATCTCTTCTGTGAAGTGACTTCCCTCTACACCATACTCATTACTTGACCTAGTTCTTATTTGTTCCATTACAAAACTATCTATGGCTGTATTTATTAAACCTGGATTATTAACATCTTCACTACCTAGTTTAGTTAATTCTATTTTTAAAGAAAGAATTAATGATCTTTGAGTTGCATTTAATTCTCCAGATTCACTAACACTATGCAATCCCCTAAAGGTTTCTTTAAATCTACTAAAATTTAATACATATGTAATAAATTCTGGCTTATTTATATTTTTAGGATCACTTACATAATCTGAAAAAGATCTTATTTGTTTTAATGCATCCTGTAATAATTCAGAAAAAGCAGTTGATCTAGCTATAGGACCCTCACTTTTTGCTATTGTAATAAAAGCAATTGTCATAGCAATTTGATCTAGCTCAGCATCTTGAGTCTTATCCATATAGATTTGACTTTTGATTGTTTTTATTGCATCTTTTTTATCTAATAATGCTACTTGATAATTATCTAATGCACCAGTTATAGTATTATATTCAGGATGTACTAAAGGATCTATAACATCTTTAACATTTAAATCAGGATCATTTATATCACCTTCATATAATTTATCTTCTTTATTTTCTGTAGCTCTTTTTAATTTAGCTGCCTCAACATTAACACCAAGTGATGGCACTAACATATTTACCATATCTATATTTTGAGATATAGGATGTTCTATCCATGCGTCAGCCTTTATCTTACCATTAAATTTTTGGTTTTTACCTTTACCAGATATATCTGCTACTAAATGAAATGTTGATGCTGCATAATCTCCTTCATAAACATCATACCCCATATTTTCAAACATTCTTCTATAGATATTTACTTGAAGATTATGTTGACCCCTTGTAGATAATTTATCTATACCTTTTTGTTTTAATAAACTTTCTTCAGATAAAGTCCATTCTTTATCATAATATTTTGTTTGTTGTCTCCCAGCTCTAGTGTCTGTATGAGTATAAGAACTCAATGAATTTTTAGTAGTTTTTAAATCTACTATTTTTATTCTACCATGCTTATCTATAATTACTAAATCTGCTGTACCAGCTGTTTTAGTTGCTTCATCAAATACAACAACTTGTGATAAAGCTACTGAACCTTCAGGCATAATATTAGCTAGAGTAGTTTCTAATGTATTAAATACATTTTTTGCTACATTAATATCTAAAACATTCATTTCAGAAAATACATCTTCAACAGTTTTATGAGTAACCAGTGCATCTAATAAAGTATCCACATCATTCCCAATATCTAGATTAAGTTGAACATCCTCTTGATTCTTAAGCTTCCCTTTAATTTGTGTAGTAACTGATGTATATATTTCTCCACTAGTTATATCAATATATGTATGGTCTGATTTATTAAGAGTTACAATTATATTTCCAGTGTCTCTTACATTAGCTGATAAAGAATCTATTTCTTGTTTGCTTTTAGATGCTTGATGGAATAATTTATTGATTATCTCAACTTGTAATCCATTTGCTTTACCAAGAGCTTGATTAATTTGTTTTTGTTTATCTGGAGATAAGTTATATCTAACTTTACCATCTACTTTACTCTCTAATTTGAACTGTATTCCTTCAGTATTTAAAAGTTTGGCTATATCACTAAAGTTAGTGTTGGCATTAATGTCTCTAACAGATAGTGGTTTACCAGTAAGATATTCATTAAGATTATTTATTACATTCATAAACCATTCTAATGCTTCTTTTACTTTATTTAAAAAACTTATACTAGGAGTATTTTCATATTCCTGGTTAAAGTGTCTAGATAAAGCTTGTGTTACAATTTCCAAATCTCTTTCTATACTACTAAACTTACGCACCTTTTCATTATATCCTGCAATAATTTCTTGAACCATCTTAGGAAAAGTCAAGCTTGCTTCAGCTAGTAACCCATCAAATAATTCTGAGTTATCTTTTTTAATTGCATCTATAAATGGGTGTAGTATTTCCTCAATTGCTGTTTCATCAGTAACTCTACCTTTAATTAAATATGCTGTCCCATCAACATAGAATGAATTTACTTGTAAAAACTTCACCTTATTTTTTTTCCAGTCAGGTAAAGAATTATATAAGGTTGATCCTTCAGCAACTGACAACATTTTAACATTTATCTGAGGGAATATTCTTTTAAGATGCATTACAACTTCCCTTGCTCTAGGAGTATCCCATGATCTTGAAGACTCTAGTATATCTGTAGCAGATAATAAATTCTCATTGACAGTAAGTTTATATGACTTGGCTGTTCGTTCTAAAGATACTGACTCAGCAGGAATATTATTTAATCTTAAATATCTATATAATCTTTTTACATTAGATTCTAAAACTACAGAACTATATTCTTTAACTTCTTTAGTAGAATTATTTATTAAAAAATTCTCACCTAATATATGGCCTATTCTCTCTCTATTTAAGTTATACAATAAACTTTTAGCAAACGCATCTTTCTTAAGGGAGAAGGCAATTTTTTGATTATTAACAAACTCACCAGCTTGTACTATTGTAGGAAATACATCTGTATTATTTAAGTCTTGCCATGACGTTATAATATTATTAGTATTAAGTTCAGTTTTATAAACTGATTGTAATGCTTTGTATTCTGCTGTATTTTTATTAGGACATCTAGCCATTGCTTAAATTATTTTAATATACATTTTTTGATGTTGTCAACAAACTCTTTTTGATTTACTTCTTCACCTTTACTTTCATACTTCATAGTATTCTGATATTCTTCTATCATACTAGATAAAGGAAATAAATTATTATCCATCATTATACTTCTATTAGAGCCATCTTTTATTAACTCATCATATTGTTCAGCAAGATAGGCATATTTTGTAACTTCGCTAGTAATTTCTGATTCAAATAAATCATACTGTATTCGTTCTTTAGGATCTAGTACAGGTAATGTTTCATCTACTTCAGATACTACCTCAGCTCTATTTATTTCATCTGCTATTTCATCTTGTCTACTTAATAAATCAGAGAGTAAAGCTTTGGTATCACTTATGTTAACAGCTTTATCTTCTTTATTAACTTTAACTTTTACTTCTTTTTCATTAGCAATAATAGTAGTAGTATCACTTTTTAATACATCTTCTTGAATTTGTTTATTACTAGACTCTTCAGCAAATGTAATAGTTTCTAAACTACTTTGTTGTGTTGATTGAGCACCACCCAATTCACTTCTAACTTCCATTAAAAGTTTAGGAAATAATTTTCCCCATTTACTTTTATCTTGTATATGAGTTAAAGTAGCATTACCTGTAGCAAGAAGTTTTTGTAAAGCATCTAGATTTTGTTCAAAAGATTCACTTATTAATTCTTTCATTATATCTGAAGAATTTATATCCCATCCCTTCACATCTAAACCTTTTATTTTTTTACCTAATGCTTTAGCTTGTGTACCAGTAGCAGTCTGAAGTTCCATTCTAATAGAATCATTAGCTGCATTAGTATCTCCACCTGCCCAATTTGTTTTAGCATATTGAAATGCAGCTTCTACATTCTTAAATGTAATTCCTATTTGGTCTGTAATTGGACGTTCAGCAAAATTACTTAAGTTAGCATTCTCATTTGTTCCTGCATATATATTTATTGTCTCACTACTTTGTTGTGTTGGTTTATTAACCTGAACAGATTCTAATAACATTTCTTCAGTCATGCCTGATCCTTCCTCTCCATTCTTATTATTTACAAAGGCTCTCACCTGTTTATATGTTAGTCTATTTCCAAACATAAATCCTCCACCCCATTGTTGGTTAGATCCCATTGAATCTATTCTTGTATATACTCCTTCAGA
>Ga0307993_1000020_pt1 | contig 44946 bp, 36 predicted proteins | sample EllFjometagen260_FD_203163 | JGI IMG/M metagenome (GOLD analysis project Ga0307993, IMG submission 203163) | Marine microbial communities from Ellis Fjord, Antarctic Ocean - #260 | ecosystem: Environmental > Aquatic > Marine > Unclassified | place: Southern Ocean | collected 2014-11-02 | reverse complement strand
TATAATAAATAAAACGGAAACTATGGAACAAATGAACAAAAACTTTTCAAATCTTAAATCCTTCATTGATGAAATGAATTCTTCATCATCAGGTAATCACAAAATTGCAACAATCACTAAACATAGTGATAATGAATTCCTTCAACAAGTATTTTACTATACTTATAATCCTTATAAAAAATACGGAGTAACATCTAAGAATTGTAAAAAGAATTCTGATTTACTAGGTCACCCAAATACTTATGGCAACATATTTAATTTATTGGATGATTTAGCAAACCGAGTTGCTACTGGGCATACTGCAATTGCAAATGTCAATCGCTATATTGCAGAACATAAGGAATATGAAAATATTATTTACAATATTATTGACAGAGACCTAAAAATGGGTGCATCGGTTAGTTCAGTAAACAAAGTAATACCAGGATTAATACCAACATTTAAAGTTGCATTAGCAAATCCTTATAATGTCAAAAGGGTAGATTTCCAAAGTGGAGACTGGTACGGTTCTAGGAAATTGGATGGAGTTCGTTGTATTTGCCGAAAGGAAAACAACACAGTAACATTCTTCTCCAGAAGTGGTAAAGAATTTTTAACTCTAAATAATTTAGGAAATGAAATATTAAAGATTCCAGGTAACTTTATTTTAGATGGAGAAATCTGTATGGTTGATAAAGACGGTAATGAAGATTTCCAAGGAATTATGAAACAGATCCGAAAAAAGAATCATCAAATTGAAAATGCTAAATTCTTTGTATTTGATTATTTAACACTGGAACAATTCGATAAGCAATACGGTAACCTACCTCTTACTATGAGATTAGAAGAAGGATATGATAAACTACCACAAGGCATTAATTCAAACATGCTGGAATTCCTACCACAAATACAATTAACTACTGAAGAACAATTTACTGAAATGGCTAAAGAAGCTGAAGAGGCAGGTTTTGAAGGAATCATGGTTAGAAAGAATGTTGGCTATGAAGGAAAACGAAGCCATAATCTATTAAAGGTTAAAAAATTCCATGATGCAGAATATACCGTCTTAGAAACAACAAGTGGGAATATCCGATGGACAGAAAACGGTAAACAAATTGAAAGGGAATGTTTAAGCAATATTACAATCGAACATAAAGGCTGTCGAGTAAATGTTGGATCAGGATTCTCAAAAGAACAAAGAGAAAGATATCACGCAAATCCACAAGACATAATCGGTAAGACTGTAACCATACAATTTTTCGAGGAAACTCAAAATCAGAACGGTGGTTATTCATTAAGGTTTCCTGTTTTAAAACATGTATATACCAATGGGCGTGATTGTTAAACCAACTATATGTTACAAGACATCTAATGAACTTTGTTTTTGTTAATGATATAATAAATATATAAAGAAATAAGTAACCTTAAAATATGAAAAGAAATGATATTACGATCTTTGATGTGGATGACACTCTTGTAATTACCAGGAGTAAAATCAAAGTACATAACCCAACGACAGGTTTTAAAGCTGATCTTACACCACAGGAGTTTAATACATTCAAGAAAAGACCTGATGATAAAATGGACTTTTCAGATTTCCAAAGTTTAGATATACTTAAAGCTGGTAAAATTATTGAATGGGTTTTTTCAATATTAAGACGGACTATAGCAAAAGGAAAACCTGTAGGAATTATTACTGCACGAGATGATTCGTCTCTTATTCAGCAATTCCTAAGTCACAATGGGATAAACATTAACCCAAATTATATTTTTGCTATTAATGATCCTGCATTAAAACTCAAAGGATCAACTGCCGAGAGAAAAAAGGAGGCCTTTAGAAAATTCATTGATATGGGCTTTAATAACTTTACATTTTTTGATGATGATAGAGAAAATATAAATTTGGCCAATTCATTAAACAAAGAACCAGGTATTCAAATGAAAGCTAAACTAATAAAACAAAAATGGATTCCAAAGTTCGACGACTTCAAATAAAAATAGAAACATTTACAAAGATACTTGAAAATATCAAAGATCTCTCTAGTTCATCAACAACAAAAGTTGGTTGTATTGCGCTTAGGAAGGATTTTAGTAAAATTGCTAGCTTTGGCTACAATGGATCCTATAGTGGTGCTGGTCTAAATGCTGAAACTGGTACAGAAGAAGATAGCATTACCCCAGGAGAAAGTGGATTTATTCATGCAGAGGTAAATATGATTGCCAAGTTTAAAGAATATGATCCAGAAAATTACATAGTTATTCTAACATTATCACCATGTAAGATGTGTACTAAAATATTAGTCAACGCAGGGTTTAAACATGTGTACTGGATTGATAACTACCGAAACTTAGACCACTTAGAAATTTTTGATCATTGTAAAATCACAAATGGTTCTATATCAAATCTTGTAAAAGACTACCCCCTTATCAAAGACTGAATATATAAAAAAAAGTATACCACATTGATTTTAGAAGGGATAACATTTAAATTAGCACTAGACTTTTTCCTCTTTTTAAAAAAGAATCGCATAACCTCAACAAGTATTAAGGTTGATTTTTTTGATAGAGTAAAGCACCAATATATTGATTTTGCAGATACTGCTGCAATGCAAGTATATTATAATAGCAACTACATGCCACTTAATAATTGTAATTTAGGTGATTTAGTTTCTATTTCATTCTTTTTAGCTTCTAGTGAACTCTATGATTTTACTACAGAGTTCAAAGCTCTTGACGTTACAAACAATCTAAAGTTGGAAAGTGGATCTGCTTACGACCGACAGAGAAATTCTGGAAGGCAAGTACTTATAGATAGACAAGTTCAGTTAATAAAAAATGCTGTTGCTGAATACTCCAAGTATTACCTCGAATTAAAATTCATTTACACAACTGGGATTTATTCACCATGTTATGCTGTACCTGGTTGGTCTGAAAATACATGGTACCTTAAATCATTCAGGGAAGCATTCACTACAAATAGAGACACATCCGAGTTTCCGTATAGTGATACTACGATAGAAGAATTTCCCCCGAACTAAAGATATCAACAAGAAGAATAAATAAAAAAATATTTAACTCAATGGCAACGTCATTTAACTTACAAGAATATATTCTTTTTCGCACAGAGATAAAAAGAGAACTAACTAATGGTGAAGTTGATACCAACTTTCAAATGGTATCAAACCCGTGGGTTTCTACGAGAGTATATGAGGTAGGCAATATCGTCTATCATCCTGTAATCGTAGATGATCCATCAACAACTGGAGAAGATCAGGTACTGGCCTGGTGGAGATCAAACGAAAGAACAACACAAGGAGTGTTTGATACTTCACAATGGGACATGATTGGTGGGATAGGCTCTGGTAATATTAATATACAAGGTGCTAATAGTTTTGGTAAAATAAGAGTTAACTCAACTACGAGTACCGGTGCACTAAGTACAGGCAATGATGCTGTTTTAACATCGGCAAATCCTAATGATACTTTTAATCTTATTGCAGGTAGTGGAATGCAATTACAATATAATATAGCATCTAAGTCAATTAAACTAGTCAACACGCTAGCGTCTAATCCTGGTGAAGTAAATGCTGGTACTAACATCGGCCTAGGGAGTGGACATCAGGATGTTTATGCTGGGAAGGTTGGACTTGATTTACAATTTAATGGATTCCAATCAGCAAATGCAACTAATGTAGCAGGTGAAGCACTAACAATAGGTAATACTAATGGTACACAGAATAATATTGTATATACCTTTACTGAAGGAAATGTAAATCTAGCGGCACTGAATAGCGGAGCCCCATTAATAACAATGCTATCAGATGTATCAGCATCCTCACCAAACGCTGGAGATATTTTGCAATGGAATGCAGCTGATGGTATATACAATCCTATTCCATTAGCTAGCTTAGGCCAGGTAAACATATATGGAGATAATGGTTCTATCTTAGTAGCGAATAGAATAGTAACACTAAATAGTACAGCTGGAAATTTACAATTTAATAGAGCTGCTAATGCTGGATCTGGTGTTAATATTCCAAACGTGGCAACAACACACCAATTGGAACTCAAACAAAGCAGTGCAGGTGGAACCACTGCAATACAATTATCAAATAGCGGTGTAACTAAATCAACAGTTGGGATATATGGGGCTGACGGTTCTTATGGAATTAATATAGGGGCAACAGGTTTACAAGGGTTAAGTGTAGATGCATTAAGCATATCAACAAATAGCGAACTTTATATTCCACAATTAAATACAGATACTTTAATAACAGATACCGATTCATTTAGAATACCGGTTGTAAATACGACAGCAGGTTCAATTGGTAGGTTTGATTCTACCAATTCATATAGAGGGGGTGTATATACAAGCCAGGACGGTACAGTAGGTAATATGCAGATAGCACAGACTGGTTATTACTCATTAATTTCTAGGAACGCAGCAGTTGGTATTAGCACGGCATTATCAATTGAAACTAAGCATGATTATAGTGGAGTATTATTAAATGGTTATGGTTTATCAATGAACTATGCCACTCCAACTAATGTTGAAGGAACTAATCATTTACAGTGGATGGATAAATCGTCTACGAGATATATTGGAAGTCAAATAGAAACATTATTATCTAACTCGGTTGCAACTACTAAAGTTATCGGTACAAATATTTCGCTAGATAATAAAACAAGTTTACTTATTAATGTTGGTCAAGCTATTGCCTTTACTGGTAGTGGGACTAACCCACAGAGAGTTGGTTTATATTCCAATGTAATAGATACACAAGCAGTATCTGATGGTGAAAGTATACTAACAGATTTAACTACTGATAGTGGAACATGGGCTGGTTATTTTGTAGGCTGTGTAAATATTGATCAAGGCGGATTAGTCCTACCCTCTTCAACTTTTGCTAATAGGCCATTATGTAATGATATAAGCGGAGGAACTACAGCAGAAAGAACGTTATGGATTAATTCTGCTAACGGTCATTTATATAGAGGAACTACAGATATTGAAACAGGAACTCCTAGTAATACACTGAATGGTTTAGATGATGTAACAATAAGTGGGTTAGCTGATGATAATTTATTAGTATATAATAGCTCAACATCAATGTGGGAGAATGCTGCATTAGCTGCTTATAATTTAGATGCTATCGGTTTAACTAATGGTGGTGTAAGTATTCAATTAAGTGACGGTACTGCGAGTAGTGATATAGATTTACTACCGGGTACAGGTATAACATTTGCTGTGGATGAAGCTACTGATGAAATAACAATTACAGCAACCGGCGGAGTTGGGGCAACAGGTCCAACTGGTCCAACTGGTCTAACTGGAGCTACTGGCTTAGGTGCAACAGGACCAACTGGCGCCACTGGTCCAACTGGAGCCACTGGTTTAGGTGCAACCGGACCAACTGGCGCAAATGGAGCGACTGGACCAAATGGAGCGACTGGAGCAAATGGAGCGACTGGACCAAATGGAGCGACTGGAGCAAATGGAGCGACTGGAGCAAATGGAGCGACTGGAGCAGGGGCAACAGGTCCAACTGGAGCAACCGGCCCAACTGGAACTACCGGCCCAACTGGAGCTACTGGGTTTGTTGGAACTGCAACTGCTAACACTGTCTCAGGTACATTTATTTTAGATCTCAATAATGTTGTAGGTAATTATTATAATATGGGAAGTGTATACACTGGAGCTAATACATTTTCATTAGAAACACCAACAGTGTTAGGTGGTTTTGCTAGAGTGTTATTAAATAATGCGACTCAACCAACTATCACGGGTGCAACCCTAATTAAAGGTGATTCATTTGCACCAAGCATTGATATGTATATGACTGTTCAGTGGAACGGTTATGTATCGCAATATTGGTTAGAGCAAATTGCACCTTAATAAGATATAAACAACAATATGAGAAAGATAATTTCAGGAAGACGTGGGAGCGGTTCATTAGGTAGTTTTGTTTTTACAATTAATACTGCAATAGCCGGTGACTCTGGTGTAAATTTCTTTAGGATTCCAATAGCAAGTGCATTTCCTGGTGGTGGTGGTACTTTTTCATTCATAGCGAATTGGGGGGATGGGACTCCATCAACTATCATCAATGCGTCTAACTACACCACAGCAACATTGCATAATTATGGCTCGGCTTCAACATGGACAGTTAAGCTTACTGGTCTTGTACGTGGTTTTGGTTTTGGTAACATGCCAGCGGGTGGTAATGATGATGTTAAGATAACAGAAGTCACTCAATGGGGAGATTACATAGGAACACAAAACAGAGTATTCAAGGACTGTACTAACCTATCACTAGTGAGTGCAGCTGATGCGCCACTATTAGAGCATCAATCTACAGCATTTGAAATGTTTTATAGATGTGCTAATTTAATTGCAATTAATAATATAGCTAACTGGGATACTTCTAGACTTACCACAATGCAACGGATGTTCAATTTATGTACTAAATTTCAGTTTGGTGATGCACCCGGGAGTACCAACCCAGATTTATCCGCATGGGATGTTAATAATGTTTCTAACTTCCAAAACATGTTTTATGCAGCTCAGGCATTTAATGGTAAAATGTTTGATGTAACAAGTACAGCTACAGGTTCATCATTAGACTATATGTTTTTTAGGGCATATGCATTTAATAATAACGGATCTCCAGATATTGACAACTGGGATGTGAGTAATACGACACAACTGTCAAATGTATTTTTTGGTGCTAAAGATTTTAATCAGCCACTTAATAACTGGAATGTAAGTAGTGTTACAAGGATGGAGAATTTGTTTAGTGGGTGGAATAATGTAATGACATTTAATCAACCGCTTAGTAATTGGGATACTGCTAATGTTACAAGAATGAATGGTATGTTTTTTGATAATCCTGCGTTTGACCAAGACCTAAGAAACTGGAATGTTAACGCATGGAACAATCCTAATTCTGGTTCGTATGTTAATATAACTGGAAGTGGCACTGGTAACGACTTAACTTTGTCTACTACTAATTATAATGCTTTATTAATTGCATGGGACCAATACGCATTCCCATCATGGCCAGGTGGAACCGTTGATTTTGGAAATAGTCAATATTCATTAGTATCACCAGGTGGAGCAGTCGTAACTGCAAGAAATAGTTTAATTGCTAAATGGGGTGCTATTAGTGATGGTGGTGGAATATAAAATATAACAAAAAATGGCAATAGTTAATTACACAATAACCGAAAATACTTTTTTTATTAGTTACCTTGATGGAGAAAAAACTATATATAGATTCTCATCTTTCCCAAGTGGTACTACTGAAAGGCCATGTACACTAAGTATTGACAATGGTTTACAGAATACGTATAGTACACTGGAATTATATAATACAGAAATGATTTTACTAGGGCAGCCTCCGTTAGCAGTTGACCCTTTTGGTCCAGTTCAAATATAGCCTACGCGCTAATTACAAAGATACTTAAACAATTATTATATTTAAGGTATAATAATAAATAGATACCAAATGCAACAAGAAAATACAACTAATGATTCTGATGAAGTAATAGAGTCTAAACATTGGCAATGGATAAAGGGTGATTTGATTGGTGATGTAGTTACATTCAAAGACACTGATGACCAGTGGATTAACTTTAATGAAGGTGGTAGGATTGCAATAGGTTTAAAAGATGAATTTTTAATAAGCCTTGATACTGATATTGCAGGGGCACTAATGCCAAACACTGCAATTGGAATTGATCCCTTGGGAATAAGTAAACAATCAAGCATAGCGCCACCACTCAAAATTGCTACCATAACTAAATCCCCAATTAGATTATTGTTTGATAAGCAGAAAAAGAATGACACAACAAATCTTGTATTAGAATTTCCCGTAAATATTCCACCAAAAGGAATGTATGGCTTGATGAGTACATCCTTTGATGAAACTGAAGTAATTACCGAACTCAAAAAATTTATATTAGACCAACTATCAAAAGATGATATATCAGAGTGTTTAACTAAAGGTATAGAATCATTAATCGAGAGTAAATACAAAGAAGAATAGCACACTTTATAACTAGTAATATATAATAAAATCAATCACATGAACGAAGCAAATAACAAAACATCTGGAATTCCTAATCGTAGCCAAAGAAGAATGGCAATGAAACACCAAGGGTTATTAAAACAAAAAAGAAACCTTTCATTATCTGACTGGTCTAAGTTATGTACAGAGATCAGGATCAAGGGAAACGAAATACACCAAGCAAATGTTGAACGAAATGAAAACGCTATGTTTGCAAGATTAGAGGAAATTGAAGCTAAGAAGATTTCACAATGGAAAGAAGAAGGTTATAACGATAAAGAAATAGAACAATTAAGAGAAGCTCATGCTCTTACTGCAATCAAAGATAAAAATACTTGGAAAGCTGATAAGAAAAAAGCTATTGATATAATTAAAGAAACTAGAACAAACCTACAACAAAGATCATAAATGGTAAAGATAATTTTAGAATCTGCTAGAAATGGCGTAATCAAAAAAGTCACTGATGATAACTATGGTGGTGGTAAAGAGTACTTTACTTCTACTGATGTTTATGAATCTGCTGACGAGCTTGATAAAAACAAAAAAAGTTATATAAAAAGATTCTTTTTTGATCTATGTGACGATCTAGGTTTAGAGATTGGTAGCAAGTTCGATAATAATATATTGGATATTACTTCAATATGGGGATCTCATTATGAACCTACTGTTAAAGAAATTGAGTCTAAAATAAAAAAGCTTAAAACCGAGCTTATAGAATTAGAAGAATGGAAGAAGAACATATAGAATTTAATTTCATATACTCAGAAGATGCTAGACGTGTCAAAACATTTTTGGGTAATGTACCTAGGAGTATTGAGTGTATAAATTATATGGATATATTTAACAAGCTTACAAAAAACGATTATTACCAATTTGAGCCATCTGATGCAGTAGTGTCATCTTATCTAATGAGGCAATTACAAAACGCAATAAGTCGTAATATCTCTACTACAATATTTTATGTATTAGGAAATCTTGATAAAGATACTGTTAATGGAATACAAGAATATGTAGAATCATTATCCAAAAAACCTATTACATATAAAATCTATCATTCACCTGATATTATGGTCAATGGCACAGCTGAGCTATTCGATGACATAATAGAATTTGAATGAAAACCCACAGAATATTTAATAAAGGACAAACTGTATATTGCTTATTAGCATCTCATACAAATCCAAATATACTTTTACCTGTTAAGGGTATTATTCTAGATTCCAAATGGGATCCAGTAAACCCACTCTATCAAATTCGTCTTGTTAAGTTTTATGATAATATGAAATTCTTAAAACAGCACTTCTTTGATATGAATTTCAGACATGTGTTTCAACACCGAGCAAGGAAGATGATCCTAAAAGCAGACGACTTTAAAACTACTAGTGTATTAGAGGCTAGGCTAAATGATATAGACCGTGAGAGGTTTTATGTCGTTATAGAATCTGTGATGTGTACTAAAACTAAAGTTAGTTTATCTGAATTATTTGAAAAGGTTCAATTTTATATGATTTCTAAAAATCTAAAAGAAATACGTGACATTTCAACAAGACCATTCTTTAAAGGTCCATTGTCACTAGATAGTGTAAAAGAGTTCGATGCTAAGTATAAAAAAGGCTGGTCTGATAAATTCGATAAGAGTAGTTTAAACATTGATAAGTATCTTAATAGCTTAGGTTAAATATATAATAAAAATAACCTTACTCTATGGGATTTAATCTAAGTGATAGTATACAAAATTTAAATGATGCAATGTTCCCTGGTCCTAATAAGGCTACGAACAGTATGATTAGTAGTTTTGGTGGCCAGTCAAACGGGTTTGCTAAAGGTATGACAGATAAAACTAGTGATTTGTTTTATGTAGAGCGAGCTAAAGCATCAGCAGGTACTGTTGCTATGGGTATTGCAAACCAAGAAATACCACGTTCCATTGCAAATAAATATGCACTGTTTAACTTCCAGGGCTTTCATGGAAATTTAGCAACACCACAGGGCGATCATTTTATAGATAAAGCAAACAACCCTCTTATGGGTGGTGACGTTGGAGCTAAAACAGTTTCTATTTCAAAAATTATAAATTATTTTGAGGACAAGTATCCAAAAATAAGTTATAGACCAGCTGATTTTTTATATGGTAAATATTATAAAAAAATACCAGTTAATCATTTAATTACATTAAGAAGGTTTGCTACTCCTATTGCAGATAACATTTATAATTACAATATCAGACCAAAGGGTGGTGCTAAAGCAGACTCTGTTGATGCATCGCATGTAGCTGGTGTTACTGCCGTTACTTATCTAGGTGATACTGCTGGTAATAAATTATCGGAGTTGCTTAAATTTTCGTTCGGTTTAAACTGGAAGAAATTAGAAGCTGAAATGGAAGCAGTTGATACTGGTGGTGCTGGTGGTGGATATACACAGCAGCCATTTTATAGTAAGTTAGGTGGTATTGGGAAGGCAACTGCTGATGCTGCAAAGGGTGTTAGTTCTGGTGCAAAGTTCAGAGCACAAAATGGATCAGGTTCTTCTACCGCAGATCAATTAGGTACTACTTATGCAAATTTTGTACTAGGGCCAATAAATGTAGTAGACGAAACTACAATAAGGGATCGTGGTATAAATTTTGCAAATGACATGAGTCTTACTTTTGAATATGAATTAAAATCATTAAGTTATGTCAATCCTAAAATAGCAATGATTGATATTATAAGTAACATGCTAGCAATGACTACAAACAATGCCCAATTCTTCGGAGGTGGTCATAGGTATTATGGTAGTGCAGGTTTTGTCGCTAGTCAATTTGGTGACCCTAGTAAATTAAGAAACGGTGATTTTGCTGGTTATATGGGAAGTGTAGTTACTGATGTTGAGACTGGTATGAAAGGTTTGTTTGGTGATTCGAGTGGAAACTTTGATGCAAACAGTATTGTAGATGGATTAAAAACTGTAGGAAAAACTATGCTAGGTAATATGCTAGGTGGATTTTTAGGTAGCCAAGTAGGTGGACAAACCGGTACACAGGCGACCAAAGCCTTTATTAGTGGTGAACCTACTGGAGATTGGCATGTAACTGTTGGTAACCCACTTAACCCTATTGTTATGATGGGTAACATGGTTTGTGATAAAGCTACAATGACACTAGGTGCAGGTTTAGGTTATGACGATTTCCCAATGGAGGTAAAGTTTGATATAGATATGAAACATGGTAAGCCGAGAGATAAAGGTGATATAGAAAATATGTTTAATGCTGGTAACGGTAGAATATATGCTACAGTACAAGGAGCTGAAGATCTTCTACCAGCAGAAACGCCTTACTTAGGTGGAACTTTTGGTGGAAAGAAAACAAATGGCACTACTCACATAGAAGAGTCGACCAATGCACCATCAACTAAAGAAGTAAAAGGAAATGAAGGTTCTAAGAAATCAACAGCTGCCGCGAATACTTCGGTGTCAGGAGAATATATTAGTAACCTAACCCAGATGTTAATCGACTCATAAAATAATATAAAGAAAATGAATATTAGGTCTTTAGAATTAAAAAATAAATTAAGCATAGAAGAAACTGGCGAACAGTACTATGACTTATCAGCCCCGTCTTTTAGTTATAAAAGAGAACTTGGTGTCAAAGCTTTACATTATGTTACTGTAGATCAGGCTGGTCGTGTTGATAAGATATCCGAGCAGTATTTTGGAACAGGTGCTTATATAGACGCGATATGTATTGTAAACAATATTTTTAATCCATTTTCAGTTTCTGAAGGTGATATATTAGCAATACCGCAACTCAAGAACGAAGGGCTAGTATATGCAAGACCTAATGCTGCATCACGTCCTAGCGAAACTTTAGCACAATATACTAACACAGATAGACAAAGTGCACCTGATCAATCAAGAATACAGAGACTAGCACAATTAGCTAAATCCAAAAAGAATGGTGTTAAATCACCAATCCCACCAAATATGCTACAACAAGGACAAGAGGCTAAAACATACGCGGGTGGTAAAATTTTATTAGGAGCGAATTTACCAACTAGGACTAAAACAAAAAAATAAGATATGTCAGAAAGTATAGTTGAAAGAAACATATTAACAATTATAGAACCGTCTATTGAATTGGATCCATTAGAAATATTGGATGCAGAAAGTGGTAGTGATAATTCTGATGGATCAACAATGGAACAAAAACCATCGCTGTTTTCTCAAGTAGTTCCTGAGATAAGAGTAAATGGTTACGATGTTCAGATGGATAGATTAAATCTATTCTCATTAATGAATGATAAATTCTACCCAACTTGTAAATTACAATTTGCAGATGTTGACGGGTTATTCACTGCAAGGTTTTATCCTAAAGATGGTGATCTTATGCAAGTTAATATTAGGTCACAGGGTGATGAAACTACATTCAAGCCAATTCGAATAGATTTTACTATCATTGAATGCAAGCCTATTGGTGGAGGTGGAGAAGCCGCTAACGAATATCTCATAAGAGGTAGAATGTTTGTTCCTAAACTATTTACAGAATCTGTTGATTACGAAGAAGACGTTACTAGCTTTACTGCGTTGTCAAATATCGCAGAACGAATGCAATTAGGATTTGCATCTAATGTAGAAGATACTGCAGATGCAATGACCTGGACAAACCCTAATGATACTACTGAAACTTGGGTACAAGATATTGTAGCAAATAGTTATTTGAATGAAGAAACTTTTTTTACAAGTTACATTGACCCTTACTATTATTTGACTTTAGTAGATGTTAATAGATTCTTTAGCCAAGAAGGTGCAATCGAAGCTAGTCAAAGTTTTACCACAAATGCTGGTGATACTATGGGGGCAGATGGCGCAGAGGGCCAAACTGACGGTATTCCAAACTACTTAAGTAACATGTTACAGTTGCAGGGAACTGCTAGGTATATTGTAAAACACCAAATGGTTAACAAGAGTGGTGCAATAAGCAAAGCTAATGGCTATAAAAGATATACTCAGTATTGGGACTTAGAATCTAAGGAATGGGTGAGTGAATTTGTCGATCCGTTGACTAACGATACACCTGGTATGATACCTGCGACAAAAGGAAGATTGATAGACGGTGAAGTAGAAGGCCCAAGAAATGATCAAGTTAAATATAAGTATCTAGGGACACAGGGTGATAATGTCCATGCGCAATATCAATACAGTACAGTACTTAATTATCAAAATATAACTGAGATTAATAAGATGGGAATGGTCATATCACTAGATACAATCAATCCTGCTCTCATGAGATATACTAGAATATATTGCCAGATCTTAGAATTTGCAAGTCCAATAAAAAGTGTTTTACTTGCACCGTCACAAGATGAAATAGAAGGGGATGAAGCTCCACAGACTAGAGAAGGTGGTCCTGATGAAAATGATAAAGCATCAGAGAGCGGTGTAGTAAACGAATACTTAACTGGGTTTTATGTTATCTCTGGTGTGGAATGGATATATGCAAAACCTGGACCAATAGGAATGAAATTAACATTACAGCGTAGAGAGTTCACGCCAACAACATAATAAATATAAAAACAATTAAAAAGATATGGCAGATTTTTCAAGTATAGCTGGACCGTTTAGTGGTGCATTAGGTGGTAAGTCATTCCCAGCAAGTTATCCATTTGCAAAAAGATTTGTACAAAATGCAACATCTGCACAAGGAAGTGGAAATAACGGTGTTACTGCATTAGATGACCCAACTTATTTAGGATTCGGTTTGATGTTTGATATTACGTCTCCATTATTTAATGCTGCATGGATTGGTGATGTACCACCTGGTGAGGTAGCACCTGAACCAGCAGCAACTAAATTAGATACCTTAGCAGGGAATGTTACTGATGGTATTAATGGATTGAAAGATAAGATAGGAGGAGCACTAGGTATAGAAAACTTCGGTGGAGCCAAACCTCTAGAGGCTGGTAATACTGCACCTGCATCATTTCCAGCTGAAGCATCAGCAGTAGGCTACTTGCATAAAATTGGGGAAGTTCAGCGAATGAAGTATCTGAAAGCATTTATACAAGGACTATTAGAAGTTACTAATACTAGACCATACTACTTCCAAACTATTGCAGGTTTGTTAGAAGCCTGGAGTAAAAGCACCGAATTCACAGAGGATCCTTATACTGGTGTTGACGCTAAAGATGGTGTTACTATCGGTTGCCTAGAGGCTATAGATTTAAAAATGACTGGGTTGTTTAATTTATATAGAATGGCAGTATATGACGAGAGATACAAAAGATTTGTCTTGCCAAAAAATTTAATGCGGTTTGATGTATATGTAGACGTTCATGAGATAAGAAGATTTAAAGCAGTGAGAAACTGGCTAAAGGCATTAAACCCTAGTGATACAACTAAAGATACTAAAGATTTTGTAAATGAAAATAGTTCACGAATTAGATTTAAATTTACAGAGTGTACATTTGACCCTGCTGCAAGTGGTAAAGTTTTTGATGGTGTAACTAATGTTGGTGGAAACGTAGCAGCAACCGAAATTAAATTTGGGTATGGGTCACTTGAACTAATGTCGCAGTATTCTGGGTTTGATGATAGTTTAGATGTTAGTAAACAACAAATTAGTTCTAACCCATCGTTCACAGATAAAATTAAGCAGTTTGGAAAGGCTCAGCTTGACAACGCAGTGCAGGGTGTTGCTAATAAATTAACATCGGCTGTGAATAGTACAATACAAGGTCTTACTTTGGGAAATGTATTTGGTTTAAGAAATGAATTATTAGGAACTTTAGCAAACCCGCAAGGTTTACTAAACGCAGCGCTAGGTGCGGCTGGCCAAAGTGGATCATTAGATACATTTGGGCAACCTAATAGAAATAATAATCTTGGAGATAATCCATTGAGCGATGCAGTTGCCCCATTACAAACTATTAATTCAAATAGAGCATTTGACGATTCTACGGATAGTCATGGTGGACTAAAAACAATTAACGCGTTTGGTGCACCTGGACCTGCGCAAGATAACGGAGGTTTAGCCTCATCAAATATTTTTGAATAATGAAAGTAAACCCAAGAAATTTCAATGCAGACGATTTAAGAACTACTCAATGGGTAGGTATAGTCGAAGATACTGCTGATGATATCTTCGAAGGAAGGTGTAGGATTAGAGTGTATGGTAAAATGGATGACAGAGTAGATCCTGAAGATCCTGATAGTGCATACAAAATTCCAACAGCAGCATTACCGTGGTCAAGACCTCATCAACTAATGTATGGCGGTAGTAATACTGGTAGTGGTAAATTTGAAATTCCAAAATTAGGATCTATTGTTAGGATGACTTTTGATAATGGAAATCTTTACCAACCAATATATCATGAGAACATATATCCATCTGACGAAACGAAGGCTGAGATTGAAGCTTCATATCAAAATTCACATGTACTTATCTATGATACTGCTTTTGGTTTAACAGGTGGTGAAAATGGTACAGAAGTTACAAATGATAGGGAGGGGGAACATGTTAAAGTTTTCTTCACTGAGGAGAAAGGTGTAATGATTGATTATACGACAACAGAAGGACCTACTTCAATTAACATTAAACCAGATAATTCTGTAGAAATACTAAATGCAAATGGTGATTCTATTGTAATGTTAAATGATGGAAATATTACAATGACTCACTCTGCTGATGTTAATATAAATTGTGTAAATGCTACTGTTACTGCAACTGGAGAAACTCATATTAATTCACCTAGAATTAAATTAGGAGAAGCAGCAGCTGAGGCAGTTATTAAAGGTGATACTTTTGCAGGGATATTTGATGCACATACACACATTGGAAATTTGGGAGCACCAACAAGCCCACCGACATCAGTCACTGCACCATCACTAAGTGCAAAGAATACTACCGACTAATATATAAACTATAAAACAATTTAACTATGCCACTATTAACAGACTTATTAGCAACACAACTGGACACTGCATTTAAAGATGCTTTAGAGATAGGTTTACATGATGCATTTAGAGAATTTCTAAATTTTCAACAAACTGCAACTGATGGGTCAAGCCAGGACCAGTTCGAGGCCGCTGTTGATTCAGCTGCTAGTGTTGGTGGGGCAATTGGTGGTTCTACATTCAAAGATGCGGCTGCTGATGCAATCGAAGCATTCGTAAAATCTGGTACAGTTACAACAGTTGTAGCAACAGCCGTTGTGGTAGCGACAACAGGAACGGCAGTCGCACAAGCAGGTAGTGGGACTGGTGTTGGTTCAGGAACAGGTGCACCTTTTTCTGGAATATCATAATACTTAATTTAATAATGAAACAAATCTATAAGTGGTGTGTACAATAATAAATACATCCAGTAGATACCTAATATATAATACAGATAACAACCTTTAAAAATAAAAAAAATGACTGAGCAAGAAATCACAATTCAATTAAGTGATGATCCATTTGATACTAAAGTAATTAAAGTACAAGTTCCAAAGGGGACAAAACTAATGAGTACTGAATCTTATGCTGCTGATGTTTTAGCAATGTATGAACTTTCAGATTCTGCTATTCAAAAAACTCAATTAACAGAAGACAATATATCTTACACTACATCTGGTGAAATTACTTATATCTCGCCTGATAGATCAAGAGCAACTATTGATACAAACTCTAAATATACAGCAAGTTGCTTTTTAACAAAAGAACCTGAGTATATTGTTGAGCAGATGCAAGTTGGTATGGAGATCGATGTAAAGATCAAAACTTCAAAAAATGGTGATGTTATAGCTTCCATTAATGATGCGTTGATGGATATTAAGTTAAAAGAAATTAAGGATGCTATAGGTAATAAAACGGTTGGTTTTACTGCCATTGTTAAAGAACTTATACATGGTGGTTATTGGGTTGATGTTGCAGGTATTAATTGCTTCATGCCAGGATCTCTTGGTGGTTTAAATAAATTACACGACTTTAATTCTTTAGTAGGTAAAGAAATTATTGTAATGCCAATAACATATTCACAAGACAAAGCTACAATTGTAGTATCTCACAGAGAATATCTAAGAACAATGATACCAACCAGGATTCATGAATTGGATGAAAATATAAAAGAAGCTAGAACTGGGTTTGTAACTGGTATAACTAAATTTGGTGTATTTGCCCAATTTGATGATTGTTTAACTGGTTTAATTCCTAGAGCTGAATTAACTGATAAAATGAAAGAGGCATTAGATAATAGAGATATTAAAGCTGGTGATGAAATAGAATTCTGGGCTAAAGAAATAATTTCAGATAAGAAGATTATATTAAGTCAATTAGGTCCTAAGGTTGATCTATGGGATGGGATAGATGAAAAATATAAACCTATGATGATTGTTGAAGGTACCGTTACTAAGATAACTTCATATGGTGCATTTGTCGAACTTGAAAAAGGTATTAGTGGTTTAATCCACAAATCTAAACTAAAAACTGCTGACTTGACCAAGGGCGATGTTATCAATGTTAAAATTGGTAGTGTTAATGTTAGTGATCGTAAGATTACTATGAACGTGGCATAACCGCAATCCTGGTTTAGAATATATAAACAAATCAGGAAATACATGTACACTAACGAACAGCTAAATGCTATATATGCATCAAAGATTGGTTTAGAATTTGAATTCTTTGCTAATGAAGGAATGGATGAAGTTAAACGAAGCCTTTCCCAGACTCTAAATAAACAAATACGAGTCGAGGAAAAGGCACACAGCGACTTTAAACCTAGTGATGAAATCTTTAAACTAGAGCCAGATAATTCTGGTGGATCTGGGATGATCGAATTAGTAACAGGCCCAATGCCTTTTGTTGAATCAAAGTTAATCATTGCAAAAACTCTAAAATGGATCAGGGAGAATGGATCTACTAATGACAGATGCTCTATTCACATTAACATTGCATTCGATGGACACAAACTTGGAACCGCTACTAATGTATCATCTTTGGATATTGGTAAGTTCGTTCTTAACTTCAACGAAAATGCGGTATACGAAGCATTCCCTGATAGAAAGGATTCTGTTTATGCCAAATCTATAAAATTTATTGTACCATTAAGTGGAATGACACAACCGTCTCCTGAGAGAATTTCATGGAAGAATTATATGTTTGTGTCTGAGAAATACTATGGAGTAAACTTTTCTAAAATACCACAGAACTATATTGAATTTAGATATCTAGGTGGTAAAGATTACGAAAAGAAATATAACACTATAATGAATATGACAGAACATTTTGTTGTATCTTTATATGAAAGTTTAGTTGACCCTGTTTATAATGCAGAAGATATTAAAAAATTAGATGTTATATTAGAAAAGCATAAAGGTATCGTAGAATCTTACAAAGCATACCGAACATTCAAAAGAAATTTTCCTAAAGTCAAATTAATGGTTGATTTACAAACCTATGACCAGATAGTCGAAACTTACTTCCCAAAAATGAGGGAAAAGATATTTGAACTATTAACAAAAGCAGGACTTACTGAAGGTTTAGTTAATTATGATTCTGATACTGGTAGGATGCAGTTAAAAAATGCTGAATTAATGAAATGCTTTGAAATACGAGGAATTGATATTGTCGATTCTAAGATTCAAGGAAACCTCATAGGGTGTGATATATTTAGTACTGAATTAATAAATTCCTCAATGATGGAATGTAACTTATTCGGTTCGACTGAAGTTGCTGATTCTAAATTAGAAGATTCTTACGTTAGTAAAAATGTATTGTGTAAAGATTCTTATGTATTTGGTATAAGAGGTGTATTCAGTGGTGAAATGGATGGTGGTATATTTAGAAAAGGTAGAGCAACGAAACTTGCAAGATTTGAAAATACTGAAATTATTGAAATAGAAAAAATATAAAATAACATGGCGAATACAAATACTTATTGTAATGATCCTGATGAAGCAGCATGCTTAGATGCATTGATCAAAGAAATTAACGAGGAGCTAACTATTGCTTGTCAAATACCCTTCACAGTTCCTAAAAAAGAATTGGCTAATATCATCAAAAGAGCAAAAGGTTACTTCTACAAAATATATGAAGATAGTGTTGAACAGATGTATATTGCATTACCAGCTGGCGCATTAGCTAAACAGACATTTAACCAAGGTGTACCGTTTGGGACTGGTGAAGCTAATGAAGTGATAACTAACAAAAACCAAATATCAAACCCAAGAGGAGTTGTACAAATGCCGTCAAGGGTATATTCAGTTAATGCTGTATTTGAAATTGGTGGATTCTCTGGAGAAGATGGTGGTTTTGGTAGTGATGGATTTAATGCAGGTGATGTAGATTTTTCAGTTGATAAGTTTATCTATAATGATGTATATGGCGCAGGTTTAGGAAGTGAAAATTTAATGTACTATGTAGTAAATTCATTATTTATGGATAATGCTAGACAAGTACTATTACCACAAATATCATTCACATATAATAGGTTAACTAAAAAGTTTAGATTCCAAGGAGAATTACCAAAACAGGCAGTTATATTTGAAATCTTTTCAACCGTTCCTGATTGCGCGCTATTCCAAGATGAAGCTTTTATTAGATACTGTATAGGTCAAGCAAAAATTCAATTAGCTAGAATACTAGGAACCTTCTCATTTAATCTACCAGGTAATATTACTATTAACTATGATATGATTTCAACTGAGGGTAGAGAAGAAGTAGATAGAATAGTTGAAGAAATTAAAAACGATGAAGGTGTTGATTATTTTTTCACTGGATAATTATAATCTGAAAGCTATTAATTAAAAAGAGAATATATAATAAAAAATTAGTGTTAAAGTATGATAAGAGATATGTACAGCCGAAGTCCGGACACCGCTAATTATAGTGATGATACATTAGAAGTAAGTGATACTTTATCTCAGTTAATTCTAAAAATAGAAAATTGTCTTTTTACAAGAAAGGGCGATGTACTAGGAGCACCTGGTATGGGTGCCAATTTAGATGAACTAATATTTTCATTAGTTTTAAATGAATCTAGTATACAGAATAATATTAATGGACAAATTGCAGCATACTGTTTACCGATTAGTAATGGCTTTACAGTAAATACTAGAGTAACCTTCTTTTCAACAGTAGAACGAAATGGTGCACTAGTCGATATTTTTGTTAATGAACAACGAGTATTGGGAGCACTTTTTTAAAAAAATAAATTGAATGTCATTTTTTAGCAAAACAAGAATAAAAGCAACTGAGCTATTCGAGGATTCATTTGAATACCTTGCACGTACCTATGATCAAGCGATTGAGGTATTTACCCCCGCGTCACCATTCGGTCAGATCTTAACAGTAGTATCAAACTTAGGTGAAATGATTTTCTTCTATATTGAGGCTGCTCTTACGGAATTAAATATCTCAAGGGCCAGAAATCTAGAGTCCATATACGGTTTGTCTAGATTAACTGGACATGACCCTACACGAGGTATATCTTCAAGAGGTATTATTGGATTACGACTTAACACGAGTGCATCTAGCCTTCTTAATGGGGATTATGTACAAATTATAAATGGAGCAAGCCTTGAGATTGGTCAGAACGGATTAACATATTTCCTGAAATTTAATAGCGACTTTATCCGATTAGATAAAACTACAAAAACATTTGTTAATGTTGAAATAGTACAAGGCGAAAAAGATGAGCAGAGTTTTACAGGATCAGGCTTAGCATTACAGAGTTATAATTTAACTACAAAAGATCCTACTGACCAATATTTAGTAGACGTTTTTGTGGATGGTGAATTATGGAAAAAAGTAGATTCATTATACGATATGAATAATGGCGAAAAAACTGCAATGGTTAAAACTAGTGTAAATGGTGGTCTTAGTGTATTCTTTGGAAACAATCAATTTGGTAGGCCTCCTGCATTAGGTTCACGTATCCGAGTTACATATATAAAAACTAGAGGTAATGCTGGTAATATTGGAGGTAAGCAATTAGATATTAAATTTTCTACACCAGGTACTGATTCATCAGGAGAGCAAGTAGACTTAAACGAAATCTTATCACTTAACATTACAAGAAACCCAATGTTTGGTTCTGACAGCGAAGACCCTGCATTCACTAGGTTAATTGCACCATACCAAAGTAATTCATTCGTTTTAGCTAATCCTAATAATTATATTTACTATTTAAGTAAGTATGATTTCTGGTCATTCATAGATGCTTATAATACAAAGAATGACGAGTACTTAGATGATGATAATATTATTTACTTGTTTTTAATTCCTGATGTAAAAAAGAAACTGACTAGTGACTTAGATTATTTCAGTGTACCTGAAGTTGAATTTACTATGACTGCTGATGAAAAGGAAATGACATATGAAATTATAAACAAAAGTGGTCGACAAGTAGTAACGGCTGAAACTAGAATAGTTGATCCAGTATTGCAAAAATACGCATTGAATATTGTTATAAGATATTTCGAGGATAACGATAAAGATGGGATAAGGATTGAAATAAGAAAAAACTTGGATGAATATTTCCTAAATGTAAATAGGAGAGATAGGATTCCAAGATCAGATATTATTTCTATAGTTGAAAATGTGGAAGGTATCGACTCTGTAAATGTATTCTTTATATCTGAGCGAAATGAACAGGCTATTAAAGATGGATTTTATTTCATTCCTGTTTATGGAACAGATCCTATAACAGATCAACGTGTATTAATAGAAAACAAAAAAATAGTACTTAAACCTGGTGAAGATCCACAGTTAGGATTAGATAGTTTTGGTGATGTAGTTATAGAGAATAATGAATTAGCAATAATCAGAGGTGGCTGGGAAGATAGGAATGGTACATATTATGAAACTATACCAGAGGCTAATAAGATTAGTTCTCTTAACGTGTTCTACAAAGAAGCTATAGCAAATAATCTTTATAATAAAATACAACAAGAGAAGTATAATAGTACACAAAGGAATAGGGGTACTACTATTGCGACTGGGGCGAACTCTGCCGGTTTAAATACTGGAAGACTACAGAGTACACCAACACTTAAAACAATGAAAGAACAATAATATGGCGACAGTTAAAGATAGGAGAACAGGCTACCCTAGTTTATATAGGGCAACCTATGAGGAGGGCTGGGTATTGAAAAATACTGGATTTGACTATACCAAAAACTTATTAAATAATACAATGTCAAAATATATGTTTAAGAATCCACAGATCAAGATATTCCTTGAGGACTACTTAACACCTATTATGGTATTCTATATTAATAAAGTTAAGTATGTGAGAATATTTTACAACTTTGCAGTACCTAAATGGTATCAAAAAATAAATTAACAAGACTTTGAATCGCTGGCAACATTTACACTTCTTTGATAAAGAAGGACAGAATTATAATATGAACTATGACAGTACTACTGACATGTGGACTGGTGACATATTTTTACCGCAAGTATCGATTGATTTATTTGAAGTAGGACAACTATTCATTTTACAAAAAATGGTTGATTCTACTAATAATTCTTTTCAGTTTGGATATCCTCATGATTATATAGATGGCTCTACTGGAGATCCTACTGGGACTGGTGGTTGTGGTTGGGATGCTGAATGGAAAACAATTGACCCAAAGGAAGTATTTCTATTTCAATTCGATAAAGATTTTAATACAGGTACACAATCTGCATTAGTACAAGAACCTGATGGCCCGCCATTAGTAAAATATGATAAGCTCAATATACCATTAGACTATGATGATAGCCAAACAATAAATGATGAGGGTTTTATCGTTACTGATGACATTAGATCTATTGCATTACAAATTAATATAGCATTTTCTTCTAGTGATGAAAATACATACAAGAGAACTTTACAGATTACTGATAAATGTACTAATAATATAATTGCAGAATTTACAGTATGGGCTGAGAGTATAGAGGAAGATGAAAGACTTAAGGTTATGACCCAAAACATGGGGTATAATGTTATTGCTGCTGATAGTACAATTTTTAGAGATACTAACTTAAAAGAAGCATTACCTGATTTTGTTGAAATAAATCTTAAGCGTAAAGAAATAATGATGGAGGGTAATAATATTTACCCATACATCGGGTCATACAAAGGTTTGATAAATGCTATTAAGTTTTTTGGGTATGACAATTTAAAGATTAAAGAATTTTGGAAAAATGTAAATGCAAATTCTCCTACATTTGGAAAGTATATACAGAGTAGCGCAGTTGATATGTTTTCACCTACTGTTAAGTTTGACGATAAGAGCATAACATTACCAAATAAGAATTTTAGAAAGACTAGTATGTTTAGTCTTATTTATAGAATTAATAAAATAAACCCAGATAAATTCACAAGCGAAGACTTACCTGTGACTGAAGAGGTTCAAGATTTTACTATCGAAGAGGTATTACTAAAACTATTTGGCCTAAAGAGAAAATTAGAAAGGGAGTATCTCCCATTAAATGCCCATATCAAAGATATCACAGCTGAGGCTGATTATTTTGGGTTATTGGAAGTAACTAATACTATCAGTAGGAATGATACAAACACAGTTAAGGTTGGTATCAATACAGATTTTAAAGTATCACCGAGTTCATGTAGCTATTTGGAAGATCTTAGAACATTCAACTCATTCTGTTTAGAAGAGGCTGCTGTTGTTGGACCAGCTATTATTAATTTTTGTAATGCATATATTGCACCACTTGCTGGTGGATCTGCTGCCGTTGGTGCCAACATGATAGCAGGACCATATACCCCAGGGCAAACCCTACCACCGCCACCAATTGGACCAGATACAAACAGTGTATTAGGTACATTACAAGATGGTGGTGATGTTTCAATTAAATCAGTAGCTGGAGTATATGCAGCGTATTTTGCAAGATATGCCCCTAATTTAAATAGAACACTTGCTGAGTTTGTACCAGGGGAATCATCTAGAAGTTTACCTGACCAGCCTGGTGTTAAGTCAGGCGCATTAGTTACACTAACAAATGATAGCTTTAATAATGTCACTTGGGATAATGTTAGTAGTACATGGAACGATTTAAATAACGCTAATGATTTCTTTACGTTTGATTTTAACGTGCAAGGTGCAAACATTGGAGATATATTTAACATATCGGATCCAGCAACATCAACAAGTGTTACTCATACTGTTGCGGTTGGTGATACTATACAAAGTATTACTACTTCACTGTATAATCAAGTTGCTTTACTAAAGACAAACCAAACAGACCCATGGTTGTGGTTTGATTGGTCGCAAGTAACAAATGATATCGGGCCGTGTATTAGATCTTATGGTAATGACGTTAACAGATTTGTCCCATCTGTGATACTAGCAAACAGTGGAAGCGGTGGTGCATACACAGAAACTCAACTACCTGGGGAGACTCTATTTACATGGGATGGTATAGGCTCTGGTAATTTTACAGAAATAGAATGGACTGTTTATAAAGATGCATCAGAAGTTTCACCAGCGTACTATTATAACATAAGAGGGGAAATAGGAACATACGGAACATTACCAATAACATTACCCTACGTTGGACACTATAATGTTGAAATGAAATTATTTGACGTATATAATAATATTTCTTCATCAGTAAAAACTTCAGCAATTTGTGTAGACGAAAGGCAAGTAGAATACTCAGGGTGGTATCAAGGAAGGAAACTAGACTACAACTGGAATAATGAAGGTAAATATATTTGGAATGATTACGGTTCTTTATGGGATCTGCCAATTGCACCATCAACTACATGGGATGAAGAAACACCAAGTTTATATGATTCCCTTGATAGAGTTAATGCAATTTTAAATACATTTGGAATTGGGACTAGTACTGATTTTCAATTAATGAATTACCAAGATAATGGAAAGGCTAGTTTTAGTGGACCTTATCAATGGAACAACTTAAATACTAAACATACTGATTGGGATAATGCTTATCACCTATGGTGGGACATGACAGCAACAACAGGTGATAGCCCTGGGTTTTTTCAATTTAATGAAATACAACCTAACAGTTATTTAAAGATAGTAGATAAAAACGGTATAGCAGGTACAGAATATTTTGATTTTACTGTTGACACTTTAGGAGAGGCTGTTAATTTACTTAACGTAAGTACAGATCCAGTAATTAATAAGTATGTTTATAATTTAGTGATGAACGCACAGAGTAATCAAATTTTTGTACAGGCAGTAGCTAGATATTATGGTGCTCATGGTGATTTTACTTCAGTTGATATGGTAAATGTAAACGGTCTTAGGATTTGTAGCGATGCAACTGGTGCAGTAGGCTGTGAAAGTATAATTTATAAATCAGGACAAAGTAGAACTAGTAATCCTACATGGAGTACTGCGAAGTTTATTAATAATGGAAAAACACTTCCGCCGATGACGTGGGCTATGTTTGTCTATGATAAATGTAGGATAGTTGGAAAGGCTGATCCTAAATGGACCATCTCCAATACTACTAACTCGTCAGTGGCTGATATATATTTTGAAAGCAAATATCTAACATATCTTTTTAAAGACCCAGGAAAGTATATGATAACTTTAGAACTTACTGATACGAATGGGAATAAATATAAAAAAAGTAGAAATATTTTAAATATAAAACAAACAAAACAAAATGGCAATTAGCATAACAGAAATTTTAGGAACGGATTCTTTATCCGGATCGAGGTTGGTAATAAATGATAACTTTAATGTTATCACGAGTGAGATCAATTCGATGGAGGTATATTTTGCCCCAGCAGCAGGTACTATCACTAACTTAACTAATGTTTCTACTGAGGCATTGAGAGTTGGTTTGAGTACAATATTACTAGATATTAACGCTAGTACTTTTGATATTTTAACAAACGTTAGAATGACTGGTAATCTTACTATGTCAGGTGGCGGTGTATTCAGAAATGATACTAGCCCAACTACATTAGATGACGTAGGTCAAGGAATGCCTGCAGTAATACAAGTTGGGACGTCTACAGCAATACCAAATTATACTATGTATAGGGTTGGTAATTCAGATCCAACAGTTGGAGCAGGTGGTCTTTTAACATTACAATTAAATACTGGAAGTATTGGACAAGAAATTTTCTTTACATATAGTATTGGATCAAATATTGTAAATATAATAGGTAATGCTAATATGGTATTATCAGGTGGTGGTACGAAGATTACAATGAATGAACTAGGCCAAACTGTACATCTTTTAGCTATAGATAATGGCGGAGGATTACCGATTTGGTATGTAGTAGGCGGTAACGGATATACAATAGCATAATAACAAAAGATAAAACGACACATGGCAACAACGCCCTTAATTAAAACACCGCAAGCAGATGGTGGAACATTTTACACATTCTCATCTTCTGCCAAAGACTTATCTAGGACCCTCAATAATGACGATCTTAAATTAGTCTTTTCTAAATTCGTGCTTCTTAATCTACCAGATATGGATAGGTTGGACCCAACGACATTTAGTCAATATCAAAACTATATGCAGTTTGATACTATTGATGGTGCTATTTTTGCAGGCGGCTTAAAGGGTGATCCTAATGTTAACTTTACCGAGAGCCTTCAGAATTATGCATTAAATTTAGAAGAACTCATTATAAGTGATGTAGGGTATGATAACACTACAAATTTAACTGTTACTGAGCGAGTATTCTTTAAGTGGTTAAAGGAAACTGGTGCTATGAGGTTTAGAGAGGCTACTGTATTAGAGCAAGTAGGTGGTTTAACAACGCCAAGATTTTGTGAGGAGAATGAGGTTACAACAGGAACACGACAATATAGACCAGTTGTAAAGTATATCGGTGCTATAGATATTGTAAACAATGTAGATAAAGCAGGAGAAGCTTATACTGAGTTGTATATTAATGTCCCTACAGAGGTAGGTAAGACACCTACAATACTCTTTGATTCTATATCTGACACGAACTATCAACCATCACTAAAAATACAAGGAACAAGTGAATGGATTCTAGGTAGAAATTCAGCTACTATACACCCACAAGGATTAGATATTTTAGCTTGGTACGATTATGACCAACCTTTACAAGGCCCTAACTCTGCAGGTTATACAGATCCTAATGCAAATTGGATGGAGGAATCAACACCACCAAATACAATAGATGCGTACTTCACAGAGCCAACATCGTTTACTAGCGTATTAAATGCTAATATTAGAAAATACCCTGCTGATTATGGTAACCCATCTGGTTACAATGGATCTGCATATGTAAGAAGTGAACTAGATGGAATTAGTATAGATTTTAATCCTGCTGATTACCAACAGATTGCTATAGATTCTGCAATAAGCACAATACCACAGTTTAATGGTAGTGATTTAGCACAGTCGTTTGAATTTAATGCAGTGTTAGTTTATTATGATATGGTCGACTTGAGTGATTCGTCTAAGACAACTACTAACTTATATGGTATTTTATTATTAGATAATGTAACGCCTACAACAGATGGTGGATATATTCAAAGATACCCAAAATATAAACCTAACACAACTACTGGACAAAACGGTAATAGTTATGGCTTCAAAATAAATTTAAGATTCGATGCTTCACCAGGATCTGCTGGGATTGATACAATCGTAAATGATTATAATACTTTCTCAATGGGGCTTTTCTCTGATGCATCTGCTCAGTTACAAGCATCTGCTCAAATATTCCAAAGACAACAGCTAGAAATTGCTGATATGGAAATTAGATTAGCTGCAATGGAAAATACTTTAAATTCTGTTAGTACTTCAGCATTCCTACAATCACAGATCACTGCACTAAATACTAAAGTTGATAATGCATCACTTGCCTTTGCGAGTAGTACTACACTGTTGGATCTTATTGCTAAAAACTCTGATGAGATTCAAGCATTAGCTAACGGTGACGTTTCAACTAAATTACAATACAATACTTCAGTAGTACAACAAGGAACTGGTATTACTATTAATACTAACACACCAAACCAAATACAAGTATCAAGTAATGTGCAGGCATACAACTTAATGGTTCCAGTAAATAATAATGATATACAAATAACTACAGCTAACCCATTAAACTTAAATGTTGTAACACCACAAGTATTCACTGAATTAGATACTTATACTAATATGCTAAGATTAGACACCATTAACGAAGCTGGTGGCGATCTTAATATCTATATAAATGATACAGGTACTCAGTGGAGAACCGGGCAAACTTTAAGATTAACATTCAACAATGCTTTGTTAATAGGATCAAGAAATATAAGATTATACACTGATGCACCTAGTAGGCTAAATAGTGGATCATACGGTAAGTTAGCTGCAAATATACCAAATACAGATTTAAGTAATATTCCAATCATTGATTTAATTTGCACAGAGCAAGGAGTATTAACTTTTGTCTATGACATAGTCAAATAAATAATAAAATTGAAACTTATATAATGGCTGCAACACCTAAACCAACTGGAACAAGTAAAGGAACTAACAATTCAATACAGACGATGCTTCCTGAATTGTTAAGACTTTTTAACAATTCACTTGAGAGCTTTGAAAAAGTTAATCAAGCAATCACATCAAGTAGAGATTCTGTAACTGTTAATATACAGAACAACGACGGGACTAATTCTAGAATTACTATCCCAAGCTTTGGTTTCCTTAAAAATTCAGTTGACAGATTAAATACAAACATCAACACTATTACTAATTTTAATGATGCTAATAGTTCTATAAGATTACCTGATGGTACCTTTAGGAAATTAGTATTAGCAAAGTTACCAACTGAGGCGTTCGATGTAACTGCAATGAATTCAGTAAATGAATTCAATGTTAAACCTAACTGGTTTTTTGAAGAACTAATTAATCCTTTACTTTATATTTCTTTTGATATTACAGGACAAGCACCAATTGATACCGAAAGAGCAATTGTACAGAGATATATCCTAGATACTAATTCACAAAGTAAGATTAACTATTTTATTAATCAGTATAATGGAAATGCTAACATCTCGTATGATACATTCCTACAAGAGATTGTTGAAAAGAATATATCATATGTTTTAGATGAAGCAGTTGTAGACTTACCACCAAGAGACAAGAGGTACTCTGGTGAATTTAGTGTAATCCGAATTGGTGAAGAAAGTATTACTGAGACTGTTAATGGTGTTTCACAAACAGTAGTTCAAAAATTATATAAACTTAATAAAGTATTCTATACAGATTCAGAAGCTGATTTTGCTGACACTATACAGCTTAAGGTTGGTGATAGTCTAGAGGTCGTATCGACGCCGATTGATACTAGATATACAGTAACCCAAATAGACACCAGTACAAACTCAGTAACAGTAAGATTACAAGAAGGTTCGCGTACAATAAGTATTGGGGCTGGTGTATTAAAGATAGGATCAAGCTTAAATGATCTTTTAGAAGTTGACGTTACTGTTGGTTTTAATGAAAGATGTGTAACCTTTATCAAACCAATTGATCCAGATTCTAAAATACCAGCAGTTAACTGGTCGCCTGGTAGTGGTTTTTATACTAATGACTTAACTACTATTGATACAAATGGTACACAACAGAACTTAGCTGATTATTATCAGAGAAATGCAGTTGATTTTGGTAGATATCTTTTGTCATTTGCAGAAGATAAGATACCTACGAGTAGAGAAGGATTAAAACCTAACGCTCCGGTGCTGTCACCTGATGATTTTACAGTATCACTGATAAATGGACAAGTTAGTAACTCAGATGCTATTGTACAACTTAAAGATTTAAACAATCAGAAAAATACGATTCAGTCTACATTAACTGAGTTAGATGTTGCAATTGCACAGAGTAGAGAAAAAATACAATCAACGAATTATTCTACTGAAGTTGAAAGAGATGCTGATAAGAATGCATTACAAGGTCTTATTACCGAACGTGCATCACAGGCAAAATTATATTCATCAGTAGTTACCGAGATAGATGCATCTGCTAGTGACAATTCAGTAAGTAGTGTATCTCCTAAATATAGAGTAAGAGGGTTCTGGTCAATGCCAGAAGAAAAGTCAGCACCTGAAACAGGCGTACAGGATATAATAAAATTTACATACCGTTACAGGTATCTGTCTGCTGATGGTGCAGCCAATCCAGTAAATCAGTTTACTTATACTGACGGTAGTGGAACTAGCCAAGGTGCATTTTCAAATTATGTTATTATTGACAGTGTATTAAGACCTAGGACTAAGAATAGCATTACAGGTTTATATGAATGGGTTGCTATTGATGATGATAATGCAGACTCGGTTAATATTAACCAATTAGATATACCAATTAGAAAAGGTGAGCAAGTAGAAATACAAGTAACATCTATATCAGAGGCTGGTTGGCCATCAAATCCACTAAAAAGTGATTGGAGTACAGCAGTAAGAGTTGAATTTCCAGCCGATCTAGGATCTGATAGCGCGATAGATTCTATATTAGCACAGAACAAAGAAGACTTATCATTAGTTGCATTAAATCAAAACTTAGAATCTATTGGACTACCAACACATCTAAGTAGTTCTTTTACTGCAAACGAAACATACTTTGCTCATTCAACACCAGTAATAGCATCAGGATTTTTATCAGAAAATCAAACACCTATTGATCTATTTACTAAGTTGAATGAAATGCAAAATCAGATAGATTTATTTGCTGAGATATTAAATAGTACACAGGGTGAATTAACTACAACATTAGTTGATGATACTGGAAATACTTTTAATTTAAGAAGGAATGCAGTTACTAAAGTGTTCGCAGGTTTTTATTCACAAGAAATAAAAGACTTAGACGACCCAAGAGGTGCAATCATCTCAAAAACATATTTCATTAATATTGCAAATTCTTCACAGACTGCATTACAATTAATAGCTAGAATTACTGGTAACAGATCAAGAATGGTTAAACAATCAGAAAACGCTGGATCTTATTCAACAACAAATACAACCGCAGTAAGTAGTGGTGCTACGATACTACCAGCAACATATGCATGGCTAGATAATAGCGCAGCTAACCAATCAAATAGTAGAGCTACGTACAGATCTGATGATGTAGATTATAACACAATTAGAAAATATGATCTTACACCGATTCTATTGACTAACCCTTCAGTAACGGCTACAACAAAATATGGACAGACTGTTTCACTAGCACCGTTCCAATCAACACAGAACAAGAATCAGTACATTTATAGTAGGTTTAGTGATGTTTCTGCTGAGGGTAATTTTTATAGTTATATTAATCCAAACGACGAATTCACAGTAAACTTAGATACTGTAGAAAATATTTATAGTGCAACTACCGATACTGGTGTTGCATTACCAGGTACTGAGTTTATATGGGGTGGTGGATTTACTGCAGGTGGCTTACCAACAACAACACCGAGTTATCCTACTACTGATGAAGTAGTACAAGTTTCTATTGCTCATCCGTGGTTAAAAAGTTATAAAGCATACACTAACGCATACAAAGCACTAACTGGTGATCTTGTAACATTACCAGCATTTGGTACAGCAGTAAACTGTACATCAGGCGCTGGTGGGAATGGTACAGCAGCAGTTATGTTTAGGCAATCTAAATTTGCACCACTTAAAATTGATGATACTTATGGAAAAGAACAAGCAATATATTTAAATGAGAATGTTGCTGATCTTACTGCATTAGCTACATCATTAGGAAATGTTGCGTTTGATAACGGTATACAAACTCTGCAGGCTAGCCCATCATTAGTTAATATTGCTAACTTATCTATTATTGATTATAGCAGAAATGCAAAAACATCATTTGAGGGGTTTGATCAATATACACTAGGTAAACAATCATGCGGATCTTATCTATTCGTTTCATCTGATAACCATCAGAATATACAAGTTGATGGTGATGCAATACAGTCCTATGAAGTAGTTGCATTCGGCCAACAGAATGCTATAAGTATTCCATTAGTATTCCAGTATAGGATGTCTGATTACTTTGGTGTTACATCTGGTAGTGGATTAGGAAATGTTGCAGGTGATTCATCAGGTAACACAGTTAATCTTGCTTATGCTAAAAGGGTTGGTATCGACATATACCCAAACAACAGCGATGTTGTACAATTTGATATTGAAATCTCTGCTAACTATAGATCTGATAGGTTAAGTATTAAACAATTTCCACAGGCAACTGTAACAAAAGGACTGAATGATTTAGAAAAAGTTGTAAGAGGATTAAGACCTTCATTAAATCAAGCAGCCATATCAAGAAACACTGCTCATAATGGAACGTCATGGGGTGGTAATACTGGTATCGGTGGCGTGATGTAATTTAAACGTTGCCTAATTATTAACTTTATCTTTTGGTGAATATATAAAAAAAGTAAAAGATAAATATGGCTGAAAAACTGCTCGACCAAGCATCATACAGTATTGCAAGAACTAATCCTAAATTAACAGCTAATGTTAAGATAGTATCTGATGGAACGGATATTTACTTAGAGTCGTTCAGTGCAAACACTAGATTAGCTTCCCAAAAATTTAAGGCCTTTAAGGTTGATGGAACTAGTACATATGACCAAGATGTATTTAGATTCTTTGATAGCGGAAAATTCCCAATAGAGTCAGCTTACGAAATTCATCAAGAATATGAAGATACTGCAATCTTATCTGATTATGGTAACCAATATGAAATGTTTTATTCAGCAGGTACTAGATCTATTGCATCAGAATCATATACACAAAGCCTAGGGACGTTAGCACCGCTATGGCTAAATGAACAGATACCTAGCTCGTTTGTAATTTTTAGATTAGACAATCCAGTTGGAGTTAACAATCTAAATGCAAAGGGTGAGAATGACGGGACGGTAGACGCGCAAACATCAGCTAACTTCACAAAGCAAGTATTAGAAAATTGCACAGCAATCAAAACGTTTGATCTAACAGAAGGTACTTTATTAGGTGCTTATATTAGAAACTATAGAAACCAAGAAGAGTTTCCAACAGTACCACTTAACATGACATGGAGAAAGGATGAGCCAATCTTATGGAATGGTATATCCTATAAAAATGGTGGATTTACTAGCAGTGGTAATTTTGCATATGATGATATGGTGGTTAAAGATTCAACTATTATACAAGACGAGTATTTATTTACACAAGGTTTCCAGAATAATGGAATACTTTTAGCAAATCTTTTAAATTTAGAATTCTTATTCGATGACCCAACTGCTGATGACTATACTATTAATAGATACTTTGGTATGTATGTTAATGAAATAGAAGAAGGTAGGTTTGATTTGTCCGGTGAAGCATTTTATAAAAATACAGAAAAAACTCAGTTACCTAAAATAAAAACTATAACAGAAGTATCTCAATATTTAAATACTCCATTTGAAATTACAAACGAGGATGGTATTTTATTATTTTTAGATCCTGTTAAAACTACGACAGTTACAGGCCTACCTACACCGACTCGAGTAAATGAAGTTGAATCGGTATTTTATGTTAAAGATAAAGAAGACGACTACCATACAGTTAAAAAGGGTGGTACCTGGGGTAAAGATCAGATTAGATTATTTGATACTAAAGTAGACGTTTCATTATTTACTGGCTATAAACAACCTGATACCTTTGCAAATGCAAGTATTATAAACCACGAAGGTTTTGCACAAATGTACTTGAAAATTGTTGGAAATACAGTACAACCTGTACCATACCCAACAGTGACAGCTGTTGTTAATGGGCAACAAATTAATGTAGCTGCTGGTGATACTATAAATATTAATAGTATTAGTAATACCATTGCAGTGGGCCGAGTTGTAACGTCTACACATAGCAGTGTTAAAATACCACAAGGTACTACAGTGACAACAATAGGATCGTCTACAATGACGCTAAGTAACAAAGTATCATTACTTGATAATGCGTTACTATTCTTTACACCAGCAGCAGTTCCTGATAACCAAGTACAGGAAGGTTCTAAAATATCTTTCTATGACGGTGACCCTAGTATTGCATCAAACTTGACTGGTGAAATTTTTGCTGATAGTACATTAGCACCAATTCCTGGTAAGTCTTTTGAAAAATTCTTTAATCCCAACGGTACTACACAAGAAGTTGCACAGGCTATAACATCAGCAATCAACACAGGTATATCTGAAAATGTTAGATTCTTTACAGCTACGTTTAATGATAGTACTGTTTACATAAAGTCAAGATTTAGTGGTTCAAGATTTAATCAACTTAGTTTTGGTTTGGACGTAACATACCCAGAACAGCTTACACAAATACAGTCATACCCAACAACAGTAGTAGCTACCCCAATCAAAAACTTTGTTGGTGGTAATGATGTTACTCGTAGTTTACTTAAAGTAGAGAATAGTGACCAAGATAGATTTATTAATGGAAACTTTGTACAGACTACTGGTGGCTATACTAATATTGGAGACTGGGTTCCATACACAGAAGAACCTATATACAATGGCTTAAATCAAATTATAGGATATACTGATATTAATAAATATGTAGTCATAACTTGCAATGATAACCAGATAATGGTTACAAGATCTAATCAAGTAGCACTATACTCAGATTATAAACCATCTTTTGGTAGATTTTCATTCTTTGATGTTAAAGATTTTGATTTTGATTTTTATAGTACGCTGTATAGCGAACAGGGTGAATTGGATTACGAGACTACTGAATACAACCAACAATCAGTGACATTATCAGGTTCGGTATATGAAGGAGTTAGCATGAACCCACAAATAAGGAGTTTTTATGACAATGGTGGATTTTATAATCTTATCGGTTTATTGGGTGATGCTGAGGATGAGAACCCAACCAACGAGTATATTAAAAGTGAATATAATAGACTTGAAGAAAATTACCTGACATCACAAGCTAACATATCAAGAATTGCTCCATACATTAATAAATGGGCATGGGTTAATGATGGTAGAGATGTGAGAAACCACCCGTATCGATTAGATATAAACCAAGCATTTGGTCTTAACAATTTTGCTCCATCCAGATGGGACTTAGTACAAGAAGCCAGTGGCTTCACCCATGAATGGTATTACCTATCAGAGTTTCCTAATTATTTTACACAAGACGCTATAAAAAGTTCATGGAGTTATATTGACACTGCACCGACAGATAATACACCAGCAAATATTATGACAGGTGCAGCGCTTATACCTGGTACATTCCAAGATGTTACAACAGATAACTTCAACGATTATTTTATTGTGCAGCGATTTACTACTAATGGAATTACCGAGATTGATAGGCAACTAAGATATGGTAGGTTTGATTGTGGTAATAAAAACAACTATGCGCAAACATTCCTACGGGGAGTAAGAATTACAGTGAAGGAGAAAGCAGTAGGACAGCAAAAATCTGATTTTAACGCAAGGGCACTATCTTACGTAGAAGGCTGTTCGTTTGACGATTATCGATTCTCTGTTATATTAGTTCCAAATTTGCCAAATAAACCAGAGAGCCAAGTTAAGTTTATAAAGAACGAAAAGTGGAAGACTATAGTAATGCTAATTTCTTTAGATTATGCTGATGATTGCTTAAATGGTAGTGTAAACTCTATCATAGATAGGACAACGTTATATTCTTTAAATAGTTCGTTTGATGTAAATACTGCATGTGAACCTAATCTTGACCCAGATGGTAATTATGAATACACCAACGGTGTTTTAAGAGGGGCCATAAATTTAGCATCATCAACTTATAATTCTACAACTGGATTATTAACAATTAATGGTATGCAAAGTGATAGTGGTGTCCAGCCTGATTTTGTGAATGATATTAGAGTATTACAGGATGGGAGGTATTCACCTATTGAATTTACTATATCTGGTAGTCTTTATAGAATATTTGGTATAAAGAATATAGTATCGGCTAATCAACTTATATGTACTGAATTAACAAGGAATGGTATTGCAATATACCCACCAATATCTACACCAAGTCTACCAGCACTAAGATCTGCTGTCTATAGTATTAAAAATAATGGATATCTACAATTTGAAAATAGATTAAATTCAATTAGCTTTGGTGAAATTTTCAATGCTGTTAATATAGGTAACCCTAATGTTATTTATGAAACTATCAGCGAGGACGGTAGTCAGGTTAAAAATCTTGATGGTACATTAGCACAAACATTCTCAGTAAATCTGAGAGCACAGGCTGATATTCTTAAATCTGTGTATATTGGAATTTTACCAGACCCAGCCAAGCCTACTGCGTTTAATTTAACAGATGTTGTTGGTTATGATTTATCTCTACGCAAGATACCTAACATAACACCGATTGCGAGACATTCAGGGCATTACGCGCCATATGCTTTACCTACACTATTTTTCAGAGACCCATATATGAATTTAGACTTTAATGACCCACAGCAAGATTCTGTGTATAAATTAAAAGTATTAGAACTATGTAAATATAAAAATTCACAGTTTAATAGTAGTGATCCTAAATTTGGACAAGTACAAAATTTCTTTTATCATAAAGTAAATGAACAAGATCCATCAACGGTGTTGGAGTTATCTAGAGAAAGCGCATTCCCTAGTCTATACCCGTTGATCAATGAGATTGGTATTGCTTATAAAGATTTCTATATGTTTTCTTCTAATTGGGAACCTTCTTATTTTACAAAAAGTATTGATAAGTCAGTAACAGAAAAAATTATTGGAACAAGGTCAATGAAAGAAAGAAAGTCATTCTTTGGATCTAAATATTTAAAAGTTCCTGAGACTATAATTCTAGAAACATTTGAACCAGATCCATTTGTTAGAGCAGCAATTAAACAAACTGAATTAATAAAGGGAACTTTTATGCACCAAGAAACACCGTCGGTTACAATTAATAAAAAATTGATTAAGACTAAGGGTAATACAACAACCAGGTCTATTAAGAAAGTACCATCTTCACCAACACTTGAGTTCTACTTGCTAAACCAAAAAAGGTTGATGGAATATCTGTTTGCCCCAATAAAGGCTCAATTTGAACTGTATATAAATAAACTATATGGGTGGGGTGACCTGGAGACCTTGGATGATGATGTAAATCAATATATCAAAGAAAACATATTAAAACTATATAAAATAGAAAAAGTAGATTTTTATACATTAGCTAGTCGTACAAAGAGTGGATCTGATTATGATACTGCTACACTTACTGATGTTGAAAAAAGTAGTGCTGGATTAACTATTAATAATAATGTAGCTTCCAAAACTTTAAATACAAACCCATTTGATTTAAGACTAATATATAATAAAAGAACAGGTTTCTCAGAATCGTTTGGATTCAGTGTTACTATAGTTAAAAAATAACAGAAAGAAATGCCAATCACTATACAAGAAATAATAGCATCAGATACTATTTCACAACTTGTCGATAAGACTAACTTTAATTTTGACCAGTTGCTACTTAACGGTGGTGGTCCTGCTGGTCCTATTGGTGGATCCGGGCCAACTGGTCCTGCTGGTGGAAGAGGCCCTAAAGGGAGTACATGGTACGAGGATACTGCAACAGTATTACCAGGTACATTACCAAACGCTGCATATCCAACAGCTACACCAAGGATTAGCGATTATTACTTGCAATTAAATGGTGAGGTTTGGGAGTATGATGGTTTATCATGGTTGATAACTACTGTTGATTTAATGGGGCCAATTGGCCCTGCTGGTGCCGGTGGTGGATTTGGTGGAACTTTTGGTTCACCGTATGTAAATCAAGGAAAAAATACTAGATATAATCAACCCTTTGGATATGAACCTGGGGTAAACGGTGGTGCAACTACTGATAATGAAGGTGTACCATCTATCGTAATAGGTGGGGTGCCAACAACAGCAGACGAAGTAGATCCTAGTATACCACTAACTGCAAAATATATTATACCTGATGCAATAGCAGGTAGCATATCATCAGATGTTTCTTCATTGTTCATTCATCAAAAAGATACAGCTGGGACTTCAATCACGTTTCAAGGTGGTGGGTTTCAACCAACAGATAAGTATAATCAGACAAGCATAGGCTCGTTGAGTAACATTCACCTAGGAGTTGATGACAGATTAGTAATGAGAGTACCAAAGGCACCTACTTCACCAACATCACAGGCAGATTTGATAGGATTCCAAGTTCTTACTGATATGCGTTCGCAGAGTTATGAAGCAGGTAGATCAATTAGATTAGTAACTGGGCAAGATAATGATCAGCACTGGCCAGGGCAAAATTCAAACTTTGAAATAGAAGTTGGAACAGGTAACACTGCTACTAATAAATTTAAAGTAGCAACGCTAGGGGCTACCGTTACAACAACAATTGAATCAGGTGGTAGCATCGATGTCACACCTGTAACTGGAGGACAAATCACAAACGTTGGAACATTTCAAGTTCTAGCAGGTAATACTAATTTTGTTACTTCACCAGGTGGTCAATTTAGAGTTACTGCAGGTAGTGATATCAGATTACAAACTAACCTAGGTACGTCTATAGGTGGAAATATTGGTTTATATTCTGCTGCTGGTGGTATTACTGCAACTAGCGCTGGTGGTACTATATCAATAGCACAAACTGAAACTACAACAGTCGGTAATATACAAATAGACCAACACTCAACAGAAGGTGAATTATTAATACGAGCTAATTCCAGTATAGTACTTGGTAAATATACAAGTCCGTCTGCATTAGCGCAGCCTAGTATCACTTTAGATTATGCTGCGATAACTGGTGGTAGTACACCAAACCCTCATATTAGAACTGTGGGAAGGTTAACCTGGGCAGCTACACAAGCTGGAAGTACTATAACACAGCCATATTCAAATGTCTCCCAATCAAACAGTATGGATACTGTATTGGGTAGTGATCTATCAATATTTAGACAAACTGGAACGGAAAGTGATACTGCGTATGTACCTGCTGCAACTATGGAAAGTTGGGTTGGTGGCTTACAGGCTACAACCGGTATAAACGCAGGTTTAATAAAAATAGTGATGGGTAATGAATCCGTATCGTTACCTGTCCCTAGTGATGAATTCATGTATGATAATTCATTAGAGTTAGCAGTTAGAGACACTGATGGGATGGAAGAATATATTTCATTAAGTAAAAGTAAACTCGGTTTAGCAACACCATTAGTATTAAAAAGAGTCAGAGAGTTAAACTCCCTAAGTAATTCACGACCTAATTCCCTCAATTTTAGTTGGACTAGTTCTGGTGGGAGCGGTAAGCCAACTACGAAATGGGGTTGGAATACTACAGGCGCGCAATCCCCAGGATCAACAGCAGGCATGCCAACTACTGCAGATTTAAATGTACCACTTATATACTTATCATATGGGATAGGTCAGTCTATCACAGGATTCACTGGTCAGACACAAAGTAATACAAATTATGATTATACTTTTAATTTCCCAGAAGGAGCATATCCAGGTCAAAAATTAACACTTAAGGTATATCACCAAGCAGCAAAATATCTGTGGCAAGCAAATCAGTCTTCAAACTTTATTGAAAGTTGGGGAATGATCCAAATTAGGCTACCAAAATATAGGAATTCAATTCCACAAGGAGCAGCATGGTCTAGTTGGTACAGACCGGCAGGAACAAATGGTGGACAGACTTATTCTGCAGGATACACAACATTGTACTCTGGTTTCAGTTCTTCAGATATGCTACAAGGTGAGGGTAAAATACAAACATACGATCTAATATGGGACGGTCTTGAAATATCACAGTGGGGAATGAATACGAGTGGTACAGGTCACTCTGCCTATAATAGAGAATCATCAACAGTACAATTTGGATGGTCTATAATGGGTACAAGCTATGATGTAATTAATATCGGAGGCCCACCAACGTAATAGTATAAATTAATATAAATTAATAAAATGACAAAGAAAGAAATAACAGATTTAAACGGTTTTGTAAATAGATATAGGGAAATACAACTTTCTCTTGATCTAATGCAAAAGAGTATCACTAGCTTAGGTAAGAAAAGAGACGAACTTTTTACTGAAGTAGATACAATGAAAGGAAAGGAAACTAAGTTTATTGAAAAAATAGCAAAAAAATACGGGGCTGCTGAAGTAACACCACATAAGCTTCTTAAGTATATAGGATGATATTAATTATTAAAAATATTCTTGGTATTATAACAGACCCAAAAAACACAAGGATGTTTTTATTAGGTGGTATGGTGGTGCTTTTCTTTTTGCTTCTTAGACAATGCAATGAAACTGAAAATGCAAAAGGTGAAGTTGTTAGATTTCAAAATAATCTAGTAGCTGCAAATGATACTATTAAAAATTATGTTAATATAAATGGCGAGTCAGTTGGGGAAATTAAAGGTTTGAGTTTATCATTAGAAGAATTGAAAGATAGTTTGGAATATGAAAAAGGCAGGCCCCCCGTTACTATTATTAAATACAAAACTATAATAAAAGAAAAAATAGTGGAAGTACCAGTTATAACTAAAGATACTATAACAGTTCAAGGTAATGCTAGTTTCAATTCAATATTGAGTTTTAGCTCTGATAGTAATTGGGCTAAAAGCTCAAGATCTATCAATGTTAAGTTGCCTTATAGTACAATAGATAGTTTAACCTTCGGTACTGCAACAATTGGACTAAAACAAAATATTTGGTTAGACGCTACACTGTCACAAGATGTAAAAACTAAAGAAATATTTATTAAATTAACTTCTGACTATCCAGGAACTATATTTAATAATACAGAAGGGATAATGATTGATAGAAAAAGCAAAGCGTTTAAAAGCTTACAGATGCAAAACAGAAAACAATTTGGATTAGGTCTAAGTATGGGAATGGGAGTAACTGGTAACGGTACATTCGCACCTTATATTGGAATTGGTCTTTCGTGGAATCCAAAGCTTTTGCAGTGGTAAATAAATAGAATAGAATGGAATCATCAAGGTTTATACAATTATCGGATCAAATACTTATAGAGTATATCTATACTAGTCAGTCCGCACCAACAGAGTTTGATACTACTGATTACCCGATTGAGCTCATGAGGGATGCAAATACTAAAGGAACTTATTTCTTTAATACTGACACTGTCAATGCTACTATGGGAAATGACAGAGATGGTGCTGCCGTTTCAAACAATAAAACTAAAACACAATATGTCTCGCTAGATACGAGTATAGGAATCCCATACAACGATTATAGTCCTGAGTTGACAGATAGCACAAATCTTTTACAGACATTTAGTCCTAATATAGATGTTGCATATGATAAAGTTAAAGTTCATTTTGTAGCAGGATTTAGCTTTGAGGGATTTGATGGTATTGTATTTGAAACTTTAGCACCAAGAAGAGACGGTGTTATGATGAATCTTGCATCTATTAACTTTCTTAAAACTGATACACCACAATTTGCAGCAGAGCCTTTATTACTAGCAGACAAGTTATATGCTACTTATATTGAATGGAGAGTACCTGCATTGTTCTTTATGAATAATTCGTTTGACGTAAATGTATCAAACGGTGTGGCATACAAAATAACAGAAGGGCAAGGCTTTCTAGGAACACCACCAATTACACTGAAGGCTAGTGGAATTTACCAAACAACAACAGAGAATGCATATAGCTTCTATGAGATGCAAGAAATTAATTCTACATCTATATTAAATAGGGATATTTATGACAATCTATATGCACAAGTAATACAATCAACTAATGGAGATTATTTTGAATTATCAGGACAGGTTGCTGGATCTTCATTCAGTAATCTTATTGCGCAGCTAAATTCATCAGGTGGTAATTATGTAGTTTTCCATGAAGTTAGTGTTACTGAACAAGTAGGAACTGTTTTTTCACAGACAAGTTTCCAAGTATATACACAAACTAGTGATTTTGACGATCCTATTTTATTTAGGCCAATTATAAAAAATGCAAATACTGCAGTTTCATTCTCGATTAATTATGTATTAAGATTATATAATAAGGCTGATGCTACGCAGATAATTAAAAATGCAAAGTTAACTTCGTTTGCTACTCAGAAATATGGCAGGCAAATGTTACAGATTAATTTAGGAGTAGTACCAACAGTTGCGAATGTTTATAATCAAATTAATAATGACACAGGGAAGCAATTAGTAATAGGCACTGGTGCACCTGTTGATACTGGTGCAAATACATCGGAACAGATTGCCGAACAGTTAGTAGTAAAAACAAAATATGTAACTACATTTAGAGATAGGCTAAAAGTTAAAGCAGCCATATCACCAGTTAAAGTACAAACAATAACAGAAGAAAACCAAGAATCGGCTAGCTTTGGAACAGCAGTTAACACTGCGACAAGCGAACCAAAAATAAGTTAACCCATGGCAATACAGACTAATATATCTTTAACTGCAACAGAGAAAGAGTACTTCCAGCGATTTGTTAACCTAGCGGTTAATGAAACTCCATTACCGCAAGGGGATGGTACAATACGAATATCTCCATTTGATGATTATTTTCTATTTACTTTATTTGATGAAGTAGATGGTGAAGATACTCCAATTGATTTAAGTAATGTTGGTAATGTTTATATTAATTTCATTGGATCTTCTGATGAAATAGCAGTAAAAAATCATACCCAAGTACAAGAGGTTGATATGTCAAGAGGAGAGGTATTGTTTAGAATTACTAAGTCTGATAGTAAAAAGATTTTGGCTTTAGATAATAATAATTTTTATATCTCTACTAAGATGATCGACGAGGGTGACGGTTCTATCTCAGATGAATCGGTATTATATCAAGGTATGTGGTTGGCTTACAAGGATGCTAATAGGATAACTTTAACTTCTCAAATGGAGGATGAAAGATTAGAGTACAGTAGAATACTTGCAAGAATAGAGGGGTTATTGGTTAGTGCTAATACTAGGGGCAACAAATACAAACAGTTGTATGAGGAAGGCATAGTAACAATACAGGCATTAAACACTAGTAATGAAGAATTGACAAATCTTAATACAGAACTGGCAGGAGATCTTAAATCATCGCAAGTTGAAGAAATTGCAAGAAGAGCAAAAGCTGCCCAGAATCTAGCACAAGCACAACTTATAATACGACAACAGAAACAGGCATTACGACACAGTGGTACACAAAATAAAGCCAGAAAGAAAAGTTTCTTCAGGCAAGCCGCTAAGAATTTACAACAATACTCTGTTGGTAAGAATAGTGTATCTATGCCTAGCGATGCTAATGGAGGTAATTTTGACAACTTTAACAATAAAATGATATGATATTAAGTGCTAGAAATAACCAGTTTAAATTTGATTTCCCAAGGAACTTTATTCCTAAGGAAATTGCTAAGAAGTATAAGCCATTCTTAACAAGAATACCTGGTGGGTTAATAAAAGAACCTATTGATTATTGGAATTATGGAATACAGTCTATTAATTTACCTGGACCTTCATTTGATCCTGTACAACAGACAGACTACCCAGGTAATACACGATCATTTAGAACAAGTATACCTACGCAGCAATTATTTGATAAATCACTAACTGTTACAATGCAAGCATTTGATGGATATGTTAATTATTGGATGGCTGTTGAAATGTTTGACTACTATTATAAACTAAGTGGAAAGCATCCATATTTACCTGAGGGTGTTGGTGTACAGATGTTAGATGCAGAGGGAAATGTATTTGTAACTGTACAATTAAAAGATATGTTTATAAGAAATATAGGTGCATTAGATCTAAACTTCTCAAGTAACACTGTTGAATTCCAAACTTTTGAGATGGAGTTTACTTACAACATCTTAGATGTCGTAGTCAATGTCACCTAATATATAAACAAATAAAGAACTCAAAATGAAAACCTTTAAAGACTATTTAACAGAATCACATGATGATGGTGTAGATATCCAAAAACTACTAAATGAATCACATACTTTAACCGAGGAACAGGATGCAGCTATTGATATGGCAGTAGACAGAATTATGGAAGAGCATAAGAACGGGAAGGATTTAGAAACTGTAGTAGATGAAATTGTAAGCGAAGGTATATTGGGAAGTATATTTGGTGGACTTACTGGTTTTGCTTTAGGTAAAACTATAGGAAAGGCAATTGCTAAAGTTCTAGGTATCCAAAAGGGTGCTTTGTATGATTTAATGACTTCACGTCTTGTTGGTGCTGCGCTAGGTGCAGTTCTCGGTAAGAGAATATAAACAATATGATTAATATAGGAATTGACTTTTCACTTAATAGCCCAGGAGTATGTATTGAAACTGCTGATGGTAAATACCACTTTATAACTTTTTTTAATTATGGGAATCGTATATGGGATGAAGAGGGTAAAAAGATACCCAAATCATTTAGTGTACATAAAGAACTCATGGATGATTCTGCTATGCTAGGATTTCCATATAATAGAGAGGTAACAAGCAAAGAGTTTTTACCCAGGGAGCGTCAGAAATTAGAAGATGCTGGTAATATTAGTTCATTAATGGTCAACATTTTTTCTACACTATTTGAAGGCGACGAGGTATCAGTTGCACTTGAAGGTTTCTCGTACGGATCCAAAGGGAATTCATTTATAGACATTATTCAATATAATACATTTTTAAGAAAGGAACTAATAGAAAAGTATACAATTGAGAATCTATCTATATTTCAACCATCTCATGTAAAGAAGTTAGCTGGTAAAGGAAATGCAAACAAACATTATATGGCTAAAGCATTCCAAGATGATGTCCTAAACGATAAGAACTTAAGATCAACTAAACTTTGGAAATGGACTCAAGGTAAAGACTTTAGCATTAAAATACCAAAACCTATAGACGATATCATTGATGCCTACTTTATACTTAAAGCATTAAAAGCAAATAACTAGCAATTAGATACTATTCTTCAATTCAATAGTTAAAAATTATATTGCAACTAGTGGAGTTTGTTTCAGCTT
>Ga0307993_1000014_pt1 | contig 53604 bp, 41 predicted proteins | sample EllFjometagen260_FD_203163 | JGI IMG/M metagenome (GOLD analysis project Ga0307993, IMG submission 203163) | Marine microbial communities from Ellis Fjord, Antarctic Ocean - #260 | ecosystem: Environmental > Aquatic > Marine > Unclassified | place: Southern Ocean | collected 2014-11-02 | reverse complement strand
CTTACAACAGCATCTGAAGGAGTAATCTTTACTTCACCAAATGGTACAAGATTCAAACAAACAATAGATGATGCAGGAGCACCTGTATATACTGCACTATAATGGCAACACCTAGAAAAGGAAAAGCAAAGGTTAAAGTAACTAAGAGTGGTAAAAAAGTAAGTTACGGTCAAGCTGGTAAAGCTAAAGGAGGGGGGCCTAGAGTTAAACCTGGAACATCTAAGGGGGATAGTTATTGTGCTAGAAGTTTAGGTATCAAGAAAAGGGTTTCTAAGAAAAAACAAAATGATCCTAATACTCCAAACAACTTATCTCGTAAAAGATGGAAATGTTCTGGAGCAAAATCAAAAAAATAATGAATAAATTTGACAAAAACTTTATTACTATTAAATTATTTATGGGGTGGATCTTATTAATATTAATACTAATATGTTATGCTCATTGTTCAGAAGTATCTAAAACATCAAAAATACAAAAGATAATAAACACTCATAATAGTGTTAAAGAATCTGATAAGTCATATCCTATAGTTCGTAAGTCTCCATCTAGTCAGAAGACAGTAATAGGTCAAGATAGCATAAGAATCATACCTACCATAGACACTTTGAAAGTAGTGAATCCGTGATTAAGAGTTACTTTAATAGCGTAAAGGAAACATTACTATACTTTGACTTTCAACCATTGCTATTTTTTTGGGTTGTAAGTGATTTTTTAAACAATCAAGTACTATGGACCAATTTATCTTATTGGGAGAGCGTAGGCCAAGCAAATACGTATTGGTTATACTTTGCATACCTCTTTGGTAGTATTGGTATGCTTATATCCATTAATGATATAAAATGGCTATCTAGATTTATAAGTTATTACTTAATACTATACTTATTTTCTACTATACGTTATTTAGTAAGTGTATATACTACTGTGGATACTGAACCATTCACTATGGTAGATTTTAAGAATATATTAATAACATGTTGGTATGCATTCATGTGGATATGGGTATTATTTAAATTAAAGAAAGAAATGCTTAATAAATCAATGAGATATGAATGAGAATATACTCACAGTAATAATAACAGCAATAACAGTATTAGGTGGGGCAGGAGCATGGAAGTTTTATGAATTTATTATTCGTAATAAAGCAGTTAAGAATAAAGAAGACCTTGCTGAACAGAATATATATAGGGAAGACCTAAAAGCAAGAGTAGATAAGCTTGAGTCAGATAAAGATGCATGCAATAACTCTTTGTTAGCAATGAGTATTGAGCTAGCATCAATTAAAGTCAGAATAGAGTTTGTAGAGAAGGAAAATGAAAGACTAAAATATAGACAATGACAAAAGGTGAATTAGTAAAATTAGGGTTTAATAAAGTTTTAATAGAACATATTGAAGATATGTATGTATCAAATAATTACTATTATGAGTTAAGTTTTGGGGAACTAGTATTTATTTCTGGTGATAAAGATCAAGCTGATAATGATGATGGTTGGTATGTCACCACTCCATGTCATTCTTTAAAATTCCACCACTTTGCGGAGCTTGAAACCGTAATCAATATCTTTAAACGTAATAAATTTTCATAGAATAGTCCAATAAACTTTTTTTATTTAAACTTTTTTTATATCTTTGCTAATATTAATTTAAAATATTAGACAAATGACCAATCCAGATTTATCAGACAAAGAACCTCAATTAAGCAAAGAGGAACTCTCAAAACGTAGAGAAGAGATCACAACATTTTATAAAGACAACATCCCTCATTTAGAAGTTCAGGCTGATTATGAGATGTTATTAGCTGCTATAGAAAAAGCTAGAGCAGAAAGAATGCAAGCACAAATGTTTATGGCTCAGCAGTATGCTGACCAAAAAGAAGGTGCCGTAGACCCTAATTCTGAAGAAGGCAAAGCTTTTAAAGAAGCAATGGCTAATGCAGTAGATCCTAAATAGATATGAGACAGCTTAAAAAAGGCAGTAAAGGCCCTGATGTACTTACCCTTCAAAAAAAGATAGGGTTATCACAAGATGGTATGTTTGGTCCTATGACAGAAAAAGCTGTAGAAAGATATCAATTAGATAAAAACTTACCTATAACAGGTATAGTGGATAACTTAATGTGGAGTCTTATTTTAAACATTGAGTATTCCATTCCAGATGAAATTGATGAAGATACTGATTTACATCAACAATATTATAAAACTAGTTATGATCAAATAATTCATAAACACTTTTTACCTAAATCAGAATATATTGATAATAAAATTGTTAATGAATATGTTTTTCTACATCATACTGCAGGTAATTCAAATCCATATGCATGTATAGATTACTGGGGTAGAGATACAAGAGGTAGAATAGCAACAGAATTTGTTCTAGGTGGAAAGAATCATAGAAATGGTAATAATGATCATGATGGTGTTATGGTTCAAGCTTTTCCAGAAGGTAATCAAGGATGGCACTTAGGTAAAACAGGATCAGGTTATATGAACCGTCATTCTGTAGGATTAGAAATATGCAATATGGGATATTTAAAGCATGAGGATGGTTTATATAAGACATACGTTAATTCTAAATGTGAAGAAGATCAAATAATAAGATTAGAAGAACCATTTAGAGGTAATCTTTTTTGGCATGCATATACTAATGACCAGATTAAAGAAACTGAAAAGTGGATAAGATGGGTTGGTGAAAGAGATGAGATAGATGTGAGATTAGGATTAAAACAATTCATTCAAAAATATGGACCTCATAAAGGTTTTGGATTTGTAGAGGAAGCCTATTATGGAAAAGTAAAAGGATTATTAACACATACCAATGTCAGAAAGGATAAGTCAGATTGTTATCCTCACCCTGATTTAGTGGATATGATATTAAGTTTATAAAATGGCAATAGTAAATAAAGTAAATTTTAAATTACAAACAGATATAGATACATGTATCAAGTATCAAATATTAACGTATTGTTTTTTTGAAAACATATTGATTAGTAATTCAGATTTAAAGTTTTTAATGGAGCTTTCAAAGAATAATAAAATTGAGTTAACTCAGTTCTGTACTACTTTAGTGGATATGGAAATATTTAAAAGTCCTCAGTCTGCTAGAAATGCAATTACCAAAGCTGAAAAAAAACAATTACTTACTAAAGATGGAATAAATAAAAAAACAATTTCTATTAGTAAAGTGATTAATGTACAGGCCAAAGGTTTAGTTTTACTTGATTATAAAATATTAGGAAGTGAATCCAAAGAGTCATAAGGAATTTAAGAAGGGTATTGCTGATGAAGTAGGAGTGCATGAATCTGTTGTAGATGATTTTATTTCTTTCTATTATGGAAAATTAAGATCTAAGTTATCTAAGTTAGAATTTCCAAGAATTTATGTTCAAGGATTAGGTACATTTTATTTAAGAAAAAACAAACTTGAGAACGCAATAAAAAAAAATAAAAGTATATTAGGTAACTTGACTAAAAGAACATATATTGGGTTTGCAAAAAGTGAAGACATACAAAATAACATTGTTCAAATGGAAAAAGCAATGAAACAAATGGAAAAGGATATATTAAATAAAAAAAAGTTTAAAAATGGTAAAGTGGAGTAAGTATTTAGCTGTGTTTAAAAACATTAATCAGATAACTGAAGGAATAAAGAATAATGTATTTAGAAAAGAACATATAGAAGCTGTTGCTACAGATAGATTTCAAATATGTATTGGTTGTAGTTTATTTGATGCAAAAGGAGATAGTTGTATAGCTCCAGGTACTCAACCTTGTTGTTCTGATTGTGGATGTAGTTTAAAGTTTAAAGTAAGATCATTATCAAGTGAATGCCCTAAAGGATATTGGGATGCATTAGTACCTGAAGAAACTGAAGAATTAATAATAAAACAAATAAATGAAAATGAGCAATAAATTAACTAAAGCACAAATAATAGGAGAGTTATTAACAGAAGAACAAATTACAACAGAAGAGGCAATTACTTTATTGAGTAGTGAACCCACCACTATAATTTATAATATTCAGTTGCCAGAAAATGAAGAACAACCCTTATATGGTAATATGTGGGATCAATCATCAACACTAGACTAATGACATTACAATTTAAAGAGGAAGGACATATATATGAAAGTATAGATAAAGATAATATTACTTGGGTAAGTGTTACATCTTTAGTGGGTAAATTTAAACCTAAGTTTGATAGAGATGGGCAAGCTATTAAATCATCTAAGAATAAAAGATCTAAATGGCATGGTATGACACCTAAAGAAATTATAGCTGCGTGGGATGGTGAAACAAAAAGAGCTATAGACTTAGGAAACTTTTATCATAACCAAAGAGAAGATGATATGATAGGTTTAAATACAATAGGAAGACATGGTGTAGAAGTACCCATTATAAAACCTATTATAAATGAAGAAGGAATAAAGATATCTCCTGAACAAAAGGTATCAGAAGGAGTATACCCTGAACATTTAGTTTATCTTAAATCTGCAGGCATATGTGGTCAAGCTGATGTTGTAGAAATAGTTAATGGGTATATTAATATCAATGATTATAAAACAAATAAAGAAATAAAACATAAAGGGTTTACTAATTGGGAAGGTATAACTAATAAGATGTTTAGACCATTAAATCATTTAGATGATTGCAATTTAAATCATTATAATTTACAATTGAGTATTTATGCGTATATTATTAAGAAGCATAACCCTAAATTAAAGATAGGAAAACTAACTATACAACATGTAAAATTTAAACAAGTGGGTGAAGATAAATTTGGCTATCCTATAAATGAACATGTTAATGGAGAACCTGTTTTAGAAAATATAAAAATATATGAACTACCATATTTAAAAGATGAGGTAAATTCATTAATCATGTGGCTAAAAGATAAAAAATAAAACTATGGCAAGAATACCTATTTACCAGACAAACTGGCAAACCTTAAAGCAAATTTTTCCTGTACCACAAACAGGGACTTTAGATCCAGCAGGAAAAGTACAAGGATTTGCATTAAATATTACATCAGATGTATATTTAGATGTAAATACTATAATATATGTACAAGAATACTTTGATCTAGGTACTTTTGTTCTACGTGATGCTAGAATTATAGGTTTAGAAGGAATGGCAGCAATAGTAGTAGAAGAATCATATGATACAATCAAAGCTTTAATGACTAAAGATTGTACAACTTTATGTACTGACGCATGATAGTAAAATTATTTGACATCCAAAATAGTAAGGTTGTAGTAACAGAACACTGTTATACATTACCTTTTTTAAAAGTAATAATGGAAGAATATCCAGTTACATATATGCAAGTATATCAATACTTATTTTATATGGCTTGTCCTAATCCTGATCTTAATCCATTCTTTAATTTACCTGAGCATGAAAAAGAAGATATTATTATTGAAGAGATTAAACTAGAAGAATCTCCGGAAGATCCTAAAATTAGATATGCATTAGACATGTGTAAAAAATTATATGAAACACCTACTTTTAGAGCATATGTAGGAATTAAATCTATGTTAGATAGATTGGGTAAATATATGGAGGTTACACCAATAGAACATGGTAGAGATGGTAATATTAACTCAATGGTTAATGCTGCTGCAAAGTTTGAACAAATAAGACAATCATACAAAGGAGCCTTTACTGATATGAGACAAGAACAAGAAAGCTCTGTACGTGGTGGTGCAGGATTAGCATATGACCAGTTATAATAATAAAAATAAACAAATGAAAAACCAAATAGTAGTGCCAGTAGGAATGAAACTATTGATTAAAGAAATAAAAGCAGAGACAAAGACTGCTTCTGGATTAATCATACCAGAAATAGCTCAAAAAACAACTTACAAGGGTGAAGTAATTGGAAGAGGTGATGAAGTAGAAGAAATACAAATTGGTGATATAGTACAATATGCTGAGCATGCAATGCCTACATCAATGACACACAAAGGCAAAGAACATTTATTATTGCAAGTTGGTGATGTATATGCTATTATAAGATATGAGTAGAGTTATACCTACATATGATAAAGGTAAATGGGGAGTTACTGAATTTGATACTGATGCAGACTTTAGAGAATATTTAGAATCTATTTTTAAAGAACCAGGAAAATATGACTTTACAGAATTAGCTTTTAAATTTAATGAACAAGCAAGAGTATTTAATTCTGAAGGTTTTTATTGTAATTCACCATTTAGATCCAAAGACTTTACAACTTATTGGGAAGATCAAAAGAATAAATGTAGAACTGGGGTTATATATAAAGATGGAGATAAACATTGGTACTTAACCAGAGATTATTATATGTGGTTGAACTTCTTACCTATCTTTGATAAGGAAGAGAAGCATTATGGATTTGCCAAAGTAAGAGATGCACAATATCATATGGCATTATATGAAATCATTGCTGAGTTAAATAATCAACACGTTGCTATACTAAAGAAGAGACAGATTGCCTCATCTTATTTTCATATGGGAAAGATTATAAATCAATACTGGTTTGAAGAAGGATCTATATGTAAAATTGGAGCATCACTTAAAGATTATATTAATGATAAAGGTTCATGGAAATTTTTAGAAGAATATAAAACATTTTTAAATGAACATACTGCTTGGTATAGACCAAGTAATCCTGAGAAGGTTTTATTATGGCAACAACAAATTGAAGTCAAAATAAACAATAGAAAAACATCAAGAGGTCTTAAGTCTAAAATACAGGGTGCTTCATTTGAGAAGAATGCTACTACTGGGGTAGGGGGCCCATGTACTTACTTTTTTCATGAAGAAGCAGGTATTGCAAAAAACATGATGCAGACATATGAGTACTTACGTCCTGCTATGTCTTCTGGTATGATTACAACTGGACAATTTATTGCTGCCGGATCAGTGGGTGATTTGCAACAATGTAATCCATTAAAGGATATGATTCTTAGTCCAGGTGCCAATGATATTTATGCTGTAGAAACTAACCTTATGGATGCTGATGGTACTATTGGTATGGCAGGATTATTTATTCCTGAACAATGGTCAATGCCACCTTACATAGATGACTATGGCAACTCTCAAGTAGAAGAAGCTATTAAAGCAATTAATATAGAAAGAGCAAGATGGAAGAATGAATTAAACGGAGAACAATTTCAATTAAGAATATCTCAAAAACCTCTTAATATTGCTGAAGCTTTTGCATATAGAAAAGAATCAATATTTCCACAAGGTATATTAAGTAAACAATTAAAGAAAATTGAAGAAAAAGAATACCCTTATGAACTAATTGCTTTAGATAGAGATGAGACAGGAGTAATAGCTAAGAGAACAAGTAAGTTACCTATAACTAAATTTCCAGTAGATAAAAAACAACAAGATAAAACAGGAACAATAGTAGTTTGGGAAAGACCAACAAAATCACCTGCATTTGGATCATACTATGCTTCTATTGACCCTGTATCAGAAGGAAAGACAACCACATCAGATTCACTATGTAGTATTTTTGTATATAAGAATGCTATAGAAGTGACTAGGCAATTAGAAAGCGGAGATGTAGAACAATTTATTGAAAAAGATAAGGTAGTTGCTGCATGGTGTGGTAGGTTTGATGATATAAATAAGACACATGAAAGATTAGAGTTAATTATAGAATGGTATAATGCTTGGACAATTGTAGAAAATAATATATCATTATTTATACAACATATGATTGCAAGAAGAAAGCAAAGATATTTAGTTCCTAAACAACAGATATTATTCTTAAAAGAAATAGGATCTAATAAAACTGTATATCAAGAATATGGATGGAAAAATACAGGTACATTATTTAAAAGTCATTTGATTTCTTATGCAATTGAATTTTTAAGAGAGGTGATAGATGAAGAAACAGATACGGAAGGTAATGTAATGACACAAACATTAGGTATAGAAAGAATACCGGATCCTATGCTTTTAAAAGAAATGCTTGCATATCATCCTGGTTTGAATGTGGATAGGCTAGTTGCATTTGGAGCATTGATTGCTTTTGTAAAAATACAACAGTCTAACAGAGGATATACAAAAAGACGTGAATCAGAGGGTGATTCCTTGGTAAATCCAGAAAAAATGAGTAAATTAAAGTATAGTCCGTTCAAAAATATTGGACGGAATGGAGTAACTAATTCTAGAAGTAGGAGATCTGGCTTTAAAAATTTTAAATAGATGAGAGTATTAAATGCAATGCAAATGAAGAATGGTGCCAAAGCAGAGAGTGGGCCAACATTTTCTAGCTTAACACAGCCAGTTCAATTTATACCATATAAAGATAAAACTGATAATTGGGCAGCATGGAATTTAGACTGGTTAGAATTACAAGGTATAGAATTTTTACGTGTAAATTCTAGAAGACTTCTTAAGAATTATAAATTAGCTAAAGGTGTAATTGATAAAACTGATTATATAGTTGAACCAGATAATGACTATAAAGATATGATGGATGTTCTTACTAAAGAGAATGATTCAGCATTAGAATTAAAGTTTTACCCAATTGTCCCAAATGTAATTAATGTATTAACTGGTGAGTTTGCTAAGAGATATTCAAAAGTACAGTTTAGAGCTGTTGATGATGCTTCTTATAATGAAATGTTAGAACAAAAAAGACTTCAAATTGAAGAATCTTTATTGGCTACTGCTGAAGCAAAAATGGTACGTAAGATGATTGATATGGGAATGGATCCAGCATCTGAAGAAGCACAACAACAACTTGATCCAGAAAATATAAAGTCATTACCAGAAATAGAAGATTTTTTCAGTAAGTCTTATAGAAGTATGGTAGAAGAATGGGCATCCCATACACTTGCAGTAGATGAAGAAAGATTTTATATGCAAGAACTTGAAGAAAGAGGATTTAGAGATATGCTTATTGCAGATAGAGAATTCTGGCATTTTAGAATGTTAGAAGATGATTATGATGTAGAGCTATGGAATCCCGTATTAACTTTCTATCAAAAATCTCCTGACCAAAGATATATAGCAGATTCTAACTATGCAGGTAAAGTAGATCTAATGACGGTAGCTGATGTAGTAGATAGATATGGATACTTAATGGATGCTAAGCAATTAGAATCTTTACAAAAAATTTATCCAGCTAGATCAGCACAATACCAAGTAAATGGATATCAAAATGATGGTTCATATTATGATGCAACTAGATCACATGAGTGGAATACTAATGCACCTGGTTTAGCATATAGACAATTTACTAGTAATTATCAGAATGATCCAGCAAGAGGTGGAGACATATTAAGTGAAATTCTTGATGAAAATGAAGATATATCTATGTGGGGTGAAGGAAACTTAATGAGAGTTGCTACTATATATTGGAAGACTCAAAGAAAAGTTGGACACTTAACTAAAATAGAAGTTGATGGTGAAGTAACTCAAGAAATTGTTGATGAAACATTTAAGATTACTAAAAAAGCTGTATTTGATACATCTATATTTAAGAACAAAAGTAAAGAGAACTTATTAGAAGGAGAACATATAGATTGGATATGGATCAATGAAGTATGGGGAGGAGTTAAAGTAGGTCCAAATCTTCCAGCAATGTGGCAATCTACAATGGGTGATAATATAAACCCTATATATTTAGGAATTAACAGAACTAAACCTGGTAGGTTACCATTTCAATTTAAAGGTAACAACACACTTTACGGGTGTAAATTACCTGTAGAGGGAAGGGTATTCTCTGATAGAAACACTAGGTCTACTTCTTTAGTAGATTTGATGAAAGCTTATCAAATTGGTTATAATATGGTTAATAACCAAATTGCTGACATTCTCATAGATGAATTAGGAACAGTAATTATGTTTGATCAAAATGCTTTACCACGTCATTCAATGGGTGAAGATTGGGGTAAGAATAATTATGCTAAAGCATGGGTGGCAATGAAGGATTTCCAAATGCTACCTTTAGATACATCTATTACTAATACTGAGAATGCAACTAACTTCAATCATTACCAAACTCTAAACATGGAGCAAACTAGTAGATTGATGTCAAGAATACAATTGGCTAATTATTTTAAAGAACAATGCTTTGATGCTATAGGAATTAATCCACAACGTCTAGGAGGAGCTGTATCAGCTCAAACAGCAACTGGAGTAGTACAAGCTATGCAGCAATCATATGCTCAAACAGAGATGTATTTTGTACAGCATTCTGATCATCTGATGCCAAGAATACATCAAATGAGAACTGATCTTGCACAATACTACTGTAGTACTAATCCAAGTGTTAGATTATCATACATCTCTACAGAGGCTGAGAAAGTTAATTTTACCATTAATGGTACTGATCTATTACTTAGAGACTTTAATGTATTTGCAACTACTAAAACTAATCATAGAGCTATATTGGAGAATCTAAAACAAATGGCTCTTACAAATAATACTACTGGAGCAAGTATATATGAATTAGGTAATATTGTTAAAGCTGACTCAATTGCTGAAGTATCAGATATCCTAAAAGATTCTGAAGCAAGAATTCAAAAACAAAGAGAGCAAGACATGCAGCAACAACAACAAATGCAAGAACAACAACTCCAAGCTAAAGCTCAAGAAGAACAGCAAAAATTACAAGTTGAAATATCTGAAAATCAAAAAGATAGACAGAATGATATTACATTAGCTGAAATTAGGTCAGCAGGATTTGGTGCACCATCTGATATTAATGAAAATAAAGTATCTGATTATCAAGATGCTATGAAAGATATTAGAGAAACTACTCAGTATAGAGAACAAATGAATATGAAGCGTGAAGAAAATGCTTCAAAATCTACTCAAGAAAATAATAGATTAACTGTAGAAAGAGAGAAAATATCAAGTCAAAACTATATAGCTGATACAAAACTTCAAATAGCCAAAGAGAATAAAAATAAGTATGATGTTAACAAAAAGAAGGATAAAAAATAACTGTTAGCTATATACTGCAATTTATTTTCACTTTTACTAAAATTTATTAAGTTTATCATGCCTGAAATGTAATAAACATTTCTTATATTATATGTATAGTAAGTATTAATATTAAAACCAACAAATATTATGAATGCAACAGAAACGCAAACTGTGAAAAGTAACGTAGAAAAAGTAGATATTAATTTAGATGAGATATTCAATGCCGCTCCAAGTGGTGCTGATATGTTACAGGATGATACTGCTTCAAAAAAACCTAAAAGTATTTTTTCAGGTTTACAAGAAAAAGCTGATATGTCATTTGCTGATCCAGATAATGATGGAGTAGATGATATAACTGCTAAAGTAGATGAAAAAGAAGAAAAAGAAGAAGCAGAAGAAAAAACTGAAGTATTAGCAGATGATAAAACTGATAAAACTGAAGTAAGTGGAAAAGATAAAGATAGTGCTAAAGATATTTTAGATTCTTTTTCTGAAGAGGACACTGAAGAAGAAGACACAAAAGAAAAAAGAGGTAGAAAATCTATTAGTGGTATCTCAGATGTATTTGGTAAATTGATTAAAGATGACAAGATTGTTGCCTTTGATGATGACAAAGCATTAGAAGAATATACTGCTAAAGATTGGGAAGAACTTATTGAAGCTAACTTAGAAGAAAGAGCTAATGAAGTAAGACGTGAAACTCCTAAACAATTTTTTGCTAGTCTACCTCAAGAATTACAGATTGCTGCTAAGTATGTAGCAGATGGAGGAAAAGATCTAAAAGGATTATTTTCAACATTATCAGAAGTAGAAACAACTAAGAGTTTAGATATTAAGAAAGCTTCTGATCAAGAAAAAATAATTACAGAATATTTAAGTGCTACTGGATATGGGAACACTGAAGAGATTCAAGAAGAAATAGAAATTTGGAAAGACTTAGGAAAGTTAGAAACACAAGCTTCAAAGTTTAAGCCAAAATTAGATAAAATGCAAGAGAAAGTTGTTGCTCAGAAATTGAAAGAGCAAGAGATGAAACAAAAACAACAAGAAAATGCATCACAAGCATATATGAAAAATGTATATGAAACATTAAAAGAAGGTAAATTAGGAGACATTAAAGTAGATAGAAAGACTCAAGCTATGTTGTATAATGGATTGGTACAACCTAATTATCCATCAGTAAGTGGAAGAAACACAAATTTACTTGGACACTTACTTGAGAAATACCAATTTGTTGAACCTAATTATGCATTGATTTCAGAAGCCTTGTGGTTATTACAAGATCCTGTAGCTTATAAAGCAAAAATCATGGATAAAGGAGCTCAACAAAGTGTTGAGAAAACGGTTAGAAAATTAAAGAGTGAACAAACAAATGCAGGAGGTGCATCATTAGGAGTTCATCAAGCTGAAGAAGAAGGTAAAAGAACTTCTCCAAACAAAAGAAAAATAACTAGACCAACCAACATTTTTAAAAGAATTTAATTAACATTAAATATAAACACTAAAACAATTATTAACAAAAACAATCAAAAATTATGGCAACTCCAGTATTAAATAATGGGATTTTCTTAAGAGATACAAGCTACAAGGCTAGTTCTCATGTTGATTCTTATCACCTAACCCAAATGCTTGGTAACCCTGAGCCTATGGATATGGGACCAATTGATTTATGGGCAATGACCCAAAAGGTAGAAATGCCTTTATATCAAATGGCTTCATTCGGTGGAAAGAATACAATCATGGTGGACAATGCACGTGGTGAGTATAAATGGCAAACTCCTATTGCACAAGATCTTCCTTATGTAGTGGCGGATATTGAACCAGCTACCGACAATAAAGGTGTAGATGGAACACTATTTAGAATTAAGATCAACAAAAGAACTTTTGGACACGGTGACATTATTACTTATGATAAGTATAATGGACTAGAACTTTACATCACAGCGGATGATATTATCCCTGCAGGTGACGGTTTTGTATACACAGTTCAATTAGTAAACAACAACAACACGGCTTTCTTGGATAACAAGTATTTAGCTAAAGGTACTAAATTCTTCAGAAAAGGTTCTGCAAGAGGTGAGTACGGAGAAAGATTCTCTGACATTGAAACAGGTTCTGGTTTCCGTGAATTCTACAACTTTGTAGGAGGAGCAGAAGCACATGTTCACTATTCAATTTCTTCTAGAGCAGATTTAATGATCAAAGGCGGATTAAACGCTGATGGTACTGTACCTGTTACTGAGATTTGGAGAAACTTTAACACTGATCCAAACAATCCATCAGTACCAAGTATTGAAGGACTAGTAGCTAATATGGGTAAAGCAGGAGCTAGAGAAGCATTTGAAAATGGAACTCTTACAAGAACTTTCATTACAAATATGGAAGCAGCTCATTTATCTAAAATAGCAACGGATATTGAAACTTACCTAATGTGGGGTAAAGGTGGTAGAATTAAACAAGATGGACCGGATGATATTAGATTATCTGTAGGTTTATGGGCACAGTTAGATAACTCTTTCAAAAGAGTATATAACAAGTCTTCATTTACTCTTGACATGTTTAAGTCTGAACTTTACAACTTCTACCAAGGTAAAGTTGAATTTAAAGGGCCAGATCCACAAAGATCACTTGTTGTACAAACAGGTATTGGTGGAATGCAATTAATCAACAAAGCAATTGCTGATGAAGTGTATGGTTCAGGATTAGTTCAAAATGCATCTGATATAGGAGCTGTTAAAGGTTCTGGTATGGATTTAGATTATGGTTTTGCTTACACAAGCTTTACTATTCCTTTCTTAGCTAACGTTAAGTTTGTATTGAATCCAGCATTTGATAACTTAAATACTAATGACATTGAGAATCCATTAATTGATGGAAGACCTTTAAGTTCATTTAGCTTTATCATCTTTGATGTAACTGATGAAGGAAGTGATAACATTCATTTATTGAAATTATCTTGGGATAATCAACTTAAATGGTTCTACCAAAATGGTACAATGGATTACATGGGAAGAACTCAAGGGTTTGCTTCTACTGGTCAGTTCAATGGGTATAGAGTTTATATGACTCAGACAATGCCAGCTATTTGGGTGAAGGATCCAACTAAAGTTCTTAAGATAGTAATGAGGAATCCTGTTACAGGAGGATCATTCTAGTAATATTTAAATTTAAAGGGGAGGATTAAACTCCTCCCTTTTTTTTTAATCATTTAAAAATAAGACTATGGCACAATTAAAAAAAGTAACACAAAAATTTCAGGATCCTGCATATGTAGGTAAGAGAGATACTACTGGTACAGCTAGATTACTTCATGTAAATGAGGTAATAAACTGGATTAGAGTGGCAGCCTTAAAAGAAAACCATGTTGATAATGCAGCTGCTAAAGCAGATGGATTAGTTGCAGGAGATCTTTATCACACTGATGGATTTTTAAAAATTGTTATTGACGCATAATCAAAAACTTTAAGTAAGATTAATTTCTTACTTATAGAAATTTTAGTAATAAAAATGTACAAAATTTTGTACTTTTGATGTGAGTAACTATTTATTAATTTTTTAAAACCAAAATATGGAAGATTACACTATTGTTGAAAAGTATCAACACAGAAAAACAAGCAGTAATATTGCTGTACGCCCTTACTTTAATCCTGGAAAGGAGAATATGGGACTAGAAACATATGGACTATCTTTACATGATGGAGTATTTCATGAAGAATCCTTAGCATGTTTAGAAATGAACGGAGTAAAAAGATACGTAACTGGATTAAATGAGTTTGCTCCAGATGTAAAAATGTTACCTCCAAAAGAAAAGAAAGCAAAAATTGCAGAAATCAGACAGGTTGTGTCTGAATTAGAAGCTGAATTAGCTGCTAATGTAGTTGATCCAGAAGATAAAGATTTCTGGAATAAATTAACTGTTATGAAGCCGGATAATTCTAAATTTTGGGATAAAATATCTTTAAGATGTGGTAATGATCCAGTATTTTTAGATGGTGAAGTTGATCCTTATGATAGAATTAAATTACATGCTATCAAAGCAGGTGGTTTTTCTATAGTAGCTAAATCATTACATGCTGCAAAAACATCTCAATCAGGTCCTAAATTTTATTTAGATACTGAAAAAGAAACATTAACAACTAGAACAGAATTAACTAAAATAAAAAATAAAGCTTTAACATCTTTACAAAATTTATTTGATGGAAATACTACTAAGTTATTATATGTAGCAAAAATAGTAGATGCTGATAGTATTCAATATACAACCAATACACCAAATGATATTCTTTATGAAAACATGGATGAATATATTACTGGTAATGGTGCTGAATCAAACAAGAAAAGAGCAGCTAAACAATTCTTAGAAGTATCTCAATTAGATATGGAAGAATTAAAAATTAGAGCTCTTATTAAAGATGGACTATACTATAGATTCATTACTACTAAAGCTGGAGGATGGATTGAACCATTAGATAGTGGAATAAGATTAGGTAAAAGACCATCTGAAGTATTAGAATTTTTAAAAGATCCAAAGAATGAAGAACAACTGTTATCTTTAATGGATAAAGTTGAACCATATTGGAATTCATAAATATATAAATAATGGAAAATAGTACACTCTTAATTAAACTAAAACAAAGACTTAATAAGTTAGATAGTAATGACTATGATAACATTGAGTGTTGGCAGTTTATTGAAGCTTTTAATAAAGCTCAAATTGAGTGGTGTAGAAGAAATCTACATGGAGGTAACATGTATAAAGAAGGAGATGAGTTATCAAAGAAAAGAATTGATGATTTACAACCTTTATTAAGAGAGTTATCTTTAACAGGTACTGAAACAAATACATATTTTGAATCAAATAATTTTCCAGTAGATACATATTTAGAATTTAAAACAATAACTACATCTGCAAAAGATGAGTGTTGTCCAGATCCTAGAACAATGACAGTATATTTAGCTGAAGAAGCTAATGTATCATTGTTACTTAGAGATCCTTTAAAGAATCCAGATTTTGAATGGGGTGAAACATTTTGTACAATGTTAGACAATAAGATAAGAATATACAGGAATAGCAATTTTAATATTGTTACTCCTGTATTAACTTATTATCAAAAGCCTGTGTATATACAAGTAGAAAACTGTACAGATCCATATACAGGAAATATTAGTTTGACTAATGTAAATTGTGAATTTAAAGATGACCTAGTAGAAGTAATGCTTGATGATACTGCAGCAATTATTGCAGGAGACATAGAAAATACGTATCAGCAACAAAGAGGTACACAAGCAGCAGAAAGAAACAATTAATATCTTGCTTATTTAGTAGAAAAGTAGTATATTAATTATATAGTAACAAAGATGTTACGTGCAGAGTAAACTGTTTAAATCATTTTTATAACTAGTGGGGGTAATGGTCCTCACATAAAACAAAAATTATGGCTTATTTTAACAATGCGTTCAACAAGACGTTTATTGCAGATAGTACACTAGCAACTGCTGGTACTGCAACAGGTGCTCTTACCGCAGGACAAGTAGCTTTAGTAGACGGAGGTGACTGGCAATCAGTTGCTCTTGCAGGTGGTGCAGCTGTCCCAGGTATTACAACTGGGGACATGGCATACTTAGTGCAAGGTTCTTTCTATACTAAAGATACAATTGGAAACAATCCTGGACACGGTGGGTACAAAGAATCAGTAAAATCTAAGGGTATTAACCCAAGATACATTACTAGATTATGGGAAACAAACTGTACAGTAGCTAGTCAAGCAACAGCTTGCCTTTCTTTAGCTTCAGATTGTGCACCATGTGGTAAAACACAATTTATGAGAATTGATGTGAAGGGTTCACCTGCACTAAGATTCTTAAATCATAATGCATATGCAATTGCTGACTCAGCAAATGTATGTTGTATAGATGGACAAGAGTTTATTGACCCAGCAGTTATTTTAGGTGCTATGGGAGATATGGCTCTTAGTGATCCATTAATCAAGCCTTTTGTTAAGGAAGCTGATCTTAATGGGCTTTTAGAAAACGCAGGTCTTACATTAGCTGGTGGTGTAGCTTACACTGTAGGTGTTAAAGAAACAACTGCTGTTGATACAAATGGAACTGCAATTACTTCTGTTAATAGACCAGGATATGTTACTTCTAAAGTTGAGGTATTAACTATATCTGGAACAGGTGTAATTGAAAGTTATGATATTGCACAAGCTGGTGCTGCTTATGAAGTAGGTGATGTTGTTACTTTAGTGGATGCTGCGGCAACTACTGATGCAACTTTAACTGTTGCTGCTGCAGGTTTAACTGCAGGAGGTGTAAGAGTTACATCAACTACTGCTGCAGGTGTTGCAACTACTTCTATTTATACTATTGCACAGGTTAAACCAGGAAGTTCAGTTTCAGGAGCATATGTTCCTTCAACAGATCCAAATGGTACAGTTAAAATTTCTGCTGAATTATGTGTTGTAGGTGCTTACGTTGATACACAATTTGGTAATTGTTCATTTGATACAAGAGATCATTTTAATGCAGAACCTGTTGAAATCATTTTATCTCAACTTGATGAAACTGGTGATCCATGTAATGATTGTGGTGTAGTTACAAGAACTCCTGGTTCAATGCAACAAACACAAGGTGAAGAAGTTATTAGAGACTTAATCATGTCTGAAAGATACCGTCAATCTCCTTATAATCAAGGAAATGCTGACAGTGCTAGAATCAGAGAGATTGAATTATCTGATGAATTACTTGCTGCTGTTGATAGAACTGCAACATATAAAGCTTACTACATTCAGCACTCAGTGCCAAGGTTTAATAACCCAACTGGTGTGTTTGATAATGATCAATATGTATATAAGATCTATGTAAAATGCTCTGATGTTGAAGCACAAACTGCATATGAACTATTAATGACTGGTTTAGTTAATTGGGCAAGTGATAATGGTAATAAAATAGTAGTTGAACAAAACGCTGTTTGGTAAACAAATAACATTTTAATATTTAATTAGGGTAGGGGATAAAACTCCTACCCTTTTTATTTTCTATATCCTTTAAAATTTTGTATATTATCTATATAGTATAATTAAGTAATACAAAATGGCAAGCAAACATATATTAAGTTTAGAAATTCCCACAGTATCTAACTGTGGTTTACTATGTATAAAAGATACAAGTCAATACTCTGATGATTTAGCAGTAGATTGTGAAGAGTTGTTGATTACACTTCCAGGTTATAGTGTACCCGTACTTATTAAAGTAACTAAAGGATTTGATTTTTGTTTAACTGCTTGCACACTTGCATTGCAGACACTTAATTGTGGTGATGTACAAGACAATATTCCTGATGGAATATATATTATTAAATATAGCGTATCACCAAACTCTAAAGTTTATGTAGAATATAATCATTTAAGAGTAACAAAACTACTAACTACATACTATAAAGTGTTATGTGAATTAGATGTACAAGCATGTCAACCTAGTTCAGATAAAGAATCATTATTAGCAGAATTAAGTTATATAAGAACATTAATTGATGCAGCAGTATCTAATGTAGAATATTGTCAATCAGCTGCACAAGGTATGCAATTATATAATTATGCTAAAACTAGACTGAATAAGATTGCATGTCCGTCAGGTAATTGTGGATCAAGTTCAAAATATTTAATTTAAAACCAAACCAAACATGGCTAATTGTGCACATTGCTCAAAACAATTTACTTGTGGCTGCCAAAAAGCATCATTATTAGACGGAACAATAGTCTGTAAGCAATGTGAAGCTAAATCTAAAGCTGCAGGTACAACTGCAAGAGATTTAAATTTAGAATTAGCTAAACAACAGATACAAGATTTAAGAAATAAATAATATGGCTACATCTACTATAATAGCATCATCTAATACAGAAAGGCAAAGTGAACTAGCTTTATTAAAAAGAATAAAGACTGAGCAAACTTTTTCTAATCAAGTATATGCAAATTTTCAATCTCTTAGATTTGGAATAGATGCTTGTTGTTATGAAAATTATGATTCTTCTGTTATAAAGAAAGAACTATGTGATTGGCAAAATGCTGCAAGTTCTAAGATTGTAGTAGCTAGTGGAACAAAAGGTGTCTTTGTTGAACCTCTTAAAAAAATAAACACTGCAGCAAGTATGTCTTGCCCTGAAGTTCCAACTAATGTTTGCACAATAGTTGACTTAGAAACTATTCTTGCTGATGCAGGAACATACACGCAATGTTTTGATGTTGCATCTGCATCATGGACTGTAACACATAACTTAGGAAAATTTCCTTCAGTTACTGTAGTTGATTCAACTAATACAATTGTTGTAGGAGATACTGTATATACAGATAGTAATACTATTAATTTAACTTTTCAAACTGCATTTAGAGGATGTGTCTTCTTAAATTAAAAATATAATAAATAAAAAACAAATAAAAAACAAATATAATGGCAATACAATTTCTAAATGGTCTTAATATTGATGGTGACATTGATCTTAATAGTAACCAAATTAAACAAGTCCGTATAGACAACAACAATGGTGCTCCCACGGGATCACTGGGAAGAATCTATTATGACACAGGAACAAATAAACTTAGACTTTATAATGGAGCATGGGTAGATATTGATACAGGAACAGATGGAGACACTACTTATGATTTAACAGGTGTTGGTTCTACAAATGGAACAGCAGGTGTTAGACTTACTGGTTCAGATGCAACTACAGATGATGTAATATTTACTGGTGCTGGTACAGTATCTGTAACAAGAAGTGGAAATACTTTGACAGTTACAGGAACAGATTCAGCAGCAGGTACAGTAACTGATGTATCTGGTGGAACTGGTATATCAATTTCAGGATCCTCTACTGTAACACCTACAGTTAATATTGATACTGTAGGTACAGATAATGCAATCTTAACATTAACTGCTGCAGATCCAGTAGGTACTGATTTTATTTGGTTTTCAGATACTTCTGATTCAAATACATTAAGGAAAACACTTGTTAGTGGTATGCCAGGATTTGGAAAAGATGGTACAGTAACTGAAGTAGATTCAGGAGCAGGTCTTATAACAAGTCCAGTTGCTGGAATTACTGCTACTGGTTCAATAGCTATAGATTATGCAGGTGCAGATAACTTAATATTAGCAGCAGCAGATGGTACATCAGTAACGGTTGTAGCAGCTGATAAAATACTTGTAAGTGATGCTGATGATAGTAATGCTAAGTATGTAAACATTTCACAGATTACTGCAGCAATTGGTGGTGGTACTGTAACAAGTATTGATGTAAGTGGTGGAACAACTGGATTAACTACTTCAGGTGGACCAGTTACTGGAAGTGGAACAATAACATTAGCGGGTACATTAGATGCTAATAATGGTGGTACTGGACAATCAAGTTATACAGTAGGTGATATTCTTTATGCATCCTCTACTACAGCATTAGCTAAATTAGGTATTGGTTCAGCAGGGCAAGTATTAAAGGTAGCATCAGGTTTACCATCATGGGCAACTGATCAAAATTCTGGAGGTACAGTAACAAGCATTACACTTGCAGCAGATTCAGGTTCAGGAACAGCAATTACAGGTGTAGGGACACAGACATTTGCAGGTGCAGGTCTTATGTCAACTTCGGTAACAGGTACTACGGTAACTATTAGCACTACAGCAACAAGCAACCTAGGTACAGTTAGAAGTATAGCAACTGGTAATGGTATAACAGGAGGAACAATTACTGATAGTGGTACTTTAACAGTTGAAGCTGGTGATGGTTTATCACAATCAGCTACAGGTTTATTAGTAGATAATACAGTTGTAAGAACAACTGGTGCTCAAACAATTGCTGGAGTAAAAACTTTTAGTAGTCAAGTAGTAGTTCCATTAACTCCAACAAATGATAATAATATAGCTTCTAAGGCTTATGTACTTTCACAAATTGGTGGAGTAGGAGGATTTAGAGGAGGCTATAATGCATCAACTAACTCTCCAGCATTAAGTGGTGGTAGTAACGTTGCAATGGCATTAGGAGATTTCTTTGTTGTAGATGTAGCAGGAAGTACAGCAGGTCTAGGTCAATTAGAACCTGGAGATTTTGTATTTGCAGATGCAGCAATTGCAGCAGGATCTAGTCCGGCAGCATCAGCTTATACAGTTGTTATTGCAGATCAGAATATTGCGGGTGCAGGAACAACAGACGGAGGTACAATAAAAGGGGTTGCAGGATTTCAAAGTGCAACTTTTGCAGCAACATCAAATGGATTTATTACAGTTAAAACAGGTGGGATTAGTGATGGTCAATTAGCAAGTACATTTAATAAGATAATTGGTATTGACACAGATATTAATACTTCAGGTGTTGATGTAGTTGATCAAATTAGTTTAACTGATGGTGTTGTAGGAACATTAACTACAAGAACATTACCAACTACTTCTCAAAGTAATTTGGGTGTAGTTCAAATGGCTACTGGACCTGAAGCTACTTCTGGTGCAGAAACAAATATAGCTATATCACCAGTTACATTGAAAACTGTTCTTGATAGAGACAATTACACTGCAACATTCCCTTCATCAAATACTAATACAACAACTTTTGCTGCAGCAACACATGGTTTAGGAACTGGACCCTTTATAATTCAGGTTTATAGTTCATCTACTGGAATACAACAATATTTAGATGTTACTGCAAATCCATCAACTGGAGCTGTAACTTTAGCTACTACATCTAATCAAACAGCAAATTCATTAAGATTTGTTATGCAGAAAGTTAGAACATAAAATGAGATAAACAAATACTATTACAGAAAGGGGTATTAGATTTTAATAATTTAGCACCCCTTTCTTTTAATTAATTTTTTTATCTTTGTAAAAATAGAATTACATGGCAATACAATTTTTATCTAGCATTAATATAACGGGCACAACAAGTGTTTCTTCTATTAGTAATGATGATAATGCATATACAGGAATACTTGTATGGGATGGTGGATTGCTTAAGTATAGAACTAAAGCTCAGATACTTAGTGATATTGGTGCTGGAACAGGAAATGGGTCTGTTACATCTGTTACAGTAACAGGTAATAGTGGACTAAGTGGTACTGGTACAGTAACATCTTCTGGTACTATTACTTTATCAAACTCTGATAAAGGTTCAAGTCAATCTATATTTAAAACAATTGCTGTATCAGGTCAAATTTCTATAGCAGCATCAAGTAATACTGATACTTTAAAGTTTGCAGGAGGCGGTGGTACTACTATAACAATAAATGCATCTAGCAAAACTGTTACTATATCTTCTACAGATAACAATACTAATTATTATGTAACTAGTTTAAGTTTTAATACAAGTAATGGTGTTCTTACTGTAGCACGAAATGGTTTAACATCTCTTACAGTAGATTTAGATGGTAGATATGCAACAACTTCAGGTGTAACATCTGTATCAGGTACAGGTACAGTTAGTGGATTATCATTATCAGGAACAGTAACGGGATCAGGAAATTTAACATTAGGAGGCACATTATCTTTATCAAGTGCTAATGTAACAACTGCTTTAGGATTTACTCCATATAGTAATTCTAATCCTTCAGGATTTACAAATGTAACAAATAACAATCAAATAACTAATGGTGCAGGATTTACAACTAATAGAGGTACTATAGAACGTGTTCTTGCAGGAACAGGTATAAGTGGGGGAGGATCATCTGGTACAGTTACAATTACTTCAACAATAACACAAGCACTACCAGCTTTTTCAATGCTCACTTGTTCAACAACAACAATAACAACAAACACAAATGGAGTAGCAAATGCAGTAGTAATGAAATTTGATACTGAATCAATTACATATGGTACTGCAGACACTATAATAGTTTACGGATCTGGTGGTATTGAAGGAGTTGAAGGTAGTCAATTTATTTGGACAATAGATAGGGATACAGATAATGCTAGATATTTTCAATATGAATGGAATGTTACATCAAATACTAATACAGTAAACAATAGATTATTATCTGGAATAAGAATTGAAGAAGGAACTCTAGAGGAAGGAGCTTTAAGTTGGGCTGTTATAGACCCTACTACATCATATATCTATGATAGAGGAGTTGGAGCAATTAGAAAAGGCTCAACTGCCGGTTCAATTATACTCAAATTACTAGCTGGTTCAGTAAAAAGATATTATAGAATGCAATTCTGGAAGGAATCAGCATCAAATGCTGGAGTGAAATCAGAATCAGTTTTAAATGGAACTCAAATGACAATTAAACAATTAGTATAATGTTATTATGAAAAAGAAAAAAACAAAAAAATCAGTTGTAACTAAGGTTGTTAAAAAAAAAGCTGTCAAGAATAAAACTATAGTTTCTAAAAGGAAAGTAAAAAAACCTATTAAGAAAACAGATAAAGAGTTAAGAAAAATTGAAAGACCTTTTATAAGATATAGCTTTATTGTTAAATCATTAAAGGTTAATAAAAATAATTTAGTAGAGGAAATAATATTTGAATATAAAGGAACTATAGTTATTCCTAAATCACAAAAAGAAAATTACAATTCTGGTAGTAGTAGTGTAGAAGGTGTATATACTATAAAACAAAATACAAACAACGCTATATTTAGTAAAGATTTCAATTTTATTACAAAACAAGAAGTAGTTAGATATTTAATAGATAATGTTAGAAGTGGTTATATACTAGATATGCGTGAAACAATTAAGAAAGAACTAATGCCAGAATATAAAATAATTACAAAACTTCCTTGGTAATATCAAAATTATAATTATCTTTGTTGTATAATTTAAAAAACCAATTACAATGGGAAAATCAAAAAAAGTATCTGCTAAAGAATTAGCAAATGTAAAAGAACTTCAATCTACTATCAACACTGTCCTAATGAATTTAGGAAATACAGATGTTGTTAAAGCACAATTACTTGCTAAGCATACTGAAGTACAAGGTGAATGGAAAGAAATGACATCTGTTTTAGAAAAAAAGTATGGTAATGTAAACATCAATCTTGAAGATGGTGCTATTTCAGAGATTGTAGAAGAAGCTAAAGAAGTATAAATTTCTAACCATATTTGTCTTATAAAATTTTTTAAAACTAGCATTAACTTGCTTGGTTTTAAAAAATTTTGTATATTATAATTGTATAGTTTAGAAGAGAGCATTACATTATAGTAAAATAAACATTTATGATTCCAACAAATTCAAGCGGCACTACAAATGGATGTGACAATATATCATCTAATTGTGTAATATGGCAAGGTCCAGATATTTCCTGTATAGATTTATGTTCAGGAGATTCAATAAGTGAGGTAACATCTAAGTTAGCCACTAAAGTTTGTGATCTGATTACTAATGGTGTAACATCAAATCCAAGTTTAACAGGTTTAGATTTATCATGTTTAAACATATCAGGTACTACACCTACAACTCTTGTACCTGTTCTGCAGGCAATGGTTACACAAATATGTCTTAATACAGGGACAGGTCAAACACCAAACTCATCTAGTAAACTATCAGCAAATAGTCAAGTTCAAAATGACTTGCCTATAATGACATTACCTGCATGTATGCAGTACAATGATGCTTCTGGAAATCCAGTGACAACATTACGTTTGGATTTATTTGCTACACTTATAGCTAATCAAGTATGTACTAATTTAGCAAGTATAGCTACAATTAATTCTACACTTACAAGTTATAGTAGCAGATTAAATATTTTAGAAGCATGTGTATTACCTTGTTCAGGTGCAGTAGCTGAAGCACAAATTATACCAACATGCATTCCTCCAGCTAATGTAGGAATATTAACAAATGTATCAGTGGTAGTATTAGCATTAGAAGTTGCTTTTTGTGCTCAAAGAAGTGCAGTAGGAAATCCTGCAGCTATTAATTCAGCTATAGGACAAAGCCCTATTACAGGAACAACTACATCTTTAACTAAATCAAGTATTAGTTATGGATCAATTAGTGGATGGAATAATACACCCACTTCTTTAGCACAGAGTACACAAAACTCTTGGGTAGTAGTAGATGATATGTACACTGCTATACAAGCTTTACAATTACAAGTACCTAGTGGATGTGATGCAGTAACATTTGGTTATACAACAGCAAATTTACTTGATCCAAATACAGGGGTGATTGATAGTATAATATTTAATTTTACAAATTCAAGTATACCTTCATCATATAATGATTCAGCAGGGTTTACTAAAATCACTATGACAGATGCATTAGGAGCATCATTGAATACTACAGTAAGTGTAACAGCATTACAAAATAGTTCATCTGGATATACCTTTCCTGTAGCAACATTAAATACTTCACAAAATATATCTATTGAAATAAATTTCAGTGTAACTGATGGTTCTGATACATGTACAGCAAATCAATCAAATATTGTTACAGGTATTATACCTTGTGTAGCACCACAGCTTACATTAATAACTACAACAGGAATTACAGTTAGTTTCAACAATATATTAGGAACAACAGCAGTATTTAAAACAGATATATTAACTGCAGGGGGAGTTCTTGCAGCAACATATACACAGAATAATCCAGTAAATGGAATAAATTCTCATGCATTTACAGGTTTAATACCTGGATCAACTTATATAGTTAATATTTCAGTAACATTCGGAGGAGCTACAAATATATGTTCAACAAGTTCAATAGCGTTTAATACAACTAGTGCAGCAGAAGCATGTTCAACAGGAATGGATGTAGCATTTATAATTGATTATACAGGAAGTATGGGTGATGAAATTAATTCAATTAAAACTGGTGTAGCAGGATTAATTACTACTATTGATACTTCATCAGGAGCTAATAATTATAGAATGGGATTAGTAACAGCAGATGAGTATGCATCAGCAACTACACCTCAACCTACATATTCTACTTCTACAGACTACTTGGCATTACCAGGTGTTCAGCGTATACAAAATACAGGAACAGGAGCTAATCAAGTTATAACAGCTTGGGAAATGTTCCAAAATAATAATGGAGCAACATTTACAACTCAAATGAACTTGTTGAATTCAGGTGTAGCACCAGGTGCTGTACCATTGGGTGATGGTTCTTCATCTCCAGAACCAACAGATATGGCAATTGGTCAAGTGATTGAAGGAAGTGCTTTCTTAGGTGCCTTTAGAGCAAATGTAGCTAAATATGTAATTGTAATTACAGACAATCTTCCATCAGGTGGTGATGATTTATTTAATGCAACAGATTATGCAAGAATAGCATCACTCACACAAACAGCATTAATAGCTGGTATAAAAATATTTGTATTAGGTGCAGGTACTACTCTTACTTATACACCTTCTGTAGGAGCTACACCGGTATATCCATGGAGAGAATTAGCAACTAATACAGGTGGTTTATGGAATGTAAATGAAGATCCAGCAACAATATCTTCAGAGATAGTAAATGGTTGTGCATAAAATAAAAAAGAAAAAAAATGGCATGTAATTGTACAAAATGTAGTTCAAAATGTGGATGTGCTGATACAGCACTTACTAATGCATGTACCTATACTGATTGTAGTACAGGTAGTGAAAGATGCAGTGATGTACAATGTGCAGCATGTGTAAGTTATTGTGGCACATCTTTTCAAATAGGAGATGCAGGTGCATTAATAACTATTACATCAGGAGAAAGACTTGATTCTATAATTCAAAAATATGCAATGATGTTATCAAATGGGATAGGTGCATGTACATCAAGTGATGTACAGCATGACCCATATAATGTTTATGCTGGTATAATAACTAGTAATACAGTTAATGTAATATGGGATGGTATATGGAGTTCTAGTACAGGAATTAATGTATACATAGATACGCAAGTTGCACCAACAGGATGGGTATTACAAAACTCAACACCAATTGTAACAACAATAACAAATTATACAATATCAAACTTAACAGCCAGCACTGCTTATAAAGTAAAGGTTGTAGATAATGGTAACTCTGCCTCATGTAAGCCAATAGAAATATTGTTTGCTACATTAGCAGTTTAGTACAACAGCAGCAAGTAGTGGTTTGTTGGTTTTCTACTGCAAACGTTGGGAAAGACCGGGTTAACGCCTGGTCTTTTTTTTTTGTTATCTTTACATAAAATTTAAAAAATATTATGAATAATTTAAAACAAAAAGTATTAGAATCTTTAAAGTGGAAAAAGCACCCTATATATTGTGCAGCTAAATTAAATGTTACTGAGAAACAATATATTAAATTAAAGAAAGAAGTATTACAAGAAAGAAAAGTTGCTAAAAAGAAAAATAAGTTTTTTGATAAAGCTGCTAATAAAGCACAGATGGTTGAATCAATCAATCTTGAAAAAGGAGAGGGTACTATATCTGGTACTTTTGATTATGAACCAAAATCATCAGAAGAAATTATTAAACTACTAAAGATAGATACAACAAAATGGAAACTATCACAGTATTGGAATAAACAAATGGGAGATCATTGGAGAGTCTCTGCATTAGTATCACAGATAAAAAATCCTGAGACACAATTATTTGAGGAATTACTAGCAAATTGGAAACCCAAAACATATAAAATACCTAATGTAAATCTAAATAATATTAAAAATAAAAACCCATTATGTGGAGTAATGTCTTTGCAAGATATACATTTTGGTAAACAAGGTAATGAAACAGTAGATAAAGACTTTGAAGATACAGTAAAAAACCTAATACAAAGAGCTGTACCTGTACATTATATAGAAACAATGTATTTTGTTGTAGGAGGTGATCTAATCAACATGGATACATTTAGTGGAACTACTACAGCTGGAACGGTTGTTGATAACTGTAAGAGTGCCACAGAAGCTTATATAGAAGCTTTTGATGCAATGCACTGGGCAATCAATTACATTAAGCAATACTGTAAGAATTTAGTTATTGTATATGTTCCTGGTAATCATGATAGATTATCTTCTTATCATTTAGTTCATGCTCTATCTAAATCTATAGAAAGTAATGAAATCACTTGGGATATTAAATATGAAGAAAGAAAAGTACATGTATGGAAGAATAACTTTAATGCATTTGAGCATGGTGACAAGCGTAGTAAAAACAATCCATTAATATATGCTTCTGAATACCCAAGAGAATGGGGACAAACTACCAATAGAACATTATTTAAAGGTCATGTTCATACAGATAGAAAAGTAGAATATATGACATCTAATGAAACAGCCGGGTTTATAGAAAAAACACTTCCTAGCTTAGGTAAAGCAGATTATTATCATCATAGTAATAAGTTTGTAGGAAATAGAAGATCTGGCAAATTAGAAATTCAGCACCCAACAATGGGTAATATATGTGAATTAACTTATCAAGCTTTGTAAAGACCTCACTTTTAATTTCATAAAGTGCGGTTTTTTTTGTAAATTATAAATATAACTATATGATCAACAATTTTAAAAAACCTGATTTAAATGCTCCAAGATATAGAGAAAAAAGATTGGGATTATTAAATGAAGAAACTATAAGAGAGTTTAAGGATAAAAAACCTTTGTATTCTCACATAGATAATGTTAAACTAAAAAAAATAATAAAAATATATAATGTAAAATTATGGAATGCTGTAGTAGAAAATAGAAACGGTGTTGAACTACCTGACTCTTTAGGTTTTTTATTTATAGGAACTTGCAAGGCAATAAAAAAAGTTAATATAGATTATGCATTATCTAAACAATATGGTAAGGTCTTACAAAATAAAAACTGGGAAACTGATGGTAATTTAGGAAAAATATTCTATACAAATTTTACAACTAAGTATAGATTTAAAAATAGAGAGTTATGGAGATTTGTAGCTTGCAGAGAATTTAAAAGAAAAGTTGCTAAAGAATACCCTTTGAGTTGGACCAAATATGTAGTTATGAAGAATAAATATAAAGTAGCTCATTTATATGATGAAAACTTTGATAAAACCAACAAAGAACTAAATTATTATAATGAATTTGAAAAATAAAAAAAATGGCAACAATATCAGAAGCAATATCTAGAATCAGAGGACAAGTTAAAGCAGAGGTTCAAGATGCTTTTATAACTGATAGATATATATACAGCCTAATAGAAAAATCTGCACAGTTTCTAATGAGAAGGCAAGACTATGCAAACAAGTTAATGAAATTTAATTCTGTATGGAAAACATTACCCTATATAGAAATGATTGACGTGGATAAAGTAGAAGCCCATTGTGCAGGTATAAAAAGTGGATGTACTATTAAACGTAGTAAATTAAAGCTGCCTTCAATGTTTGAAGGATATTGGGGTCCACTTATACGTACTGTAAGCTCCATAGATGGCTCACAAGAGCTCCAAGCAACTCAACCGGGTACATATACCTCAATGACTAAAACAACATCTTTTAAATATAATAATACATTATATTTTTGGTGGTTAGATGGATATATATATTGTCCAAATATAGCGTGGGATGCAATTAAATTAGAAGGTGTTTTTGATTCTGATATTACTAGGTGGGATTGTGATGAAACAAATGATTGTACTCCTAGATATGAACAAGAAATATATATACCGGAAGCATTATTTGCTGAAATAGAATCACAAGTAGTAAGCACCATGATGAATACCATGAAAGTTCCTTCAGAAGATTCTGATAATAAACGTAATATAAATAGACAATAATGAGTGTATCACATAACTATAGAACGTTCAGTCAATTGATGGAAGATGTATCTATTGATTTTTCAACATATGCATTAGAAGGAATGATTGAACCTCAGCAACTTATTAAAGTTGCTACAAGAGTTAACTATGATCTTGGATTAAAAATACATAGAACTAAAGAAGTAATTATTGATGTTGAACATGGGAGAGGGCAATTACCTATGGATTTTAAATATATTAATTATGCATTTAGATGTGGATCTTATACAATAAATAATAAGATGCCTTCTGGAACACATATTGAAACATTCAATGATGTACCTTATGTTCCTGCACCTGGAGAAATGTCACCATGTAGTAAAGATGATACATGTAAAGATGTATGTGTAATTAAAACATGTGATAATAAAAATAGTCATCAATTAGTACAACGAATTGGGCCTGATAATTTTAGAACTTTTAATAGTTGGACAGAATTAAGAATTAAAGGTGTTAATGATAAGGTATGTTATTGTCCTAGTTTAGGTGCACAAGCATTAGATATAGCAGAAATTAAAGATGGTTTTTTAATTACTACTTTTAGAACTGGTAAAATATATATAAGTTATCAAGGAGCAATGGAAAATGCAGATGGGGATTTATTAGTGTTAGATCAACCCTATTGTAATGAATATTATGAATATGCAATAAAACAAAGGATACTTGAAAATATGGTTTGGCAAGGTGAAAATGTTTCTCAACAATTAGGATTAATAGAAACTAGATTAAGAGCAGCAAGAAATAATGCATTAAGTTTTGTTAATACTCCTGATTTTGCAGAAATGAGAAAATTATGGTCAATGAATAGAAGAGCACAATATCATAATTATTATAATATGTTCTTGAGTTATGCACCAGTAAATCCAAGAGTAGTATCAGGACCTAATTTTACACCAAGTTCTACAACTACAACTTAATAAAGAGTTAATCTATTATGGCAAAAAAACGCAAACCAGTTTCACGTAGTGGTAATCCACCTAATGCAAAAAGTAGTTCATCAGTAATTGTAAATTCTTTTTCTAAAGGAATGAACAAAGATGTTGCTCCATCTTTAGAAAATAATCAATCTTGGTGGCATGCAAGAAATGCAGCTAATAATTCAGAAGATGGTGATTTAGGTGTAATAGGTAATGAACCGTCAAATTTACAATGTGGTGTTATTCCTTATACAATCATAGGTGCTATACATAGATATGGAGATGAATGGGTAATATTTTCAACAGATAATATAAGTTCTGAGATAGGAAGATTTGATGATAGTGAATGTAAATATACACCTATAGTAAATGATACATGCTTGGCATTTAATACTAAATATCTAATCACTGGATCAGCAAAAGAAAATTTTGATTGCACATGGGAAGTATATTGGGATGATGGTAATAATCCATCACGCTCTTTAAATATTGATAATGTACCATGGATTCAAAATGTTACATCTGCTCCAGGTGATTCATGTATTACCTATGAGGATACTACATTTTTAAATTGTGAAAAAATTAGATTGGCTCCTTTAGTTGATACACCATGTGTAGTATTAACTAAATCTATTGATGGAGGTATGTTACTAAATGGTTCTTATCAAGCATTTATAGCATATACAGAAAATGAACAAAAAGTAACAGATTATATAGGGGTTTCAAATATACAAACATTATGGAGTCATGAAGGAAGTGGTGGTTCTTTAAATATTAGTGTAAGTAATTTAGATACTGATTTTGATAATTATGAATTAATTATATTAAGAAGAAATCAAGGACAAACATCAGCTAAAAAAATAGGTTTATATAGTACACAACAACAAGATATAGGAATAGATTATATAGATGAAGCATTAGTATCAATTGATTTAACACTTATACCTCAAAGAAGTCCTGCATATGAAAAGTCAGAATCCATGTTTGTTGTTAATGATTGGTTAATTAGACAAGGACCCACTGAACAATTTGATTTTAATTACCAACCAATAGCAAATGAAATTAAAGTAAATTGGGTAGTTAACGCAGTACCTGCTACATATTATGGATTAGGTGGTAATAAGATGGGTTTCATGCGTGATGAACAATATGCTTTTTTTATTAGATGGATATATAATACTGGTGAAAGATCTAGTTCATATCATATTCCAGGTAGACCTCCAGCAAATTATTCTGGTAATGCAGAAGATGCACTTGTTTCAAATCCTAATGCTTTAAATCCTAGCGGAAGTGAATTTGTATTTCAAATTTGGAATACAGCTAATGCTAGTCCTCCAGTATCTGAACTTCAACCTGATGGTACAACCATAGTTCAAAGAGGAGAAATGGGCTATTGGCAATCTTCAGAAAAATATCCAGCTGATAAACCAGATATTTGGAATAGCTTTCCTGCTACACCAAATCATCCACTTAATCTTTGTGGTAAGTTTATTAGGCATCATAAAATGCCTACTGAAGAATTAACAAGTAACCTACACTTAGCAAATGGTAATGCAGATACTATAAATGTATTAGGTGTAGAGTTTACAAATATAGGAAGACCAAAATACAATGTTGATCCATTAACTGGTGTAGCAGCATATATACCTAATGTAGTAGGTTATGAAATATTAAGAGGTTCAAGGTTAGGAGCTAAATCAATATTAGCAAAAGGTTTATTTAGAAATATGCGTCAATATAATATTCCTAATAGTGAAAATTTAATTGGTGGAAGTGTACAAGGATTATATCCAAATTACCCTTATAATGATTTAAGACCAGATGTATATTTTCATGATGGGTCTGGTACTAGTGGTCTAAACCGAACTAGTGGGTGTGATAGTTTTAGTCAGTCTATTAATTCTTTCCCACCTTTAGGTAGTCCTTCATCATCTCTTGGTGTAATAGGCTATTCTAAAAAAGTATTTACTTTTGCTTCACCAGATTTAATGTTTACTAAGCCTTTTTTAAATGCTTATGAAACAAGGTTGTATGGACAGTATTCAGGTGCTCAACGTGGTTATTTTATACCATCAGAAGATCACCCATTATTTAAGTTATTAAAAAATGCTGCAGCAGTTATGGCTGGTATAGTAGGTTTAGGATATGCATTACACAAATTAAGAGGTACAAAACATAGATCAAATACAACTGCAACACCTTATTTAAATTCTGGTGATTCAATGCTTTTTCCAATTGTTGGTGTTTCAAGTGGGGTTGGTTTTGCACCAAATCCTGCAGTTCTAGCAGCACAAATAGGTGCAGTTACTGGTGGTGCTGCTGCTTCAACTGCTATTTCTTTGGTGGTAGATCTTTTTGTTGAATCTACTGCTGCTGTTTTAGATTTATGGACTGGTGGTGCTTTTACGTATGGTATACAAACAGCTGATATACTTGGTCAATCTGGTACAGCTATTATTCCAGGAATGATAGGGGGTACACAAGATAAAGGTGTTACTGAAGATAGTTCTATTTCTGCTTTACCTATTTTAGTAAGAGCACTTGTAGGATACCAATCATCTAAGACTATGATAGTTATAGGAGGTAATGAAATAATAGATGCATTCTATTCTATGGTTAATGAAAGTTCTTTTGTATATAAATATAATTCAGAAGGTATTTTTAATAATTATTCAAATAATACAAATGGTTTATGGAGAATAAAAAATGAAGATTCAAATTATTTAGGTTCTTCTTTTCAAACATTTGGTAATGGGCAGTATAAAATAAATAATTTATTTAGACCATCAACAGTTGCTATTGAATTAAAAGACGCAATTGATGTACCAGATGTTGTAGATAAATCAAGATTTGTTGTTGGAGGTGATGTAAATGCTAGTGGAAGTGCAAATACTTTTACTGATAATGATTTACTTAATCCCAATAATTCAAGAAAGAGAGATATTTCCGCATATTATGGAGCATTAAAATTTAATTTTGATAACCAATATGGTCAACTAGATGGTATAAAACAAATTCAAATGAGAGGGTGTGTTCAACTATTAAATGTTGATCCAACAACACCACCACCACCAGCAGCAACCATGTATAATAGTGAAGCAATTTTTGCTGGAGATACTTTTATAGGTAGATATACAGAAAAAACAATAATGCCTATATTTACTAATTATTTAATGGGAGAACCTAATGGTTTTACTTTTGATTATTCCATGTATGTAAATATACCATATCCAAGATTTTGGTTGAATTCACAAAGATTTGATATGGGGCCTTTAGCTGATTCAATAACTGGTTTTGGTGTATTTGGTTCAAGTGATTGGGATTCAATATATCCATCTGATAATTTTTATTTAGATAGAGGTAATGATTCTTGTAGTAGTGGTATAGCAACTATGTTTGGAAATTCAAGTGATCCAAATCCTCCTTTTGCAATGGAGTTTGCATATAGTTATTCACATAGTAATGGAGTTCTTGACTTTTTTGTAGAATCAGAAATCAACTTAACTCAAAGAGATTGGGAAGATGAACCAAAAAAGAAAATCTATAGTACATATGATAACAATGATATTGATGAATTATTCCATGCAGCAATAGAAAAGGATGATAATTTTTATAAATATGATGAGTCATTAAGCCCTGGGAAATTTCCTACACAAATGGTCAGCTTTGGTAATATGCAACCTAGAAACTATGATCCTTATATATCAGCAGAATGTTATGTGAGTTATCCTAAAAGATTAATATATTCATTACAAGCTCAGAAAGAATCTAAAAAAGATTACTGGAAAGTTTTTCTTCAATATAATTATAAAGATTTTAAAAATGCAGTAAGTGTTATAAAACCAATTAATAAAAGTGGAGCATTAGTATTTTTTCCATACTTATCTCCACAAATGTTTCAAGGTTTAGATACATTAAAGACTACTTTAGATACTAAATTAACAATTGGAGATGGAGGATTATTTAGTCAACCATTTCAAAATGTAGCTAATGCAGATATATCTACAGAGTATGGTTCATGTGAAAGTTTAAAAGGTGTAATAAATACTCCAGCAGGAATATTCTTTATTTCACAAGCACAAGGTAAAATATTTCAATATGGTGGTAAAGGGTTAGATCCTATATCTAATAATGGAATGAAATGGTGGTTTGCTAAATACTTACCATCTTCTTTAATAAAACAATTTCCTTTATTGGAAAATTCTGTTTTATCAGATAATCCTATAGCAGGTGTAGGGTGTCAAGTTATGTATGATTCTGTAGATGACATTGTATACTTTATGAAAAAAGATTATAAACTAAAGTCTGAATATATAGGTGATGCAACATTTAGTGATGCAAATGTTAAACCTATAAGTATAGAAATGACCAATGGTGGAACAACAATTAACGTTGATATTGGAGATCCAATATATTTTGATGATTGTTCATGGACTATTAGTTATGATCCTAAATCTAAAGCATGGATATCTTTTCATGACTGGCATCCTGAATTAGCATTACCTAGTATAAATCATTTCTTTACAACTAAAACATCAACCACTACTATACCACAATGTCCTCCTGGATATGTATTTAATTCTGGAAATGGAATGTGTGAAATAGGTAATAGTACAAATCAAATATCTACACCTGCAAGTTATAATGTATGTTCATTTTATAGACATAATGTTAGATGTGATAGTTTTGTAAATTATTATGGAGATGATTATCCATGGGAAATTGATATAATATCTAATACAGGACAAGCTGTAAATACAGTTAGGAGTTTTGAATATCAACTAGAAACATATGTATACAAAGGAGAGCCAGAATATAATATGTGTGGAGGAGACAAATGGGAAGATTTAAACTTTAATTTTGATACTGCTATTGTATATAATAATGATCAGACATCAGGGTTATTAGTATTAAATCAGCAACCTGTTAATAATCCATGGGGTAATTTAACGTATCCAATAATAGGAATAAACAACATTAATATATTAGCATCTAAAGTTGAACATAAATTTAGATTTAATCAATTTTGGGATATTACAAATGATAGAGGTGAATTCTCAAATGCTGAACAATCTACATTTAATACTGCTTGTAATGGTTATGTTAGACCTCTTAATTCTATAAATTTAAATTATAATAAAATAGCTACACAACGTAAAAAGTTTAGACATTATTCTAATCAAGTTATATTAAGAAGAAATGTGTCAGGAAATAGAAAAATGTTATTAAGACTTAATAATACTAAATTACAACTATCAATGAGATAATGGGACATAAAAAAAGTATAGGATTACCAGGAGGACCAAATGAATACATAACTGATATATCAGAATTTGTATCTATAGAAGGATATAGTAACTATAGTAAAGATATAAACAATCCAGTTAATATCATTGAGTCAGGAAGTATTACAATGAAAGATGTAGATTTTCCTGTATTAGGTACAGACAATCTTGGTAATTCAGAAATGATGACACCAGGTTATAATTATCAATTCCCAGGAGATACTGTTTATGAAATACCCATGGCTCAAACTGGTGATGAGTTACCTGCCCACCTTGAAGAAAAAGATCTTACATCCATTAATGAATTAAATAAAGAAAAAATTAATTCTGCAACATATAGAGAAAGATTAAGAAAGGAGTATTCAAATGCTCATGGTGTAGAGTTATCTGAAGTTGAATTAGATGAAATGGTTTCTAAGTTAAATGTTCAATTAACAAAAGGAGCTAATGATGGTAACACAGGATTCTATACTCAAAATGTACCTGATGGTAATGCAGCTGGGTTTATGTTCTCTGGTGCAGGTCAAATTGATGCTGATGGTAATCAGGTAAATCCACGTACTTCAGGATATGATTGGAATAATGCTACAACTGGTAATATTTATATTGCACGTAATGTATCCCAAAAGGATCCTTATGCAACAGGTACATCACTAGAAGAAAGTGTATCACAACATGAAGTAAATCATAGATTGAATTCTTTAGATGGTTCACCATTATCAAGTAGTGATACAAGTCCTTTATATGATGAATCAAAAATATATCACAACTCATTTTTTGATAATGCTCCATCAGGTTCTACATTTAATCCTGATTTTACTTCAGTGGGAACTCCAGGGGAGTCTACTACTATAGATGGGGTGGAGTATACTACCACTGAAGCATTGACACCAGAAGAAATAAAAGAAAGAACAGAATTTCAACAGTATGCTACACAACCCTTTGAAATAAAATCACAGAAGGCCCAGCTAGAACAAGCTCTGCAAAATGCAGGTATATGGAATCCATCAGACGGAGAATTTACTCAAGATCATGTTGATGCATTAAAGACTTCAGGCATTGAGTTTGGTAAAGGTTTTGATTACCTAACAAAAGGACTTGGTATTAATGAGTTACTAGATAATACAGTTCCTAAACCTGGAGAATTGGTTAATGGTATGACTTCTTATACACCATATGTAAATAGTCAGTTTGATAGATTCCTTGGAGAATCAGGAGTTAAAGATATGAGTTACTATGGGAAAGAAGAAGATATGCGTAGTGTTAATCCAACAACTTATGAAAATTTAAACAGGAGTGTATATGATAATAGAGGTAGTAAAAAATGGAATGATTGGGCTGATAAACATCAGCTTATTTCAAATGACTACTCTGAGGCACGTTCAGATTATAGTTCTATAAAGAAATATATAGATAAGGGTGATGATTCAAGTTCATTAGACGCTATAGCATTAGAGGAGTTTGGATTTACACCTAATGGAAATGGTTATTATACTGAAGAACAAGATGTGCAGATTGAAGGATTACTTGAGAAGTATAAAACTATTTATGATACTAAAACTACATTAAGAGAGGAGTCAGAGGATTTAAGACCACAAGAAGAAGGGCTTTTTGGATCACATGGATGGCTCAAAGACTTTAAGGGTAACATGAATAAAAAGAAAGCCATCAAGAAGTTTAATAAAGCTTATGGAACTGATTATAATTCTTGGGATGAAATGAAGAATCAAGGATGGAGAGATGCTGAAAACTCTCGGGATGTTGCTGATTATAAGACTAAAAATAATGTTGTAGATAATGAAAACGGAACTCCTGATTATACTCACATAAGAGGTACCTTTCGTAGAGAGATTGATAGAATTAATAATTTAATGAGTGAACATGGTGGTAATGAAAATATAAAAGACTGGAAAGAGCAGGGTACACAGTATTCATTCTCACCTGGTTATATACCAAATAGGTTAGATTTTAATAAACAAAATGCAGAATCTTATCTAAAGGATCCAACGTTTATGCCTAGAAATGAGTTTGCAGATAAATCTGGATGGGAATTTCAGAATCCTAATGGAAAAGCTGATTGGGAGGAAAATCAAAGAAATTATAAAACTTCTGTAGATAATGGTATTTGGCAAAATGATTTATATACTCAAGCTATTATGAATCTACCTAAGAGTCAAAGAGATGCATATGTAGCATACTATAACAACCCAAATACATCAGATAAATTAACTACAAGAGAAGAGCTTCAAGATTATAAGGCACAAATGATAATGATGAATGAAGGTTTAGGTAGTATCAAAAACTTCTATAAAGATAAGAAAAAATCAACACAAAAGTACATAGATGAAAAGAATAGACAGTTTATTATTGATGCAGATTTAAAAAAAGCTGATGATATAAAAACCAATACTGACTTAAATAATAAAATAGCTCCTAATCTTATAAAGTTTATGAATGAAGTAGCTATGGATGATGAATTAATGCCATCTAACTTAGCTAAGTTTGGGGGAGACTTGCAAGGTAATCAGAACCAAATGGAGACTGCTAGTATACATAGTATAGAAAACAAGGATGGTGCTTATGAAGATCAAAGTTGGTTTACAAAAGCCAATCATGCATTTAGTGAGAACATGTATAATAATGCACAAAGAACAAATCAGGGACAGGCACCGGTTATTGGTGCAGTAGGTAATATTGTAGATGCAAAAAGCATATATGATTTTGGAGAAAAAGCATATGAGGGTATAAGCAACTGGATAAGTGAAGGGAGTAACAATAAGATTACTGGACAACCAGAAGGTGTTGTTCCCATGAATGTAGGGCAATATGGTATTGAGCTACCAAAAGCTCAAGATGGATATGTGACAGATTATAAGAATAATCCTAATGTTTATGATAACGCTAAATATACTAAGGAGGAGTGGGCAGATATAATGAGGGAACATGGTACAAAAAAAGATGGAATGGTTTGGAGTAATGAAGCCCCTTACGCATATAAAAATGAAGCAGGTAAAAATATATATGGTAGTTGGGTTAAAGACGAGAAAGGCACAAAAGAAAGTGAATGGGAGGATGAGTATGGTGACCCTGTATATGGTACTTGGGTGGACGGGGTAGAAGGAATGCAAAAACCTAGAAAGCAAACGTATGAAGATATGGCACAAGACATCTCAGGTAAAATATTTGCAGAATCTTACGGACTAACTTTCAAGTCTAAGGAAGAGGGTTCTGATGCTGAAGGTAGCTACACCAAATATACTTATGGTAATGATGGCAATACATCAGATTATTACGTAGAAATTAGAGGTGATAAGGCTCCAGACTTAAAGGAGCCAGCTAGAAAAAAGTATACACCAACATCTCTTCCTATGAAGAATGTTGAATTTCTTCCTATTAATACTGAGCTAGGATTAATGACATCACTTCCATATGAATTAAAAGATTCAGAATACTTTACTATAGAACAAGTTGGAATAGGCACTAATACTTATCCAAAAGGAGATGACGGTTTAGCTTTAATTAGATTAAAAAATCCTTCAGGGAGTGTGGTATTTGAAGGTAGTCAAGCAGAGTACTTAGAAAAATACGGAGATGTATTAGAACGAGGAACTAAAGAATATGGTCAAGATGATCTTAAACATAGACTTTATCCTAACTTAAAATATGGAGGTTCATTACCTAAAGCTCAAGATGGTTGGTGGAGTGATTTTGAAAAAACAAGAGCAGGAAAATTTACAGGTGCTAAAGGGTTAAGACAGGATGGAGAACATATCATGGCAACTATTGGAGATTACTTTGGATATGAGGCAGATGAAGGAAAAGATTTTGCATTAGATGCTGCTGCTACTTTAAATCCTATTCCAGACTTTTTACATGCTGGAACTAAATTAGAAGAAGGAGAATATACTGATGCAGCTTTATATGCAGGCTTTGGAATATTACCATTCACTGCAGGACCATTAGTTAAAGGGGTTAAGAATAAAATCATTAATCCAATTAAGAACGCATTCAAATCAACTCCTGCACCTAGAGGTACAACTTTGAATAAATATAAACAAATCAAAACTTCATTTGATGATTTACTAGATGCACCACAAAAATATTCAGAATCATCAAAATTTAATTCTAATGGTTTACTTAATGTACCAAATTCTAGTGTTCCAACAAGACATGGAAAACTACCATTAAGGAATGGTCAACTTGATATTTCAGTAACAGGTGAAGGAACACAAGACTTCATGGTCCAAGTAAATAAGATTGGAGATACAGAAAGTGGAATGCAGATGATGACAAGATTAGATGTTCCAAATGCTTATTATATAGATATGTCTATGACTAACCCAATGGATGCTGGACAAACTATGAAATACTTAACTGAATTTATGCCAAAAGGTAGTACTATTAGTAGTAAGACATCTTTAAGTTTGGATAGTTATAAACTTATGTTAAACAGAGTTAAAAGAGGAGACTTTTCTGTTGTGGATAATATTTCTTCTAGAAGTTATACACCAAATTCTAGAATGGATCTAAATATGTTATCAAAAGACGCATCCAGAATAAGTACTAATTCTGGTGGATGGATGAGCAAGACTGATGCAGAAGCTACTATTAAAAAAATAAATAAAATGTTAGATGATGCTGGTGTTAAAACATCAAAAGGAGCAGCAGCTAATAGAATGACTCCTCATGTACGTGGTGAAAGTGCAGCATCTTTAAATTATAAAGTAACTATGCCTAACTTAACATTGAAGATGGAATATAAACAAGGTGGTGAAGTATCTCTTCCTAAAGCACAAGATGGTTTAGGATGGGATGCTGGATCACTTTTTCCTAGACAAGAAGGCTATAATGTAAAATCAACATTAGGGCCTGTGGGAAATTATATAGAAGAAACTAATGAATATAAAGCTCCTGAAACTTGGCAAGAAACTATAGATTTTATTAATCTTGATGGATTGAAGGATGGTATTTCACAAGCAGAAAGTGTAGGTGGAGTTTTAATGTTAAACGAACAATCTACAGCTACAGGTTTATATGGTCAAAGATTTTCTGAGATAAAAAAAGGTAAATTATATGATGGTACAAGAGAAGAGTTTTCAAAAGATCTTGATGCTCAAAATAAATTGTTTGAATCAAGATTAAAGGAAGGCCTTAAATCAAATAAAACAACTCCATTACTTAGAGATGCATGGGATCTTACAAATGAATATGCACCTCAAATTGAAGATTTTAATTATTCATATGAAGACATAATTGGTTTATCTAATTTTTTAGGTAGAAAGGGTACTAGAAGGTTTTTTGGTGATGTAATAAGAGATGGTAAATCTTTAGAAGAAGCAATACCAAATATGTATGGTTCTGGTAGAGCAAAGGATAAAAATGGAAATCCTGTTGAAAATAAAACACCTCAAGAATATTTAAAAATTATAAGACAATTTTATAAAAAAGAAGGTGGAGAATATAATGTTTTTCAAGATTATATAATGGGTAAATATAGTAATACAGATAAAGAAAAATATGCAGAAGGCATATATGATAAATTAAATAGAGTGCATTATAGAGAAGCAAAAGAAGCAGGGATGTCTCCTGCTAATTATATAATGACTAACCTAATGGGGGATTCTTAAACCCTAAAGATTAGTGAATCTCCTTAATTATTTGTATATTAATAATATAATATAATGAAAGTGAATCTAAACAAAAAAAGTGTAAAACAAGCAGGAGGAGGAATGATGCCATCTATGATGCAACCTCAACAACAACAACAAGTTGATCCTGCCATTCAACAGATTTCTGAGTTCTTTACTTCTTCAATTGGAGAAGGTAAAAAACCAGAAGAAGTTGTTATTAGTTTAATGCAACAAGAAGTTGATCAAAATACTATTGCTCAAGCATTAATGAGTATGGGATATGTTGAACAAGAGTTGACTATTCTATTTAAAAATGTAGAAGAGTTATCTCAACCAAAAGCTCCATCTAATCAACAAATTAATAATAATCCTCAGCAATTAGCTAGAGATCAATCAATTCAAGAAAATCAACCTGCAATGATGAATGTTGATCCTATTGAATTAGCTAAAGAAGGAGATGAAATAAGTTATAGTACAGCAACTAATAATCCAAACATTAAACAAGGTAATGAAGGTATGATAACTCCTTCACCACTATTTGTAAATCCCACAGCTTTTATGACGGGTGATAATTTTAGTTTGGGTAAAGCAGCTAATACATTAGCTGGTGGTTATAATAGTCTTTTTAGTGGTAAGGATTCAAATAATGATGGTGAGAAGGATGGTGCATTTAGAGATTGGAAGACTAAAGCAGTAAATAATAAAATTGATAAATATGCTAATGCAGATTATACTGTAACTATGGATGTTGGTGATGAAAATATAGGCAACATGAATAATTGGTATAATCAATGGATGAAAGAGAATCCTGAAGAAAATGAGTTAGGTCAAATTATTGAAGATATGCCCACTGATATAACTCTACCTCCAATTACACAAGCTGGTAACAATATGCAAGATTGGATGACAGAGAAAGGATCTGCTTTAACTGGAGCTGCAAAGGAAACATATGAGTCATTAAGAAAAAAATTAGGTTTTAAATATGGAGGTGATCTTCCTATAGCACAAAATGGAGAGTTTGATTTTGAAGAAGAACCTTTCTACTATCAATATAGTGACGGTACTAATCCAGCTGAAGGTCAAGGTAATCCAATACCATTTGAGCAAAGACCAGGAAATTCAGAAGCTGAACAAACAATAGCTCTTAATGATCAAATGAGAATGGATGAAGCTAATGCTGAATATGATTTAGCTAATCCTTCAGCAAATGATTTATGGTCTAAAATTAAAATGCCAGAAGTTGATGCAGATTTTGGAGGTCTTGGAGGATTTATAGATAGAACTTTAGATAGTAATGTTGCAAATGCATATGGTGCTACATCTAATTTTTTAGTAGAAGGTGCAGGTGTATTTAATGATTTCATGAAAGATAAAGAAATAGATGCAGCTAAGACAGATAATTATAATACGTTTGCACTAGCTGATAATATATATGGTACTAAAACAGATCCTTTTAATAAAAGAGGTACAACAGATATTAATTCTGGATTAATAGGTAGTGAAGCAGATAGAACTACAGGTTTATATATGAGTAAAGATGGAGGAGAAACAGCAAATGTTGATTCAGCAATGTTAGCTAAACTAATTGCAGCGGGAGCTGATATAGAAATGTTATAAACATGAAAAAAATAAAAATAAATAAATTACCAGAAGGATTTAAATTAGTTGACGGCAAGGTTGTTGAAACAAAATTTATGAGAGATGGTGGTGATACATATACAACAGGTGATCAAGCTGATTATGGTTTGGTTACAACTCCACAGAATTACTATGGTTCTACTAACTTTAATAATACACGTGATGAAAGTGTTAGGTTTAGTTTATCTGGTGTTCCAAGAGACAATGCTAATATAGAAGCAGAAGGTGGAGAAACAGTACTTACAGATTTAAATGATGATGGTAGTTTTGGTTTATATGACATTAAAGGACCTAGACATTCTAAGGGTGGAGTTCCAATGTATTTACCAGAACAGTCTTTTATCTTTTCAGATACTCCTAAATTAAAATTCACAAAAGATGAAATGGCAGAATTTGATGTAGGAGGAGAAAAGAAAACTCCTGCAAAGATATCTAAGAAATTTGGTTTAAATGAATTTTATGGAGAGTTAGATTCACAATATGCAGATAACATATCATCTACAAGTGCAGAACTTATGTTAAAAAAGAACATGGAAGATTTATCTAAATTAGCTTTTGTACAAGAAGCTAAGAAGGATTTTTCTGATGGAGTACCATTGGCATCACATCCATATTTACTTTCTATTGGACAAGATCCAATAGAGTTCACAGCTAAGATGGAAGAAATCTCTGTGAAGAAAGCTGAAAAAAATGCTTTTGAAGCTCTTCCTCCTCAACAACAACAGCAAATGTTAATGCTTCAACAGATGATGGCTCAAGCTCAACAAGAGCAACCTAATCAAGAAAGCTCACAAGGTACACATCAAATGCCTGATGGAAGCATGATGTCAAATGCAGATATGCCATCTCAATCTGGACCTCAAGGTGAAGGAGCTAATTCAAATCCTTTTGAACAATTAGAATTAGCTGAAGCAAATAACTCTATAATTGGTAATTCTAAATTTGGAGGACATATACCTAAAGCAGAAGAAGGAGATGAAGTAAAAGAAGATAGAAAACCGGGTGATTTTAAAAATCCATATCCTGCAGGCTCTGATGAATATAATAAATTAGAAGAGTATAAAGCCAATGGATATGAATTATCTATTGTTGATGGACAAATAAGAGCATACAAACCTTATGAATCTAGATTTAATACTGAAAATACACGTACAAGAAAATCAGGAACAGATGTAGAGCAAGAAGGTGGTGTATCAATATATAATGAAGATATAGAAGGACAAGGTGAAGTACTTCAAAATGCACCAATAGGTGAATATAGATATGGTATATTATCTGAAGGTAATAGACCTCTTAATCAAAAGAATACGGGTGCAGCATATGGTTCAGCAGACATTACTAACGAGGAATCTAAAGCTGACTTTATGAATAGATGGGGTGATGTAGTTGAAAATATAGATGGCTTTGCATATGATGCTGGCCCAGATCATCCACAATGGGCTGAATTTCAAATACTTGCAGAAGAAACAAGAAAAAATGAAGCTGCAAGTTTAGGTATACCTTATGTACCTTATTTCAAAAAAGAAGGTGATGAAGGTTATAGAAGAGGAGAAGGTTTTGATGGAGCATTAGGATTACATACTTTTAATACACCTAGGTTAGATGTAGACTTTACATCTCAAGAAGAAAACTTTATGAATCTTCCAATTCCAGAAGAACCTGAGTTAATACCAAATGACATTAAGGTTGCAGATACACCTGATGCAAAATGGTGGTCACAAGATTTAAATAATTTAAGTGCATTAGGAGCTATTGATGATAATTTATATATGCCTTGGGCTCCTCAATTAGAAGATCAAAAGATTGATTATGTATTAGATGATTATACTGGTAGAGTAAATGCAAATTTAGGTTCACAAAATACTATGGCTCAAGCATTAGGAGCATATGGGCCACAAGCTATTGCACGTAGTAATATACAAGGTAAAACATTAGCAGCAAATGCTCAAGCAATAAATCAAGTTAATCAAAACAATGTTAAGACTATGAATCAAGTTGCAACATTACAACCACAACTTGATATGAAAGTAGATATGATGAATAATGCTACTAACACTAAACTTTATGATGATACAAATGTAGTATTGCAAAATGCAGATAATTTTGCTAATTGGAAAATTGGAAAAAATAATGAGCTGTTTAATGCAGGAGCTACAAACTTAGCTAATACAGCTAACTTAAATTCTACAAATGATTTATATAAAATTAATCCAGAAGGATATGGGTTAATAGATTTTACAGGTAAAGGAAATGAACTTTATGAAGACCCACGTGGAAATGCAATGGACTTTAATGAATTTTATGCTGATCTAAATAAGAACAATTTAAGTAAAAAAGATTTAAGTCCTGAAACAGCATGGGAGATATATCAGTTGCAGAATAAAATGAAGCCAACTACAACAAGTGGTCAGCAATCATTAATAAATAACCCAACTCAAGGATATACTAGTAATACAAATATTACAGATAAGGTAGAAGGGAAGAACGGAATAGAAACAAGAAAGTGGGCAATGCCATTTTACAGTGGTAAGATGGGTGCTTAAACTTAAAGAGTTTACCCAAAATATTTTGTAAACTTATAAAATTATACTAATTTTGAATTATGGCAACATACATTAAAGGAGCAGATACATATTTACCAGACATTAAACCATTCACACCGGATTATAAATTTTTGTCTGCAGTTTTAGAGACTAGAAAAGATAAGTATGACTCCAATTTTAAAGCAACAAATGACATATACAATAAGGTTGTATATTCTGATTTATCTAGAGTAGACACTAGAGAAAAGAGAGATCAGTTTGCAGAAAATCTAGGCCCATCTATTGAAAAAATTTCTGGAATGGATTTATCATTACAACAAAATGCTGATGCTGCACAAAATGTGTTTGCCCCGTTCTATGAAGATGATTTAATTGTTAGAGATATAGTTCAAACAGCACAATATAGAAAGGAAAGCAGCTATGCTAATAGATTATTAGAGTCAGGTACTGAAGAAGGAGCAGATAGATATTCTGCTAATGGTGTAAAGAGTTTACAATATAAGATGGATGATTTTATAAATGCTACACCTGAAAAAGCATTAGGTATGGCTGCTCCTAATTATGTAGATGGTGTGAATTTATTTAATTTATCTCAAGAAATCTTAGGTTCCATGGATCCTCCATTATCAATGGAGATGGATATGGGAACAACAGCAGATGGTAAATTTTTGATTAGACAAAAAAATGGAGCATTAATAACAGGTGCTGCATTAAATGTATTAGAACAAACATTACTAAAAGATCCCCGTGTTATTGCTGCTTATCATGATGATGCTTTTGTATCAGGAAGAAATTTTGCTGCACAAGGAATTCAAAATGGACGATATTCAAATGTTGAACAAGGTCAAGAAGCATGGGCTAATGAAACTATAAACAGAATAAATACACTTAACGCAGAAGCAATTGGTAAAAATGTTATAGAAGCTAGTAAAGCTGAAGCAGCTAATGTTACTTGGGAAAATTACAAAGCAAAAAATGGTATTATACCAGGTTCAGATTTAGATATAGCAATGCAAGAACAAATGTCTGCTGCTGAAGCTACAAAAGCAGCATTAGATGCTAAGATGGAAGTAAAAAGGGTAGGAGAAATACCTACCAAAACATTACCTGGGACATTAAATAAAGCCTATAATATGATTTTAAGTTATAATTTAGGTTCTGATATGCATAAAGCTGCAACAGCATTTGCTTCTCAAGATCAAAGTTATCTACTAAGAGATAATAATTATGAGTTATTAAATCAAAAGTTTTTGTATAATATGGCTGAAATTAAAGCAAAGGCTGATAATGCAGTAAACTTAGCAAAACTAAAAGGTGAAATAGTAATGCCTAATCAAGATGATCTAGCTAATAAATTAACTAAACCTGTTATAACTTTCAATGCTGCTACTGGATTTGATTATGAAGTTGATCCAGAAACTCTTGAGCCAGATGAAAATGCAGATCTAATAATTAAACTTGATGAAGATATTGTTACAGAAGGTAACAAACTAATGAATAATCAATTAGGTGATTTATTAAATATGATGCAGATATTAAATCCTTTAGGAGATAATGTTGAAGAAAACCAAACATATGGGATTAAATTATCCAATGGAGAAGATTATAGAGGTACAATTGCTGAAATAAGAAAAGTGTTATCACAAACTGAAGAAGGTGAAACAGAAGAATTAATGATCTATCCTAATAAAAATACAATACAAGAATTATTTAGTTCAACTTCTGAAATATTTAAAGATACAAGAGAATTAACACTACAAAATCCTGAAATGACAATTGGTACAGATAGACGTAATCAATATGATGCATTATATAAAAAGATATTTGGACTAGGTGGGACTCAAATTCAAGAAGCAGGATTTAATCAAGCAATAGAAACTTCAAAACAAAATCAATTAGAAGCATATAAATTAGTTGAAGCTCAATTAACTAGACCTGGAGATGATTTAGAAAATACAAATGTTAGAGATTTAGTAGCATCAGGATTTCCAAGCATTCTAGATAATCTTGGTAATGTAATTCCTAAAGATAAGTATCTTGAAAAAGTTACAGATCTTATTAGAAAAGGAGAAATTACTAATCCAGATCTTAAGGGTTGGGATTCAGGATCAGATAGTAAAAATTATATGATCCCTGCTTATAATGAGGTGAAAGGATATGACCCTACTTATAAAAGAGTAGTGACTAGACAAGAACCAAAATATAATACAGATGGTTCAAGAGCAATGATGATTGATATGTCAGCTGTAAAGAATGATGCAGAAGAAATGCATAACACATTATATGCAGGTCTTAATACAATGTTACTAAGCGGTGAAGTATCTACAGGAAATTTATATGCTACACTAGGTGGTAATTCTGAAGGTGCAGCAGACTATAGTGCCAACCCTTCTATATCATATACTATAAATCCTCTTGTTACAAACCAAGGAACTCTTGAAGGACAAAAAGAATTAAGTAATTTTATTGATCAAATAAATAGATTTGAATTAGACGGTGTTATTTATGGAATAGTGCAGGGTGATATAAATAATGTTGATGCAGAAAGTTTAATGGTTAAAGATCCAGTAGCTGTAAAAGCATGGAATTTATATAAAGAAGATTTAGCTACATGGTATGGTAATCCTAAAAGATCTAACTCAGATGCTATAGCCCCTATTGCTGATTTAGTTTATAATAGTGTTTATGGTAAGGCATCTGATGGAGAAAAAACAACTGCTGGATATCAAATTAAATTCAGTCCAGAATGGTTGGCATCAAAACAACAAGGTTCAAATACTAAAACTTCATCTGAATTTGGAGCCTTTACAAAAGAGGAAATCCTTAAATTATCTGGAGAATCAGGAAATGGTGAAGAAAATGGAATAAAAGGTTCACCTGGTATATCATTTATATTTGATCAAAGATATGATAATAATGTTAAAAGTAAAAACAATACATATTACTCTCAAGTAGAAACAGCTATATTATCAGGAAGCAATTCAAATTATGCAGACTTTACTGTCCCTGATGGTATAAATTCTACAGCAGAGTATAGAGTTATTAAAAATGGTATAAATGATTACTGGATACATTATGATCTTAAAACATATGTACCATATGATGCAAAAGATAAAACTGGAGGTACATATAGTACAGAAAAAGTATCCCATCAATTAAAACCTGAAGTATTAAGAGGCAACTTAAAAAATCTTGATGAAGCAGTGGAGGGTTTACAAACATACTTTGAGCAACATAGACAAATGAATATAGATGCTGAAGCAAAAGATAGAGCAATAAACGGACAAAAATAATAAATAGAATGGAAGATCAGTCTGAAAAAACATTAGGTACTACAATTGCTAATTCTCAAAGACCTACTACAAGTATAATACCACCTGGTCAATTTACTTTTACACCTGTAGAAGAAATGTTTGATAATCCCATGACTCAAATTGCTGATGTAATTGCTGTTGATCCTGGTTATTTATCTAACATAGATCAATATAAAACTGATATAGACAAATATGGTATTAATGCTATGGCAAGTTTGGGTTCACCAATTCCTTCTATAGCAACTGATACTTATAATCCTGTTGCTCAACAAAATCCTTCAAGCAATACTTTCTCTCAGATACAAGAAGTATTAGATACTAATTATTCTAAAGGTCCTGCTAATGATAGAATTGCTCCTAGATATGCAAGCATGAAAGCTACACAATTTATGAGATACTATAAACATCCAGATTTTGCTGAACTTGGATTTTCTCCTTATTCCAACAATGAAGAATTCTACAATACTAATTCAACTATATATGATGACATGGCTAGAATGCGTGGTCAATTCTGGAGTCTTGCTGGTTCAGGTTTTAGTAGTGTATATAGATCAATGGGAGATGCTTTAGATGGTGATTCATATTTCTCATCTCCAGATTTAGAAACAGCGTCAGAATTTGAAAATGCAATGGCTATAGGTAACTCTAGTAGAAGTGGAGGTATGGCATGGACTAATAATTTTTTATTAAACAGTGCATATACGGTTGGTATTTTAGGTTCTATTGCTGTTGAAGAATTAGCATTAGCAATTGGAAGTGCTGCAGCAACAGCTACAGGTGTAGGTGCTCCAGCTGGGGTTGGTACTTTTGCAGCAGGAACAGCAAGAAATGTATATAGAGCTGGAAATGCATTTAAAAACTTTTTTGATGTAAGTAGGTTTGCTTCAGGTGCTAGAGATATTATGAATACATTAAGAGCAACAGATGCAGCAAAAGACTTTTGGTCAGCAGCATCTACAGGAGGTAAAGTACTAGGTCAGATGTTTACTCCTAACACAATGTATGCATTAAAGAATCTTAAGACTACAAAAAATGCTACACAAAATGCAATAAATTTAGCTAAGATGAGTGCTACATTTGGTGGATTTTATAGAGATGCTAGAGCTGTCAATCTTGCACTTGCAGAAAGCAAGTTAGAGGGTGGTATGGTATATAATAGAATAATTGCAGAAGGAATACATATAGCACAAAATAAATCAGGGCGTGGTGTTACACCAGAAGAAATGCAGAACATAAGTAGTAAAGCATCAAAAGGAGCTTTTTATACTACAATGGCTAATGCTCCTATTATATATGCTAGTAACTGGTTTGTATTTGGTAATGCACTAGGTGGATTTAATAGATCACTAGGTAGAGTATTTAATGACTCTTTTACTAGAGGTGTAAAAAGAATTGTAAAAACTAAAGCTACAAGAGATAGTGCTGGTAAATTAGTTAAAGATGTATTTGAAGATGTTGGTACAGGAATAGCTGGTACTATAAAAATGATTAAAGCAGGAGGTGCAAAAGGTATAGTAGGACGTGGAGCTGCAGGAGCAGCTAGATATTTTTCAGCAAATATTGCAGAAGGTATTCAAGAGGTTTCTCAAGAAGCAGTGTCTTCAGCTACAATAGGCTACTTTACTGAAGTATTAAAAGATCCCTTAGCAGGTGGTATAGATTTACAAAATGCTATGATTGCTTCAGGAATGGGTGAACAACTAAGTGGTGAAGGATTTAGTGTTTTTATGTCAGGTTTTTTAATGGGTGGTGTTATACAAGGACCACAAAAATTATTTTTCCAAGGAGTTCCTTCTATATATAAGTATGGTTTAAATGAAGCAGGCATCAGTGTAGGGTCTAAAGGACAAAATGAAGCTTGGTCAGAATATAAAACCATGAGAGATGAGTTTATTACTCAATCAGTTAGTGCACATAATAATGCATGGAATTCACATATAATTAGTCCTGAATCTATGTTTGATTCTACTAAGATGAATTTTTTAATTCAGAAGCAAGTTGCTGATGGAATGAAAACAAGTGCATACAATGGTGATCAATTTGGATTTACTGACTACCAAGATTTTGGAAAATTTCAGCAAATGTATCATGTGTTTAGTAATGGATCTTCACATTTTTACAGACAGCAATTAACAGACATGTTAAAACTTACTGATGCGGAACTAGCAGAAGCTTACCCAGCAGATAAGAAAGATATTAAATCAGGAAAATTAAGAGAGCGTCTTAGTAATATGGTGACTCAATTAGATAAAATGGAAATTCAATATCAAGCATCTAAAGATTTATTTCCAAATCCTTTTGATAGAAGTGTATATAACAAAGGCACTAGAGAATATGTAGATGAAGCACTTAAAGAGAGTGCATATGAACATGCTAGATATTTATATATGTTTACTCAAGATGGTTTTGAACAAGCATTAGAAAGAGCTGATGGAATATTTAATACATTAGCAAATGATCCTTTATTTGATAAGATGGCTGCTAGTGATATAACAGTTTTATTAAGTATGGATTCTATTAATAGAGAACTTGATTTACTTAGAGCTGAGATAGCAATGACTATCCAAGATGGGATGATTCCAGATAAAGGAATTGCAGAAAGTAATAAAGTAAAACAAGAAAAAATAAAAAGACTTCAAGCTATTAAAACTATACTTGAAGATCCTAAAAATGCAACTTCATTAGAGGGAGGTAGAAAAGGTAGTTTTGACAGAAGAAAAATAGAAAAACTAAGAGTTGAATTTAGAAATTATGTAAGGTATATGGCTTCTTCAGCTGGATCATTTGTTAATAATGATCAAATTGATGAAGCATTAAAAGATATAGTTGATCATATTGCTTTAAAAGATAGAGCTAAAGTATATGATAAAGCTATAGAATATTTACAAAATCCAGGTAGATTAGATGAAATAGCTGATAGACAGTTAATAGTAGCTAAACAATACTATAAAAATATTAAAACTAACTTTGAAGAAACATTAAAGAAGTATGTTGATATTGTAGAGGCTAATCAATTAATGAATGAGTTAGCTAGTATAAATGTATTTGTAGACCCAGAACAAACTAAAATATTTTTACAAACAAATGATGCATCTGTATTAAGATCTTTTTATGATGATAATGGGCCAATAAATCAAATAAATGAAAATGGTGAAAATATAATCATCAATCAAACAAAGTATGATTTAATTCAAGGAAAAATAAATGTATATGTTGGTATAAATAATAAAGATACTACTGAAGAAAAAACAGAAGAACAAGTAGAAGATCAAGTTATTGCAGAAAACTTTTCAGATGTAGATGCAATATTAAATGATGCTGGTATAACTATTGTATTAGAAGATACTAATAATACACCTCTACTTAATCAATTACTACAAAAGCAATATGATTTATACTCATCTCCAGCAGCATTAGCTGGACAAGATGTTATGACTTTTAATGAATGGAGAGATAGTCAGCAAGGTATAAATATACAAAATTCTTTTAATGCTATTAAGAGAATATGGGCATCTGGTGAATCTACTATAGGAGCAGATGGTAAACTATCCTACATTTCTCCTGTATCTAAAGCTGATATAAAATCTGAAAAAGGTTTTATTGAATGGTCTAAAACAAGGGTTGCAATTGAAGATCCTAATATTAATAAAATATTAGATATATCTAGTTTAAAGTATAGTGATATTTTTGAGATAGCAAGTCCTGAATTTACAGAAGGAGATGTAATTAATAAAAATGCTAAGGGAGAAACAACCAAAGAAATATATTATATTGGTACTCTTGGTAATATAGTTGAGATAACAACTTTAGATCCTACATCTGGTGAACCTACAAAGTTCTATAAGTTGGTAGATAAAGAAGGGAATGATCTCTCCAAAGAGATGAGAGCTTTAACTAATTCTAAGTATGGATCATATTTAAGTGCTGCTGAAGCTAAAGCAGACTTAAAAATAATTGAAGCATCAGCACCTAGTACAGGTAAGTTTACATTTGATGGAGTAGAAGGACTGAACCAGGGAATGATTATCTATGATAAAAAAGATGGTACAAAATATATTATATTAAGTACTCCTAAACAAATACAAGGAGGATATTTAAAGATAATTGAAGCAAGTAAAAATCATAAGAATAGAGAAGATTCAGATATAAAATTATTACAAGTTGGACAGTTTGATGGAAGTTATACTTTACAAGATATTTCTTTTACAATGCTTCCTAAATCAGTTAATAGAATACAAATTAGTGAACTAATATCTTTTTATCCTCATGTAGGAAGAGAAGGTAGATTAGCTGCAGTTGCTAGACTTGAACTAATAATGAGTGTGTTAACTCCTCAAGAGTTAGCAGGTTTAGAATTGGTTATAGTAGAAGATACTAATAGTGGGGAAAGCAAAGGTAATTATCAAATTAAAGGCCGTGATGGTACAGTGTATGGTGAAGCTAATCCATATATAGAAGAGTTAGTATCTAAATATAATATAGGTGTAAAGATACCAGCCTCTAATATAGAATTAACAAATAAGATTAATGCTGCATTAGTAAAGGCAAAATTACCTATATCTGATTCACCTAATGGTGTATTTGGATATTTACCTAATGCAAGATATAGGTTAACAAACCCACAAGGTGAAAGTATTGTATTACCTAATAT
>Ga0307993_1000012_pt1 | contig 54824 bp, 51 predicted proteins | sample EllFjometagen260_FD_203163 | JGI IMG/M metagenome (GOLD analysis project Ga0307993, IMG submission 203163) | Marine microbial communities from Ellis Fjord, Antarctic Ocean - #260 | ecosystem: Environmental > Aquatic > Marine > Unclassified | place: Southern Ocean | collected 2014-11-02 | reverse complement strand
AGAAACATAAAAATATCCATACTATCGTTATTGATAGTCTTACATTCGCTATGGATATGTTTGAATCTGTTCACGTATTAACATCAGCAAATACAATGAAAGCATGGGGCGAATACGCCCAATTCTTCAAAGTATTGATGAGTCAGTATGTAGCAAAGTCAACTAAAAATATTATCTTCATCGGTCATACACTTACAGTGATGGATGAGAAAACTTTGGATAGAGAGACCAAAGTAAAAGTAAAAGGCTCTCTCATGAATAACGGTATTGAAAGTTTCTTTTCAACCGTAATAAGCACAAAAAAAGTGCCAACAAAAGTTCTAGAAGAATACAAGTCAGATCTTCTGAACATAACACCTCAAGAGGAGGCGTTAGGCTTTAAGTATGTGTTCCAAACACAGCTCACTAAAGAGACAGTGGACGAAGCCATAAGAAGCTCTATGGGCATGTGGACTATAGATGAAACCTACATTGATAACGATGTACAATTGGTCATTGACCGCTTGCACAGTTATTACAAATAATATTAACCTAAATATAAAGGAGACATTATGTCTTTACTAAGTAATCTTGAATCAAATGACGACATCCAAAGTGACAAAGACTCAGTTGGAGGCGGATCATTTCTAGTTGACTCAGGTCTTCATCGCATGAATATCGAACTAGCTTACATTGATCAATCAGCAAGAGGCGCTCTTTCATTAAACCTGCATTTAACAGGTGTTGATAGTGGCTCAAACGTACGTCAAGTAATTTGGATCTCAAGCGGAGATGCCAAAGGTAACAAAAGCACTTACATTGATGCTAAAGGCAAGAAACAGTATCTTCCAGGGTACAAATTAGCTGAATCACTCACTGAAGCTGTTCTTAAAACAAAAATGAATGCTGTAGAAACAGTAGAAAAAGTTGTGAACCGTTGGGACTTTGATGCTAAAGCAGAAATTCCACAAAAAACAGCAGTGATTAGTGACCTTCTAGGTAAAGAAATCCTAGCAGGTATCATTAAACAAACAGTTGATAAAGTGACTGACAATGGCTCTGGTAAATGGGTTCCAAATGGTGAAGTTAAAGACGAAAACGTCATTGACAAATTCTGGAACGCTGCTGGCTTAACAGCAACCGAAGTTAAAGCAGGTGCTAACGAAGGTGTTTTCACTACCAAATGGGCGAAGAAATTTGAAGGAGCATATCCTGACAAATCAAAAACAGGCCGTGGTAACGCAGCCGCACCTTCTGTCGGCACACCGACAGCAGCTACGCCCGCAGCAACCTCAAGCTTATTTGCTAACGCTTAATGAATAAGCCTATAGCATATATTGCATGTGATCCGGGAGCTAAAGGGTATTATTGCCTTTTAGTTCCCAGCACAAAAGATGTGCAATTTTACTCAAATGTAGAAAAGCCAAAAGATATCGCTGAATGGCTCACTTCCGCTAAAAATCGCTTTGATATTCCCGTAGTTATGATAGAAGATGTGCATACTTTATTTGGAATGTCAGCCAAGTCTAACTTTAGCTTTGGACGTAATGTCGAAAGAGTAAATGTAATACCACAAGTGGTGGGATTATCAGTAGGCTTAGTAACTCCTAAAGTATGGCAAAAGTTTGTAGGTGTAAAAACCAAGGGCAAAGCTATTAAGAACGAAGTGGCTAGTATATGTGACCGCCTCTATCCTGATGCCTCTATTAGAGGCTCAAAGGGAGGCTTACAAGACGGTAAAAGCGATGCCTTAATGGTTGCACACTATGCAAGCCAAACATTTAAATCTTAACAAGGAAACACGATGGATATCACACTAAATAATACAGAGATAAATCATGCTCTAGAAAAATACGTATCTCACCAAGGAATCAACCTTGATGGAAAACATGTGGAAGTAGCTTTCACCGCAGGCCGAGGTGCTAATGGCAATACAGCTGTTGTAAGCATTATGAGCCCAGATGTCACTTTAACAGCAACGCCTGTTGAATCCATAAATCTAAAGAATGTGGATCAATTCGACTTACCTTTTGTAAAAACAAAAGCTACAAAAGAAACTGCCGAAGAACCAACAGACGACTCTAGTCTATTTGGAGCCTAGTGATGTTTAAAAAAATATTTGAGAGCCTAAGTGTAATTGGAATAATTATAACAATTGGATCAATTTTATTTGCAATATTTATCATTGGCCCAATGCTTGCCTTAGCCACTACAGTTATTGTAGGCTTTTTGGCCATAACAGTACTTGTTTTCCCTGCCGAAAAAAAGACAAGGAAAAACAAGACTACTGACTAGATATAAACTCTGGAATGCTTGAGGTCACCACGCCTCCAAAGGCCTGATCCCAAGCATTTCCAGCGATATTCCAATGAAATCTATTTTCAATAGAGTCTTCTCCAATAAGAGAAGCGTCATAAACAGTAGGTACATCTATTGTTAGCATATTAACTGCTAAGAATGCTAGAATGCCCGCAGGATTTCCTTTAATAGAGCGCCCTTTACTGTCTTGTCTGCCAACCATGAGTTTTACAAGAATGGATTGTATTCTGATAAAGAACTTAGTAAACATCCAGAAACCCATATCATTCATCCATTGAATATACTTATGTGTTAGCGGATCATAGTTAATGAACGACTCCACCACATCCCCAATAGAGTCTTTTGAGCTCACACCATTCTTTAAATTATGCTGATGCAATGAGTATCTGGCAACAAAATCACTTATTTGAGTAACATCTCTTAATGCTTTGTATAGACCTGTATCCTGCGTCACAAATATATTTTTACCAATGGTTTTAAAAACATCTGGTACATAAGCAGCAGCAGGAGCCAACCTCTTCTCTAAATTACTTTTAAGATTAGATTTACTATCCTCAAGCACAACATCCTCCACAATGGTTTGTTGTACTCCTGCTTCAGACAGTTCAGTTACTGCATTTGTAGCCAACCTTTCTTCTACAATAGTTAAATCTCCTTCAATTGAAGCAATAGAGCGATCAATTACCGCAATAGCAGCATCTTTAGCTCTCTGGGTAGGGAGGGCTAGAATGCGATTAGAGCTTTTACTTTGGCCTAATGTCTTAATCTTTTTTTCAAGCTTTAGACGCTCTCTTGTATACTTTTTGTAGTCTTTGAGCGCTAAAGAAGCCTCCTTATAGTCAGCTAATATCTGTCTGAAAGACACACCTCTCATCATCAGCATTGCAGTGTTACTAAGAATATTATCTCTAAGCACTACAAAGGACTTGATAACAATAATATCTTTTACAATTTTGTACACATCTTGCACAAAGTTCTCAAGTGATCGCATCATTGGTCGATTAAGAAGTAACTGTGCTGTATTACCAAATATACCTCTTTCAACAGAAGTATCATTTGTTTTGCCAATATCTGTTATAGAGAACTTACGTCTACCAAACACAAGATCCACAATCTCACCCCTAACATAAAGATGATCTGTTCCGAACACATCTTTTATTTGTCTTCTCATAGGTTGAGGAAGCATTCTATATATTTCTCTGTGGTGCTTGTTAGTGGAGTTAGGCCCAATCTTAACAAAGTGGCCTTTATCTGCAGTAGAGAAAGTCTCTTTAAACTCAGTATACAAAGTCTTTACAACAGTGTTGTTAATAGATCTAGCCGCTACTTTATCACTAATCCCGGCTTCCATCTTGCCCAACACCTTTTCAAGAGAATTATCTCTTTCAAGAATAGCATCCTTAGTGGATTCTTCCATTACATATCTGTATCCAGATATAGTTCCGTCTTCTCTATTAATAGGAACAACTAAGTTATTCTCCGCTGTATCTATAGGTACAGAAGTACCATCTAATATGGCTTGTCTTTGTCTACGTTTGATAGCCCTAAGTTGATTAAACTGTATTTGGGCTGCTTTAGCAGGATCACCCACACCACGTTGTTGGCTAATGCCGGTCAAATCGTTACCTATAAATCTCTCTTGGTTAATAGCAATGATAGATCTTTGGTACGCTGTGTTTTGAGAATTTTTATTTACATACATCACTAAGCCATCCATGCCCTTATGAGCAGCGTCTAGTTTTAGATTAGAATCAGATACTTTCAAAAAGCCATCTTTCATCATCTCTTCTTCGTCTGCTATAGAGCCAAATTGCATAGAAATATTTTCATTATATATCTCTTTAGAAAACCCTTTTCGTACCATTTCTTTTTTACCTTCAAAAAGTTGGTCTAAGGATTGTTTTTTATTTTCTTTGAGCAACTGTATTGTAAAGAAGATGCCACCTGCTGTCTCATCCCTGTAGTTTTCAGTTTTCATTACATCAAGCGTTGCTTTCTTATGGGACTTCGGTGTTTTGATCAATGCACGCAAAGTAATAAGATTATCTAGTAGAGCAGACGTTTTATCAAATCCGCCTTCAGGATGCTTAACCTTACGGTTAAAACCACTCTCGTACATCATTGCAATATTATGCGCATTACCTAGTGTATCTACTTGGGTCATTCTTCCTTTTACCATAAGATTAGCCAAGCTTTCCGAGTGTGCTAAATACCAATTACTTACCTCTGGGTCATAATTAGCTTTAATAAAGTCTTCAATACTATCTACCTCAGCAAAAAGCTTCTTACTGTCTTCTTCCATAAAGCCTTCCATCTCTTTCATGGAATAATCAGCATCCAATACAGATATGTCTGTGCGTACCAATGTCTTAGTTAATGACTCACTAACAGAATCACTGAACTTTGTTTTGTATGCTGTCAATACATCTTCACGAGTGAAGTTATCAATTGCTTTATGTTGCTGATCCAATTTCTTATTAGAGTATGATAATAGTTGATGCCAGAATCTAGCGTCAGGGGTTACTCCCCGGATCTCTCTGTATAAGCTAGAAAGCAAACCTTCGGCACTAACACCCATTCTTCTACGAACACCTGCTATAACTTCAGTGTACCTATCCCAGTTAGAAAACTTAAACTTAGATACAATGCCGCCTACTGTTCTTACAGTTTTATATTTATTCTCAACTATAAACTTACTATCAGCAGCGCCTTTAACACCTTTCGTAATAAAATTAACAGATCTAGCAATAACTTCATCATTAGCAAATGTGAATGCTTTATTAGCTAAGCTTATTTTGTTTTTAGCACCACCCTCTATTTCAGCAAACTTTTGAGCAACAAAACGTAATTGTTGGCTCATGTCAAGATTTTTAGCATCAACGAACTGCTTATTAAAGAGCCCTACAAAGACGGTAAGTAAATCAATAAATTTATCAAAGAAAGTTCTATCTTTCCCTTTAACTTTCTTCTTGCTTTTTACTTTAGACAGCGCCGTCATAAAGTTTTCGTTAGACAAGCCAAGAGCGAAGAACTCGTGCAGGTGGTCATTTCTTTTGTGCGTGTGTGGCTCAGTAGTATAGACATCCCTATGGCTTACAATGCGTGAAGCAGTATTATTAAAGATATAATTGTATCTTCTTTTAGCCTCATTAACTTCCTGAAGATTAGTTGTATCGTTGTAGTCATTAAGGAACATTCTGAAATCTAATTCAGAGTTCCCTCTTACTTCATCAAATAACCCTTGTAAGAATCTTGCAGCATCGCTGCTGCCGTTGATAGCAGCCTGGGAGATAGCATGAAGTATCTCATGTGTATACGTTTCCTGTGTAGACATTCTTATGCCATTCACAGAGGCTGCAGAAGCTGATTGGATTAGTATCTCTTGTGAACCATCTTTACGAATGATGTATTTACCCTCAGTCTCATCTCCAGCTTTCTTTAGCCGCACTTTCATACCATCAATAGCCTTACTGACACCTAAGTCAATAAGCAGCTTTCTCATGTATGTTTGATGCGCTGAGTTTTCAGACTTATTTCCATAGTTAACATCACCAAGTGTGTCAAACAAACTGAGTGTATCTTCGCCGGTTATAGTCCAAGACTCCGTAGCCAAGAATTTATTAGGGTCGATTGTAGTATTAGGGGCTGATCCAAGAACTGTTTTAAACATCAACTTCATTTGGTCGTTCATATCAACAAGCTCCACCGCATCAAAAAGCAGTTGCTTATTTTCTCCACTAGCTAACCATGTTTTGCCTACTTCATTGTCAGGCTCTTGAAGAATACTTAATTCATTGTTTGCGTCAAACCCAGCAATAATCCCGTGACTTAGCGCTGCTTGCCAATGAATATCCGCACTTAGTTTTATGGCCTCTTCTTCACTTTCACGAGCTATTGTGGCTATCTCTTCTGAGTCAGCATTATCAATGCTTGCACTAGTTGGTGAGCCAAGGTCTTCCGATTCGTCTACCTCTACCTTGCCATTTCCGAATTGATTGCTAATCCCCCCATTCTCTTCAAAAAGCTCTATTTCATGGGCTAGATTATCTATTGAGTTATTCATAGCCCACTTATATTTAGTTTTATTTAGCATATTGGCCACTTTTGTATCAACCCTATCTATCAACTCTGGGTCATTCAGTATTGGTGTGCTAGTTCCTTTACTTTCTTGGTACTCTTTAAAGCTTTCTAGAGTTAGATTATAATCTTCTAGAGCAGCCTTCTTAATATTAAAGTTTTTATTGGATCGCCAGAAAGAGTCATTAGCTACCTTCGTCCCAGCATGGACGTCTTTAACTCCAAGCATAATAGCATCATGTACACCAATCATAGGTACAGGTGTGTCATACATCTCATACATATTAAAAGAATCTATACTATGAATTAAAAACACCAGTGCTTTATGAGATCGTGCTTCATATGAAGTATGCTTTGGGTTTAAGGAAAATTGTTTGACATTTTCACCTTGTTTAATTGTACCGTCATTTATAGAGGAGGTATTATTAATTGAGCCCGCACCATTACGATAAAACTGTACGTTATCTTTGCTTCTTATAAGCTTTTTTGCAACATCCTCTAAGATACTCGCATCTATTAAGCTTTGCGTTGTATTTTGGGCTCTTAGACTTGCAACCTCTTTTTTATACAGATCATTAGAATCTCTATAAGCAGCTTTTTGTAGGCTCCAAAGCATGGCACCAGTTCTATCTTTAACTGAATCCCTTCTACCACTAATTGCTGTGGTCATTTTAGGAAGTAAGCCCGCTTTATCTAACTTGTCTATAATGCCTTTAATGTCGCCCTTAGTTACATTTGTGCCTTTCTTAATTCTTAGTTCCATTAACTCTGTTTGATAGGCAGCCAAAAACATTTCCCCAATTGCTTCGTGAAGCTGGGTGACTTTTTTTCTTTCCTTAATGATTTGATTAAAGTTGCTAGTTAGTGCTGTATTTATATTTTTACCATAAAGCTCTTTGACCCTCTGTAAAAACACTAACTCTAACTTCGTTGAAAACATAAAATCTAAGTGCTTTGCACCATCCGTTGGGATAGTTAAATCTGGGTCTCCAGACAGAGCCCGTAAATGATTAATGATGACACCCAGTTCGCTGTTCTTAGCTCCTGTCACCTTGCCATTTTTAATAATGCTCGTGTCTTCTATTTTTTTATAGACTGCATTTATTGCTTTATTTAGAAATGATGCTGTTCTTGATTTTACCCCTGCTCCATAAACGAACTGAATTACAGTGTCTTTGGTGTCTTCCCTATCTCCTTTGCTAACAGTGCCTACTTCTTCTTCGCTCTCTTTGCTCAATGAATCTTTAACAAAACTTTCGACAAGGCCACTTACTGCTAGTAGTTCGGCGTACTTTCTTTGTTCTGTTGTGCTCTCTCCTCCAGAGATCGCCTCAGTATTGGATTTTGCAAGCGCCACACTTAGTGTGTTAGTAACTTCCTTTTGTACTTTTGTAGCAACGTCCTCATATACATCCAAATTTGCAGGTGAGGAAAGGAAATCATTGGCACTTTTAAAGTCACTCCCAGGCTCATACAAACCAGTTTGATTCATTACCTTAGTGCGTGTCCCACCTTCTGTCTCGCCAGATTCATTATATCCTAATTGAATATTAGCATGTGCAACACCATTATTTCTACCATCTATCTCTATACTAAGAGAGGTTATAAATTTACCCGCATTAGCCACTTTAGCTGCTATATCTTCTTGGGTTGCTTCATATTGTGCATATGCAACTAATCCAGATAGCCCTGCAGCACCTTTACCTAGTTTGGTAATCGAGGTTGACACAGCATCTAATTGCTTAATAGACATTGCTCTATTTGGATTCCTGTAGTTATCCTTTAATATAGCCAATGCTGTTTTTAACTCTTTACTCTTAGTTACATCATGCAACTCTTGAATCACATCCGCATCATTGCTCTGCTTAGTGTTAACCCCTAACACTTCTGCAATACCTAACAAAAACACTTGTACATTGCTAACGTCTTTGGCGGCTGTGCTTGTTAAATCCATTTCGGTTTCTGCATCACTCACAGACACCATTGCTCTAGCAGCTTTGTTAGCTTGAGGATTCATAATGGTTTCTTTGATTCCCACACGAGCATTAACCCACACATCGTGTGTAAAAAAGAACTCAGTATTGAGCTTATTTGGGTTTTCCTCAAGTGTGGTAACAAATGTATTCATTCCATCTAGGAATCTACGAATCTCTTCATTTTGCGCTCTAACAGCCATTCTACGGGAAACATGTAAGTTGCTTAGATTTTCTATACCACCAAGCATTCTAAATTGCATATTCAAGGGAAACTTCATAAAGGCTCTATGTGTATCATTAAGCTGATGCTTTTGTTGGCTGTGTTTATAAAGAATTTCTCTTATATAATTAGGAACAGGCAACCCGCTGTTGCCTAATGTTCGAGCGATATTCTGCATGAATGGTGGCTTAAGTGAGGGTGCTTTAGCGGATTTAGATAACCCAAACAGATTAGAAAAGGCGTCCGACCCAAGCTTATAGTTGTCAATATACCCTTGCACGGCACTACTTACGACTTCTGTATCACTGTCCGCCTCTGTCTCACCTATTTTCTTAAATTGACTGGCTACACGTATAAATCTTCTTATCCCTATTCCTGCGAATTTTGGGTCAGGCACAGCTGCAAGAGTGAGATCCGAAGTTTCATCATTAGTATCAATACCAATGGCCTTGTTAAACCTAGCTGTTAGGTCAGAGATATCCTTTCTAGCAACACTATTCATTTCTAACAAGTTACTTTGTAACCCGGCGTTTAACATTAATGCTCCGAGTGCTTGAGCAGTTTTACTTTCAAAGGTTTCTCCTGTACTCTCTTTAGGGCTTAAACCCAAAGATGCTAATGCATCCATACCTAGATTTTCTGCTGTCGTAATAAAGGATGTACCCTCTTCACCAACTAAATCATACATTTCATCTGTTGGAGTGAGTTTAGATTTTCTAATTCCGAATATTTGTTGTACATCTGATTTAGTACTGCGGAGCGTGCCCTTACCAAAAGTACCCATCCATCTGTATAACACTGCATTTAATTGGGTAATTACATTTGGATCCATCAAATCAATACTTGGCTTATCTTTTCCTATCAGGCTATCGGCCTTTTCTGTGTAAAACAATTGTATTACATTGCCTCTTTTGAACTCTCTTTGTTGCTCATCTTTAAAAGGCTCAAGCAAAGGAAGTACAGTTTTACCATCCTGCACTGTTTCAATTGTGTAAATGTCGGTCATCTTTTTATTAAATTCTAAAAAGTTCTCAACCATTTTCAGCTCTTTTTTATTTAGCTGAGGATTAAGCTTCTCTACATTACCTTCTACTCTTGTAGCCCAGTTCCTAACTGTATGGAGTACATTTGAAAATAGCTTTGTATCAGACTTAGGTCGCTTATTAAATAGATTGCCTAGAGCAGTACCTCTACTTTTAACAGGAGAATCAGCAGGTACGTCAAAATCCTTACCGCCCTCTTCCAAGATAGATTCAGTTAAGTTAAAACTCTCATTTTTAAGAGACTCTTGCTTGTTAGTAATAATCTCCTCTGTCTTAGTCCACTTGCTGTAGCTAATAGGAGTAAGGTTATCTTTAACAGTTGTTGGGTCTACAACTTGCTCTGCAGTATAACCATTCTTTGTAAGTATCGCTGCCACCGCTATCTCTGCGGGAGTGATACCATTCCAATCAGTTATGATACTAGCGCCTGCTTCCATAGCTAGGTCTAGTTCTTTATATACACCAGTAAACTTCTCATTACTAATAGGACTGTTGGCCCCCTTACCTGTATCTGTGCCTACAAAAACTACATCATCAGAATCGTATGCTACCCCATTGTTGCCTGAGTCAAGCTCTCCTTCTATAATTTTCATAAGAATAGAGTTTTGTGCGCGACCAACATATATATTCGCAGCAGATAATTTAAAGCTCGCTACTGCAAGCTTTCTTTTAGCTACCCCTGATTTTACTTGGAACTTCTTCTTTAGTGTTTCAAGCAATGTTAGCTCTTTTTTAGGCTTGCCTTTATATTTCTTTTTAAATTTATTCTCGGTGTTAGTTTTCTTGCTATTTACAGTGGGCGTAGGATTACCTTTAAGCCATTTTTGATATAGCGTGTCGCCCTCTATTCTAGCCATCAAATTACTTTTCGAAGCAAAGTCAGATTTCTTTGCGTCTGAGGCCTCCGTTATTTTGTCCATTAGCCCTTGGATTATTGGAGTAATCTTAATAGTCTTTAAATACTTTTCTGCTCTCTTGTAACGAGCTCTGTGTTCTACGAAGTTTGCGTTTAACGCACTTTGTTGCTCTGGGGTTTTTTTCTTTATTTGTACTAGCTTCGTTATATCTCTTCTAAGCTTCACCATAGTTCTCAAAGCTACGGCTGGGCTTGTCTCCCCGCCCGGTTCAACCGGCGGGTTGACTGCATCAGCCTCTTTTATAACTGTTGCTTCGTCACCCTTGGACTTCTGGAAGCTTTTTAGTAAACCAGGAAGGTCATCTTTAACAAAGTCAACAATGCTTTGCATACTGTCTTCTTGTTTTACGTCAGTCTTGCTTTGTGCTTCTATAAATTCATAGATGCCTTCCCAAGTCCCTTTTAGGATACGAGATCCATCTTTATCTACTATATGCTTCTTCTGCTCAGCAGTGAGAGCAAGTAAGACTGTCACAGCATCACTATACTGTGTTTCTAGGTTTGCTGTTGGAGGAACAGTGTCGTTATCTGTAGACTTTTCAGATACTTTAATTATGCCCAGCATTTCTTTTAAGGCTAGAACATTTACTTTATTATCCAAAGACTCCTTATCTTTTTCAAACGCTTTTTCAGCTTTTGCAAGAAGTTTCTTTAATTTGGCTTTTGTGCTGCCTAGAGCAGCAAAAGTTTTCTTTTGTCCGTCAACTAACTCCCGAAGCTCTGCTGGGACTGTATCATTCACTACAGCGGCTCCGCCGCTTTGTGATGTACTGCCAACCTTCGCTCCGGTCTTTAGGATATGTTTGGCTTGTTTAGCTATAGCCTGCCCTGCAGTAACCTCTGCTTGGATCAAGGCCATAGTTTTCACAAGGCCTCCTTTGTGCAAGAAAGTAAATTTGTGATTCTTTTTTAATGCTGCCTTAGCTGCATTATACTGTTTTCTTACAGCTTTGTTACCGATGTCATTTGCTAATTTATCACCTAAATTACTAACTTCTTGAAAAGCAGCCAACTTAGTTTGCTGTAGTTTTACAAAGGACTGTAATCCTTCATACGCTTTATTAGCTACAACCAGAGAACCAGTCTTTACGCCAATTACAATTCTTTGGTGGTATGTTTTAAAGCCAGCATTCTTACTTGAACCATCAATAATCTCCAAGCTTACTTCTTCTGCTCTTTTATTATCTTTATTGGTTTCTGCGTTAGTCTTATATGCTTTTGAAACTGTGTCATTTATAGCAATTTGATTCTCAACTGTAGCTGTTTGGTCAGCATCAAAAGGCAATTCTAACTGTGCTTTCTTTAATTCCTCAGTAGTAAGTCCTTGCCCACCTGTAGTACCTAGCATTAAAGCAATTTCACTTGGCACTTCTTTGTGCTCTTTAATCGAATCCAAAATTGTATTAAACTGTGTGGCCTCAGTCCCTTCTTCTTGAATAACAGCGCCTAGCTCATTCATACGAGCCAGTATAACATTCATTCCCTCTTGGAACTTGTAAGCCTTCTTTTGATCAGGATCCACTGTTGCTGCATCAGGATCAGAGATCAGTGCATCACGGCTGTCTTTTAACTCTGTATAATACTGCAGCAATGCATTCATCGCATTGTCTCTAAAGGTTAGTACTTCTGCTGGTGAAGCATCCTTGCCCGGTCTTACAGACTTATGGGTTGCGACATCCACCTTCTCTCTTGCTGTGAGATCTTTATTATCTTCTTGAATAGCCTCTTCAACAGATCTATCACTCTTAACTTCTGCTTCTACTTTAACAGCATCTTTAACTGCGGCTTTGCCTTCTGCAACAAAATCAGCAGCAGTATTTGCAATATCAATAACACCTTCTTTGATTTGTTGGAATGTGCCTTTTTTACCAGATTTATCTTCCCCAAATATCTGTGCTTTAGCTTTCTTAACACCCTTTACTGTTTTCTTGCCTGCATTGATAGTGCCTTTAACTCCATCAACAGCAGTTCTTGCAGTAAGCCCAATACCTCCTCCGCCAACACCTACACCACCCCCTGCAAATCCTTCAAGAGTTGCGCCAAAAGCCACACCTTCTGATAAGTCCGTATCAATGCCTTCTCTTTGCTTGGCCAGATTACCTGCAAATACTTCATGGCCTCCCTGAAATGCTTCTGGGATACCCTCCTCTACTGCATCTTTAGCTAGTTTTTTTAAAGCACCTTTTTTGGTGCCTTCTTCAGCAATCTTTTTAGCTATTTTTTCTGCTGCCTCTTTAGCAGCAAGTTTCGAAGCAACAAGTTTCGAAGCACCACTCACAAGCTTTGGGTCAATACCAAATCTAGTAGCAATATAACCTAATGCTGCACCTGTAAGAATAGAGTCAGTATTTTCGCCTCCATATTCTTGGGCCTCTGTAGCTATTGCTTCTGCTTCTTCTTTAGGAACCCCTTGTTCTTTAAAAGCGTCTGCAGTTGCTTCATATATTGCGCTTTTAGTAACACCAGCCCCCATTAAGGCGCCTGTGCCTAATGCTACAGCAGAGCCCACTGTAGCAGTTGCTGCAACCCCAAGGCCTACCACTGGGGCGCCTAATGTGACAGCCGCACCTGCAATAATCGCTGGAGCGGCAGTACCTAATGCACCAATTATTGTGTCTATAGGAGCTACACTTAGTGCATGTATACCCGCCTTAACACCTTCCCATGATCCTTTGCCTATAGCCTCTGTGCGTATACGTTCCATTTCTTGCGCATCTTTATTATATTGCGCACTCATTAATTTCCCAATTTCCTCTTCATACCCTTGGAGCATATCAGAGGTTTCATTACTAGCGCCGAAAGCATCAGTAATCATACGAACACCCATTACAGCATTCTTAGCAAGCCCTAATGGAACATCGGCAAACTGATCCACTGTGCTATTACCTGTAAGAGAGTCTGAATCAAGGGCTCTTGGAGCCAGCGCCTGAAATGGCCGCGCTGCTTGCTTATTGGTAAGCATTGCTTGCTTGCTCACACTACGTTCACCTAGACTTGCAGCTTTAACTTGGCGCTGTTCTGGCAGTCGTGCTGCTTTTTCTTCTGACTTTGTTGCAGGGATTAAGCCGCCTATTGCTGCCTGATTTCGTGCTATGCCATTATTTAGTTTGGCTGTAGCTTGATTAATGTCAGGAGCGTTTCTAGCTATGCCATCAGTTATCTTAGCCATAGCTGCATTAAGGCTGGATTGATTGCGAGCAATACCACTATTCAGCTTAGAAGTAGCGTTTCCCACCTCTGGCTGATTACGTTGTATAGCGTCATTTAATCGAGCTTGTGAGCTGAAATCTTGCATCAGTGGATTATACCTTCTGGTTGGTTACTTTTCTTCCGTAGACTGCGGCTGAGAATAGTGCAGCTATTTGTAAATTGCCAATGAAAAATTCAGTCATTTTATCACGGGGCATACTTAAGATGTCCGCAAGCTTAATAGGAACACTCTCTAGAATCTTTTTAGATTTGTCACCAAAGATTTTACCTCCGTTGTCATTATTAATAAGATCTTTAATAGTGGCTATTTGTAGTCCGAAAGTCCCTATTGTTTGATCATTTCCATGATCAACAACTCCCGTTTTACCACCACTCTCTGCCATAGCTGTTCTTACTACTTGTTTAGCGTCAACACCGGGAAATGCATCAGCCGCCGCTACAGCCAGCTTTGTAATCTCAGCTTGGTTCTTCATCGACCCATCATTTCTATCGATGGCAGCCATATTGACACGTATTTTCTGTGTTGCAGCCTCCTTCTCAAGAGCATTGGCATATTTTTTGCCATGATACTCACTTTGATATCGGGCAGCCGCGCTGTCTATTGTAATATCAGTGGCTTGTGCCACTTTGACAGCGCTACTCGCCGCCTCTAATGTATTACTCCCTGTATCGTTTGTTGTCGGTACAGGATTTTCTCTATGGAATTTTCTATTCTTTATTAATTCCGCACGAGCTGTTTTAGTAAGGCGCTCATTCTCTGGCACAAGATTAGCACCACCAAAGATATTTGTCCGACTACGTAAACGTGTAGGTACATCGTTCCCAATTTTGAGTAAAGGAGGAGCAGCCAGTATTAGAGCCTTTTTAGCAGCTTTTCTTTCCGTGTTGAGAAATGATTTGATAGCACTAATGGTTCCCTTGTCTTTAGCAATTTCTTTGAATGGACTGTCTTCTGCAGAAAGCATGTCTTCTGCGGCAGAGCCTCTAGTCAGCATATCAATAACACCCATTGACTGATTCCCAGTCAATAGCTCTCTGACCTTTCTTTTAATGTAGCCTGGGCCTATGTCTTCGACCATAGCTCTTAAAGGTTTCATTACCTCTTTAGAATATCTTGGACTGAACATTGCAGCTGGGTTCTTTTTTACAAAAGCAGCTATCTGAGTTGCAACATTTTGCTCTTTTGCAATAACTGGGGCGTCCGCTTCTGTAGTTTTCTTTAAGGCCGCTGCTTTTTTAGCAGTGTCTGCCTCTTCCATCTCAGCATTTATCTCTTGATATCGAGGAAGAGCTTTTACGTCTTCTTCACTCATCTGTCTTGGGGCGTACCCCTCACTTTTTAACTGACGCTCTATAGCTGTTGTCCTATCAGCAGCAGCTTTTACTACCACCGGGTCGTTAGAATTCGCTGCTTTAGAGGCTGCAGCGGTGGCTTTGGCTATGGTTGCAGCTGCCTTAGCTTCTTCCTTTTTCGCTATCTCTTCAAGAGAAGGGCCACTAACATCCACCTGTGTGTCTTTAGGTGGTACTGACCCTTTTATAAACTTTGCGTCTTCCGTTGGATTAGGTTTTCCTTTAAACCGAGCATTGCGTTGGCGTTTAGCAAACGGCGAAGCGCCCCTACCCAAACCATCTCCACCACGCTCTGTTATGTATTTTTGCTGTAACCTAAATTCTTCGTCATCTCTTTTTTGTCCAGATGCGGCCTCTTGAAGTGACAGAGCTTGTTGCTTTGCAGAGATACTCCGAGTGTTTTCTTCATTAAACTGTTTTATTTGGTTTAAGCCAGCAGGATCATTTTCCTTTACTTTTCTTTTTAAAAACTCAGCAGCAATATCATCCATTCTACCTGATATTATTTCTTTGTCTTGTCTCCACGCAAACGAAGAATCATCTCCTTTGTCTGAGGCTTTCTTTAGAAAAAGCATCACTTCGCCCTCAGTCCAACCAGCTAAAAGCATCGCGTCTGTTTTCTCTTGTGCTGCCGCCTGCCCATCAGTGGAACTTACTCCCCCAATGTACTCTACAAGTGCAGTTTCGTTGGCTAGTTTAGCTGCAGCAGAATCAGGCAATACAGAAGGATTAAGACTTACCTCTAGAGCTAGACTAGCTCTTTTAGCTGCAATATCTGTTGATTGAAGCCTGTCATAGACTTTTAAATCATCTTCTATCTTTGTGAGTTCATTAGTGCTGTTGGTAGTAGCTGCCGTATTAATTTCTAATAAGCCATTTACTTGAGTCTCGACTTCACTGGGGGTCAGCTGTGGATTGGCTGCCTCTACTTGCTCTTTTAAATGTTTTCTCATTGCTACTTGTGAATGAGGATTAACTTGCCCAGCTTCGGTTATATCATTATCAATATTCTTTAGTACACCCTGTAACATCTCCTGTTGATCTTTAGGTAATTTTTTACCCTCTGATGTTAGGACAGCTCGATTATTTTCATTGAGTTCTACAAGGCCGGCTAAATCAGGGCTCTCTGCTATATTTGCGTCAAGAGCTGTCACGGCATTAACAGAGTTACTGGCTTCTATGTTTGCCTGATAGTCTTTAAGATTGACGTATCCAAGCTTCCCTTTGATATCCTCTGTCTGTGCAGCGGTTCTCATCCCTGTTAGCTTATCAATGAAACCTTCATTTGCGGCGTTAGCCTGTACATTACCACCAAAATTGCCCCATAGCTCCATAGCCTCATTATTTTCGCCTTTTTGCAATAGGCCATTAATGTCTTTCATTACATTGTTGCTTTGATTTTTTTCCTGCAAAGCCTGGTATGTAACAGCTTCTTCAGGCAATGCATTAGCAGCGGTGTTATACACACTATCACGTAAATTAAATTTATCTTGATAATCAGTACCGTTAGCTAGTTTTGCGTCTACTTCTTCTGGAGTTAAGCCCTGAAACTCCTGCTTGAAGTTTGATAGATTATCAGTATCTCTAAAGCCTTGGTATTTATTCCCCAGCTCACTAAAAGTTTGTCCTGCAGCCGTCACTGCTTCGCTTAAAGCATTAGAGCTACGCAAGCTATTAGCAGGCTGTGCAATCGAGATAGGTTTAAATGCCATGATATGTTCCTAGATATTAGTTAGTAGTTTTATTGTCTATTAAATTATGTAAGAGCTCTTCGTGGGTACTCTTTTTGCGTTACACTTCCTAGTCCAGAGGAAGGGCCGTAAAGACTTTCATCTTTAGGCGTATTTCCAAGCGTTTGGAATCCTGTAGCATTATACGCCCCTTGATACTGATTCGGTGGCGGTACATAGCCGTCAGCTATATTAGCAGCCTCTCTATTGAGATTAAAGGCAAGCTTGTTGCCGTCATCTTTATTAGCTTGCAGTACATTATTATTAAGTTGGTTAGTAGTAGCTTCTTGGAAAAAAGCTTGCTTTTGTTTATCCAACCCAAATTGTCTATTTGCATTATAAGCATTAAACAATCCTGCAGCGCCTTTTGCTAAATCACCATATTTCCCTAGGTTCCCTGCTGAGAAAAACCCCTCTTCTCCAAATAAACCAGACTTCCCAAAAGGGTTTGTACTGAATATATCACCATTACCTGGAATTCCATCAGGATTAATAATTCTAGACGCAAATGACCTGTCTCCGGGATTTTTATTAATTTCAGCGTATCTCTTAAATAGTCCCTTTGTGTCCGTGCCCCCTGCAAAGTCTGATGCAATGCTCGTATTATCACCGAATGCCATTATGCGTACCTCGTTCCTAGATTATAATCTGGTAAAGGTAATTCAAGTTTACCTGATACCGCTGTTTGTACAGCTAACAGAGACAATACACCTACATTCTTAGTAAGTATAGTCCTATTGTAGAATCCTGTTACTGTTTCGTTAGCTTCGTTCTTTTGAGGCGCCCGGATAATTGATATACTACTTAGAGTATAATCAACACCTAACCCATCTACTTCATCCTTCATTGCGTCTTGTTTTTCTTTTAAAGACTTATCGTAATCTTTGATATCATCTGAAAGTTCCATATAATTTTTAGTAATATGAAGATTAACTGCTAGATCTACTGCATGGGCAGCAGTTGCTAGTTCTACTGCAGTTAACCCTAGAACAGCTGTTTCACTTATTAATGCATATCCAGCTATTACTGTTATAGCTGCATACATTACAAGACCAACATCCATACCAAATATCTCTATTGCCATAAATGAGACTACACCAACTTTAATAGTCAGAACAAGTAGTTCCCCTAATTTCTCAAACCCTTTTACAAGTGCCGCCCATGTTGCTGCTTTAAATCCTTCAGTGGCAACAGCACTTAAATATGCATTCGCAAATCCTACCATAGGTATAAATGCTGTAATTATCTGAAATATGAAGAAGCCAAATTTAAACAGATTGCTTTGAAAAAACCCAAGGCTGTGCACATTGGACGCATAGAGCATGATCTGCAGGGTTCTATATAAGATTTCTTCTTCATCTTCTTTATTAAATTTCCTTACAAAGTCTCGGCTTAATGGCAACACCATGTTGCCATTACTCCAATTTCTGTCCCCATACATAAACACCCTAAACTGGCCCTCTTCTTGCCAGCCATTGCGCTGTACGTCATATATTCCATTCAACCCAAACACTACTACCTCTATATATTGTGTTGTACTAGTGCCGAGGGGCTTTCTTAAGACTAACCTATCTTCTCTATGGATACCACTTTGGGAACCCTCGTACTCTGTCCCCTCATGCTGTAGTCTTACTACTTGCCCCGCAGTAGATGCAGGCTCTGTAACAGGATTTACTGTTCCCGGTTGGTTAGGTAAATTAGATGTAGCACTGTAGAGCGAGTCTGTAGATATATTACCTGTTCTTACTTGCACACTTGACCACTGATACTCTAGCCTAAAGACCAAAGTACTTGTGCGTATTTCAATCATATTCCTTGGTCTGTTTAAGGTTTCCCAACTACTATTGTTTCTCCAAGTATACCATTCAGCTTGAGTAGCACCTGCTAAGCTGTAGTGGTAAGACAGGAACGCTTGGAAAAGATATCTATTAAATATATCCTCATCAAGAGACATATCCACCCCAAATAATAACACGGCATCATCTAAATCTTCTAAGGGCATATCATTTGATGTCCAGCCCGGAGCATTCTCAGGATTAACTGCTTTCTTCAAGTCTTCATATCCGAGACCCACAGCAAGCATTGTGGCTGTAATAGTAGGGAATGTGTCCTTGAAGTATGGGCTATCTTCGGCCCAAACCCCATTAATTCTAAATGGAAGAATTGGGTAGAACTCCCCACCCTGTATAAGTGAAGTATCTACATTAATAGAGGCATATGGTGCCACACTACTTGTATCATTTTGATAATTCCATGTTCGTAGGTAAGTGACATTATCTTGCCCAGATTTTCCTGGGGTATTTAATTTATAATAATAACGTGCAGTTACATAGACGGTGTTTCCAGCTTTATAAGGTATATTTGTACTGACGTTTATATCAGCAGGCATACTACTATACGATCTAGACCACTCAGGAGATAACTCTATATCTAGAGATGTGTCTGAAGTACTAGTCCACCTAGGGGTACCATTTGTTAAAGGATAGTATGCATCGTTAGCTTGAAAGCTTTGTGATGGTAAAAGATAGGTGGCCATATCCTGTACGGCTTCTTGCAGAAGCCGATACTTATTTACATATGTAATTTCTAAATCGAATATTATGATGTTATTTTCGTCAGAGATACTATCTTCTACAGCAATAATTGATTTAACTGCAGGCCTATACTCTAACTCGGTTTCATCAGAGGCTGAAAAATTAAACGGAATAGGCAGTCCAATTTTTTCTGAGGCTGCGCCTAAATCATAGTACCTTTCAGACTTTTCTGTAAATTCAGCTCCACGAGATAAGTCTTGCACAAGAGTTATTGGGATATCCCAACCACCTATAATAGCTGCAATTAGATTACTTTTTCTATCTGGAGCGGATCCATTAAACACTTCCTGCACTGAAGTATTGACCGATATTGCTTGTACCATTGGTTATCCCTTATCCAGTCGAAACGCCTATTCCTGTTGCCACCTTATTGAGTATGGTATTGATGTCTGCGCCTGACCAACCTGCAGGATACCCAAAGGTTGTCCCTTCAACTGTGTAAGCAACTGCCCACATGTCTGACGCAATCTTAGCAAACTTTTGTTCTGCATCTCTAGCAAAGCCGTCTGTCTGTGCTACATAAAGCAGTTTCTGTTTGCCGATCAAACCTTCATTGAGGGATCCACCAGTACCTGTAGCATCATCCTCTGTTTGAGCTAATTCGGATACCGTTTTCTGTACTAGTAGTGATTTCTCAGCATCTATTTTTAGTCCTGCTTTACCAATGTTAGCGTTCTCAGAGACTACGTTGGCTTTCTGTGCAGTAACTGCCGCATTCTGAGCGCCTATAGAACCTGTTACGACACCAGGAGTAGTTGTGACATTATCAAGGATCTGCGCAAGGGCTACATTTTTCTGTGTACCTACAAGTGCTGTCTCTGCTTCTGTTTGTAGTCTTTGACGACTCACCAAACCAGTAACAGTAGTTGAAACGTCTTTAATATTCACTGTGTCTTGTATCTGTGCATAAGCTAAACTTACTTGGGCCTCTAGTAGCTCTGTTTGTTGTACGCTCTGTAGTATCTGTTGATCTACTAGGTCTTCGTCTTTGACTAACTTAGATATTTGTGCTGTTAACAAATCTGCTTGCTTATCATTAATTTCTTTATTCAAAAGAAAAGCAATACTTTGTTGCAACACATTTGTGATAGCTGTTGAATATAATTGGGCGTAATCAGCACCAGTCACCCTATTTGCATCAAACTCTGTTTTAATATGCTGCTTCGTAGCATCCATTAATATATCGAAGACGCCTGTGCCTTCGAGGTCTTGTTCAGTGAGATGGGCAGTTGAAATAGTTGACATGGTGCTGTTACCTTATGGTTATGCGTCTATAGCGTGAGACATTGCTTGTTTTTGAGCTAAATCTTTTAACTCTTCCCCAGTTAATGCAGGGAGGTATTGTATAGCAAACTCATTGATTAATTTAGCCACTTTGACTGACTGGCCTTTGTGGTTTTTGCCATTAACAAATATTTGGCACTTACGTTCTGTAATCATGTTTAGGAGCATTTTTGGAACATGCCACCCTTCATCATTATTAAAAGGCACGTACTTCTTAATAGATCCTACAGCGCTGTTCCCTACTGTGAAAATTTCACCTTCCCACTCTTTCTTCTGTGGGTTCATACAGGCAATGACGACACGTTGGAGCTGTGTAGCTTCACGGCGCAATCTACTGATCATCTGTAGTTCGGTTTCAGGAATGTCTGCTAGTTCTTTTAAGACACCTTGGTCTTCATTCATAATATCTTCCGCAACTTCTGTTGGGGTGTCTGACAGAGCACCGTTTACTTTAGCTTTCAGCTTATCTAATCCTATTGAAGGATGATGTTTAATTCCGAGAGTAGCTGCACGCGCTTTTAGTACTGTCAATTCGTCTTGTGCAGGTACAGTTGATTCTGCTATTTGGTCTGTGTTGATAGTCATAACTTTTTCTTCCATTATATGTTTAAGAGAGAAACCCTCCCCCGTTGGGGGAGGGCTCTTAGGTTAAATAACTATTACCAAGGGGCAACAGTTTTAATCAGAGCAATGCGCTCTGGACGTAGAATCAGAGATCCATAGTACCATTTGATACTCATGAAGCCAGTTTCGCCGTATGGGTCTGATGCATAAGATTCAGTTGAACCCGGTGCAGCATGTTTGATTTTAAACTTAACAGTCTTGCCGTCAGTTTGGAAACCAATTGTAGTAAATGACTCAGATCCAACAACAAGCATTGGATACACGTCATAATTACCGCCAGTAGCACGGTAACCGGCGTTAGTACCTTCAGCAGCACCAGCACCTTCCCAACGCATCATTTCAGGAACAACGATAATACGGAATTGGTCGATAGAACCAATTTCACCATTAGCGACATTACCTGCATCAGCATATTTCTCTACTGACATGAATGCTTGGTTTGAGAAACTATCAGCCATTGCTTTAAGAGCAGGTACAAGTTCAGCACCTACATACATATAACGAGCAGCGTTAATAGTTTTAGTGTCGACCATACGAGTACCAGTAATAATTTTGGTATTCTTAGGGCAACGGTTGTTGTCAAGATCTACAGATAGACGCATTAGGTCGTTGTAAGACACAACAGACTTAGTAGCGGCAACACCAGTAATTTCACTTGTTTGAGTAGCAACGCCACCAAAGCGAACAACACCAGCACCGTTAAGAAGATCGATCTGAAGAGCGTCTTCAGTAATCTCGTTAGCGCCATTGATCATTTCACGATTGATATGCATTTGCAATTCAGAGTCTGTATCAAAATCCATAGACTCTTGTGTATACTCATCAAAGAAACCGAACTTAGCAATAGTTCCTTCAAGCTCACGCCTCTTAAAGCCAACACGGTTAACACGTCCACCTGACTCAGAAAGAGCAGGAAGTTTCGCAGTAATCGTACCAACATCGCGAGATGAACCATATAGGTTACCATAAGCAGGTTGAGAAGTAAGAGTAGCAGTAGCTTCGATAGTTGTGCCTGCGCTAGTCTTAAAGCGGAAGCCTTTAACGTAAGCAAGACCATCAGTGCTATTAACACCGTCAGCAAACTTAAGAGCTGCAGAAGATCCAACAAGTGACACAGCCAGGCCTCCAGCAACAGCAAGCTGCTCCATCCATGCGTTTACATGTACGATAACGTCAGCTTTAGCAGCTGCAGCATCAGCACCTAGACCAACAAAGTGAGCAGCGTTGCCAACTGAGTTTGCTAGATTAATATTAGGCAAAGAACCGTCAGACATAGTAACTACGACTGTACAGTCTTGGTTTGTTGTAGCGCCAGCAGCATCTAGACCCTGATCGTTGATGTTTGCATCATCGAGTAGAGGTAAATAATGATAGAGCTTAATCGTCTTTCCCATGTTCTTAGGCATGGATGTTGTATCAGCCATTTGGCCGAAGTATTGCTCTTTTTTAGCTTCGATAAGAGCCTTTTTTTGGTAATAGTCAGTACGTAATTGATTACCTACTGTGCTTTCTGATCCTCCTGCGGGATCATTATAAATACGTGCCATTAGTGGTCACTCCTTAGTTATTTAAAATCATTAACAGAAAGCTTTTCAAATTCTTCATCTGATAGGGCTAGTGGATCGAAGTCTGATCTGCCTTTCTTAGATGGAGCACTTTTAGTGCCTCCTGCAGCTAGTTTTCTTTTGTTGAGCTTTGGATCTATCTTCTTACTATTTTCGACTGGTTTAACATTTGTAGTGGCGGCTGGGGTAGTTTGTTGCGCTTTAAACATCCCATTAGCTTGCATATGTTCACCTACTCGATTGTAAGCTGTAATATCCGGTACACCGTTAAGTTTACCTAAAACTCGTTCCCTATCTACTACTGTCATAATCTCTGCATATACACCATCTGCGATGTGAGCATTAATATCACGTATAATATTTGGGTCGTCTAAAATGATTCTTTTACTAGGCTCGTCCCACTTGTTGCTTATGACATCAATTGTTTCTTGGTAACTAGTTGAGTGTTGAATTTCCTCTAACACAGTATCAAGTTCTACATCTTTGTCACTAACAGTGTAAGCATTGTTAGTCTTATACTTAGAATCTTCTTCTACATCAACATTGAGTGGGTCTATACCACTGTCCTTGAGTAACTTAGTAATAGCATCTGGGTTCTTCTTATCCAGGTCTATTAAGTAGTTCAGCTTACTTTCGTCTAGTAAGTTATTGTTGTCAAGCATTTTCATAATCTTAAGATTAGGTTTTAGCGCTCTCATCTTTTGATTATAGTTAGCTCCCATAGACATTAACTGAATTACATCTTCGGCTTTGTCTAGTTGCATAGTCTTACCATTAGCTTTAAATGGTGCCATTATACGATCATACTCAGCCTTGTAATCTATCTTGCCAACAGGGTCTGCCTCATCATTGGCAGCATCTGTTTCTTCGTCTGTAGTTTCAGCATTGTCAAAAGTTGTATCTTGTGCAACTTCTTTATCTTCATCTATCTCTGTATCATCGTCCTGAGATAAGACACTATCCTCTTCGTCTGTTTCCGCAGATACCTCATCAGAAGTATCGTGTCGTTCTTCAGTATCAGAAGCAGGTTCTTCAGTATGTTCATTATTTTCTGTAGTATCATCGCCTGTATCCTCTTCAATTGGCGCCTCTTCAATTTCTTCTTCTTCTAGAGCAGGAGGGGCCATTTCCATCATTGCTTCATCTGAAGCATCTAAGAATGATTGATCACTTTGTGTTTCAGTGTTTGCCATCTTACAGCTCCTCTGCAGCTATTTCCTCACGGGCTTCTTCTGCTGCTGCTAAGTCCTGCTCTGCTCTTGATGCTAAAGCCAAAATAACATTAAAGTATTTCTTCAGTGAGCCAACGCCATCCATCTCACGTAAGATGTTGCCTTGAATTTCATCTGTTTGGCAGTTAGGATCACTTCTAAGATGCACTAAACGTATTGCATTATCTTTAAAGTAATCTTCTAAGATTACATTTTTAAAGTCTTTGTTATTGTAAAGTTTTTTTAAAGACTCGCCTCTTTTGATTAAGTTTTTTGCTTGCTCAATAGTCAGCTCAATAGTCTCTGATTCAGAGTTATTTCTCATAGTATATAGTCCTTCTGTGTCCTCTCCCTTACGGGAAGAGATTCGGTTTAATTAAAGAGAATTAGCGGAACTATTTGCAGCGAATCTATTCTCTTCTCTATCAAACTGATTCTTTTCAGATTGTTGAATAAGATTGCCCTGTAAATCTTTCTTAGCTTTCTCGCTTTGCAATTGCATTTGTTGCGCTTGCTTGGTTCCGGATTCCTGTTCTAGGAAATCCAAATCTTTTAAGTCAGTGTCACTCTGTAAGTTGCCAATCTTGGCTTTGTCTAATTCAGCTTCAGCATTGTTCTCATTAGCTTTAGACATTTCAGTAGCAATTTGTGCTTTTAATAGTTCTATCTCAAGCATAGCTTTCTCTTGTGCTTGAGGATCTGGTTGTGGTGCATAGTCAGATATTCTTTTAGCTAAATCAGGCATCTTACGTAATTTAGCTATATCACTCAATATTATCTTTGAGAACTCTGGCCCCATAGTCTGACCTGTAGTTTGAAGCATAAAGGCAAGCTCTTTGGCTTTAGATTCATCTGCTTCTGGAGTACTAATAGATAGGCGTAGATCAAAGTTACCTGCTAGGTCATCCCTCTTAACAGGAACAAACTCATCATTAGTAACTCTAACTATTTCTTCTTCATCAAGAAACTCGCCATTCATACTAATAATTTTACGGCCTATTTCTTTAATGCCTGTAGCTAATCTGCGGAGAATACCTAACTCTCTTTTAGAGGCTGCATCCATAGCTGATTTAATGCCACCGACATTCTCACCTAGTGCAGCACCTGTAATACCAGTAGAACTAAAAGCTTTAACACCTGTAAGGCTCTCTGCTTCATTGTTTTGTAAGCCAAGCATGAATTGCGCAGATTGTGGAACTTCAGGGTAAGTGTGCATATGAAATGCTACCCTAGGATCGACACTACCATTGAACTCATAATCAAGTCCTTTATCGAACTTACGCTTATTAGTAATATCTAAGGCGTCTTTACGAATACCTTGTTGTCCATTAGCAGAGCGGCCCATAGTATCAATCATACCACGGGTAACAGCCCCCACTATACGTTGGTTATCTTCTAGTAGCTCGCCATCAGGCTCACCATATAGGGATCTACGCACAGGTAAGTATTGTGCAATGACAAATGGGATTTTCTGGTCTGGATAAGGATTCTCTTCTAAACGTATTAATGTTTTCCCAACCCAAGCAGCCACAATCGGGGCAACTGTCCCATCATCGTGAATATCCCAGAAGCCCCAATACTCCACAACAGTAAGCCTTTTTCTAGGCTCATCATTAAATGTAAACGAAGCACCGCCACTAGTATCTGTGTCAGTATCCGGCGCAGCTAATACAGAATTATCATCAACAATGATATCATCTAAGTTCTTGTACTTACCGTCTCTCTTAAGTTCTGCCTTAGAACTATCAAAAGTGTAGGACAGGAAGGAAGCTTTAGACAAGTCACCTATTGCTGTAGGATCTATAGAAATATTCTTATAGTTACATACTTCTAGTGTCGGGTGGTTTCTAATTGTTTTTATTTGTGTTTCTGTGTGAGACCCAATTTGCACAGGAATTATCGGTTGACCCTGTTGTGCAGACAATTGCATAGCTTGTTGTACTTCAGGAGCTAGGCCTTCGTGTGCTTGTGGGTTTTCTTGGGAGTCTTGTAATGCTTGTTCTACTTGTTGTACTTCAGCAGGATCTTGTGTCACTTCAAAATCATAGTCTGGCACTTCTACTTCAACTTCTTCCTCTTCGAAGTCCCAGCCAACTCTTACAATTACGGTGCCTTCATCTACGGCGGTTCGGACATACTCATCAACAAACTTAGTTTTATCTATCTTTGTATTGAATTGATTATTAAGTACTAGCGCGTTCTGCTCTGCAGCTTTCTTATCTTCATACGTGATAGGATCCACATCAAAGATATCACTAGTGGCTAAGAAAGGCTCACTTAACGAAGCATACCTCCACTCTGCCTGCTTACGAATAAGTTTGGGAACTATGTTAGAACGGCCTTTGCCATTAGTTACTACAGCTTGTCCTGTTATATTCAGGTTCTCTAGCCACTTGTCTACTTTACTGACATGCGCAGATACATCACTTGATGCGTCTGTAATATCTTGTTTAAGATCTATTATTGTAGGCTCATTATCCCACTCAGTCATCTGATTGTTACTAGTGTCGTCCTCAGATTCCCCTTTATTGAGCTTTAATTCTTCTTCTATTGCCATAAATAAATACCTTAATTAAGTTAAGAGCCAGATTTTGTATTAGTTAGCTCTACTGCTCTCACTTGTAGATTCAATTGATCAAGCCTATGATTGATTATATTATGCGCGTCTGCTGCCGCGCTTAAACTAACATAAGTTTTACTATTCTCTTTTAGCTCTGCGATATCTAGCTGTATTGAGTCCATTTTGGCACTTAGTACCGCTGTCTGTATTGTCTGATTAGCCAGTGTGTCTATAATCCAAAAACACATCCCTGTGATTAGTATAGCTAGTGCCGTCCGTACATGTTTTTCCATCGGGCTTACTTCTTTAGTTTCGGACATACAACTTCACCTACTTGTTGGGGGTTAAAAAAGTGCTTTACCTCTTCATAGATAACCCAAGCGGGCACACCAATCAATAAATATTTTGCAAATAGTTTTTTAAACTTCTTCAGAAGTATGGAGAACATCATATAATCTTCCATCTACCTGTGCGGATTTGGTCAGTTATTTCTATACTTCTAGCACCTACTTGCTCACTCCAACGAGAAGTTAACATCTCGGTTGCCGCCTCTTCAAAGGCGTTATTCTTTAGATGCTCTAATGTAATTTTAAACTTCTTTACTGTGCCAATACCGACATTGAATGTAAAGTTAATCATTGCACCTATTCGTGCATCATTGAGACTGCCCATCCAGGGGAAGGCCGACAAAAGTTGGTTTGTAGCCTCTATAATATCATGGTGTAAGAGTGTTTCCGCCTCATCCTCAGATATACCTACATCATCTAAGTTACGGCCGATTCCAATTGTGAGCTTTCCAGCGGTACATTTGTATGGCTTTAGCTTCATACCCTCATGGCGTTTAAGCTGTTGAATAAGTAGATTGCTCATCTTGGTCTTTTACGCACAGGTTTTTTTCTTGTTGCAGCTTTCCCGGCCTTTAAAGACTCTGGGTAAGTAGATTTACCTGTCTTTGGGTTTTTAAGATTACCGAGAGCACCTGCTTGATGTATACTTCTTACGCTAGGCTTCTTCTTAGGGGGTCTACCTCTTGTAGTTCCATATGTACCTTTACCTTGGGGCATTGCTTTTTTTCCTTTTCTTCTTAGGTGCTGTAGAACATGCACAGTTTTGTTTTGTTCTTTTGTTTATATTGTCGGATAGGCGATTAATCATCTCTCCACCAGTGTTCTCAAATAGAAACGGCAAGAAGGCATGTATTAAGCACACTACAAACGCTGCTGCTATAGTACATGCGTATAATAAAGCTGAGGCTAAATGTTCCAAGTAAGTCTCTCCTAAAGAGTTAGCATGTTTTGTAAATGATATTTTCATTTCTTTTCCTTGGCAACACCGTTTTTCTTTTCGTAACTTCTCATAGCGCCCATTCCTAACATACCCATAAGTACTGGTGTTAGCAAGCTAGGATCCACAGTAGGTACTTCAAACCATATAGCTAGAAACTGCGACAGTATGACATTATAAGCAAGCCCTATACCGCATACCCAGCCAACAAAGGGACGCCAGCCTCCAATAAACAGAGAGCCTGATTGAGCTTCAGCCTTGTTTACTTCAAGCTGCCCCTTAGCCAATTCATTAGCATGTTTCTCAGACATCGTGGCTATCTCATGTGCCAATGCTGCTGCTTGATCTTTGTCAGGTATGAACTTATCTAGTAGTCCTGCTACTGGGCCGATTAATTGTGCTAACATGTTCGTTTCCTCTAAATAGTATAAACTTTTAACGCCTTACGTTTACCTTTTACTTTTATGCTTCCAACGTACTCACAGTTGCGGGATATCTTATTAACAGTAGACTCTCCTATTAATATGTCAACACCGTGCTCTTTTGTAGAGCTTTCTAGTCTTGCTGCCGTATTAACAGCGTCTCCAATAGCAGTGTAATCAAACCTTGTGTCACTGCCCATATTACCTATGACGGCCTCTCCACTATTGATACCTATACCTATAACTACTTTTGGTAGCCCTTGTTCTTCTAACTCTTCGTTAAGAACAACCATATTACTTTCTATATCTAACGCTGTCTGTACTGCTAACTCTTCATGATCCTCTTGATCCAAGGGAGCATTAAAGATAGCCATCATAGCATCACCAATATACTTGTCTACCATACCTCCATTACTTTGCACAGCATATTGTTGCGCTGTCAAAGCTTTATTCATTATATAAGTCACTTGTTCTGGTGGTAAAGACTCTGACATACTAGTGAATCCACGCACATCTGTGAATAAAAAGGTGGCATACCTCTTCTCGCCACCTAGAACTAACAGCTCTGGCTTATCTTGTAATTGTTTCACTTGCCGGGGATCTAAGTAATGCTCAAACTGTTTCTTAATCTGCTGCCTTAGTTTATATTGCTCTCTAAACCTAAGATAGAAAGCGATTGTTGCGGTGATAAACTGACTAATCACTGCCCAAGATACATCGATTAACAAACCTTGTTGTATCATCAGTATGCCCAAGTAGCTTGTTAAAGACATAACAGCCCCTGCTGATAGAAGCCCCCATGTTATGCCTAGTATATGTAATGTCATCCACACAAGTGTTACAGATACAACAAATATACCTAGCTCAAGAGCTGTAGCATAATCAGGAATATATGGACTATTTTGTATCAACATAGATTCCGCTAATGCAGCTTGGATATAATGAGGTTCTAGCAATCCAGCAGGTGTTGCAATTTGAGGCATAACGCCGTTTGCTGTTACACCTATAAATATATACTTATCTTGTACATTCATTTCCTGCAATGTAGTTACTTCTGGCTTAACCCAACTGACCCATTTGCGTCCTAAGCTGTCGGTCTTAACAGGAGGTAAACCCCGAACTGCTATCTCTTGAATACCGTTTTCATTTGTAGTTATTATATAGCTTCGTGACCCGGTTATCGCTTTTAGAACTTGTGTTCCAAATGAGGCAATCCATCCATCGGGTGTTCTGAGTAGTAAGGGGATCCGCCGCACTAGATTGTCAACCTCAGTTGGAGCAATTGCAATACCTTCAAGAGCACTAGAGGCTAAGATCTCTATATTAGACTTAACACCTGTAGTAAATACCCCTCCTATGTTATCGCCCTTAACAACTGTACCTGTCGGAGTAGGATATATCCCTTTACCATTCTCAAACATCGCAATAACACTTGAACTAGTAATTAATTCTCTTGCAAATTCTACGTCCCCACCCAACCTATCTGCTTGTGGAAATGAGATAACCCAACCAATCCCTAACGCACCCTTTTCCATAATGCTCTTGTGTATTTCAGCCAGTCTGTAACGAGGGAATGGATAGCCTCCTTCTCGTTCTACATCATCTTCTGTAATATTCAGGACTATGAAATTTCCGCTACTTGCGGGAGTTTGAACTAATGCGTCAAAAGTTCTGAGCTTTAGTACTTCGGTAGGAATGCTCTGCATTATTATCGGTATACTTAAAACTATCAGTATGAGAATTATATATTTTTTCATTAGCTTCTATTACTTATTATTCAAAATTGGAAGTCCAGACCTACAACAATACCAACTTGGTCATTGTCTACTGCAGGCATAACAAATGTATATTTGTAATTTAATTTAATTATCGGAAGTATTGGGTATTGTTTATAACCATGTACTAATACATAATCTATTGAGGTGTCATCATTTAAGTGCCATTTGTATCCTACAAAATAACTAGGTCTGTATACAGAATTATAATATGCTCCAACGATGTAATTTTTTTCGGATTCATATTGGCAGTAAGGGTGTACACTATTATAATCCCTATCCATTAAATTTACATGCAGTGACAGCGCTACACCGCAAGCCAAGCCTATCATTAGCCCCCCTGACTCATTGTTATTGTGCTAGTGCCACCACCATTAATGGTGATAGCTCTGGTTACACCGTCTTGGGTGAATATAACAGTATAGCCTCCTGTTTTGTCAACATCTATTTGCGCAAAGTTACTGACACTCCGTTGTATACTTAGTGTTTCACCATTTATGAATGAAGTAACTTGTGTATCTTTATCTTGCCCAAAAGCAGTGCCTGTAATTTTAACAGCACCTGAGCTGGCTAACCCATCCTCCTGCTTAGTAACTGCAAGGGCATCGAGCACGTTAAGCAAGTCTTCCAGGAAGTTACCATCAAGATAGTCAATGTCTAACTCTGTGAACTCCAATTCATCCTCACCTAAAAAGTCTTCTGCTAGGACATCCATATCCAAACCATTAAAATCAAGGATATTAGCAGCCTGCGCACTTCGCTCTTCTATTAGCTCTACGGCTTCTTTAGGAGGAGAAACGATTAACATATTATCTATTCCATCTAAGGTAAGATCTAGAATAACAGGCTTACTAGGGGCTGATTCAAATACAGATACTGTAGTAGCTTCAAAAGGTTTGCTTAAGAGGACACTGCCCATTGCAGTTACAACTTCAATCTCCCCACTTGAGAGACCAAACTCATCAGGTAAAAGAATAATAAGGCTTCTCCCTAGTTCATCTACTGTCGCAGTGAAGTCTGTTCCTCGTATAGCAATATTAGCTGTAGGTGTTCTTAGTTTAATGTTCTGCTTTGATATTCTATTAAGCTTACCTGTTATAAACCTAGCAGTACCTAACCCAAACGTAAGAGCCATCTTAGATTTAGTTGGATCAGGATCATATATGTATTCGTCTATATACAGTTGAGAGTGCTCTGTTAACTGAACAGTACTATCATCTAGAAATGTAATAGCCATCCTACCATTGGTAGTGACAGCCTCATCATTACTTTGTATGGCAAAGTCCAACTCAGCATCGTAAGGCCTACCTCTTAATATACGCGCCGTACCGTTTAACTCAGATACCCCACCAATATTAACAACCGACTGCTGTGCCTTGGTCGTTCTGAATGACACAGACAGTACCATTAGAGCCAGTAGAATTAATCTTAACCCAGTCATTATTTAATGTACTCTGTTGTTGGACATTGAAAGTCCTGCTGCCACCAGTGTGGTCTAAATAGAAGTATCCACCTGCACTTGCGGTAACACCGTCACCATCATAGGTAACAGTATTGTCGGAGCCATCTATGTCTAGGAAGTTTGTGGCGTTATCAATATCAATGTTTGCTGTAACTGTATTATTTGATCCCTGCACTAACCAGTCAAGGTCTAAGCTGTCTGCCAAGGCAGAGGTTGCTTGATTCAAGACAAATGTATTACTACTGCCTATAACCTGCACGTTTTGGTTGCTGCTGTCAGCACCATAGGTGTTAGTTGGGTCAATCTGTACTGTAAATGTATTTGTGCTGCCTGTGAAGCTGTACAATCCAGTAAAAGTATCTGCCCACATATCACCGAGAAACTTATTGGTAGAGCCAATCATATTAATATCTAACGTCATAGATGATCCGTCAAGGTCTAACGCTGTGGGTGTTCCTGATATTCCAGAAAGCCCTGTAATAAGGTTCCCTGTACCAAGTTGTTCAAAATCTATATTTGCAGTTGCACCAGATTGATCCACATATATTTCATTATCTTGAGCATATGCGGCACTAGCCAATGTTAATAAGAATATAACACTAATTAATTTTTTTATCATGTTTCCAGAAGCTCCTTTCGTACCCTATATTGATAAGTTCTAGGACAGCGCCTTCTATTGCCATCATCAAACTTACGGTTACTGATTCGTTACGAGAATTACCATTCTCTATTTCAAGCAATTCAGTTCCCGCTTCCAAGAATATAAATACATCCTCTGATTGACCATAACTAAACACGGTCTTATGGGTTAATGCTTCTATTAGGATCTCGCCAGTTGCAACGGATACCAATCTTAAAGAGACGGTTACGTTGTCTTCACGATACTCAACACTTTTTCCTATACCTAAATACCTAGCACCAATTCCTCCAGTAGTCAAATTGGTTTCATATGCTATAACTGCTCCCTCTATCAATACGCCTGCAAAAAGTAATGGCTGTAATGGGTTAGTTGTTTCTTTAAATTGCTCACGAGCAGAACGAATTAATTGTCGTTCTTTTGTAAGATTATCAAGACCAGCCCTTTCTACTACTCTGAAAAACTTACCATTACTGGCGTGCTTTAGCGCTCTTACTAGCAAAGCTCCAGGGTCTTGCGTGACTGCAGAGCTAAACAATGCAAATTGTGAGTTACTGGCCCGTTGGCCAGTTTGGTCTGTAAATGAGGAGCTATAAACCGCAACCACCGGCCTCACCGTTGGCGCGGGAGCGTTAGTTAATTCTTTTAAATGTAGCTCATCGACTTTTACTGTACTGCCTGCTTTGTGTCTCTGTTCGTACGTATCATCAAGCTGATCAAAAGCAACACAACTAGAAAGTAAAAGAGCCGATAGGCAGAGAAATGTCAGTCGTAGTTCCATCTGAGTCAACCACCGTTAATGTTATAAATTCACCATCACTGCTGTAAGAGATGGTGTTACCTTCAAGCTCTATGGTGCCTGATGTACTTGGGCTTTCCCCAAAAAGGTTATCTACCATTTGTCTTGACAGCTGTGCATAAACACGGCTTTCTAGATTACGGACGAAACGAGCCAATGTTGTATTGTCTTTGTCCCTCGCTATTTCATCTACCAGTGCTTGCACTTCTTCTTTAATTGTCATAACTCTAGTGTGCTCTTGGTTCTCAATAGTCAAATAGTGGCTAGAAGTGTTCACACCACTAAAGGAAGGGGACTTAAACTTGTGCGTCATTTTGTCTGCGAAGGCTTCGTCTACACCATAAGCTATCCCACCAAGTATGACAATGGTCAGAAGAATGTCTCTTATCATATTATATATCATCTTTGTGTTGCTCCTGTATTTGCAAAGCAGTATTAAGCTTCTCTTGTAAGCGTATCATATCTTGATCTAATAACCTAAGTTGATCTGTAAGTCTAATGATAGTGACTTTCATATCCTGTACTGCAGGGTCTATCACATTAGTAATAGTCTGCCATACAAAGTATACGAAGTAACCCAACCCACCCGCCATGACAACCGGGAAGCCAAATTCAGAAACTAGTTTTACAATATCCATTAATCACGCCTTGCGTCTATCTTGCCATCTTCTACAAAGTTTTCAGCTCTAGCAATTCTACCTAAGTCTACTGGTAATCTTAGCGCAGAAGATATACTGACGTCTATACGAATCATATCATTATTCATAATACTAGCCCGTGTGATTAGCATTTTAGAGATAGCTTGCACTGTTTGTATTTCACTAACTAAGCCAGACATTAATTGCTTCATAACTAAAAATATGAAATAACCCATAACTAAGCCACTTGCTATTGGGAGTCCCAGATCACGTATTAGGCTAAAAATTTCCATATGTAATTACTGCGCGTTTGCTTTAATTAATTTAATCATTAATTTAAGTACTGTTTTCGCTTCCTCTAGTGTCGACACATTTGTGTCAACATAGGAGTCTATCTCAGCTGCTGATAAACCTAAAACAATATGTTTTTTGTGGGCGTATCGTTCGGCTTCTGTTTCAGATCTTGTTCCTGTAAATCTAGTTGGCATTTATAATCCATTCTTTTCTTGTAAAAGTTGGCTCATCTACGACAATTTTATATTCTCCAACTGTATCCGCGTCAAACTCAAAACTACCATCATTAACTACTGTTGTAACGCCATCTACATATACTGTGCACGGAATAGGTAGTGTAGCTAAAGTAATATACCCATCTCCCGCAGCTGTTAGTGTAATAGCATCAAAATCAGCACCAAGCGTTGCTTTGGTTTCTAAAGTTACTGGGTTGCTTGTAACATCTACATAATTTTGATATCCCGCTGTCTCACCTACAAAAAGCCCTATGTTTGTGTCTTCTGTTGAGTCCACCTCTTCAAAAGACTTGGCCGATGTAGTCAACGTCCCTGTAACTTGCCCTGTTGTTTTGTTGTATAAAACAGCTCTCATTATTTTTTTACCCCTATAGCAGTAAAGTGATTGTAATACATAACTACTGTTTGAGTTGGAGAAGCACTGCTGACTCGTGCATTTACAGTATATACCTTAGATCCAGTTCCTGGGGAAGCATCAGTAAAAGACATGGAAGCCATAGGCCCCCCTACATCTATATCCCCTAAAACTCCTGTGTTGATTTCTGATTCCCCACTAGAAACCTGTGTTCCCGCTTTTTGAAACTGGGCCTCTATTTTTTCTTTGTTTCCTGTTCCTGTGGTCATTTGCCCAGAATACATTAACACTATGCTGTCAAAATCATCAACAGAAGAAAAAGTTATTGTGTTTGTTTGGGTCATTGCTTTACTAGTAGGAAGTGTTGCAGACGCAGTGTATGACGTTTTAATTTCAGTAATAGCATTATCTGCTACCTTTGCTGTGGCAACCGCTCCTGTCGCAAGCGCATTATTAGCAAGTGTAATTGAGTTTGCTGCTAAGTGATCTACTGTTATTAGATCGGCTGCAAGGCTTGCTGCATTTATTCTTCCAGCAGCCAGAGTCCCGGTAGTTATTTTAGCTGCACTTAGTGTACCAATCATTGCTTCTGTAATTGCGGCACTTGCTATATATGTTCCAGCATTAGCTACAGTAATTGAATCTATTTCAGCAAGAGCACCTGCGCCAGTCACACCTGCGATTGCAGCTGTGCCCCCTAAGTTGGCCCCATCAGTCAGTTCGTTTGTATTTAAGGTTTTATTTGCGTCTAAGGCACCTGTGTAACCAATGTCTGCTGGAGTAGTGCCAGAGTTTTGGAGATGTGCAGCGACAGTTGTACCAGACTTAAATATTGTAGCTCCTGCATCATCTACTATTTCAAGCCCTACGAGAGAACTACTTAAGTAACCCAACTTTAAAATATCACGAGTACCATTATTAATAATTAAGGCCCCTTTACCAGCACCATACTTGGCCCCACTGATATCGAAGTTGCTGCTTCCAATAAGGATGTTTTGAGTAGCTATTGTACCTGCAGATATTTTAGCTGCTGTTAATGATTCAATAAAAGCCTCTTTTATATAGGTGGTTCCACTAGATATTCGAAAAGGAATATTTGCGGCTGAGACACTAGAAGAGGCTGGATTTGCTATAACGAATTCATCAGCTAACACAGCAAATTGGGATACAGCTGATGAAGGTTTTGAGCCATCTGAGGCTGTCGAAGCTGCCGCTGTATTAGACAGCCCAAACCCGGCTATGTGCCCATTCACATTGGTTTTGAAAAAAGTGTGTGCTCCCTGAGCATCAACTGACATTACCAAACCCGCAGCGTTATTGCCTACAACTAAAGCTGTAGCAGTATATGCATTATTTAAGGTTGTGTAATTTGTATTAAGTGCATTATGGTTATTGGTAAGTGTAGTTAGGTTTGAACTAACAGTACTATGATTGCCTGTTAAAACAGATAGAGCTGAAGCAGTAGTTGCAACTAGTCCCATTTTAGTTGTTAAGGTGGAATCTAAATTATCAGTGGAAACCCACCCAGTTTGGCTTGATAAGGCTACTAGTGTTTGTGCTTGTATTCCGCCTGCAGCATGTAATCCAGACTCCACACCATTAACATTTACATGAGAAAACCAATAATAGTAATATGAGTTGGCTGCTACTGAGCCGTCAACCATGTCACCTCTTGCACTCTTTAAATATGTTCCTGATGATGGAACAGAGGCTGTCCCATCCCAAGATGCTCGGTAAACCTTTGTGTAATCATGGCCTGTATATCCTGGGGGACTCCAAGAAGCTAATACATATGATGAAGTAACATTGACTGTTACATTGCCAGGTGTAAGTGGGGCTTCTACCACTAATGCTCCTGTTGCACCTGTTGTTCCAGTAGTTCCGGTCGTGCCAGTATTACCTGTAGTGCCGGTTGTCCCTTGAGTCCCTTGACTACCTGCTGCGCCAGTATCGCCTTTAAAATCTGTCCATGTAAAAACACTAGGATCACTAGTATCTACTGTTGAAGTAGTCTTTCCACCAGCAAACCCAATAAACTCTTTGCCCGAAGGTAAGGTGCTTATCCCAGTTCCTGATATATTATCAGCATAAGCGAGCCATATATTGAATGGGCCTGTGCCGACAGCGGCATTAAGATCTGCTTCATTATAGAACACAGTGTTATAGACCCAAGAGCCGCTAATATATTTATAGAGTAGCTTAGAGCTTGTATTGTAATAGTGATCTCCATTTTGAAGTGCTGACGAATCTCCACGCACTGTAGGATTAGCTGTAGCCGTACCTAAATAGATCCCATTCATCTCTTTGAAATAAGTTTCTAAGGCCAGTAACTCTGTAATATTATCTGCTACAAGTTTTATGTTGTCATATGCACTGTCAACATGTATCTGTACGCCGCCTACATTAGACGTCTGCGGATTTTTTAAGGCCATCCATTATTATCCAACTTTATGTTAAACTTTTCACTGTCATTTACTAAATCGAGAAGACTTATTCTTGCGATGCTTGCTTCAAATTTCTGCAGGTAATTGCCAGAGCGGTCTTGCCCATCAATAGGTGGATTAGCAGCATATGCTCTAAAAGCAACGTAATTGAGTAAAGCTTCTAGTAAGCTTCGAGGCAATACTACATCAACAGTAGTTGCATCTAATTCTGTGGGGTCAATTATTACATGGTTAGCTCTATACTCTACAGTGAGTGCTTTCGTACTATCAGGGTTAGACACTTCAAAGGAATTATAATCACGAGTGTTTATTGAGGTAGTCTCGTTTATATTATTGAATGGGAGTTCAACACCCAACTCATCATAAACAGTTGTAATCTTAAGCACATCATCCTGGAAAGGAAATGCAACACTATCTATAAGATACTTCGTAGCAGCCGTACCCGTGATTGTGGAGTATTTAGAGTCTAAATAGTATATTCCTATGCTATCATATTCTTGTATTTGGATTTCCCTAATCTTAATTGGAAACCTTTTATACAGCTCTGTTAAAGCCATATTTATATGGGATATTACAATCGGATAGTCTTTTTGCTCTATCGACCCGTTTGCTGCACCACCAATGGATAGTTGTGAAAGCTCCCCATGAGTTAGTTGGTCAAATATTTCTGAAAGTAGCATAAACTTGTCCTCTGTGTGTTTTCTGTCTGTTAATTAGTACCTTAAACGATATAAGAAGCCAAATCATTTTTACCTTCTTCTTCTTCATCCATCTCCCATAGGCCAGAAGTATCCCCTCTAACCATCTCCCCATACTCAGAGGGTTTCCACGGAGACAGGCTTGATAACATTGAAATTGTGTCAATGAAATCATCGTGCTTACTTTTAAATCCACCCTTAGCTGCGAGAGAAAGTTCGTTAATACACTCTACCATTTCTGGGCTATCTTTACGTTGCTCAGGAAAAAATATCTTATTTAGTTTGAACATTGGAAGCATAATATTAAAGCGTACCATTTTATTTGTATTTGGCCTAATGCCGGGTTTACCATTATTATTTTCAGAAGCCATAGTGAAATACTGGTTTCTGACTAATTGTTCTCTTTGGATCCAAGAGACAAATCCTCCCTGCTGTCCAGTTACCTCTATTGCTACTTGTTGTGGCTTGTACTTCTGAGCTAGTCTAAATAGGTCATCTACATTTTTATCCATAAGTTGTTTCTCACAGATACCATCAACCCATAACCAGTCGCCAACATTGTTGTATGCCCATACGGATATAACGCTAAAGTCAGCTGATGTTCTCTCACTAGTAGCAAAGTCAGTAGTAATATAAAAATTGAATCTTCCTTTAAAGTCTAATACAGACTTTCTGTCATACCAAGTTATATCTGAGTCTCTAATAAGTCTATCCTCATCAGACATAATACGCAACATAAGCTCTTGGTTAAATGTGTCAATTTTACCTGCGCGTGAAGCTTTGTCATATTTTTCTTTCACATATGTATAAGTGAATCGATCTTCCCATGCCCCTCGGAATTCTTCCTCGGAGCACGGAAATCTCTCACACACCGGGTATACATTTACGTGCCAAGCACCAGATTCTACTGCTTTATACAAAGGATCCTTTGAATTAAAGGGTGTGCCCGACCAAATCACTTTAGATTTTGTAGGATGTAGCGCATAATCGATAGCTTTGTAGACTGTGTCTTCAATCGAAGATATAATTGTTGCAGAACGAGCATCTTCATCTGAAACCAAATCATCTAATATAGCCAATACAGGTCGCTTACCCATTTCTTTGGATCCACGAACACCTGTCTTAGCGCCGTATCCCTTAACTACAAAGGTATTACCTGATTTGTTTCTAAATTCCCACCGCACATCTGTGAATCGTGTGTAAGGAATGTACTCTTTAAGGAATTCACTGTTCTCATAGCGGAACTCAAGGTTTTTCCGCATATTCTTCACACCGTTCTCAATACTATCTGAGACATATAGTGCTAAGTCTATATCACCAAAATCTGGAAGCCCGCCATATACCCCTAGATATAAGAATAGGTACTCACCTAATAGTGTTGTTTTAGCTGCTCCCCGGAAAAGCATGTTTACAATGTTTTTCTTTTGCCCTGCTATCTGATCCAACATTCTAAAGTGTAGCACAGGCGTTAGGTTCTCTTCACCAGTGGCGCCGTTAACAAGTTTTATAAAGTTAATAAATTCTAAGGCAAAATCACCAGGAATATATTTCTCATCTGCACCGTAAACAATATCATTGACGTAGTGCTCTACTGTTTTAATCTCAAGAGTACTATCGATATCAGTTGCTAACATCATTGTACTCCGCGTCTAGAATACTGTCGTCTTCAGCTATTAGCAACTTACTGTGTGCTACTTCTCTTGCATTCATTGTTCCATCAACAATCATAGCTCTTTGAGTTTTCACTAACTCTAATGTGGAGTTACGCAGCTCAGTAATGGACTTATCTTCTTTAACAGATATGTCTAATTCAATCTTATTGGCTTCAGGCATTCTCAGATGAGTTAACAAACTGTTAGCAGCATCAGATCTTACTTTATCGCTGTTGGATGTCATCATAAGCTCTGCTTGTGCATTCAACGCTTTCTGATACATATCCGCATTAAGAATATGGGTAGGTACAAGCGTCTGCTCAAATATAAGATTGACCAACTTAGTCTTATTGTAAGACGCCACATAACTAGCAATGTCTTTTTGGGACGTTGCCTGATTTAAAAATCGTTGATATCTATCTGGGAAGGTCTTTGTATAAGCTTCAACATTGGATGACCCAAACAATTTATGGCTAACATATCTGACCGCATCAATATACTGTTGTATTTTGAACTTGCCGTCTTTCATTACATTTGTGTAACTAAGAATGTTTTCCCTAAAACTCTCTTTTATAATAGGGTCTGCAGTGATCTGATTTATCTGATCTATTACAGAATCGCTAATAGCATGATTTAGTTTTTTAGGCAGCACCCTAATAAATTGCTCTTTGGTGAGTACATCGCTCATAGTTGTTATATCTCAGTTATTAAAAAACTTACTATAACGTGTTAACATAGTAAAACTCAACACGTTTATTTGTTTTTAATATGCACCGCTGCTTCAAAAGCGTCTATTTCACCACTTGCTGTAGTGTATCTTACCTGCATTCCCAGTGGTTTGCCTGTCTTTGTAAACACTTGGTTAGCAGCGAGAGGAATCCGAAATTTAAAAGAAACTTTAACTGCTGGATCTGCCAAGGTAATATGATCCACTTCTAGACCTGCAGCAATAGCAGCTGTTCCCAAGATAACAGTGACATCATTTAATGTCGTGTTTAACGCTGTCATTTCTTTTGTGAAATCTATCTCATATGTGTGATCTCCTGTATGATCCAGGGGTTCTTTCCATACATATATCATAGCGACTTCCTTTTTGTGTAATATTCCATATTTCTGTCTGTCTTCTTAATAGTAATAGCTCTATCAAGAACAGGTATTGTCATTATATACCCCTCTGTTACTTGAATCGGCCCAAATCTTATTATTGTAGTTGTGGGGGTAATTCCTAATGTATCTGAAGTTGCTATTATTTCAACATCTATTTCAACAACCACTGAAGAATCTGAGGAGGCAAGAGCCAGTGCAGGAGGTATAGAAGTGACTTCAACATCAATATCAACAATCACTACGGTATTAGCAGATGTGGTTGACAGTGCTACTGTAGCGGACACAATATCTACATCCACATCAACCATAACTGCAGAACTTGTGCTACTTGTAACTAGATTGGCTGTCGCGGATAGAACAGCTATATCAAAAGCTACTTCTGGGCTTGTTGTGGTTACCCCCAGGCTGACGGAGTTAGGGGTTAGCGCCCATACGCGTATATACTCTTCAGTAATTCGAAAAGTACTGGCTTCAGTAATGCGTGTATCACCATTTTGGGTAACGCGTGGGCCTTCCATTTCACTTATCCTTTATTTGTAAGTTAGAAAGATAATGATGCGCACCAGTATACTGATAACCATTACTTTTCTCTAAAACTTTTTCATCCCCATTAAAATAGCACATCTTATTTTCAATCTCAACCCCACCTTTTGCAACCCATGCTTTTTTCACATCAACAGTCCAGAAGTCCCTCCAGTCAGTTAGGTCATTTGTAAACGTGGACGTGCCTCCCCAAAGTGCTTCAAAATGGCCCTTAATAAGAGGTTTATCCAAGTACTCACCTATTTTTTTAATCACACCAGGGTCTGTTAATAATTCTTCGAATCGGACAGTTAAACAATGTTCTTCTGCTATCCATCCGAAATGTCCTCGCATACGCTGAATGGTATAATCCATACTACCAATAATTGTCTCATCGTTTCGGGGCAGATGCTGATATCTAGCCCAACTTATAAGAACATTCCGAGGGTTTCGTATAATATGTACACGCCTATCAACAGCATCCCACGGAAAGTTATGGTCTTTGTGACTATGGATTGCCTGAAGACAATCGTCTCCAAACAAACGTAGTGCCTTTAAAAGCAAATGTGTTCCTGATTTAGGAGCACCCGTACAGTAAAGCATAATATTATGTCACCTTTTCTTTAAAGTGTATAAATAAATTAACATAGCTATCACCTTCAAATGGCTGGGCTCTGCCATGCAATAAATTACGTCCCTCATAAAAAACCATACACTGTGGTTGTAGTGCTATTTCGTGTTTATGGTTATAATAGTCCTCAACATTAAGATACCACTCTTCATCAACAATTTGTGCTATATTAATAATAGCGGAGACAATGTGTGTATTTTCCCTATCCCTATGAATACTTAGCACTGCTCCCCTCTTATAGTCCCTGAAGCCATATTGGGTAGTTGGTTCTAGTTCTACTCCGGCCCACTCCTCTAATCGGGATTGAACCATATCAGATATTTCCATACCTTCTTCTTCTGTGAAGGGCATGACCGTAGAAGGTATGTTGTTGTTAACTGAAGTAAGGTATCTTGGGACTGACTCTGGCTGCTCATCTTTTTTATGGGCTTCGTAAATCTCTGTAATGCGTTTAAATTGTGTGTCAAATAGCGCAGTTATCTCAAAACCTTTTTCGGTGTATCTAGGTGCATGTTCCGTAATATCACTGAAAACAGGCAGCCCTTTGCTAGTTCTAAACCACTTTGTAATAATAGTCTTAGCCCCCTTAAGCACTGGTTTTGCCATATGTACAGAGTTGTGATTAAGACTGCCGTCAGAGTTTAAGTTGTTCCAAACAACAACCGTTCCTTGTTTAGGTGTTAATGAAATGCCACACTTAGGGAAAACAGTCTCTCCTCCCTCTTCTACATCGTTCAGATATATCATTACTGTGTAACTACGCTGCCCTAGTTTGCCTATTTTATTTGAAGTGGAGGGATCGAAGAAATCAGGATGTTCTTTATACTCTTCTCCTATCTCATAATGGCAACCTTGCAAGGTCTCAGCATGTCTAGGATCTAATCCAGTTAGTTGGCATATACGCCATTCTAACTTCTTACCTAATTCAGATGATGCTCCAACGGAAAAGCTCGTTCTGCTTGTTCTAATATCAGGAGAGGGATTTGGTGTGTCTACCCCAGAAGGATTCATGTTGTTTTTAGTGGTTTTAATTAATGACTTGCACTCTTGTTCATTTAAGAACCCATCAAGAACCCACATCTCAATCTTATCATTCTCAATCTTAGTGCCTCCTGCAATAACAATTGGTTCTGATTCCCCAGTAGCAACAACAGGGTTAGTAAACCATTCCATATTGACTGTAGGAACAAAGCTTAACGCCTTACTGATTGACATGAAATTAAAGTCTTCAGCGAGAAGCCTTTTAAACATCTCTGTTTTATCTAAGCCCTCGTTATCCTTAATCCAACCATGCCACTCTTCTGTAACATTATTTCTAACTTGCATTTAAATTCCACTATTATTTATTGTGGTTAAGAATATACACACCGTCAATTTTACCTGCAAAATAAGTATCTACGGTTTCTGCACCGACATCAACTACCTGTAATTGACCGTCAATTGTTTCAAGAGAAGTTATAGGAATTGCTGAAGCGTCAATACCATACAAATTATCTCCCACAACTAACGCACTAGCCCTAATCCACTGCCAAAGATTAGATCTTTGAACTAGAAGTGGATGCGGCTCTGTACAGTCTACCTGTCCATTGATTCTAATATACCGCCCAACAAGAAACGCATCTGCTCTAATAACACTTGTTACTACATTAGATCCATCTGAGATATCGTCTTCTGACCAAGATTCCCAATTAGGATTAGTTTCATCAATTATGGTTGGTGAGTTAAAGGAGGTCACTTGATCCCCTGCAACCAGATCACCAATTGTTTCTTCTACAGACGCACCTTGAATAAATATTGGCATACTTGCTGCTAAACAAGAACTAGTCGGTGGCGGTGGAGAAGGCGGTGGAGGAGAAGGGGCACCACCTGTGGTTACGGAGAACGAAGAGGTGTTGCCATTACCAGCTATTGTACCTGTTACTGTAGAAGAGTAAGAACCACTGGCCCGTATTCTCATACGCAAGGTATTACCATTAGCTATACTTGCTGAGGTTACTAAGCCTCCACCATTTACTTTGAATTTTTTATATGATGATGTGCCTCCTGCAGATACTGAAACAGTACCAGTAGATGAAGCTGTTAATGTGTTAGAGTAGTAGTAGCTATTACGTGTTTTATTACTTTGGCTTGAGAAGTTACCCATTGACCATGCAGGTGCTGCATTTGATCCTGAATAAAAGTTTGACATAGTAATCGTACCAGACGTAGGAATACTAGAGTTTGTAGTTGTGTTCGGCACATACGACCCACCCCGATAGTATTCACTTAAGCTTGCAGGATTAGATCCTCCAAACTCTGCTTGGATTTGTGCAAGGGTAATTGCTCCTGAAGACTGTAGTGTCATTTACTTGTCCTCTAGTTGTTTCTGTAAGTCATCCACTTTAGTGTTAAGTTCTTTTACAGCCTCAATAAGTAATCCGACCATGTTACCATAGGCAACAGATAATGTTTCTTCTTTCGTCTCAGGGTCTACATTATTGACAACAACTTCGGGCAACACTTTCTGTACGTCTTGGGCAATAAGACCACTTTGTCTTACACCCTCCATATCAATTCGGTCATACGTGTAACCTGTAAGTGCCGATATTTTATCTAACGCATTTGGTATAACTTCAAGATTAGCTTTTAGTTTTCGGTCAGAATACGCTGTGATATTTGATGTGGCTGTAAATGATCCGTTATCATTAAACGTAAATCGTGTACTACTTCCATCACGGATGTACCAATTGCCAATACCACTATTCAAGTCAGTATACATATGTGAACCGTTACAGAAAAACTCTACATCATCGCCAGAACCAAACCTCAAAATATCATTATCCGCTAGGTCAATAGCTGTGCGAACACTAAGTGTGCCGCTAACAGTGACATTACTAGAGAATGTTTTTGTACCACCAATAGTCTGAGTTCCAGTAGTATATACTCCATTAGTAACTGTAGCAGCGTTACCCGTACAAGAGCCAGAAGAACCTGTAGTGTTTTGGTTCAGTGTAGCTACTCTCGCAGCAGCTACTGTACCAGAAGATATATTAGAACCGTTGAGGGTAGTGATGCCTGAACCGTTCCCTGATATTGTACCTGCAAAGGTGGCATCTTGTGAGCTGTCTATGTCAAAAGCGAGGCTACCGTTCGTGAAAAAGTGCATCTCATTACTAGAGTTTTGGTAGTTTATACGCCCTGCATTGGGGTCACCAGCATCACCAAAACTTATTTGCATTTCACCCGATGAACCACCTGAGAATTGAAGGCCACAATGAGCGTCACTGTCAATCCTAACATCATCAAAGTTAGCCACTGCTGCTGCACCTGAAGTACCTCCTGCTGTCGTTGTGACAGAACCACCGAAAACGGCATTACTAGAGAAAGTCTTAACACCACCTATAGTTTGAGTACCTGTAGTGTAAACCCCATTAGTTACTGTACCTGCGTTTCCAGACACCGTAGTCTGAACAACATTAGGAGATGAGTTAGTCAGTGTAACTGTACCGCTAGTACCCCCACCTGACATCCCACTACCTGCTGTCACACCTGTGATATCACCTACATTAGTCGTATACCCTGCACCGTTTGTAATGGCGTTGTTGTTCAAAGAGATACTAGCAGAGCCATTAAATGAAACTCCTGCAATCGTTCTTGCGGTTGCTAAAGTAGTAGCTGTGCCTGCGTTACCTGATACTGTAGTCTGAACTACATTGGTATCCTTAGCAGTATTTGCCACAATAGCAGAAGCCTGTCCTGATGTAATACCTGTCTTAGCTGTATTGGCTGTGATAGCAGAAGCCTGTCCACCAGTGATTGTTGTTATTGTCTGCCATGAAGAAGTGCCATCACCGTCTTCCCTTAATAATTTAGAGCCGCCAGATTCTCCAGTAGATAATACTGCTGTACCTTCAAGGCCACCCCCCGTCACAACCCAAGCACCTTTAGACGAGTAGGTGTAAGATACACTGTTAATCACTAATGTATCGTTAGTTTGGGGACTGCCAGGAAAACTTCCGCTGTATGTATAGGCTGTCATTTAACTTCCTTTTGGATATAATGTTTTAACAGCTGCACAATCAGCTATATATTTATCAACTTGGGCAGTGTCACCCTTAACGATACCATCTAAGTAATCTTCTATAGGTGGGTATGCAGCTTGCCTTAACGCCTTATGTCCGTTTAAAAGATATTCTGCGTCTGCTGCTTCATCGTCTACTACCCTTTGTGCTTCTTCAGCTTCTGTAAGGTCTATAACAACTCCGTTAACTAATTTTTGCATATTATTTTCCTTTATTCTGCTAATCCGTAAAGTATGAAAGTGCTACCCGCTTTAAATTGAGTGTTAGGAGATTTCCACGAAATACCGTCTATATTCCCACTCGCACTGTAATTATGCGGAGAAAAAGTACCCTGTGCAACTACAGAACTACCTTGATTAGCCCTTGTAATTCCGTAACTAAAGATAACTTTTTTTATATTATTACCGTCCATAAAAATTGTCCATTCCTGAGAAGCTATTGGAAGATTACTATCAGGATAAGCTGTCACCATTTTACCATTACCATTTACAGCACTACCTGCCCCATTATATTGTCTAGCCCCTGTGTAAGCTGCGTTATCTGTTACTGCTGTACCACCATCTGTGAAACGCTGCTCAATACTACTATTACTATCAGCCCGTACTTCCCATGAAGCATATATTTTATATGTCTTATATGTATTGTCTACTGCTACAATAACTTCGGCTGTACTAGTTCCTGATACTGTTGCTGTGCTAACATGTGTCATAGACCCACCTGTGGCAGCGGCAGCAGCTGGGCCAGACGCAGCAGTGTTTACATCTATCCAGTTACTAGCGACCCTGACATATAATATTCCTGTAGCTGTATCAAACCAATGATCGCCATCGGAAGGAGAGGAAGGTGCTGAAGTAGCTGCTGTATAACCGCCTGCAGCAGCTTCTGCCCAGGTTAGGCCACCACTTGCACCAGACTGAGCTGTAAGAACATATGCATTTGTTGGAGAGTTGGAGACTTTAAGATTGGCTTCATCAACTACATTATCAGCAACTACAGTTGCACCATCTGCAGTAGACGTTACCTCACCAGAGTGATTAGGATGAACATAGTTGTTGGCACTTGCTGCTATTCCGTCTAATTTACTTTGGTCGGCTGTTAGGAAAGTGCCTGTGGTTGCTTTTACCGCAGCAATACCAGCCAACTCACTGTCCATCAATGCTCCAGCTGCAGTTACGTTTGTAGCATCAGTCACATCTGCTGAAGCTTCTATAGCATTTAATTTAGTGTGGTCAGCATCTGTGAATGTATTTGAACCACTTGCTGCTTCAACTGCGGTTGCTATATGTGCAGCAGTCACAGTACCTGTAACACTATTTACACTGCTCACACCACCTGTTGGAGTAGCCAAAAGAGTGTAGTCGTCCATAGTTCCTGCCGTGCCACTATTGTGCATGTAGGTTTTATCTTCATCAGAACGAACTACAACATCACCCTCTTCAGCAGTTAAAGCTAACTGTGCAGACTCACTACTAGCTACTTGTACTGTTGTTACTGCAAGTGGGCCTGCTGCAATAGTACCATTAGATGCAATAGTAATTCCTGTTCCTGCTGTAAGTGCAGCTACAACATTAGTAGAATCAGTCACATCTGCACTGGCCTCAATAGCATTTAGCTTTGTATGATCTGCATCAGTAAATGTGTTGCTGTCGCTCGCAGCTTCAATAGCTGCCTTAATCTCATCGTTAGTCTGATCAGCTGTGGCACTAGCTTCTATTGCATTCAACTTAGTGTGGTCTGTATCGGTAAACACGTTGGAATCAGTAGCTGCTTCAACTGCAGCTCTTATCTCTGCATCTGTCTGGTCTGCTGTTGCAGAAGCTTCAATGCCTGCCAGTTTGGTACTAGCTGAACTTGGGTATGTTACCTTTGCAGTATTAGCTGTGACGACAGAGGCACTTGTAACCATGTCAATGATCTTCGTACCTGTAACTGATTTCGAAGTATTACCACCTTCAGTAATTTCCACAAGATCAGAAGCAACCATATTCCCAGTTTTAAGGGTCAGGTCTGAGAGTTTAATATCAGCCATAGACTAATCCTTAAGCTAGTGTAAATAGATTTGCGCCCCAGGTTACTGATATAAGGCCACTTGAGCCATCAGCACCGGAAGTATCAACTTCGACCCATCCTACTGCTTGATTAGATTTTGAGCTATTATAAATCAAGGCCGCAAATATATTTGTAGGGTTTGACGCATGTTTAACCATTGAGATATCAGTAGTAAAATCAACTGTCACTGTCCCGCCTGATTCAGCAAGGGCTGCAGCAGTCATTGCGAAGCCGCCAGTCGAGTAGTTACCACCAGCCGTACACTCAGTGTAATCACCAAGAGTAGGAGTAGCTTGAGCTACAACCGGGGTTGAAGTAATAAACGCCACTTTAAACGTGTCTGAGTCGAAGTCATGCACAGCGTTAAGTACCGCCAGCTTTGCTTCGTTGAAAATTGTTAAGTCGCCTTGTGCCATCTTATTTAGTCCTTTTGAGGTTTATTTTCTAGTGTGTCTATCACCATCAGCAGCAGCTCTATGTTCTTGTGCTGCAGCGCGTTTTGCCATTACTTTAGCAACTCTACGCTCTTTATCTGTCATAGGCTGTGCTTCAGGTGTCGGAATTGGGGCAGACATTACCACCTCTTTAGGAGTGATCTTTTGTACTGTTGGTTTTTTAGCCATGATAAATCTCTTCTTTCTTAGGGGGTATGGGATTGTTGTATTTTCTAGCCACAATTGTTCCTATAAATAAATGTGTGTTCCTATTTATCTATGTTTTTACACTTAACGCAAGCTAAATATTATTTGGTTGACGAATTTTTGCTCTTATTAAACACTCTTCTTATTATATAGCCTCGAATTAATGAAGCTATCGTGTATATAATAGACAACCCAAATGCATCACTGTACGAGGGGTGCATATCAAATAAGGGCATCACCGTTAATGTCAGAACATAGCTTACCACAGTTCCTGAAAAAGTGTTAGTTACTGTTTCTAACATACTCCCTTTTTTAGTTTGTGTCATGATCTTCCTCTGATTTCCACAAATTCTTTACCTGCCGAGCTGTAAAATCAGTATATCCAATATAAGCCACATAAACTCGTGCGCTAATCTGGTCTATTAAGATCAAGTCTGCCTCTTTAAGCTCCTTCTTCCGGTTATACAGCGCTCTCTTACTTATATTCAGCGCAGTAAGTAGGTATTTGTCACTAAAGTTAGCACCATTCCGCAAACTACACATGTAACCATACAACCTCACGGCCCCATCACTTATCTTACTATTAGAAAATACTCTTCGATCCAACTTAGTAAACTTATTGTTTGGTAGATTGTGGCGAATGATCATTTGAATTCCTCCGTGTTTATTCTAAATTTCTCTTCAATTGTTTTGGTGCGGGTCAGCTCGTCATATTCATATTCTTGCTTCGCTTTTCGGGCAGTTCTATAAAGACTCACGGTTGCGCATATTGCGCTAACCAATGTAACGTAGTTTTTAATCATAAGCATGAGGGGTTCTTTCTTTGTTATGTGACCAACATACTACACATATATGTATAAAGCAACCCCCTATCTACATTACTTATGATATAAGTGAGGTGCACGTGAGTGCACGTCTATAGAGGTGCAGTATAATGCACCCCACATGGGTGCACGTGGGTGCACCCTATATAAGACTAAGTAATATAAGAGACCGCTATCCGCCTTCGGCGTCTAGCATTCGACCATTCTCGATCTATGGTTTTCTCCTCCTAAACACTCGTTGCTTGTAGAAAAGTATCCAGTGTTATTTCCCGGCTCCGCCGCTCAATAACATGGCGACTTCCCTACTGCATACTCCTGAATAACTCCCTCTTTTTGACAAACCTATATATTCTGCTATACTTCCCTCCGATCGTGCTCCTAAAGATCTGGAACCCCCTCTGCTGGTAACTCGCGCAGTTCACCACCGGAGGGGCGTTTTATAGAGACCCATACAAAACAATACAAACCAATACAAATAAACGCTCTCACCTTGTGCACTTCCCTCACTCGGCACCTTCGCTTCGCTGCGGGCACTCGTTCATCGTACAACGGCGATCGCTTACAACAACAACCCCAAACCACACCCCCTATTATAAGTAGCGACTATTAGATTACGGTGCGCCGCGCAGCGGGGCAAGAGTAACTCTATATAGGAGCGTCTATTAATAGTGGCATAAGAAATCCATCAAGACTTACTAACCCCGCCCTTCACAACAACAAATAGTGGCATGGTTAGTGGCTCTATACAAATTCACAATATTTTTTTTTATGAGAATTTTTTTACAAATCAGCATTTTCCAGAAAAATAAAATTTAGATACGAAGTCAGTACAGTATATACATGACTAGTACTCACAGCTAACCCCCCCTAAGAGGGGATTTATCTGTTCGTCTACACAGCTAGCCAACGAGTTGGCTGCCTAGGCAAGTGATCACTCCGTGCTCACGCCATGTCTCATAAAGGAATTCAACATGACTAATAAGCTCTTCGCTCCAATCAGCTCGATCTCCTCGGCTACCACAGAAGGCATAGAGGCCGTCTGCGGTATCCTCATTACCAACGACAAGTCTGTAGCCAACATCGCACAGAAGATGTGCGATCTCGTCTACAATGTCGTTGATACGACAGATCAACATGTCTCCAAGTGGAGCCAGGTCTCTCTGGCGGAGCTAAACAATATGCATCAAGTGGATGCAATTGAAGCTCCAAAGGAACCTATTCCCAAAGAGGAATAGAACCCTAAAGGTACCCTATATGCTAAGATGCATATAGTGTACCTTTTTTTTTACACACTCACACACATTATAAGAGAGCACGTATATAGTGGGTAAGCACCCACTACACACGCTCTATCTTATACTAAGGGCCCAACGAGTTGGGGGTAGAGGTAAGTGTAAAGCTTTAGCTTTACTCTTCATTTCTTTTCTTGGAATAATCCAAGAAAGTAATAGTCATTCATAGGAGAATATCATGACTAATCAAACACCAATATCCGTTGCTTCGCAAGAGTGTTTCATAAATGTATATAAAGATATACATGGCTTTAAACCAAGGCATTGTGTGCCAGAAACTGAAGAACAGTTTCTTGATGATATGCTTATCCTTCAAGCAGAAGGAGAAGTACTCAGAGCGCAAGAGGAAGAGGCACTGAAAGTGCTTGATGCTCGTTTCATGAGTCTCATATCACAAGTGACCCAATCGGGCGCTGGTGACTACTCTACGGCTCTTCGCTGGATGTTCGATGCATTTGTCCAAGACAATGCTGAACAACCTACAGCGGAACACTTCGTCTATAAACATGGTATTATGTTTACAGACCTAGGTACGTCTGTTCAGACTGACCTAGAGGTTATGTTAAGTAATTAATACCAAGGCACATCCTGTGCCGTCTGTTGAATATCAATAATGATACTCAACATCAATGTCATATATAGGAGATAAATTATGACAAATACTATCGTTAGTGGCGACTGGGTTCGCTTTGGTACTAAGAATTCACCATCAGCTCTTTACTTAGCTGTAGATGTAAGCAAAGAGAAGACTTGTCTTATCAATCCTACTTTGAAAGGTTCTAACAAGAATAAACTTGTTAGTACTGGTCATCTTCAACAAACTGCATTACGTAAATGCTTTATTGGTAGCTATGATAACCAGAAGTACTTCGTGACAGCCAAAGGCACTATCGTGTCTATGGCATCACGCAATGTAGTGTGGGCGCATGATTGTCCGCAACGTATTGCGTTGCTCAATGATATGCACGCCTGTGAGGAGCATCAGGAAGAGGTATCACTTCGTGATACTATATCTAGCGAAGACCTTTGGGAAGGTGTCGTTATCTCTTCTGAGGAGCTTACTGAAATCGAGCACGAGGAGCTTGCTACTCCTTATCAGTATAAAGCTACAAAATCTCCACGTTCACAAAGAGAATGTGCAGGCAGTGCTGGTTGGATTATGCCTAATGTGTATCGTCCAAACATAAGATAAGTATAACTAGTGGGCGGCAATAATGTCGCCTACAGTACAACTGTCATAATAGGAGAATTAATATGACAATACGTAAATGTGATGATTGCAACAATGAGCTTCTTATTGAAGAAGAGGTTGTTTGCTTAGAATGCCATACCGAGCGTCAAGCTGATATGGAACTTTATTATAAAGAACAAGAAGAGTTCGTTAATGGGAGAATCCATCATGATTGAATATATATGTGAAAGTTGTGGTGGTTCATTACTCGGTGACGGGTATACTCAACCACTTCATTGTGAGTATGCAGAAGTATCAAATGATACTGAATGTGATGCTGACGTAGTATTATGTAACCTCAAAGAGGAGAACTATAATGGCTCAAATTAAATGTAGCCACTGCAGGGAGCATACATCTATGTGTGAGCTCTGCGGTTATTGTGAATGTATCTCAGAGTTTGTGTCTGGGGTCATTCAATCCACTAGTCGAAATGGCTGGGCTTGCCCAGACAATAAGTGTAGTGTCAACGAGCTTAAAACCTTACTAAGGCATGAGGAACATAGGGAAATGGTTGAGGATACATTAGTATTCGATCCTGCTCCCATGTCATTTAGGGGATAACTCATGACTGATAAACAAATAGAGTATGTAGCCACTCGGTGCTACATACTCGCTGTCGTAATTGCAACATTAACAAATGTATTCATTGGAGTACATTTACTAACAACAGGAGGTTACTTATGGTAATCAATAAAATGATAGACGCCAATTGGCTTCAACGCCTTTGGTGGTTCCCTAATCTAATGTGGAGCTTAATAATGCTCAGATACAAGTGGTGTTCCCAGAGTAATCTGGAAACAATCTTCATGTATCTAATAGCAGTAGATCATCGTATAGCACCAACCACTAGCCCTGATTTACTCAAGGCCATGCATATGTCTATAGATGCTATGTTCGAAGCCCTATTCGAGCATGACGGAGATACATATATGATTCCTAATAATAATGGTAACCAAGAGTGCACTCCTAGGAAGATGAGCAAAGCTGAAGTAGCTCAGCTTGAAGCCTTCATCTGGAGTGTTCTACAACTAAGGAAAATAACATGATCGAACTAGATCCAATGTCAATCGGCGACTACATCATGTGTGCTGTCGCAGTATCTATCGCTCTCGTAATCATAGTCGGTGTATGGCTTGCCATTCACTTTGACATATAAACATATATGAAAGGAACTATTATGGCTGAGCCACTAATAGTAATAGTTGTTATACTTGTCTTAAGTATATTGCTTGTTTACAGACATAGGTCATAAGTGTTGACCTATAAGCATATCGTACCTGCCTTGTGTCCTCTCGCCGAATACCCGGCGATAGGCCACTGGATAGGTACTCAAGCAAATCTCTTGTGCGCTTCTTTTGTAAAAGAAGCAAAACAACACATAGTAAGTTTTGTTTGTTTAAGTGGACGCAGAGCCTATTGCTCTGCTTCTACACAAGTAAGAGAGCTCACTACTGTTCGCCCAGCCAACGAGGTTGGCTATTAGCGCATGGCATTCGCCAGCACCCACACCAAGAGGTGTGGTATTTATCCCCAACAAATCCTGAAAGGATATAATTATGGGAACAAATAAAAGTGTGTCAGTTGTAGAAACTACAACTGGAAAAGAATATGCAGAAACTCAAGGTTTCTACAATATTAATTTCACCGACCTAGACGGCCGGTCTATACGCATCGGGGGAATCCCTCTTGCGTATGAAGAGCTCGCTAAAGGAGAAGAGTTTAGCGATCTCAATGATTTAATTGATGCACTTCGCATCAATCCAAATCTAGAAATCACATTGAAAGGTGTATTCAATGATTTCAAAGCAGGCAAGAAACGTGCCCGCTTGGTAGCATAAATTACCAAAAGCAATTTAAGAAGGGAAGCCCAAATGGGTTTCCCTTTTTTAAGTATGGGTTTAATCATAAGCGTGATTAAAACTCTAAAACCTAAGTTTTTTAAGGTATAAAAAACAATACAAGAGAGCTTATAAAGCTTGCCTTCGGCAAGGTCTTTTGGCTTATATCCATAACATTAGCATACAAGGAGAAACACTGTGTTAGTAACAAGAAATAGACAAAAAGGTATAGAAGACACGTATTCAAGAAAGAACAAACGCAAGTTAGTAAGAGAAGTGGTAGAAGCTTCTGATCTTAAAGATGTAAGCAGATCTATTAGTAAAGCTATTATTACTTATCTAACTAAGCCATACTACGCCAGTAAGAATAAGAGAGTAGCTCACTTAAGAAGTACTGTGCCAGTACAAGAGATAGTCAACGAGTTGTTATTAAACATACTGAGTGAGACTGGGCAAAGACCTATTCAATCAATAGCGGCGAGCATAGGAACACTATTTGAGTTCCCTGATGTCATGGATAATGTTAAGACAGCTAGTGAGATACTAGCAGTGTCTAAAGACGCTGGCTTATACAATATTATCTTAGCCAAGAATAGTAAAACAGGGAGCATACTTATTGAGCCTTGTTTACAGGTGGATGATGAAACTCTTCAAAAGATAGCCTCTATGAAGTTTCTTCCACCTATGCTCTGTGAACCAGAAGTTATTAATAATAACTCTCAAGGGGGTTATCTTACATATGATGAAAGTGTCATTCTTGGTGCAAATAACCACCATGAAGAATACCAAGCCATAGATGTGTTAAACATCTTGGCAAAGATACCCTTGAGTCTTGATAGAGCTACTCTAGAATTAGAGGAAAAGCCTAAGAAAGATATTGATACACCAGAAAAGATGACCAACTTCTTAAGAATGATAGTCAGCTCTAGGCGTGTGTATCGTGATCTTATTAATTATGGTAATTGTTTCTATCTAAACTGGAGGTTTGATAAACGTGGCAGAGTATATTCACAAGGTCACGAAGTAAACATTCAATCAACAAGCTATAAGAAAGCCTTAATTAATCTCACTAAGAGAGAGGTAATAAAATGAGAAGGATTCTAATCAAATGACAGTTCACTTAGGAAAGAAGCTTATCTATGGTGCTGACATTCATGTCATAGATTCCGATAATAAAGAGGACTTCATGAATGTCTCATTAGGTACAGGATACCCAAACGCAGTACCAACTGTATGTTTTGAGACAGACATAGAGGATAATGGGTTAATT